>Ga0126342_10003110_pt1 | contig 27048 bp, 32 predicted proteins | sample Cyp1metagenome_FD_92528 | JGI IMG/M metagenome (GOLD analysis project Ga0126342, IMG submission 92528) | Coral microbial communities from Lord Howe Island, Old Settlement Bay, Australia - Cyphastrea 1 metagenome | ecosystem: Host-associated > Invertebrates > Cnidaria > Coral ...
ATATATATATATACATATATACCTATTATGTGCTATATTGCTATATATTGCTATATTATATAATGATATGTATATGATGTATGTGGCATATTTATATATTTATGTATATATCTATTCATTTATGTATGCAATTGTGTATTTTATCTATTTTCTTTTCTTGTTTAGTAGCTTATGTATTTCAATATTTCTATATTTCTATATCTCTATATTCATATTTATCTCTCTCTCTCTCTATCACCATCAAGTCATCTAGATAACTATTTTCGATTTATGCATATGCGTATATGTTGGAGGATGTCTTCAGTTGTAGTGTGCGTTTGCGATTCCCTTGTCCCTAAATGTCTCCAACCCAGGCCCTTCCATGCTGCACACTTTTGCACTGATTGCCGCTGAAAGGCATTGAGATCTCCAGGCAGCGCACTGCCCACCATCCTGCAGCAAGGGCATTGTGACATCCCAACTCAGAACCACGGCTATGAATCATGAAAGGCAAAATGACGTTGCATGGCGTTGCAACGAAATGTGGTCGGGTTTCCCAGGGTTTCCCATCATGATGCACCAGGGGATTATTTTATGTTGTGCGCTTGTGCATCTTGTCTGGCTTCATGCTTTGTCAAACCCTCTGCTGCCTAAGCATAGCATTGTCAGCATGTTGAAATATGTTGACATATGTTGACATATGCTGACATGAACACAACTCAGTCGTTGATAGGGAGCTTAGATGAGCTTAGCAGCTTGGAACATGATGCTACTATGGAGTGCCGGGAGAAGGTCGCACATCGTCGCACCACGTGATTGGCATCGCGCCTTATCTCTCTGTCATCAGCCTGGCTCTGTCGGCATCTTATGAGCAGCGCATCGTTTGGGATCTCAAGTTATCATCCAGTATATATATAGACTATTTTGAATGTGGAAACATGTGGAAACTAACGGCTTGGCTTTACCATGCTCTAAGGTACCCCAATCGCAAGAAACCATAGGACTGCCATAGGACTGCCATAGGACTACCAAAGGAAGCCACTTCGGCTGGGCACTGTCCGGCCTGAGGACGCGATTGCAGGTGTTGCAAGCGCCAGCGTTGCTGCTCCTGCCGAATCCACGTCGTGTTGGACACGTTGATGGGTGTTCAGATATGTTCAGCTGTTGCCCAAGTTGCCAATCATTGATAATCAACATTAATCAACTTCTCAGTTCTACATCAATAAAATCAAAAAGTTTTTGGAAGCACTGGCAGGCTGATCCTGACTTCTTCCACTTTGCATCTGCAAATTCTGCCATGTGCTTCTCGTGTCTCAGAGTTTCTCGTGTCGAGCCCCTCCTCTGCTTCTTTCTGCCTCACATCTCGCATGCCTCAGGTGAACAGTAACCCTCTCGGGAGGCATCCTATAGCTGCAGTTAGGTTATAATTGGGTATAATGAGGTAAAACCATATAGCTATTGGTTAAGACTTAGAATTTAATTATATTTAATTATAACTTATAGCATCTTATAGCCCATAAGTTTTGGGATGTAACCTCATGTAATATTAATATGCCATGATATCCATAAGAATGAAAAATGCTTAAGGTTCGTAGGCGAGGCGGACCATTCCCGGACCTCATGTTTGATCGTGCAACTGGTTTTCCAACGCTGCACCACCTTGTTTGGCACCTAATCCTGGGCTAAAATGGCAAGTATTTCCGAAAACGGATCTACAATGATCTACAAGTGCGCTGTATTTTTAGTCGTTGCTGATAGTTTTCATGATATTTCCTATTATCTATATATTATTTACCTATGATTTACCTATGAAGATCTATCAGAAGATCGATCGAATCAGTGAATCCCTGCCTTCGCCAGTCCTCTTCTGGGCCAAGGCGGCGCGGAGTTGCTTCTCAAAGTGATCCAGCTGCTCCTGACAACATGGCATCGCGATTCAACTGGCGAACTCCTGGTGAAGTTTAAATATCATTGATACATATAGATATTATATATATATATATATATGATATATGTGATATCATAAATATTCATGAACCATGAGGATATTATTGGTATATGTATATATATATTGATATCATGCAAATATGATGAGTTTTGAAACAACTTCAACTGGCGAAGCCGGCAAGGCTGAAGCATATTGAAACCTCCTGGTATCTCAGTGCAGTGCTTGGTGGTCCTGGATGGCGGTCGCATCAAAGTTCTTGCCGATGCTGACATCCCGCAACAACTCCCCCTCCAACAGCGAAACCTGAGCAGCTTGGGGCTGTCCTTGAGACCACCCAAGGAATGGCATTTGTGCGCCATGGTAGGATTTCTTCATTCTAAACAATGTCAAACTGTTTCTTAATCACATTGATATGAAAATTGATTTAAGTGACGGGCCACTCGGATATTATTTCTGGATGAGCAAACTGCAAAAGAGGAAGGAAGGCACATGCCTCTCGACCCATTTATACACCGGCCTGCTGCTGAATCAAGGCTTCCGCCAACCTCGTGAGTGGTGAGATTGTTGACCCCAGCAACTCTCCAAGGCAGTGAGACATGTGAGACCCGTGAGAGCGTGCGCAAGTTCTCTTCATGCTCGCACGGTGTCTTGTTTTTTTTCGTCTTCCAACACCACCCAATGCCGCCCACTGAAAGGTTTTCGTTGAACCGTTGATGGATCACTGAAGCCAAGCAACGCATTGTTGCTGGACACAACAGCTGACGCATAAGGAACCGCTCCCCGCTTGTCAAATTCTCCTCTGGCCAGCAGAATTGCTTGCTTCTGTATCCCACAATCCTTGCCCATATTCCTTACATTTCAGAACTGAAAAATGCAGCTGTTCAATGCTGTACAATCGTTTTAGCCCATGATGAACCGTAATGACGCTGTAATGCGTCTGGCCTCGTGGACACAGCACTGCAACATGGTTCTCCCACCCAGCTTCCCATGTCTCTCCCCCAGCCTTCATATAATGCATCAGAGTCAAGGGGCAAGGGAGCCCGACCACCCAAACCGGCACGCCGCTCTGGAGAAGCCTGTTCCATCTGTTCCAACAAATCCAGCTGATATCCCAAGGAGCAACTTTACGCAAAAATGGAACAAGATGAACATGATGAACTTGACAACAGACCAGCAAAGTGAACTGTCCAAAAGCCCGACAGATAAGATCCTAAGAAGAGAACCAAGATCTATAAACATTGGACAGGCTCAGTGCATGTTGCCCCTTTCAACAAACCTCCATACATCTTTTCATGTTGTCATGTTGTCATGCAAGCTGCTGAAGTGGCGCTGCGAGGAAGGTGCACCACAGGTTTGGAACGGCGTCTCTGCGGCTCCTGGCCAGCTGAATCCAGCTGTATCCAGCTGAAAGCAAAACCCTCGCCCCGTCGCCCAGCATGAGCCAAGGGCTGCACCCCTGGGAACACATCACTAAAGGCACGAAGCATCAAGAAGCATCAAAAAGCATCATAAAAGCTTGGTTGGGGTACTGTAATGATAATTGATCTAATTAAATCAAATCAGATTGAATCATATTGAATCATATCAAAATTATCAAATCATATTGAACCTTGTTTGAATCAGAGATCCTCCAAACGTCACAGTCCGCTTCGTTTCCGTATCATGCCTCGAGGTGGATCTCTCCGCGTCCGCCGGGTTTCCGCTCCACCAGCGCGGTATCCTCTGGCCTCGGCACTTGAGGTGACAAAATGAGATGTGACACATGGCATACACGTACACATGTGGCAGTGATACCATGAACATTAAACAGATATATGAATTATATTGAATTATCATGAATTCAACATCTGCCTTTTTTAAAATGTTTAAATGTAACATGAGGGCAGCCATGCGATCTCCGACCAAGTCACGGGGGCAGCTTCATAGCACGCAGCTAACGCAGCCTGAAGGAACTTTGCCTTCAAACCATCTCGGCCGGGCATTCGCAAACAGCGAACACCTGAAGAGGTCGCTTCCACTGGTTCTTTAAATTGTAGCCGCTGTAGCTTTGTCGCTGTAGTTTGGCTTCTTGTGGCATGCGTGTCTAGCAGAAATATGCAGAAATTCTGTTGGGAACGCAGTTGGACAACTTCGGGCGAGTACTATTTGAGATGGCATAGGAGTAGTACAGAAAGCATACAAGTATATCTACCGCAATCCAATTTTCTAGGCTGACACTGCAGGACCCCTCTACCAACATCCTACGCAAACTACTGAGGAAAAGCTTTCAACAATGAAGTTCCGGATGCCAGGGGTGTTGTAATTCTAGCCGTCTCTACTTGGAGGCTTGCTGTTCAGCCAGGGAGCTGCAGGAAACCAGGGAGCTGCAGGAAACTAGTAACTAGTAATGATCAGCTGGATCTATTGGGCAACACTGGGCTACATCAGTTACAGTGTGCAGTAGTGGCTGCATTTCAGCCCAGTCCATGTGATATCTCTGCCACTTGCACTGCAGGACTGGCCAGCTGCTTTGTGCTACTTGCCACGCTCGCGCTTGTCCGGATGATGCCACTTGCAATTCCGCTTGAAGTCACAAGTGCCCATCGACCTCTGCTGTCATCTGATGTCTGATGGCATCAACCACCAAAAAGAAAACCGATGAAACTTCGGAAACTTCCAGCTAAGGCCTGGACATGTAGTAAGGGCAAACCGTTGCCCATGGTCTCATTGGAAACCCTTCGGAGTTGAAAGTGACCTACCCACATCACAACATGTCACAACATGTCACAACATGTCACAACATGTCACACAATATCCATGATATTCCATGATATTCCATGATATTCCATAATACACGGCTGTACCCACATGCTTTAAAAATATGTTGGCCGACACTTAGATGAAACTGCCCATGTCATCATGTCTTCAGGCTGGGCTCGGCTGCCTTCATCCCCTCGGGGTGGTCAAAGCGGCAGGCGGTGCCCACACGACAAGTGCCGTTCTTGGCGAAGCTTTCGCAAATCCGAGCGCCCGGTCGCATGGGAAGACCTAAAGGCACACAACAACACAACAAACACGGACGGCCACGGCACCAAGAGAACGTGAAATATATTATTGAAACATACGGTAACATACGGATGTATATAAATGTGGTTTGAAATAGACTAGTTATTTGATGTGATGAATTTTATGTACGTATCTATATGTATATATGTATATATGTACATGTTAAGTGTTTAAGCCTATCATATGTGCATGTCCAGATCCGTCGCACCTGCGGTGTTCAAACCTTCTCTTGTGGATGCCGGTGGTCCCTGATCCGCGCGCAACTGCGATAGGAAGGCCACATCCTCCATGGGTCGTGGCCCTTCTGCAAATAGTATGTTAAGGTCTGAATACAACATATTTATACGAAATATGCACACGAAAACATGATCATAATTCCGTGTCCCGATTCTGCTGGGGCCGCGAAAGGGTCGCGAAAGGGCGGCGCAAGGGCAGTTTTGGGGAACCATAGTTTTGAACAACCCCCATATGAATATGTGTATAATATATATTATATAATGGGATATTAATGGATGGTATATGGGATAATTCATGGTCATACATCCATACTAATGGGAATCCTCAGCCCGGGTATCCCTGTTAAGCAATGGATTGATTACCATCCCCGCACCATGGGCAATTTGCCACAAGTTGACCATGGCACATATCAGCATCATCCAGTGATTTCCAGTGATGTTGAATGAGTCTCAGGGATATTTCATGATATTTCAGTAGCACCAGATGCATACCACCCCCTACAGGCCCCACATTGAAGGCCATATCGCATCCTATATCTCATATAGATTCATATAGCATCACATAGCATAACTCATTTCCCTCTGCACACCTGTTCCACCTGTTCCACCAAGTCCACCAAGTCCACCATCCATCTCTCTCCATATCTCTCCTCTTCGCGGCCAGCATTGCTATAGGTCTCCCGCAGGAATTTTCTCTGCGAAGTGTCCAGGCCGCCGCCGCTTCTCAGCTCCGCCTCAATGGCCTTGATGGCAGCGGTGAAGACCGTGGACAAGGCCTCCGGCTCCATGGGTGAACGATGTGAACGGAAAACGGGAGAAAACTATCCTAACTATGCCTAACTATGCCTAACTCAAAACATGTCAAAACATATCAACACGACATGCAAAACTGCTGTTTTTGCGGCTCTAGCAATTTTAGCATCCATATCACAAGACATCACAAGACACTCCTCTCTGTGCCTTTGCTGCATTGAGCTGGGAGAGCGCTTTCAGCACGTCCAAGGCCTTAGCCGTTGAGCCATGAAGCCGCAAGTTCCATTGGTTGCCGAGTTCCATTGGGTCCATGCCCCCTGCATTGATTGCATTGGCACAAGATCATCCATCATAAGTCATACGATTCACAACTCCCAACTTCAGATACTTCAGAACTGTAAATCATCGATCTTCTTTCCCTGTTCTGAGAACATCCGAAACCCAAACCTCCAGAAGGCTGAAGCGCTTGGCACTAGCCTGACACAGAAGCCCTTTTGCTGCCATGATCTGTGCTTCGTATCCCAATCAACGTGATTCCATATGATTTGATTGCGCGACCCTCCTAGTAGATGGTTGCAACATGACGCCCAGCTTTTGAAAGAAAATGGGATGATAAAGTTTCGAATAGTTTCGAAAGGGTGAGAGCCCTCCAGAGCCCTCAATGAAGCTATGACAGTTATGACAGCTATGACAGCTACGGGCATCACATGGCATCACATCATTTTTGACTTTCCCCCCACTGCCTGGCCAGGGCCGTCCAACCCCATCTGAAAGCATTTCTTCAGCGCTGGACCCAAGGTCTCAAACAGCCCTGGGTCGTAAAATTTCACACCTTGGCAGAATTTGGCAGAGCTTCAACTTTGTCGAGCTTTGTTAGCTTCCAAATTCTCACCAGGAATTTATCACTTCTTGAATCTTCTTGAGGTCAAGAATCATAAATTAAATAATTAAACATATTAAACTGACACATACTGACACCTTGGGATCCATATTCATAGTCTAGAATCTTCAAGTCAACTTACACCATTGGTGGCACCATTCATCCTCTGAGTTTCCGCACGCGCTGCAGCGGCGCAAACTGCACACAGCTCCTGGGGTTGTTCGCACAACTCCTGGCAAGTTGCACTTCAATCACATTGTCAATGGCGCCACCAAAGAAAACTATGAACGAAGCTACCCTACTGTAACTACTGTGAAAAACTATCAAATCATATGCTACCGTATGCTACCGTCATCCAGAAACGTTCACAATCGTCACATAAATCATCCTTCATAGTCCTCAATGGTGAACATGGAACAATCACGGCATCGACATCGACATCTCGCCTGCACGGGACGTCGGCTGAAAACCTCTGCCAGGCGCAACATCTGCGGCAGCGTCTCCACATCTGCAGGTTGCACTGCCGCCTGCAACTTGGGTCGTTTCGTGTTTCATATTTCTTGTTTGGGAAGTGTCCATTTTCGGTTGGTTGCTTCAACTGCCTCAACTGTTTCAACTATTTCATGTTATTCATATAGGGATATAGTTTTGGCTCCGGCGGTTCCATCCTTCCAAGCTTCCAACCAGATTCAACAAATCTGTGGCATGAGGGTGACCACTGTGATCACTGTGACCACCTCCAATGCACATCGCCTACAGCCGTGCCTGTGGAGAGGATGAGCGAGAGCGCGCTTCACCTGTTCGGAGCAGCATGGCACAGCCGGCACAGCCGATGGCACAGCCGATGGCGCTCTCGCGCTAGTTGCATCTATAGTTACTATGCTACAAGATGCACACAACATGCATACAATATGCCACAGCATTGCCACAGCATTGCCACAGCATTGCCACAGCATTGCCACAGCATTGCCACAGCCTGCCATGGCCTTCCATCTTCGACTATCCATGGCTATGGCTACGCCATGCTACGCTGGCCTTCGCTTCCATCGTCTCCTTCATCTCCACTGTCCATCCAAGCATAGGCCTGCCAAAGAATCTTCCATACTTTTGGATGTCAAGCTGCGCAATCTTCTCTGGGTGTCTGTGGTGTCTGTAGCTTGCATTCTGGCATGATATGACAAACTCAATTCAGAGCTTGCCTTTTGCCGAGCCTTTGTCTTCTCCTCAGCCCAAAGGCCAAAATCATCGCAGCTGTGCGCATTTGGCTCACAATCGCGTACCACAGTCGAAGCGTCGGTCAAAACATCTCAAAGCCAAGCTGCTTCATCTGCCGCACGGTGATGCTCCTGCGTCCAGGTTTGAACCCTCGAGGCACTTCCTGTCACTTCCTGTCATTTCATGTGCATGCTGATCATGCTGTTGCTGTTTGCTGCTTCACCTGTCCTTGGGGCTTCGGCTTCGGCTGCGGCTGGCAGTTTTGCCCTGATTCCAAAAGCGGTTTTGTTGGAATGAACGTAATGAACGTGCCATGCGGTTTTCATAGAACCTCTTCAAAGTGTGTGACTCTGTGTTTTTCAATGCACACACCACAATTGGGAACAAGTGCCAGTCACATCTCATTTACAAATGCTCTTCTCCCAGCCGCACTTAAACCTCGTTTTTTTCTCATCTCACTGCTACACAGTTTCCTCATCTTGGTTTTCTCCATCAAGTCTGCACGAAGTCTTCCAACACTGGCAGTCACCCATTTCACAGAGGTGATCTAACATGTAGCGATCCACAATTTGCATCAATTTGCACTACGCTGTGACCCCGGAAGCTAATCCTAGCGGCCCTAGCGGCCCTTAGCGGCCCTAGTGGCCCTAGCACATCTGCAACGCACGAATCTCGTCGATGGCTTCCAGCTGGCTCAAATTGCGCGACGCACCCGCGACGACGCCCACCATGTCAGAACTTCTCGTTGTACTTCGGACTTCGACTTCGCCCGCAAACTGTGCGTCAAACGTACCACCACCACACTCCATGAGGACCCAGGTATAGTGAGCGGCCATCCTGCGTTGGAGTCAGCTGGAAAGGGAAGATAGGGAAGAATCAAGATTTGAAACTCATTTTTCCCCTTCTTATCAAATCTCAGAAATCTATAGAAATCTCAGAAATCTATTATCTATGGCCTTGAACATCTTGAACTGAGATGTTGAAGTTTAAGCAGTTAAAACATGTTAAAACTTTAAATGTTCGTTTCCCCCAGGTCCGGCAACAAATGTTGCACTGCTCGCACCACGCCATGGGAGCTGGCACTATAGTCATGACCTTCGGCCAAGGGCCGAATCGACATCTCGATACCGATTCATCATGAAACGTGGACCCCAGTAGGACCCCAGTAGGAACCGCTGGTTCAGCACTACAAAATATAACAACTACAGGATGAACTTGGTGAACCATGCTGAACCACGCTGAATGGTCCGCAATGGTCCGCACCTGCCATGACACCACCAGGCTGCAATCGCGGCGTCCAAAGCTGCACATCTGAGACACAAGACCTTTGCATCGCAGGGGCAGTGGCAATTTGGGAGAATCGCTGCCGCGAGAGAATTTATAAGGTGATTGAGCGAGTATCTATGCACTTGCAGATATACCACGTTGATAATCGTTGATCACGCTGGATTTTCATGTTGAACATGATCGGCCTGGTGTTCTCCCTGCCTACCAAGAAGAAATTCAATTGCAATGAAGATTGTGGAAAAATGACGAAAACATATGCAGAAAATATTTTGGTCAGGTTGCTCGAAGTCATGCTCGCCATCAACGAAGACAAGGTTGGGCGCCTGGGACTTCAACCCATTTCACTAAGATCTTTGAAGCTTGAGATCGTTTCTCAAGTTTCACAGAGGCATAGTTTCAGATAGTTTCACTTGAAGTCACTTGGATGTTGATTTTATGTTGATTGTATCATTGTAAATTGTGTATTATGATTATATGCTGATAGTTTCCAACTTTTCGAATCTTTTAGAATCTGCATTTGATCCGTTCATCCGTTCACTGATCCACCCGTTTCTCCCGTTTCACTGGGCCCTACTGGCCCTGGGCCCTGGCTCGGCTGGGTCGCCAGGCTGGGCCCATCCATCCACGGGCCGCCACATCACTGCGCTGCCGCCACAGCCGTCCTCGACCATTGAACTGGGCGAAGCGAGCCACGGCCATGCCTTGGGTGATCTTGGTGACATGGGTCCATGGAGTCCATGGATGTCCATGGTGCATGGTGAGTGCACCACATGGCAATTAAACTGAGATGTCATGGTTCCATGATCCAATATGATCCACCACTATCACATTGATGTCACATTGATGTCACATTGATGTCACATTGATGTCACAATGACTTGGCTTTGGTGATGTTTGGGGTGGTGAAAGATCATTTTAGCATGTTTTCACATTGCCGCATTCCCTTGGTCTGGGGCCGTTTGGAGGGTATATTACATCATTAAACTATACTAGAATGGCAATGACAATACCTTTCTACACCGGGCAAGACCTCCTCGAAACGACTTCACATGGCAAAGAAAGTGCAAAGAAATTTGAGCCATGAAGACATATGAAAACATAATAAAACATATGGAGACATATGAAGACACATGAAGACCTAGAAAGCAAGGCAGCCAAGGCAGCCAAGGCAGCCAAGGCAGCTCTGCTGTCAAGCTTCGCATGTTTTCCACAGCGCCCATCTGATCTAATCTGTCAGCACTGACTTGACCATTGTAGCGTCCCGGATATGGGTCCACTCCAAGGAGTGTCAAATTGGGCAACGCATTCAGCAGCAGCTCAGAAGTCTGACCTCGATCTACACCAATTTCCACCATGAAAGGCTCTTGCCCTTGGAGCTGCAAAATGTGTACCAGCACCTACAGAAGGCAGAGAAATCTGCGGCAACTTGTCAGACTGTCACTCCAAAGCGGTGAGTCAAGTTACACTGCGATGTTCTGGCAGTGATACCTTGTTCCCGTTGTTCCATGTTGTTCCATGTTGTTCCATGTTGTTCCGCTTTCTCCTTGTTGATATGCTGTGATTTGTTCTTACGTGCAGGTAATGTCATGAGTCATGATTGTCATGTGACCACCCCAAGGTGCAAAGTAAACGCCCTGTCTGAACTTCCTCCGCTAAAGATGTGACAGGCCGGAGGTCGTCGGAGGTCGTCGGCACCTCTGCCGCACTTCGTGCGAACAACACGGCATCGGGCACCACGGCTCTCAGATGCCCCGCCGTTGCCAAGGCCACTGCGTCCACCAACCACGGCCAGGTCTTGCAACGTGAAGGGCCAGTGGCGGTCAGTGATCAATGCGATGATCAATGTGATGATTAATGCGATGATTAATGCGATGATCATGTGCAATGTGATCTTGATGAGTCTTGATGTCCAAATCAAATGCGCATGCTTTGCAATCATCCAATGATGTCAAATGAAGTTGGATTGGCAAAAAGAACAAACACGCTCCATGGCTTAAACTCTTTTCAGGAACATCGCGACATTCGTTCCCCAATTAAAAAAACTCATCTGGGGTAGCAGCCGCTAGCAGCTTCATGTTGCGATTTCGAATATGTCTAATCCTCCAGCCTGCAACCTCGCAATTCCCAAGAAGCCACCTGCACCAAATCAAAGTTGAGATGGCTATAGATGGCTGTATTTTCCGTGGCTTTCCCAGATCTTTAGATATCTTTAGTATGAACACAGTATGTAGTGCGAAATGAATGCTTTAAGCCTCTGCACGTGGATGGACTCGATGCACTCAGCCTCCAAGGTTTGATAGTGGGTTTTCTTGGCATAGAAGCTCCTTGCGCCAATCAAAGTTGAGCAGTTCATCACTCACCTGACGCTTCTCCAGTTGTCTCGGTGCCATATGGGTGTGATATCAGATACTGACTGAGCTGCTGAGCTGCGTATTTCCTTTTTTTGCATGTCATCTGATGTACTGCGCTTCGCTTCCACCAAAGTGTTTTGGGTACCAAATGATAATCACAGGAACTAAGAATATACAGGATGGTTAACCATGTTAACCAGTTGGAGCACTGAAACTCCCAAGACTTGGTAATTTCCGGCCTGGTTCATCCACACGAGTGCCACGCCAGAAGCTCCCATGTGTTCATGGCCGCCAAATGTCACAGTACCATTCCTCGTGCCGTCTGGCAATGATTCAATGGAACTTCCCACTGCCCCATACACAATCGAGAGTAAACACAATCCCATCCCAGATTGATTGAGAAAGCAGAAATGAAAGCAGTCTGTCCATGTCCAACTTTCCACATGTTCCATTAGTTTCCATTGATTTTCCACTCAATCTGGGCGTCCTTTCCTTTTTGCAAAGCTCGGCCCAGCTGCTTTCGTGGCAATGCCACGGCCCAGGTGGCGAAGGCACGAAATGCGGCCATGACATTCCGGGCCGTCGCAGCACGATGTGCACAGCTGGGCTCAGGCCTCACATCTCGAGCTCAGGTCACGCAGGTTGTTTCCATTCGCCTCTATTGATTTGTCAAAATGTGTCAAAGGTTCATCTTGGGATCTTTTCAATCTTTTCTGTTTGTCAAATGTATTCGAATGAATTTTGAATGTATTCATTTCAGACCTCCAATCGCTACAGGGACATACAGTATACATGTTAAAACATCAAATACATTCAAATACTCATTGTCGTTGCATCTCCAACTGGGCACGACGCGTGAAGGCTGGGAGGATTTGTCGAAGTACACGAGTTGTGTGTTCCGCAGCCGTCAACGCAATTTTCCGCTGCGGAAAACGGGGAGGAATCAAGGCCTGTGCCAAAGGGTTCCTGCTGCTGTCGAAGTTTTGAAGCAAAGCTCATCTGTTGAAGTCAGTGCCCAAAATTCCATCTGAAAAAGAATCATGCGGCGCGGAAATTGAAAATCAACAAACCAACAAGCAACAAACGATAACGATCATCACCCCCAAAAAAAACAAAGATCCCTTGCACACAGTTCCGCTACCGCTGCCTTGAACCAATCGCCCACCTGGGCATCACAAATGCCACATGTCAAAAAGTGACTGTTTTTGGTGCTGCCTGAAGCCATGCCTCGATGTGGATCCTCCCATGCTCCTTGTTCATGTCCTAAGCAGTGCTGGCATTCCCATACGTCTTATCATATGCTGGGATCATGTTCCCAGCCTGGGCACCTGGCACAGCGGCATCACAGCGGCACAATCTCACCAAGAACATCCGGACATCCAAAATCAAAACACCCCGTCACTTCATGTTCCGATTCGGATTCCGAGAGGCCAAAATTCCCTGCATCCGAAACCAGTGAGCTCACGATGCAAATGGCAACACAAACGCGGGCGGCCATGGCATCGACAACAACTGATGTTTCATGTCGAGTGCACAATTTATGTCCAAGATTGTCCAAGTATGTCCAAGTGTCATGGTCTTTGTCCTGGCACTGATGGAGAAGAAAAGGCCACAGTGTCACATGGGCATGGGGAATCAATTCGCATCAAGTCAAATCAATTCACCAATCTGGACCGGCAACATGCCGACCTGATAAGCCATATAATCATCTGCAATCAACCTATATACCAGTAGTACCGCACAAGGCGGTGGCGGAAGTTTCAAAAATAGGAAACCTATAGGAGAGGTTGGCTGCTGTGAATCACGAATGGCAGAGCGAATCCACTGATGGACCGAAAGGTGGTTGGAGTTGTGTTTTTTGGAGTGGTTGCAATGGTTGCAACGGTCACCTCCGACACAACTGCTGGATGTAGTGTGGTGTACGGCAGCTGTAGTTGTAGTTGTAGCGAAGTGGAGCTGTAGTTGTAGTGTAGTGTAAGTAGTGCAGTGTAGTTTCACTTGTAGTTGTGGTGTGGTGGAATGAGTGTAGTAGTGTGCTGTAGTGTTGTGTGCTTTAGTGTAGTCTAGTGTAGTGTAGTCTAGTGTCGTGTAGTCTAGTGTCGTGTAGTCTAGTGTAGTGTAGTGTAAAGTGGTGTAGTTGTAGTTGTAGCTGTAGTTGTTGCTGTATTTAGTGTAGCGTAGTGTAGTTTACTGTAGTGTAATGTAGTGCAGTGTAGTGTAACTAGTGTAGTGTAGTGTAGTGTAATGTAGTTGTAGCTGTAGTTGTAGCTGTAGTTGTAGCTGTAGCTGCAGTAGTTAGTAGTTGTAGTTGTAGTTATGGTAGCGTAGTGTAGTGTAATTAGTGTAGTGTAGTGCAATTACTGTGCTGTAGCGTAGTATATTTGTATTTGCAGCTGTAGTGGTACTGTAGTCTAGTTGTAGTTGTAGTTGCAGTTGTAGTTGTCTATCTATCTACCTATCTAACTATCTAATACTATCTATCTATCTATCTATCTATCCATCTATCTGCAAGTTTGAAAACAAAGCTATTCTGCAAGGCTTCCTCCATTTTCGAAGGTGACAACATGAAAAACGCAGCAATTCTGCAAGACTTCAATGTAGTTGTAGTGTACTGCAATTAGCGTAGTGTAGTCTAGTGTAGTTGTAGTTGCGGTTGTAGTTGCAGCTGTAGTTGTAGTGTAGTGGTAGTGGTAGTTGTAGTTGTAGTTGTTTATCTATCTATCTGTCTATCTGCAAGCTTGAAAACGAATGTATGCATGCATGCATGCATGCATGGATGGATGTATGTATGTATGTATGCGTGGCTCATAATAAATCCATCCTTGAAATGCTGCCAACAGCAGCCCCAGATGGCCCGCCTCAGCGTCCCGGGCATCCCGGGCGTCCCGGGCGTCCCGCGCGTCACCGTTGCCGTCAGCGTCGCCGGCCAACTCGCCTTCCAGTTCCAGCTGCCATCGCTTCTTCGGCCGGGAAACCACACGGGAAACCATGTGGATCAGGTGGATCCCGAAATATCGGAAGCGGTCTGAAACTATGTGAGAAACTTTATGAAATTATGTCTGATTGGATCATGTTCAATTGTGATCTATTTGTTTGTTGCCATCTTCTCATCTTGTCCGTGAATCTTGTTTGGCCTCAATGGGTTCAAAATGGTCCAAAACCCTGATCGATCTATCAAACCCCAGATCACGTTTCAAAGACCCTAATTTCCTTTCGCAAGAGTGATCTCTGCACCAGCTTTACATGAATTGCTGAAAGTTATCAATGTAAATCTCATGCCTGTCAAGGTTTGTTGTGGGTTCATGCGTTTGTGCCTTTTGAGGTCTACACATGCAGCTTTCGATGCACAAATTTTGCATGCCCAGCACCATTGAAGTCACACAATGACGCACAAACACAAAGAAATTACATAGTTGGGCACAGAAAAAAAGAAGGTGGGCCTGAGAGTGCCTGATGTGACTTTCTCGACAAATGGATAGGCCCCAATAAATCCCAATACATTCAGGATGATTTATCGATTTTTTGATCTTCCAACTTCAGCAGCAAAGTTTAGCCTTTTCTGCTGCTCGCGATGCATCGGGGTTGCCTAGCGCAAATCTTAGGCACCTGTCAGGAGGTGCCCAAACAACATGTCCATTGCTGTGTCCTTCACCGGAAACCCGGTTAGTAGAACAGTTCCCAATGCAATACAGGACAGTAGAACCCATGAGTTTGGCACGACAATTCTAATTGATATCTACAATGATTTTTGATGATTTTTGTTTATGCATTTATTTTGGTTTATGATATCAATTGGCATTATGTACCTGTGGATAATCTAATTGGCATTTGATCTGTGCAAAACCTGGGGAAGCTCCGCAGCAACCAGCCGTACCTGGCCGTACCCTTTTGCGGAGATCCGCGAAACCGCTGCCGGGCGCCAGCGTGCTGACGAAGCTGTCGACGTCCAAATGGACCACCTGTGATGGAGATGGCGATGCCACGCGATGCCATTGTTCTGTGGTCAACATTGGTCAACGATGCATTTTGAAACTTCCCACTTGAATTTTGACCGTGGAATTTGCAACTGGAGAGTTGCCAAACTCGTGCGAGTTTTTGAGCTCGTATTTAGAAACTGTGAAGATGGTATGTTGAAACTCATAGTTCGAAACCAATTTCCCGAAACTGCTAAGCATCCATAGTGTGTGAAAGTTGGGCAAGATGAGTGGGAAAATCCTAGTTGCAACAGCTGCACAAGATTTGCTTCCAAATCCGCTGCAAAAGAATAGTTCCGCAAGAAATAATTGTGAATGCACCAGAGGAGTTGCGGAATCCTAGTTGCGAAATCCAGAAGAGTTTCGAAATAGGACTTTATTCATGCTTTATCCCCATCATTGATATAAACAGCGTGCATATACGATTGTATAAGCAACCCACATATTGTGCAGCACATCAACATAGAAATTCCCCACCAGCAGTTCCTGTACCTGGAAACGGGGATCCAATTTCTGCAACTGTTCCTGTTCAGCGACGAGATTGCAGCATTTTTTGGCAGAATTTCCAATGAAGATTTGCAGAAAGAATCAGAAAGACATAAACACCAAACTTAGGAGAATCCTGGAGAATCCTGGAGATGTGTTTGGTGAAACACCATGTTCAAACTATCCTGGTGAATCCTGTCAGAAAGGAGCCCGCCTCAAGTTCTGCTCTCTTCTTGCTTGGGCAAACCATAGATACCTTGCACCCAAGCAGCTGGATAATCCAAACCTTCGCTTCGACTCATTCTAAAAACAGATGCAGTGACTGCAAGTGCTCTGGAAAGGATGCTGGCTTGAGAAAAAATGATGAGAAATGTATCAAACCATTAGAGTAACTTCAGTAACTACTTCCACCACATGCCAGTGCTGAGTTGCAGTTCGCCCAGCACCGCTGAAGAGAGGCGCAATGTGTTTCTGCATTGCTGCTCGGACCGAATCCTGCTCAGCTTGAAATCTGCTTGGGCACCACGAAATGCTGCTTGGAAGCCTAGGAATGCCTGGGGTCCATGAATCTGAAAACCGCCCAAGACACCACTGGCATTGATGGTTTCTTTGTGCGCCTCTGTAACTGCCTGAACTGCTCGCAGGAGCCACTGCAATTGATCTGGGGGCGACCGCTGCAACCTGAGACATTTCAAGCAAAATGAAGAAAAATTAGACAAAATGAGGCAGTTCAATAAGATTCCAACAAAATGAAGCAAATCTCGATAAAGCTCACCAATAATTCACCGGCTGTCCACGTGTCAATCGTTTCCCATGTGAATCCAAGTGGCACCATTGCGAATGCTTCCTCCATCGCACCTGCCAAGCAGCAACTTAGCAACACACAGAAAGCACATCGCTGCCGCTGCCCAAGCCTGGCACTGTGTCCACTGGTTCGATCAATCCGAAAAGCACACCACCTCGGAGCAAAGCTGAGACGAGCGCAGAAAACATCCCTGAAACACCAAGCAATGAAGCCATGAAGCAATGTAATGTCTGGATCTGACTGGCATGTTTTCTTCCCGAAATCATTGAACGTCATGCACCAACCCGATTCAGGTCACATGCACATCCTCTTGATCTATGTGTAGATCAGTTACGTGTGATCTATACAATCATTCTACACATGCATATTTTATTTAACTGCATGCCAGTGTACATATATCCCATAATATTTACATATATAAATCATATATATATATAATCTCTGTGTGTGTGAGATTATGTTTTGAACATACCTAAATCATCCTAAATCGATCTAAATCAATCCTCCACCAATCGGACTCTTCTGGGAACCGGACTCTGGGCTGCTTCCAACGAGCACGGGTCAAGGCCCTCCTCGCCGTCCTCGCCATCCTCGCCATCCTCACCTTCTTCGTCCTCCATGGGCCCTGCGCGTAGGGAGGAGCGCCGCATGGATGGAAATGGATGGAAGATTCCAGCATTTGGGAAAGAGATGGAGAAAAAAAATGAATCTAAGGCTTCGTTTCTAAGGCAGCAAATCATTGCATTTCATCACGTGCAGTTCTCATTGCATCTTTGTTTTCGCTCTCGCATCGCAATCTGTAGAAGCCGTGGATGCTCGATGCCTTCGCCTTCTGAGCCTTCTGAGCCTTCTGTGCACAGTTTCTGCACAATGGCACCCGCCGCTTCGTAGGCGGCAACAGGATTTGTGGCCTCGAAACTCAGCCAGGAAAAAGGACACATACCGACACGACCGACACGACCGACACACGACCGACATCGGGGCCATTGTCAGTGCCTGGTGGAGAGAGAAGGTGAGCTTTCCGGCCTCCAAGTCATGGCTGATGCCGTAGCTGTACCTCTGCTCCGATCCGAGAACTCTCCAGACTCTCCATAGCTCTCCATGTGCCATGTGCCATGTGCCGTCTCCAGCCTAAGGCCCCGACGCATGGCCCTTTCCACGGATCTTCCGCCAAAAAGGCCCTTCCAAAGCTGTGATGTACTCAATGGCCACCTCAAAGAGCAACTGGAGGGCAACTGAAGGGCCACTGGAGGGAAACCAAGGAAACTTGCTGAAACTCCACCAAACCCAAACGGTTCCATCAGTTCCAATTCTTTTTTTTAGTTTGTTGCTATCACCATGCATGCCCCAGCCAGTTGAGCACACACGAGAATGCCGTATGTGCCAGGACACCAACAGTGGAGCAAGCTCAGGTGATCTAGGATCAGTGAATGAGTTGCACTGCACCAACCAATAGTTCGACTCCTGACCCACGGTTGAACTGATCAGCGGGGAAAGGATGGAAGCTGGGCAAGGGGAGGTTGCAAAGCAAACCATGGAAATTAGATTTTTCACAAGCGTCGTTTGCCCTGCTTCCACTGTAATCCTCCTCTGGTCGTAAGCAGTGCACTTGTCTATCCGTTGCCGTTACAAATCCAAACAGAACTAGAACGCAGGCTATGGACTCGATGGTGCAGGATCAAAATCAAAATTGCAACTTCCCCGGAACACTGAAGGGGTCACTGATATGTCACCGCCGTCCTCAGCAGTACAAGAGAGGAGGCAGCCGCAGGTGCACCTGGTGTCTAACTCCATGTCAGCCATGGCAGTCATGACCAAAATCAACTACCCAAGTATACCATGCATATATCAAAGATGCATCTATCATTCATCATATCAAAAGATATCAAGATAATATTCTGTATAATATATATATGTGTGTGTGTGCGTGTGTGTGTGTGTATGTATAAATTATGTTTAGTAGTGTTTACTCCTCTAGATCCTAAGTCTCTTCCATTTCCTCCAGGCCAGTTTTCGCTGCCCCGGCACCCCTCTGGAGGGCGCAGCGCATCGGCCGCGTAGAGCTCACGCCGCAGGGCGGGCAAAGGCGTCGCAGGTGCTGATGCATAGCCTCCATTGCCTGGGACACACGCATACACGGCTCGGATGAGGATATCGATCCAGCGATCAGCAGTTGAAAAGCATTGGTATTATTGGTATCACACCATTTTGAGAGATCATGGGCTTTGGGCTGGGTTTCTCGGCATTCTCTGAAGGGCATAATGTATTGTCTGACAAAACTTCTTCTGAAATGACCAAACTGACCAAACCCTACCAGCTTCGTCCGACTGCGCCTCCAGTCATAAATGGCCCATGGCACCAAGGCGTAAAAATGTCTGTCTCCAACGCAGCAATGTCGCCGGAGATGTATGCCTCGGGGACACGGCCCTGAAGCACAAGCACAACCACAACCACAACAGCCAAACAAACAAACAAACAAACAAACAAACAAACAACAACCACCACAACAACAACAACAACAACAACAAGAAGAACAAGAACAAGAACAAGAACAACAACAACAACAACAACAACATCATCATCATCATCATCTTTCGACCACGTTCCAACCACGTTTCAACATGTTTCAACCAGCATATTTATTGTTTTCGTGGGTCTTGGGCTGTGTACCTGGGCTCTCCTTCCCCTGAGCCACTTGGAAATGCATCTGAAGGAAGAGAACTTGAGATAGTCTACCTACACCCGCTAGTCAGATGATTCAGATTCCAGTGATTGAAGATGATTGAAGTAGGTGCAGTAGATGTTTATAATGGGAACTATGCCACATCATGCCACCATTTCAGCTGCAGAATCTCGTGCCAGAGCCCTATTCCGACCCTGGTTCCCCTCTCGTCGAGTTGCCAGCGCCCCCGGAGCCAGCAGCACTTTTCGCAGCTCAGACAACTCGAATGCTGCTGCGCCCAATGCCACACCCTCAGGATCCTCCAAGCCCTGCACGGTTCAAGAAGTTCGATTGGCTAATTTCTGTAAAGTTTTAAAGGAAAAGGACTGCATAAGGACAGCAGCTGGACAGCAGATGTTGAGAGTGTTCAGCCGTTCAGATCTGTTCAGCTGATGTTGCCCAAATTTCGCCCAATTCGATCAAATTCGGCTGTTCCATTGAGCTGGGAAGTTCATGGAAGTTCCACAAGTTCCCAGTGCCTTCAGCAACTTCTCCACCCGGAACACATTGAATGCGCCGTGGGCACTGCTGTCGCTGTAGTCGAATGCTGACATAGCCAAGCGCATCAGGCCCTTGCGTGCGTCATCCAAGACATTCAAAGACCATTGTGGTATCATCTGGTATAGACTAAGTGACCATCCTGATTTTATGGTTTGTTGCGTGTTGCTCATGCAGTTCACAAGGCAATCTAATCATTTTATGTCATTTTATCATGCTCAATCCATGGGAGAATTGCTTCAAATATCTTCAAAATTGTCAAAATTGTTCACGCGGAGACTGCCTTCCCATTTCGTTTTCTGTTCGGCACATCATTCAACATGCGCTTCACCGCCACGCGAAGTCTTTCCACTGAGAACCTCAGGGTCTCAGCAAGGCCTTCCACGTTGACGCATACAGTGCCCATGCAAGGTGTCAAGGATTGTCACAGAATTCCGTTCCTTTTTGATGGTCTGAGTCTAGGACCAGGTAAAATGCCCAAAGATTTTGTCTTTCCCTAGTGGTTTTCTACAGAAGTTTTTCAGCGCCTCCATTCCTTATAGACACTGCTTCATCATGCTTCATGAATCCTCCACATCCTACACTTGTCCTACATGGTTCTTAGCATTTCTCAGCCTTGCAGTCAGGAAACTCTACATCTGCGAGCAGGCGGGCAATCAATCGTGGCGCTGTCTCGTACTGCGAGCGTTCCACCTCACGTCCAAATCATCTTGTGTAAGGAAAACATGATGATAATGGTTCGAAGGATACATAATGATACATCATCAAGTCTGCCATCTGCTATAATGAGCTCTATCTATCTATCTATCTATCTATCTATCTATCTATCTATCTATCTATCTATCTATCTATCTATCTATCTATATGTGTGTGTACTACATATATATATATACATAGTTATCACCATATATTCACATTAGTAGAATCAACAGCTTCCCAGCTGGCCTTCATGGACATATGCAGCATGTTAGCAGCTTGTCCCGCGCGGAAGCGTCCACCACCCAGGCCAACACTGAAGCTCCGATGCACCACGGTATCCTTGGCTCGCTCCAGAAATGCGGCACATGATATATGGTATACGGATGTATACGGTACACCCCAAAGAATGATCTTCAAAAAATGAATGTGAAAGTTCTGACCTAAATTCACCCAAAAAAAATGATGAAGTACAATAAACCATCAATAAACCCTCTTAATAAGCCCTTTTATTAAACATTATTAAACCATCCATTGTACTTAATTTTTAGTTGTGGGATTTTGATACCGAGGGGCAGTGAGGAGTTGGACGACAGCCTCATGGCTGAGAGCCTGCCAAGCTTTGCACCACGCTGACACGAACGGCGCTACGGAATGTTGCGGAATGTTGCGGAATGAGTTCAATGTTCTACAGTTTTCCATCATGGATCTTATGAGGATGAGTACAAATAAAGTAAATAAACATATATAGACCATCATCAATTCTCGTTGTTTCATGTTGTTTTTTTCCAATCGTCGTCTCCAGTTTCTACACCAAAACTGATCACCGCCGAACAGTTCGGGCAGCTGCGCGCCGCTTGCGCCTCTCCCAAAGGACTGGCCACCATGGGCAGCTCGAAGGCCGTGTCGCACCACAACGGCAGCAACTCCTGGCGGCGATCTGCTAACTACATGGTAAACTACATGTGACCCGAGGATGGCCACCCGGAGATGTCAAAACGTGTGGGGAAATTATGCTGGGATCCACAACTGCCAATCGGAATGCCGAGATTGCCGGGATACTAATCGGAGTGGATTGGTTGCACTCAGTCGCTCCACAGGAGAAGTTTGAATGCACAAATGTATGAAGACAACATACGCTACTGATCACACTGATCACTGCTCTCTGGCCATCAGTGAAATTGCCATCACTGACTCAGTGTAAACTTGTAAACATCACACAGATCACAACGCTGCGAGAGCTGCATGGTTTGCCGCTGGCCCCTGGAGTCCAGCTGCCGGGTGGTCAGGGACGTCAACGGCACCATGATGTTGCAGGTGATGAACTGGGCACCTATCTTAAGCAGAAGGCAACACCGCATATCTTAGGCCAGCCGGCTGTTTGATCTGTTTGATCTGTTTGATCTGTTTGATGCATGTGACGATTCCCAGCCTACAACATGATCCAAATGGAAGTTCATTGGAGGCAATCCTTTCGCTGCTGCTTTTGCGACTGTCTCCTGCAGTCATGGGATGTCATGGGAAGGGCCAACCAGGTAACCACGTTCATCCAATATGCAAAAACATGCATATTCAATAACCAAACATACCAAAATTACAAAATTACCAAAGCTTTCAGACGCTCAAATGAGGTGGGCTATTGTAAAACAAGCAGGTTGCTCCATGAGTTGGTTTCTTGGGCTGGCCCTGAAGCAGTTTCAACATCTTGATTCTCGCCTTCAGACGCGCAGCATCCTTTCCGAAAACAGCTTCTGCCACCCCATTCTTCACCGTAACTGTGGACACATCCTGAGCGCACCATGTACCGTGAATCATCCGTGACCCCCTTCTGAATCCCAAGAAGTAACAATTCTGCACTCTTCAAATCGCAAAATGGAATCTCACTGGCCAATGTCGGCCAAGTTGCAATCAGCTGAACTTGGCCAACGTCTGGGATTTTGAATTCTGCCGAAACTTCCTCAGGTGTTTCGACATCATTCTCCTCCTCAGCAACAGAAAGTTCTTTCCCTTTTTTCTTCAGGCCATCTGTTCCCAAGCTTTTCTTCTGCAGTTCGATCCTCGCAGCGTCTTCTGCTTGGACCTTTTCTCCCGCAGCTTTGGAAGGGCGTCCCACTACGGTGACGCCTGGGTTCTCGGACAGAAAGGTTCGGCACAGCTGCGCCCAGCGCTCTGCGGGCCACGCCAGCAGCGACTCCAGGGTCCCAGGCGCATCCAGTCGCGCGCGCACCGAGCGCCCGTCGCTGCCGGTCGCGGCGAAGTCCTCGGCGTACAAAAAGGCACCGATGATTTCGCCGCTGAAGAGGTCCTTAGTGATGTAAGGTGAATGTAAGGTGCATCAGGTGCATCAGGTGCATCAGGTGCATCAGGTGATATCAGGTGATATCAGGTGCATCTAGTAAGAGGATGTGAGAGGTCCGAAGTAACTAAAATTCACAACTTAGGTTCTTAGGTCTTGGTGCCGCTCGGTGGCTCTGCCATGACAGCCAATAAAAACAGCTGTCACAAATGCCACGACATATGGAAAGCTTCTATTTTGTCTTTTTCAACGAGAGCATACAGCAAGGAAATCATCCAACCCGACCGCTTACGGGAAGGTGCTAAAAAGAAAGAAGCTAACACTTGTGAGGAAACCGCACGTCCCAGTCATCCTAATCAGCTTTGGTCGCAGCGAGAAGCTCTGCAGCAAGTTCTGCTTGCGTCTCGCCAGCATGGCAAACATCATAAATGCAATCTTCAAAGAAATGCGTGTTCTCTGTGGCATGCGCCTCTCCCAAGTGCTTGGAACAAATTTCTTTGGCCAAACCTTTTTCAGTATCATTGCAGCCTTGCCATTGGAACGAGGCGATGCTCGATTTGTGTCAACATGTGTCAACTAGCTGAAAGTACAAGGCTGCTTATTCACTGCCGCCGAGCTCTTGCCACTTGCTATCCATTCTGAGTTCGGAGTCGGTCGACATCTGCAGTGTAGACAGCGACTTGCGTGCGACCTTCAACTCACCGTCCACAAACTGCTGGTCGCTCTTGCGATTCATTGAGATTTGGAGATTCATGTGGCTTGGTCTGCAACTGAGACTCATGACTGCTATGTCTGACTTTCCATGCTTACCATGCTTGGTGTTTATGTTGAAGCGCACACGGTTGGGAAAGCCATGGCCGCCACGGCCGCTATGGGCCGCTATGGCCACCATGGCCACCGCCACGAGGACCGGTCACGGTGCGGTCGAAATCTGTCACGACGTCCTTATCGAAGATGAGCTCTGCATTGATCTGCATCGTCTATCGAGTCTATCACTTCCAAGTCATTCGTCTATCACTTTCCAATACTTTCTGCATCGTCTTTCCAGTTTTCGTTTCTCCGTGCTTTCCACATCTTTCCACTCCTGGGAAGTGATCTCAACGTCGCATCCTGGTCGATGAGAAGCAGGCCCTTGGTGAAGGACTGGTGGCCAATCCACTGGGAATTTCTTGGTTCCGGCAACCTCTTCTGAATGCAAGTCCGTCAGGCCTGAGAAGTGCCGGGAAAAGGTCCCCTGGCTGAGAAGAGTGTGCTCGCCATCCAAAGTAGTGATGTGCGGGTCACCAACAACTGTGCTGGAGGGCCCATATAAGTACCATCCACTACTGGGATCACTCTCTTCAAAGAGGTCTGGGCACCTGCAAGCTCGATTCCCTGGATTGAATGGAGCAAACAGAAATCCCTTCCAGTTGTTCAAATTGGTTCCACAGGTGGCTGCACATTGAGAAGCAGTGAAACCCAACGCAAATGGACCAGGATTGTCGCATCTGCAATGGGGTCACAGGACTTGATAGCCAGAAACAGTTGATAACGCGGCTCCTTGACATCCAAAAGCCGTCGCTCATTGGTTTTCTGCCAGCAGCCATCCTCAAGAGGCTGGAGTTCAGCTGCGGGGCATAACGGGGCTCACAGTCAAGAGCGAGAGTGCCATGGATGCCATGGGCGACATGGCGAGATATGTGAAATCACGAGTGTTGTCTTGAACAAAATGGCTACGGATGTATGGAAAGTTTCATAAAATCGGGTGTGAAGTGGTATACATGTCTGTATGACTCGCCGAGCAAGTTGAAAACATCATATCTGAAAATAATTGTATGATTGTGTCTGATTCAATGATTGTGGTATACGAAAGGAACATAAAGTAACTATAGAAATGCAAAATCAGGCGAAACTATGCGAAACTTCAGTCCCAGCGTCATGTGGATTTGACTCCACCGCGGACAAATGCTGCCGTTGCTTCTGGCGGATCACACTGCGCAAGCGCAGCAAGTCGATGCCCTCAGCCTTCGCCGTGGCTTTCAAGACCTGAGTCGACCACAAGTTGCGAGGGATTATTTAAATTATTGGATGTGGCGTTATTTCATGAATTTCATGTTAGAGGGTCAATGAGGTGACAGAGAGGTTAAAATCAAAGCCTCAAAAAAGAAAGGTCTACAATGTCAACAAGACACCAAAAGACTATCAGAGTTTCAGAATGTTTCAGGATGTAGCATGGTGTAGCTCCAGAATACGCCGGATCCATCCGGATCCATCCGGATCCACTTTCATTGCCGAGATGGAGCCTTAGGATTTAGACGAGGAACCGCTTGCACCTCCGAAGTGACATCCCGTTTGGAGAGTTGCTCAACATCACAGCTCTTCAAAGTGATATTGATCAGCCTAGGTGCGGGACATGTCTCCAAATCAATCTGGATGCAGCTGTAAACACTGTAAACTACACTTGAAACCATTGTAGACTGTGTAAAATGTGTAAAGTGTATGCAGTTTCAACATGACAAAACCAAGTCATGAAATAAAAAGAACAGTGACGGTCTCAGTGACAACTCAATTTTCATCCAGCAGCTGCGTTTTGTATTCATGCAAGCCCTCGGAGATTTTGCCACACAAGGGTGGTGTAGATTCCACCAAGGCCTTGCGCAAGGGTGAAATGGAGTCCTCACCTTGGATCACAATCAGAACATGGAAAAACTGCAGAAACCATCAGAAACCTGATATCTACTGCAGTCAGACAAACAATTTTCAGAACTTGATATCTACTGAAACTGGAATTTTTGAGGGGCTGCAGTATGCTGCAGTCGAAGAACAGAGGTAAGCCAGCAGAACCTTCAAAGCCACCACATTCTCGAGGTCGGACCATTCTGCAGGGCTTTGGATCGACTGTTAACATTGGAAACTGACAGAAATGACTCCGTTGACGTCCATCGTCCTGCCATGTCCTGCCTGGACCATGCCAACAAAGCTCACAGATTGCTCCGGTGCTTTCATCCTCTGCGGGAAATTCTAGCCTGCACCGAATAGCTATGAAGATCTATGAAGCCAGGGCAAGAGAAGTACGCTATGCAAATCTATGCAAACCTGCACAAATTGCACAATCCTTTCTGAAATAAATGATCCAAATTGATCCAACATCACAACAGAAGGCCTCACTTCCTGTTGCTTGTCAGGCCGGGGCACTTCCGTGGAAAACGGCCTACAGACTGACAGTCAGAAATCCATGTGAAAAATGGTGCGCGCTTGCGCGCGCAAGCATGCGTATGATTGTGTAATAATTTGTGTAATTATTATTAGTTATTGAATTGTATTGATGTTCTTTTCCAACAGCCCCACTTTCGGCCTAACCATCGGAGGCAGGGACTTGAAGCGGCTGGTGCGGATCGTCTCCACTGTTGGTGCACAGGCCGTCAACAAGTCCCGCAGAGGCACCTAAGCTTCCAAGGTCCACTGCCGCCCAGCCTGCGACAGTTTCACTATTAGCTATTAGTGACTGTTAGCGACTAACATGCCTGCTCCAAGGCACCTGTCCAGTCACGATGACACAAAAGTTGTCTGGCCTATGCAAGATATGCGGAGAGAAATCATGAGAAATCTGTCTTGACCAATTCTGTATGATTCTACTCTCGATGAAGAATTATCAGATTGCTCCATGTGTGAGGTGAATCAACACCTATATCTTTGCAAGTCTGCCCCGAAACTATATAAAACATGTCTGTGAATTGATACATGTTACATATGTACATATATATTATATATATATATATACCCAGGGAGTCCAAGAGGAGGCAAAGTATCGTCTTTCATGAGAGGCTGAACTTTGGCGTGACCGGTCGAACTTTGGCACCCTCAGGGGTCTCAGGGGGCTCAAACAGTAGCACCATAT
>Ga0126342_10003111_pt1 | contig 27043 bp, 26 predicted proteins | sample Cyp1metagenome_FD_92528 | JGI IMG/M metagenome (GOLD analysis project Ga0126342, IMG submission 92528) | Coral microbial communities from Lord Howe Island, Old Settlement Bay, Australia - Cyphastrea 1 metagenome | ecosystem: Host-associated > Invertebrates > Cnidaria > Coral ...
AAGCTTAGAGAAATGCAGGGTGCCAGCACTGCAATGTATGTGCTACGAGACACAGATGATGCAGACGTTCGATGTGGGGATTGCTTGCAGGAATGCACATGCACACGTGCATGCATATACTGTTTATATCTGTTTATATATATATATATATGTGTGTTTGTTATTTATTTTTTTAAATATTATATATAATTGTATGGGATACAAAATCACCTATGGATACATGTGGTGCACATTCCTGACTCAGTGTATCTCAGTATAGATCAGCTGTATGCAAAGGCAGACTTCTCGTCAAACAATGGGCATGCTGCAGCTACTACGCACGTCTCCACGTTTGCTCATACTTATGAACGTAGCAATTCAATCTAAACTGTACTAGTACGGTCGGTCACACTTTACACCTCAAACATAAAGAAATCCACGCTACTTTGAATGTCCACTTGAAAATAGACAGGCTGCGCATCATACATGCATGCATGGGTACTTGTCTACCTTCCTATGTGACATGTGTGCTGGTGCACACATACATCTTCATCTCAACTTCGATCCATCCCATCCTATCCCATCCGCTCTAACCGAGATTTTGATGGATTTGGCGCCACATGGTGCGACTCTTGCAAGAGTTGTACTGTCCCAAGCACATGTCCCGTTTTGGTGTCTCAGAAAATATGCCCGTGCTAGGTCCAGGTCCCTGTATGGAGCATGCTTTGGACATTGAAGAGCTTCGTACTCAAATGGCATCTGAACGCTTGGCACGAGAACAAGCGGATGATAGATGTATGGACAATATCCGTGACATGATCAACGAGGAGCGAATATAGATTTGCAATGGTTTACATGGCTTTCATTCTGTAATGTCTGTCATAGTCTTCCTTTTTCCGACTACAGGTCACCAAGTTTGATTGGGATGCTCCAGCACCACATTCCCAGCTGGGTGCAAAACACGTGAACGCATTTGAAGGCATTAATCCTGGTGCAAAAAAGATCAAGAGGGGTAGATCTAAACCAAGAAAAGGGATTTGGTTTGCGGTACGCAGGTGCAATGTGATACAGTTTATGATATAGTTTGCGACCTAAGAAGGTTTCCCCCCTCCAGGAGCAAGGGAAGCGTGGCCTTGAATTGCAAGCTCTCGAGCTGCGCTTGAGCAAAAAGGAGGCTCGGCCACTGGTCTTCCCATGGTGCAATGCTGCAAGGAATTTTGCACCGCAGCAGTCACAACCAGACATGACTCTTTTCAAACTTAGAGACGGTAAGACAGGAGTTTCAAAGAACCAACCCATGCAGTGAGAGATTTTGAAGCCATGCTTTGAGTCTTTCGAGCCATCCCGTGTTTAGAATGCTATTTGCGACGCAGACAAGTCAGGTTCCCAAACAGGTAGGGAGACGCAACAACGTGTGCCCTAGCCACAATGAACGTTTGTTTTGGCCAACAAACGGTGTTCCTTTGGCATTCTAGTAGCCCTCTACTTCTAATAGCATTCTCATTACCTTCTCATAGCCTTCCACCTCTCTTCACTGTGGTTCAGCGCCAAGAATGCTCATGCAGTCTGCCTTCTTTGTCGGTCATGTTTCAGTTACTCATGCCATGATGGAAGTAGAACTTGCTAACAGGGGAACGGAAGGGAGTTGGGCACGAACGCTGGAGAGTGAGCACAGTCACGAACAATGCCGGCCTTGGTTTGTGGCCATCCCATTGGCGCAAAGCACGGCAAAGCATGGCAAAGCATGGCAAAGCTGAACAGTTTAAATCAGTGTAACAATTGAGGTACTGAGTAATTGAGCAGCACAGCGCTAAGCCCAACTCACAACTTTCTTTTTTGGCTTTTGGCATACGATAGGAGGTTCATGACTAGAGGCTTGGCTCCATTGTTGATGGGAAGTTGTGAAGCAGCGACAGCTTGGACATGCTTGAACCTCCAATGCCGAAGGCATGCCAAACGACTACGTTCAGCAATCGTCCCACGACATCCATTTGCCAGACAAGTTGGGAACTCAAAGGGGGCAAAGCTTGGCTTGGAATTGCTGAGCAAATCTGAGCGCAACCCAAAGGTCGACCTACCATGCCAACGACGACAACCATGATCCAGGTGCAAGGGGCCGCGGCCGCGTCACGCGGCAGCAAAGCCGCGTGATCTCTTGCATCGATCCACATTTCAAGAATTCCGTCTAGATATGTCTAGATGTTTTTGGATGTTGTATGGTTTTATTTTGCCATGCATTTATAATGCATTCTCATGCATTCTTGATGTTCTTGGTTTTTGGGAGTGGCTAGTCTGCTTCACAAGGCCCGCAAGTCCGATACCAGCTGTTGGCTCAATTAAATCATAGTGACATATAGTGACATATAGTGACATAGTGAATCCTGAGGAGCCCAACCAAATCCTTTGGCTGAACGCAGTTTTCGATACACTGGTCCATTGGTCCATGGCCGAGGCTTTCAAGTTTCTCCGCCTGACACGTTTTTCAGTGCTGAGAACGAGGAATGTCAATTTTTCTTGTTTCGCAACTCTCCAAAGCTGCAGAGCTCCGCGAGACTTGCGCAGACAGTGCTCAAAAAGCATGACTTGAGCAGGGAATGACTTCACATAAGAACATAATGGAAATATATGAAAATCATTGAACATCAATAAAACCCATTATGTAATCACTATCAATCACTATTAATCATCATATGATAATCATATGATTCATTATGAATCCATGAATGCCCTGAGCAATCCTTGGTGTTGCTTTGGCTAGATTTGCCCCCAGAGTGGGCTGGAGTCACTTGACTCCGTCGGATCACCGTCTGTCTGCCGTTAATTCGCTCTTTTGATTTTCCAATGTTCTTTAGGGACTTTGGATGCCACGGCGGGGTTGTTCAATGATTGAATGCCAACCCGGTCGTTGCAGGCCTCAGCAGCCTCGAATTTTAGGCTGAAGACGAAGCTACCCGGCTACCCAGCAGCATGCCTTTTCCATCGAAACCCTTTGAATGCGGATCGCCCACAAGGGCTCCATGACAGGGACTGCAAACTCACTCGCCTTTGCACAGCGTGGAGAACAAAGGGTGCGTGCCTGGAATGGCTCGGTCTGGAATCGTGATTATCAAGATTTGTCATGCCGAATCGATCCGAATTGTGCCTATTGTGATAATCAGCACATCCCACATCATCCCACCACAAAGAGCCCGATCATGCTGTAAGGCGCTCAAGTTCAATCAATACGCATGCAAAGCACTCCGGCACATAGGTTCACATTGCGAAGCATGAGAGATATAGGTTAATTTCACAAAGCGAAGCATGAGAGATACGGTAGCCGATAGTAGCCAAAGGGGAGCACAGATGCCGCTGCTGAAGACATCGCTTCGTTCCGCTTCCCCAGAGATCGAACATGATCGGACCACAGATTCTTCGCATTTGATCGTTTGCGTGGCCAGCCATGCGGCCGACTGTGCGACCAGTGATGCCGGATCAGCCTCTCGGCTCAGGGAGCCGGAAAAGCATGGTTGAAAGCATCCGAAAAGCATGGAAAAGTCAGCCAGGTACAGTATTCATTTTAATTACTTAGACATGTTGGAAGTATTTGGAAGTGCTGCCATGTGCTGCCTTTTGCGCATAGAGGTACTTTTTCGTGCTGCTTATCCCATCTTACACCCGCTTGTTGACACAATCTCCTCTCTGAGGGCATGCGGCATGTGTTTTTTTGTTCTTCTCGAAACAACACTTAACAAACAAATACCAGTACAGGAGTGAGAGGTGGTATGGTGTAAGTGTATAGGTATGTGTAGGTCACATTTTAACTGGATGATATTCTCAGCCCAGCAATTATAGTGAGCATCCCGGAAAAAATGGTGCTTTCGTCAAAAAGACCTGAATTTCCTTGGGCGGTAAGCCAATGAAAGTTGATTGGTATTGTCTCGACACACATTGTCATGCCGAGGGCGCGAATGGTTCAAATGAATACTGGTGCTGCCCAACGCCATGTTGTGGCACAGCGAAGGCAAGGACATTTTGGTAGGTATGTTGAAGAAAGTGTGAAGATATGCAACTTGAGGTGTTACCTAATTATCATATATTATCATAGGTAATCATTCAGCATGAAAGTCAGTCGGTAGGTCCCTGCAACTTCATCCAGCTGGCGGTGGCTCAATGCACACTGCCCCAGCCACAAGAAATGGCTCACCCCGTCCTATGGCTGGCTGGGAAGGCCATTTGGGACTGATTGGGACTGAGTTGCCGAGTTGCTTGAGAAAATTGGGTGTTTGTAAGTGTCTAATTTATATACGTATGTATAATTATATATATATATGCACACACGCACACACATACACACATACACACATACATACATGCACGCATGCATGCATGCATACATGCATACATGCATACATGCATACATACATACATACATGCATACATGCATACATACTTACATGCATACATACTTACATGCTTACATACTTACATACTTACATACTTACATACTTATATACATTCTTACATACTTACACACTTACATACTGTACAGTACAGTACAGTACAGTACAGTACAGTCCAGTCCAGTCCAGTCCAGTCCAGTCCAGTCCAGTACAGTACAGTACAGTACAGTACAGTACAGTACATACATACATACCACACACACACACACATATATATATATATGACATACATACATATGCGCATGTATTAATGCACATACTTGCGTTAAAAAAGACGGCTTCTCCTCTTGCTAGACCCGCTGATTGTGGAAAGACACTTTTGAAGGCCAAACAATGAAAAATGACATGTGTGTGTCGTGCAGTACTCTGGGGTCAGGGGTCTTCGATTTTTTTTTGTCCCTTTCAACCTTGTCATGTTTGTCGTTTGCGTGGCATATGTGTAGTCAAATTTTGTTTTCTTTTCATGACAGCCGCATGTTCTTACAGGGGCTTATGGCTCTTGAATCCTGTATGAGACAACAATTGACATTGAAAACGCATGGAATTTCTTCAAGAAGCTTGGAAGAGACCTAGACTCACCTAGACTCACTGCTACCAACTCAAATTACACACGAAAAAAGGTGTGAACAGGTTTTCAGAAGCATCTTTTGTTCTTCTGGTCGCCCTTCTCGGGAGGAGTATACAATAATATACATATACACACACAAATATAAATATATATATATATATATATAGTTTTTCATGATCCTTTGAATCTTTGAGCATCTTAAGGCCACTGGAATTCTGTGGATATCAGAAGGCTGAAGGCCTCGGATAAGAAGTTCGTCCAAATTGATCCCACTAAATATATTCATGTCTTGCTCAGTCGTTCGTTGGCCATTACTCAGTTGTTAATCCTAACTATAAACAGCCAAGCCCCAAAGAACTTGATTTGCCACATATTGCGAGAGTCAATTATATATAAAGTGACTTTCTTTGATTTAGTCGCATGCCGATGCCAAATTCATTTACAATAGGGGCCAGGCCGATCACATCAAACAAGGATTCCAGGTGACTCACTGGTGATCTCTACTCCTGGACTTGTGCCCCTGCAGATCCTGCAGGTTTAGGCGCTTCTAATCGCTTCTAATCTGGGGTGATACACTTCCAATTGACAGGATTGACATTTTGACATTGTTTTTTTCTGCCTGTAGAGCCCCAGACCTGCTGCCAGTCCCATCTTTTGCCAAAGCACCACCACCAACGCCCCTTGGCCAAGCTTTGCAGACCTGGTCGACTACCGCATTGGTGGGTTTTTGGGGTGCCATTTTTCTTATCCCAATGGTGTTGCAAAATGGTCCCGGATCTGACGATATCCGACGCACTCCCAAGTGCTACCGAGACCGTTGGGTTTTGATGGTGTTTGAGATGTGTTCGACTTCCTGACGCAGACAAACGATGGCAAATAATAACAGTAGGTAGAAGGATGCGATGTGCTGAAGTACCTGCTTCATGCCATGGATGCCATAGATGTATTCAATTGCATTCACATGTCACTAAGAGGGACGGAAACTCAAACAAGTGTTGCACTTGCAATTTGCACACATGCTGCATGCTGATAGATGTTTATACATTTTGTTTTTGAAGGGGATCTGCTGAAATACAGTACGATGTGCTTTCAGCGTCTTTCAGCTAACATCTACAGTTAGCTCAGGTCCCCGCAAGGTCTTGGTCCAGCTTCTAGCCTCAAGAGCCGACAGATGATGACAGATGTGATTTTGTCCATATTTTTCACAGCCTTGCATCACTTCGCCATTTGCTTTCAATGTTCACAATTGAACGTGCTGCAGTTTGTTTGCACAGTCGGGCACGCTTGTGCAGTATCCACACGTTTTGATCAAGTCTGTAAGAAAATATTACTTTTTGATACTTTTTGCTCCGTGCTATTTGGTTTAACATTTGCTGGCGGACCCTCCAAGGCCCCAGGCCGTGCTATGTCTGCAGAAGGCGTCCGTCCAGGCGTTGCGAGCTTTGTCGCACGAGGCCGCCCCTGAATCCGGTGGTGAAACGCAAAGCGCCAAGATAAAAAGATCAAAATGATCAAACCCATTGCAACGATCTACATGAAACATCATGAAACCATTTGGACATATTTGGACGGCCTTGAACTTGGAACATCTTGGAACATCTTGGAACATCTTAGAACATCTTGGAACATCTTGGAACCTTAGACTCACATTGCTGTCTGAAAGCTTCTTTCTAGCACATCCCAAGGTTCCGGGATGCGGGGTCCCTCCAGTGGGTTCTTCTGCCGTCCGTCTGTTTTAGTGGCATGGCAGTTCTGTCTAGGAAGCCCTCAGCAAAATCACCATCTTGGAGTCGTGGAGGAAGATGGCCAGGCGCTGCACCGGTTCTGTGATGCCGAGCTCTGGCGCTTGGCCAACATTTTGTCAACCTTTGTGAAACATCGTGTAGCCTTGCTGATGTGCACTGATGTGCCAGTTGTAGGTCCTTTTGGAACGCGCCAGCACAGCAGGCCACAATTGATATTGTAGTATTACTTTAGTATTTGATGGTACTGTGTGTGAGGCAAGTAATGCCTTCAATATTCCACACGCAAGCTTTGCATAATTCTGAGATATTCTGAGCCTATCCTGTGATCAGATCCTCCAGTCACTGGGCAGGCGCGTGGGTCGATGCTTTGAATGGGCTCTCTTTTAAGACTGGTGTTGCAACCATTGCACTAACGGCATGTCCAGAGTTTAGATCTCAAACGATCTCAATTTTATTGACACCATTGGCATTTGTGCCATTTTGTGCCTGTTGTGTGCATTTTGTTATCATTTGTTGACATTTTGATATTTTGCAAGACTCCTACAAGTTCCGGTCGAACTGTTCATGGACATGGAGGCCTGGAATGCATCTCGGAGCCCGTCCGCTCATACACGGGCCATGCGTGGAGGAGCCATGATAGGCGCCCGTGCATGTGAACTCGGAGCTTCAAGTGCAACCGCATCCCCTTTTCCTGCAAAATTAAGGGTCAGCATACTGGATACCAAACAATAGATGGTGAGTGACACATTGATTTAAGCTGCAGGAGGCGGATAATATTTCTTCTCGGAGCATGTATCCTCAGGGAGCTGCAAGCTAGGGTTGTTTCACTTTCATATAATAACGCACCTTGTCTCTCAGTTTGCCTCCCGTGTGGATTCAACGCGAAGTTGGACACCAGCTGTGATTTTCCCTACGGGTCTGGCCCAGCGCGCTGCATGCTTATCTTGCTCCAGCTATAGAGTCAAGAAAGTGTAAATTAATAACTGGAAGATAGCTGGAAGTGAGTGGTCACAAGCTATTAACCGTAGCAGTCTTGTGGACTTGGGCTCGCTTGCCTTCAGGCCAGCCACAGCCACAGCCTTCGCAGCCCCCTCCGCCGCCACCGCCGCCACCACAGCCGCAGCCTGTCCAACAGGGACAGCAGGCACAATCCGTCAAACACGTGGCCATGACTGCACACAACATTTCATGCAGTGGGGGCTTACAGGCTATCAAATAGAAGCGAAGAACGGTGCAGAAGGGCATGCAGCAAAGTACGTAGATTGAAAATACGATCAAATACTATAAGCTAGTAATTTATAAAAGGATGGGGGTATGATCGTTCATGAAGAGGCTAGTGCTAGTGCGAAATCATTGCAGCGGCCTTGCAGAGTTACATGTCAGGCCCCAAGGAAATCAGATGGTGGCAAGCGCTTGAGCGCCAGCTGGGCTCTGAGAGTCTGAGCTGGGAACAGCAGTGGATTTTTATCCATAGAACAAGGCCAACTGGGAAGGTAATGCGAGGCAAGGCTGCTTACTTTCTGTTTCTTTCTCGCTGGCAACATTTGATACCCCTGACCAACTCCCACAAATCCTACAGCATACACTCCTTCTTGCACTCGGGTTGTGTGAGCATAGTGCAGCATACTGCGGCATACAGTTGCCTGATCCGCATCGCACGGAGTCCTTTGTCCATGTCGCCGAGATTTTGGCTCGCAAACCAGGATTCGTAGTCAGAGCCATGCGGGCAGCGGTGCTATTCCGAACGCCGCTCTCACGCTTGACGCGGAGAGAGGTGCTCCAGCCAATCGTACTGAGGAGTGCGAGGAGCGCATGGTACCAGGTAGAGCGCACGGAAACTGAAGAGGGGTTTTGGTGAACTGTGGCCAATGGCCGCAAATTTAGCTACGAATCAGGACATGCAATGACCAACAGATAGAGAGGACAGAGCTCTTCCAGCGATGTTTAGCTGCCAGCTGTTCCTCAGGGTTCAGACATGTCAAGTTGCAGCAACTTGCTTATAGTGATGTGTACGGTCAGGTGTCATGATGACAAAGCTATCCGTAACATCTTTCAAATCTACTTCTGTCCGCTTCCTTGATCCCTTTTCCTTGAAATCAGAGCTTGGAGGTCTCTTCGCGCAGAGCATTTGCTGGCGAATCTGAGTCCGACAGGCGGTACGAAGAGACCGGGGAGTACGACACACAGGAGAGACAGCAGGAAAGTAATGTGACAAGGATGTGCAGATATGTGCAGTGAGTTGCTAGTATGATTTGGATTACCTTGGTCCTTGGCAAGCCAGCTTAGCGGTGCAAAGCGAGTCTTGTAGCGGCTTCATCTGAAGTGACACTCACAGGCGCAAAGTCTTGTTGTGTCACTTAGTTGAGCTGGGACTGGCAGGAGAAATACAAGAGGGTTGGCAATCCGATTGCCTGGGCCAATCCTACTGGTGGTGGAACTGTTGAGGACGTTGGATCTGTCATCAATATGCGTCGATAGAATTCAATTCAATAGAAACACAATGAAACATATATGATCATAATTGATCATATGTTTTACATATTTTTCAATGTTTTTTGAATCTTCGAATTCGGGTGATCATTGCATGCCACATGCACAATCTTGACAAAGTAACGTTCATCACGGCACCAAGCTGAAAAATGAGTGAGCAAGAAGTGACCATGAAGTGACCATGACTTCGCCAGGACAATTCCAGCAAGCACTGGACCTGGGTGTTTCCAGCTGGTGGCGGATTTATTGTGCTCCTATGCCTTTTGAGTCGGTGGCGCAGTCTGCGCAAAGAGAGAGAGGAGCAGGTGGGAAAAATACGAGGATTGGACTACACAATGGGTTTGGTCCAGGGATAACCCAAAAATAACAGGGACTATGATGAGAAAGAATGAAACAGATGAATAAAGCATAAGAGTTGGGGTGCCCCATTTCAAGACAAACCCAACTGCGATTTGTCACCATGGCAGAGTCCAAGCCGCCCACGCCTCGGAAGAAGCATTAGAACTTGCCTGAGCTATTACTTTTGGCTATTACATTTTGTTTTCTCGAAGAGCTTTTTCTCGAACATTTTTCGCATCCAGAACTGGACAGAGAGTAAGGAAGGAAGAAAGAAGGGGAGAACGTAAACTTGCTTGACAAAAGCTGCAATTGGCATGCTTGGTCCCCGCAGAACTATATAAATTCTTAAGATTCTTGAGGCTGTTGGCGTTTTATTTTTTCTGCATATTAATATGTATGTATGATTCAAAACGGAGCTCTCGAACCATGGCCTGTTTTTTTTGGATCTGGTCTGGAAGTTTCTGCTTTCAAAATGTTCAACGTCCGCCTCATTTTTGAACTGACGGACTACTGGAACAGCTCAAAGCTTTTTCGGGCTTCTGTTTTGCAAGGTGATTGAAGCACCTCGAGTAAGCACGCCAGACACACAAAGCTTCTCCTACAAGGCTCCTTCCACTGAGCCAGTCACAGAGGAGGATCTCAAGGTGAGCTTGTGCACGGGACAGTTTCGGGGTTAAGATGGACTCAACATGGACACACAGACACACAGACACAGACACACACACACAGATTTCGTGTCACCCTTGAACAAAATTCAGAGATGTAGGAAACCCGGATGATCTGAAGGGGCACTTAGTGATCTTAGTGGCCCCACTGCAAGGCCCATTCTGAAGTTGATGGCCTGAGAGCAAGTGGAGATTCGCTTTCACCAGCATATGGTGGTTCTTTTTCATCGCCTCCGCCCTCCAGATGAACGGGGTGCGGCTTTCAGGCTGTGGATGTTGCCACGGCATGTCCGTCTCACCAGCCGAAACAAATGGCGACCCCCCACTCCCCAGAGAAAGGTGACAGAAATGCAGCTAGCAGCTAGAACCAACCTCACGTGTAAGACTGTTTAGTTTGCAGTGCCTCTTCATACCAGTCTTATCAGTCTTATCCAATCTCAACATTTTTTCTTAGTTGAAGTCTAAAATTGATCCCAAGTCGGGATGCAGGTGCTTGAGTTTTGGAGTTGGCGATGTCAAGATTTAATCCTTATTCTATAACATTCTCAGAGGAAACGATGTTTCTTTGGACTGCACTTGGCAATTGATTGGATTCAGATATGCATGTTCTGACTTGGCCGACCTAAAATTTGTGAATCTGTCTAAGCTCGCCAACATCTCTAAAAGCATCTCATCCCGTCTTTCGATGCTTGGCCCCAAAACAGGGCGGTTCATGCCTACGGGTCATAGTCATAGCGCACTGCTTGTCACGGGGTTGCAGCGCGAATGCGAAATCGCCCGCGGCAGAGTGTCATTTACCACTGCGCGCATGGCTTGCGAAAAAGCCCAAACCGCTTTGATTTGCCAACAAGTTCACATGAAACTGAGAAGCCTTTTTTATCATGTTGTATCAAGTGTTAAGATCAGATACCGACATTGACCGACATTGTATCATGTTGACTCCATCCGTCCGGGAAGCATTTGCATGCATTTGCGGCCTGAGGCACCCCGAGCTCTCAGCCTATGAGCACTGCAATTTCCAGTGACAGCGATATGGTCAGTGGTGCTTGGGTTCCTCGGCTTTTGTGTGCATGTAGAAAGATATAGAAAGCTTGCTTCACAGTGCTGTGTGATGCCAACACGCAACGACTTTTCGTTTCGCACTGCGCTCATGGTTCTGTGGTTCAATTGGCAAGACAATGCGCACAATACCTGCGAATGCACACAAAAGCTATGAACAGTTTTTGTGCGTTGACATTGTATTGAGGTAGAATCGCTACTCAAGAAGTCCTTGCTGGAAGGCATAACAACAAGGCGCCACACGCACGTTGGAGGTGAAGTGATCAAGTTTTTATGCAAACATAAATTTGATATATTGTTGTGACCGTCCCATGGCCCCTTTAAAACAGCTCAAAACATATTTTCCATTTCATGTGTGCTAAAATAAGCACTGTAAAAGCTCCCGCAAAATGGTTACCCTGGGGCCCACCTGAGGAAAAGGTCGATCGAGCCCAATGCTCCTCTCTCCTTTCCTCTCTTCTCTCTGTTCGTATCTTCTTTGCTCCCTCCTCTCCATTCCTCTCCCTTCTCCTGTCTGCTCTCTTCTCCCTTCTTCTCCCTTCTCCTCTCTGCTCCTTTCTGCTTCTTTCGTCTTCCTGTTGATATAATACCATAATATAGTATCATATAGTATCATCTAATAGTTGAAGGAAGTTTAGAAGTCACACTTCCAACAATATGGACAGATGAAAAGCAGAGATGGGAAGAGTCAGAGAAGAGAAAAGAAGAAAGAAGATCAAAGACAAGTCAGAAGAAAGAAGATCCAGGTGCACGAAAAGGTAGGAAAGTCGCGATTCACTGTGTTTTTCCAATGATTTGTGGCTCCAGAGGGTCGAAAAGTAGGCTCGCTAAAGCGGCGGGTGCGGAGCCATCTGGCGGGATGGAAGGTGAAAAGATGCACACCGTTGTGGCGCGAAGCACATTTGCAAGTGAAAAAGCTAAAAAACACCCCAGCCTCGGAGAACTTTTAGAAGTTGAGCTGTCGAAAAAGTGCACGCCGTTGTGGCGCGAAGCACATTTGGAAGTCAAAAGTGGAAAAAACTGCGGGTTTTGGACACTTTTGGATGTTTGGATGTCGTTTTGCGTGCCAGGCACAAGGGATTCTGCACCTTGCCAGCCAAAAGCGAGCAAAAAGTGAGGGTTGTATAATTAGCAGTTTCAACTACAACCACTACACTACACTACACCACACTACACCACACTACACTACACTACACCACACTACACGACGCTACACTACACTACACTACACTACGCTACGCTAGCTACACTACACCACACTACAACTACAACTACAACTACAACTACAATCACAACTACAACTACAACTACAACTACAACTACAACTGCACCAACAACTACATCGACCCTACGCTCTACACTGCACTAATTACATTACACTAAACTCAATTGAACTACATTACACTACACTTCAACTACAAATTCAACTACCACTACACTACACGACGCTACAATAGATACATTACACTACACTAATTACATTACATTCACTATACTATACTACAACATAGCTAAAACTACAACTACAACTACACCACGTTACACCACACAACACTATATACACTAATTACATCTAATTACATTACACTACACTGCGCTACGCTACATTGCACTACGCTCCATCACACTACACTCCACTCCACTCCAACACACTACACTACACTACATTACACTACGCTACGCTACGCTACCCTACACTACACACTACACACTACACACTATACACTATACACTAAGTCACTATACACTACACACAACACACTACACACTGCACACTGCACACTGCACACTGCATACCGCACTACATTCATTTACACTACACGACGCGACACTGCACTGCACTGCACTGCACTGCACGGACTGCACTGCACTGCACTACACTACACTACACCATACTACACCACTACACAACACACTAACTACAGCTACAACTACAACTACAGTACATAACACTACACTACACTACATTACACTACACTACAATAATTGCATTACACTAGGCTACACTACACTACACCACACTACACCACACCACACTACACCACATCACACTAAACCACACCACACTACATTACACTAATTACATCACACTACAGTACGCTACTCTATGCTACACCGCACTACACCGCACTACACCACACTACGCCACACCACACTGCACCACACTACACTAAGCACAACTACAGCTACAACTTGACTACTTTACACTGCATTACACTAGGCTACACGCAACTACATTGCCCTCCATCCGATCAATAAATTAGACTCATTACACCCCCACAAATGCAATTGCAGCTGCGCTACATTAATTGCCCTACACCACAACTACAAGCCACAAACCACCACAACCGCAAGGGCCATTGGCTTCGGCTTGCCCAGACGCCTTGCCCCAAACATGACCTTCACACATGTCGTGACCTGATTCAGCGGGAAGATTGTGCCATTCAAGACCGCCTTGACAAGATTGAAACACTCACTGCTCAAAAGACTGTCCGGCCTGACATCATTGCAGATTTTGAGCGCAAACGTGTTGCCAAAGCCAAAGCCGAAAGTGACATGACCATTGAAGAAACCTTGAAGCTTCCTTATAAACGCATGATGCGAGTTTTGGCCCTCCTTGGTTTTTCTAGTGCCAAAAAAGCCAGAGCTGCACTTGCCACGTCCTGATGTATTTCATGTTTTGATTTGTATTTTTGCCGGCGTGTCTGGTGGATTGTTTCCAGACACCGCTTCATTTGCTTGCAGTTGCACATATTTGGTGCTGGTGTGACCTTGTAGTATGAGTTTGGCATTTTTGCATTTGCGCCACTTGCATTGCCTTATATTTGACACGTGTCAGGCACCTGCTCAGGCCCTTTGATTTTGTTTCTGCACTCACACGCCATTGCCTGTCAGGTTTGGCCGAGTTTTGTTTTTTGACCTGGCTGTCAGGATTGTTTTGCCTTACCCTGCCTTGTCTGTCAGGGATTTTGATGCCACGGGAAGCGGTGCTCTCGCTGCGCCTCATTTCTTTAGCGCCTGGCAGTTGCCATTCGATGCTGCCAGACGAGCACAGCAACAACACCACAACTACAAGCCCACTACACTACAGCTACAACTACAGCTGCGCTACACCACGCTACATCCAGCAGTTGTGGGTGAGGTGACCGACCAGGTGACCACTGCAACCATTGTAGCCACTCACAAAAAACACAACTCCAAAAACCTTTCAGTCCATCAGTGGATTCGCTCTGCCATCCGTGATTCACAACAACCAAACTCTCCTATAGGCTTCCTACTCTGAAACTTCCGCCGCCGCCTTGTGCGGCACTACTGGTATTACCACAAGGATGTTGAGGACGATGAGGACGATGAGGACGTTTAGGGATGTTTAAGGAGAGATGATGGAAGGGTTAGTCGCTCAGTTTTTTCATGGATCGTAGTCGTAATTGTTGTTGGCCATGGTTGTGCACGTGATGCAAACCAGTTTTTGGATGTTTTTGGCATTTACCTTGTGCCATGGTAAATTAGTGTAAATTGTTGACTTTCCCACTGACGACTGACGTCACATGCGCACACTCACACAGCCACACGCACACAGATGTGTGCAGTTGTGCATGTGCGTTGTTTGCGCCGCATATTTACAGATAGAGAAAATTTCGGGTTACAAAGGCAAAATTTATTATAATTTCCACGCATGTTACGAACATGGTATTTCATGTTCGATCTGCATGTGTTGCCAGCTGCCTATAGCTGCCCCAGCTAGGTCCAGCTCTACCAATCCATCACTGCCGGCGGCGCCGCATGATCTCCATCAAGAGCTGCGCATCCTCCGCCAGGAAATCAAGTGCCTTGGATGCAAGGTCGGCAAGGTGTTCAAGGTGCTGTCATGTCAACTTATGTCACAGGTAGAGAGCGTGCTATAGTTTGGCGTTGGGCTTCGCGCAAGCCTAACAAACGCCAGACAGCTAGTCAGCTAGTCACTAGGTGTTTGGGCTAGTGACTATTCCCCTGCCCAGACCCCCTTGCCCAGACACTCAGGATGGAAGTAGAGGCTCGAAAGCAGATGGGTCTTCAAATTGAAGCAGTGGTTCAGGCCTGCCGTGCCACAGAATTTTAGGGGGTTTATGTATGTGTTTTTCGTTAATGTTGCCGACCATTTTGTGGTTTGTGAGGTTTGCGACTGGACGCTGTCAACAACTCTTGACGCCCCTGAAAAACTCATTTTAAAACTACTGCATTTGCTGTCGGTTCCAGATCTCCGAAAAAAGAGGATTCAATGAGGGATCTTAGTCTTCAGGACTATTTGGAACGGATCCGCAGGGCAGAACTGTTTTTCTCATTCTCTTGTCATGCCCTGATAGTTGCAACATGTTGCAACAAATTGACTGGCTGCCTTTGGAAACGTTGCTTCCCGCAGAACGTGACCATTCATCATGTGCTATGATATTACTGTCCGGATACGATTCTCCAAAATCATGAGATCACAGCTGCAGCTCACGACTTTTCTGCAGCTCAAACTGCTTTTCTGTGTTACTTGCTTTGCGATGATTAAACCGGAGCAACACCTGCCATTTGGCAGGCAGAGAGGAAGAAGCGGGAGGAGGCACGACCTACCTGGAGGGAACTACTTGCACATGTGGCGCAGTCATTGGCGAGTACAAGTCCATGCAATTCCGGAAGCCAAAAGATGGATCAGTTCCATATAGTTCCAGATTAGACATGTTTGTGCATTGGATATCTTTGGATCCTACTTAATTTCGATTTCTAAAGTCATGTACAAGAATCTGGAAGCAGGCTCTTCGACAACAGCAGCAGCAGAACGAGCAAGCAGATTCACGCCTGGAAGAGCGGTGGCACACCACCGTCAAGGAAGAGTCCGTGGCTGCGTTGCATTTCAAGAAAAACACAAAATCTGACAAAACAACGCAAAAAACAAGGTCTTTTGAAAGGGGGTTGCGTTTGTGAAAGGGGAATGCATCTTGAGAAGAAGGTCGAACAAGTCCGATTCTGTGTCTGAATCTATGCCAGTCTATGCCACCACGAAGACAGCCATCTTCCACCGATTCTTCCAAAATCGGAAGGGGTGAGCCAAAAGCGGGAAGAATTCATAAGAATTCATACGAATTCATAAGAATTCACAAGGAGTTCTGAGTATGCCAGGATATGCCAGGGCATGCCAGGGCTAAATTTTTGCCGAACCCAGGCCTTGCGTCGAGCAGTTGAAAGTCACATTGAAGCCAGACTGGTGGCAATGCAGAGGGAGGTCCGCCTGGAAGTAGGCGCCGGCAGGGCTGCATGGGACGTTGTTGATTGCCATGAAATGCCATGAAAGTTCCCATGCGAAAGGGAAAGTGATAATTAGAGACATTGTACCAGGAAACCCATGGAAATCCCACGGAAATCATCGGAAATCCATGAGACTCCAGTGACTCCAGCTTTCGGAAATCCTGGCCACTCGACTTCAACCCCCTTTGCTGCATCGCTTTCTTCTTATGCCTTGGTCCAAAGCAGAGACATGCTGACATCCTCAACCCATCTCTGCAGGATCTGCATCAACTCAAACTCAGCAAGTTCTGAGTGAATTTGGTCACTTCAGATCCTTGGCTCAGTAGGATTTCCTTCAGTGGAATGCAGGGTGTCGCGCTGTAGCCAGTCTTTAATGTGGTACCCCGCATCGGCGAGATCATTATGGACAAATGACAAGCAATCAACAGATCTCAACAGGGCCCTTTCTTCCTCTCCGTCTTGGTCCATCCATGATTTGAAGCGTGCAGAGTCATGTCCCTGGCACTTCTGATCCAGAATTTTGCCATGACAAGCGACCCCTGCAGGGCCTTCCAGTCAAGTGGAGCTATTTGGAGAATTTTGGAGAGCCAAGGAGACAGTATCCGACAAGAGCTCGATATGCAGAAAATGGAAATCAGCAGTGCAAGTGCTGACCTGTCCAGGCCCGATTTGTGTCTAAGAAGATGTCTCAGAAGATGTATGATTTGACATTCTTTGACATTCTTGTGCAGCTATTTGCAGGTGTCATGACGCTTGACATGGTTTCGGGTGTTTGTGACAGATGTTTGATTCGGTCACTTTAGTCACAGTATTTCTCCGTGGCCACTGTAGTTTGCCCATTCTTCATCCAGGTTGGTGGACCAGTTGCGGGTGCAAACCCGGGGCGACGCGGTGGTGTCTTGATTGAAATGATGGGTGGAGGTCAAATCATAGCGTTCATAGATGTCCACCATATAGAAGGCAGCACCAGGGCACCACGCATAGAAATGCTGCATAAGAAGAGCATCTTATTTGGATCCAAATACGGATCGAACAGTGGCAAGATCAACCCATTGCTCGTGTTGGGGCACGCTCAGACGCAGCATCACTTTCATGCCCGAAAGTGATTCAGAAAAGATTACAATGTGACGTAATCCGGGTGGAAGAGGACAAACATCATAGAATGTTTGTTCGTATTGGATCACTCAGCTCGCAACCAAGGCCATCCCTAATGCAGAATCTATTACGGACACATTGGTTCGTGCTGAAGTCCGGAGACAGCTCTCAGAGAGGTGGCTCAGCCGGTCTTCTCGTAATCAGTCTCGCGCATCTGTTGTGGAAGACATTGGACGACAGACAGAAAGCCGACTTGTCATATGCTTGATTGATAATATTGATAGTGATTAAGTAGCGCTCTGTACTCGCAAAGGGAATCAAAATGAAGCATGCAGAGTATTGCAGAGTTAGACACTGTCAGTGTGACCCTAGGTCCTCAGAGATCAGTAGCCAGGGCAATGTGGCTACTGCTCCAGCTTTGAAACTTGGACCTCACGGTAGTCAAATGATGGGGGGGCAAGGTGGCGTTTCATTTTGTTTTATCAAACAAATTCTAGCTTCCAAACCACTTTCTTTTCTTGAAGACTTGAGATGACTTTAAGATTCTTTAAGAATCAAGGCAGGTGTTCTCTGAGGCAGGCTCCTTGAAGCTACCTGCATTCTGTTTGGGACCCCTGGAGACGCCAAGTAACTGCCGTGTTGAGGCAAGCAGCGACCAGCCGTTTGGATCTGTTGGAAAAGGCCTTGGAGACGGAGTGCAGCAGCCGACAGGAGGACTGACACAAAGTTCTGCTTGCAATGCACCCATGCCCACTCCCCATTCATTGGGTGAATTAATCATGGATCTACCACGAGCATGTCATGATCTGCGCCGATAATCTCTATCCTTGCTAGCCAATTGTCTTCAAGAGGGCGTGTTCCATGCGGCACTTTGCCCAGTGGCTGAGCACGCCTTAGTGCACCAGGAAAGCAGCCAGTTGCTGGCTACCTTCCATGAGCACCTCAGCATCTAAGTCTTGGAAGTCCTTGTGTCAGGGTGACGGTCTGGTAAACAATCCAAGATATTCCAAGACATCCCAAGACATTCTAGGATTAATGTGACACTTTTGGGGACAATATGTGACACGAGACACAGTTTCTGACAATATGACCATATGCGCCATTGTCATTGCTCATATTATATGATATTTTAATGATTATATTATGATAAATATGATAAATATGATAAATATGATAGATGTGATAAATATGATAAATATGATAAATGAGCATCGATTCAAGACTAGAGCTATCACGGCCATGTGCTGCTCGCATTTGCTCGCCCTTTGCGGCCTTCTTGTTGGAAGCCAGGCTAATAGCTGGCGGCCGGCGTCGCCAAGAGGAGGCATTACAAGAGTTGGAGAAGAGAGTTCAGGCGTGGTCTGTTGACACCTACTGCAGCAACCGTAGTGGGAAGGGCCATTGCACGTCTTCTTTTCAGGGGTGTTGCGCAGCCAATAACTGGAGCTTTACCTTAAAATCGATGGCTTGATTGCTCATGTTGGAGCTCCACACACAATGATAAACAATGATTGTGTTTGTTTTCTGCACTTGTTGCAGTGTCGGCGCAAATAGAACCAATGCAAACAAAGAAAAGCAAAACCTGCTGTGTGCCCATTCGTTACGAGTACATTGTGATACTAGGCGCAGCTTGAAGCAGCAAAAGCTGAGGCAGGGGTGAAATGAGCAGTGAGATGAAGTTAGCGCATGCTTTCATGAAAGTTCGGCGTTCGAAATCTGAGCTTGTAGGGCAGACCTGACATTCCATGACCATCGTTTGACTTGACCAAGGTGAGTAGTGTTGCAGGTTGTTGGTAGGACCGGACACTGTACAACTCCATTCGAAGTCTGAGACCCACAACTCCTCGGTGTATCACCCTATACAGGGATATGAAATGTATAAAGTATAAAGGGATCAAAGAGATATTGCTTCTTCGGGTGGTGTGAAACGTTCAGTTGCCCGGCTGTTGGTATTGCAGGTGCAGCAAATGCAGCAAGACTTGAGCGATGAGCGTCAACAGCGGCAAAACAAACTTCAAGAAGAAGCGAAGGAACGTGAAGAAACCTGTTTGATGATCCTGACACTTGGCTACACTTGTCATTTGTGTTCCTGACCCTACTCTGATTTCTGTTCGCCCACATGTGGCTTCCACCTGAGTGACTGACGACTAATGACTCGGCAAAGCTCAGCCATATCGATTTGTACTATATATAATAGTGCAAAGGCATGCAAGGACTATTTTGTTCAATGTTCCTTTTGACTTTGGGCAAACCATGAGTGCGGTTTGTAATTTTTCATATTTTTTTTCAGGGTTTGAGGATGCTTACGGGATAGTGACAGGTGACACAAAGAATGAACTGAATACATGTTCGCATATGTCAGCATCATGCAGTCAGGAAGACGCTGGAGGGCAAGATGGCCACAGACCCTTGGCTAAGCCTAGTGGCCAAGGGGACTTCAAGTCCGTGGAGGCATCATGAGATATCTAAGCGCACGGTGTCCCATGTCTAGTCAAACGGACGGGAGACCTAAGATCTTGTGGTGAAGGGCCAGTTGTGGCATTTTGTGGCAGTGGCATGGTAAGTCTCAGCGCAAAATACGGTACGCTGGAGCTGAAGCTTCTTGGATAGTGGGCTGAGGAGCGTCAAGTCATGGAAGAGAAGATAGCGAGCATGCAACTTTCTGCTCAAGATACATCACGAGAAGAATTGGTGCCTTGATGCGGGAAACAAGAGTCTGTGAAAAAAACGCTTTCAGGATTTACGGCTTGTTTCCATCAGAATTTACGGTGTTTGCATGTGTTTGCCCTGTATTTGCCATGTTGCATGTTTGTTGGTGTTGAGATCTAGCCTTGTTCACTGATCCAGAATATTCTTTTCCAGGCTGGCAAGGGGCTCGCATAGGGCAACCAGAAACTGAGCATTGACACTCAAAGTGCATTTGCTTTCAGCAGAGCATGAGAATGGCCTTCCCACATATATTACACCGCGATTTTGTTTCTGATTGGCGACAGTTGTCAACAAAGAAGTGTTGCATATCAAGTTGATTTGGGGGCTGTCATTCAGTGAGCAATTGCATGATATCGCATTTCATATGGCATTATTTGCATTTTATATTGCATGCAAGATCATATACAAGCATTTGGTGAATGTGAGAAATTGAGATGTTTCCAAAGCAACTTTCAGGAGAAGCAGCTTCAGTCCAGTGTCGCCTCTTACGTGGAGAGGAGTTCAAAGGACCTCACCATTGGCGGGTCCAACGGGTGGTCCAACGGGTGGTCCAACGTGTGGTCAAACATGGTCCAACTCCCACACCGAAGCCATGACAAGTTCTGGTTTTTTTGGAACACGCGTTGGCTCCCAAGACTGGTGCAATTCATCTCAATTTGAAATTACTTGGCACATTTTTGACTCACCTCAAATGTAAAGTTCGACCTTGGATCCTTGATAACTCTTGGTGATCTGATCGTATGGCTTTTCGCGCCAGGAGCTCATGACCACGCGTCAGGATTTGCTGGAACTTCGTGAGGAGCTGCAGGAAGTCTCGCGCACCGCAAAAGAAAACTTGGAGCCTCGACACAGGGACTGGGAGGAACGCAGGTCAGTAGCGGTCCATGCATCCCAACTAGGCACCTAGTAGATTCTAATAGGCACATCAGGCAACTGCCCAGAGCAATCTCGTCTCCTTTGGCGGTCAGTTTTGTAGTATTGGACTACGTATGTATATATATATATAAAAGTAATGGCCAGTGATGGCGAGCGACTGTGAGTCATGGTGAGTGAGCACTGAGTGTCTTGCAAGTGATATTCTCAGAGGCCCCCTCTGGTCTCATAGGATCCACCTCCAGGTGCTCCAGGCACTCCAGGCGCTCCAGGTTCCCTGCGCCCTGAGGAAATGGCGGTCAGCCGTTTGAGCAGCGCCAATCTTGCCGTGGCAGTCGGAAAGAGTGACCGCCCAGAGGCACCAAAGGGGCTGCTCTGGGCTGCTTCCAGCCTGACAGACTTGCATAATTTTTCGTGTCGACGTGCTCAGCCGCAGTATGGGAAAAACACGCAGTATGGCAAGTTTGGATTGCGTCGCGCTTTGTCATTTTCTATCATTTTCTGCTTAGCCTTTTCGTGCATGCGCATGCATTTAGGCATTCAATGCTTTCTTGATCCTTCTTGTTTGTTCTCATCCTGGACAGGTGGGAGACGTGCAGCGCCTCATTGATGGCCAGACCAAACTGAGGGAAGAGCTGTGGAACGACGTTGACCGAGTCCGGAATGAATTGCGCATGGAGACCGCGTCGAGAAAGGAGGACGGACTGCTGGCTCCTGCCTTCAGATGAAGTAGGGTAGAAATCATTGAGACGCACGGGCATAGACAAGGAGAGAGGATAATATAGTTCCACAGACCGGGGAGGCGGCTGGGAATGAAAAGGAGAAAGGTCTCCCGAAAAGGACATAGGAAAATATTCCATAAAGGAAATGCATGTAAATGTCATCAACAAAGGCATGCTCATCAGATCTCATCAGTCAGTGCGCCATGACATTCTGTATAATCATCGAGTGTTTCTAGGTTTGTTTTCTCAGAGAAGCTCCCTTACACTCCAGGATGTACAGGGCGTGCGATCGAGCCTTGACCGCCTGCGAGAACAAGTGGTTTTGGGACATCCAAGTCCAAGTGGCACTGCTGGAAGCGGCATCATGCCTGCCACTGACGATGTGAGGGCTGCACTAGCAGCAGAGCGCATGGCAAGAGAACAGGGCGACGAACGCTGTCTGGAAGAAATGCGGGATATGGTCAGAGAGGAGCGGCAGAAGAGAGAGAAGGACTGAAAGGGTTGTTGGCATTTGTGGCAATTGAGCAGCTTGTGTTGTGGATGACTGCGTCAAAATGTGGATGTCGCTTCCACTTTTTTTTTTGACTCAGATGGCAAATCTCACTCCGATTCCAGTATGTTCTTACCATTACGAATCCTAGCTTGGAAGATCTTGGAAGTCATTCGCAGTTGTGTTTTGAATGGAGTTCGGGAACCCATAGGAACCCTTTCTCAAAAGGCTTAGGAAACGGCCGTGTGCCACTGCGAGCGGCAGGAGTACAGCACCTTGGAGCTGAGAATGCAATCAGAAGAGCAGACCTTGTTCGTTGAGAGCGGGAAGAGAGAGGCACTTGGGATGGTTCAAAGGGCAGCAGCAAAGTGCAATGGACCTGGCACTGCATATTTCGGTCCGATGTCACACGCATAGACTGTACACTAAAATCACTTCTGATTTGAATGCAGGCAAACAAATACAGATCATTTCCTTCTGACGATTTAAAAGGCAAGCTGAGTCATTGATGCAACGCTGTATAGATCACTCTCAGCAAACCAATCCGCCCAACTCGCCAAGGAGCGAGATCGTGATATCCTGAGCCAAATCTCGACCGTCTCCGAGGAGATCATGGAGTCACTGCAGAGCTTTATGTTTGCTTTCCACCTGATGCCCCGACAATCAATCATATAGCGTGATAGCTAGTAATAATATAATATAATAGAATATATATAATATAATATAATATGATTTACTATAATATAATATACTATAATAAAATATAAAATATGTAATGCAATATAAGATTATATATATAATAGTTATTTACACACACAATATATTATATATTCAATACCATTTGATATTCATTAATGCGTGTCTATAAACATGTATATTCGTATTCATTTACGATTCATATTGGTACTATTACCTACTTAATTAACAACCTAGATATATCAGCTAACCTATATCGTACTGACAGTGAAGCCACTGGAAAAGATATGAGCAAAGCCAAAGGACCTGGACGCAGTGAAGCGCCAATTGACCAACGCATCCCAGCAACGTCATCAGCTGGAAGAGCTACAGAAGTCGCAGGTTCAATGGGGGAAACGGGAAGATGTATGTTTTGGGGGGGTTGAATACTCGAGGAATATTCACATGAACAATGATAATGAAACACTCAGAATTCAGTACATTGTTTCAATGAAGACAATTCATTATGTTTGTTTCAATTATCTCGTCTGATTTAGGCTCTGATTTAAGCCCCGTGAAAAAGGGCTGTTTTTTTAATAATATAATATATGATAATATATGTATATATATATATAAAAAACCTATACCTATATACATCTCTCCCTCTCTCTCTCTCTCTGCAGGTTATTCTAGTCCCCCAAAAGAGGCAGGGACCATTCTTTAACTCAGCTGCAATGCTGCCCATGCATGATGAGGATGCTATAAAGAACCGCCTTGCTCGATTTGCTGATGCTCCTGCCACTCGCTCCAATTGGCAGATTTAAACAGTGGAACAAAAAAGAATGTGCGATTTGTAGCAATTTCCGCACCTAAGTGATCCGTCCTTGGGATCCCAAGTTTGCTTGCTGCATGTGAACAGCACGGAAATGGACATGGACAACAATAGTTGGGTCACCAGAATCGCTAAGGGTTATGCCCTGCAACCAAGGCAGCTCAATCAAGCCCATGCTTGGGGCCCGTCCCACCAATGCGGAGAAGTGGGCAAGGCAATGGGGAGATTCTGACTCACTGTGAGTCCATGACAGAAAGAATGCAACATGCAGCAACCCCAAATGCAAATGTAAGGATAGATATTCATAGATCTACACAGTCAGAGACAGAGACCACTAGCACAAAGCAGGTCAGAAATACATTGGCAAAGACTGGCAAAGAAAGTGACAGGTACTGGGTCGCCAAATATGAGTAGCGCAAGCACGCCCAGCTCGAGACCTGCCAACAGCGTGGGCATGCAGTGGCCAGTCAATCGGTCATAGCCTCAATGGAAACTTGCACATGCGTTCAGACGGTTCAGGAAATGGTTCAACATGGTTCAAGTACCTTTTGGCGATTTTGGTACATGCTTAAGGTGTTTCAAACAAATAGCACCCTCTAGAATCGTGCCCTTCTCATAAGGCACCCTCTTGATTCTGACATGCAGGCCAGTGTCATGAGTTAAACTGCAATGCTCCTCCCATTCAACTTGCGGGCTCACAAGTTGCATTGCTGGCTGAGGTATCCAAGGCAGGAGGAGGGATAGGATGCAACGAGTGTTGGTTTGCCTTGTTCGCCACGGGATGCACGTTGAAAGCTATGGCCAGTGGCTTCCGCTCAGTATGTAGTCTTGACATTTGACACTTGTTTTGTCTACCTATTGCCAATGGCCAGCATTGGGCCGGCATGACACCATGCGCTGAGAAAGCCAACTGGCCTCCTCAAGCTTTGATACCTTCGATCGCTGGCTTTGCTGCAGGTAGTCTTCAGATGTCTTCCACTCAAATTCTGATCTGAAGCTGTGGCTTTGTGGGTTATCATTTGCCGGCGGCCAATTCCGAGATCGCCACATCAGCTGGACAAAGGTACAGCACCTGCTTCTCCATACTACTATTTTCTCTGGTGCTCTGGTGGTGGGGGAAGTCACAGGATTCAAATGATTCAAACGTGCTTTATCCGTTCGGCGATGTTCAGTGGATTTCGGTAGGCTGCGCAGGCCACCAATGTGTTAAATGCTTCGCAGTGTACAGCTTGCGCTGCTTAATTTGCTTTGCAGTTGCTAGCTCCAAGTTCCAAGCAGGCTCGGATTCAGGGATGCCTCGCTGTGAAAAAAAATGAAACCGGAACTGTTCCAGCACGTTTGCCGCAATATGCTGATATGCTCCCGTTTGACCACGTTGGACAGCTGCATGTCAATGTAGTCGCATGATGTCTTATCTTGGTGTGAGGTTCTTAATTACATCCTTTCAATGACACCACACAGTACTACAGAGCAGCTTTTGTAAGCGTACATTGCGTGTATGCTGACACCAGGAGCAACCTGAGGCATCTGAGGCAGGGTGCAAAGGATCGGCCTTCGCTAGGTCCTCTTTGGCTTCAACTGGCTACACCCCAATACCTTTTAGGACGTTCAGAAGCATTCACATGCTTTCATAGGAACAGAGTTTTATTATATAAACATTATATATAAACGATTGCAAACCTTCAACAGTCTTATGCAACAGCGGGGTCAAGATTTCTTTTTGGCAGACTGGACATGCCTGGAATTGCCTGGATCAGTTGAGGGTACTATAAAGTAGTTGCATGTAGTTGCCATAACACAGAACTTGACCAACCTGGCATGCTGATTGAGAAGATTTATTTGGTGGGATTGATAGTACTGAACGAGTCGAAGCATTTTTTTGGGCACTTCACGCCTGACGGCGCTCCTGCAGGATTCGAAGGATTTTGATGGTCCCAAGGCACAGAGATGGACTTGTCACAAAGGACGAGGGTTTCACTGAAAGTTTCACTCGTTTGAAAGCCTTTGCTCCCGCAAAAATTCTTGCGTTTTGGAGCACCTTCGTTGTTTCAAGATCGTGTCGAAGTCAATTCTCGAAAAGCTCACTCGGTCGATGGACAGATTGTTGGGTATTTTGGCCTCGGAATTCGGAACAGAAGGGGTGCGGTGCAAATAATCGAACAAGAGTATTCCATGCCAACCAGTGCGCACACATACACATCATATATATACATAATATAATTGTATATATATATATACATACACGCTATATATTACTATATACTGTTCCCGATGTTCCCGTTTTGCTGACAACTGATGGTGGCTATCTTCAAGATCTTCAAGGGCACACAACCCTGCACAAGTTGCTCCAACTCTGAGGTTGTGGGCATGCCAGCATTTCGGTCGCAATGAGAAGCAACGGGCCAATATTTGTAGTTCCAATGTAGTTAGATTGATTGGGAAATCAGAAACAGGACGCAGAGGCAGACAGGAATAGACAGGAAAGGTGGCGGCTGAGATCAGCCTGTTGACTCCTTTTTTAGGGATGACTTTGACGTGCATTTAGGCGACATGCCACGAGGGAGTTGATTTGGTGCCAAAGTGGAAGCAGAAACTAAAGAAGAATGGACCAGACGGACTTACATCAAACGCGTGGGAAGTGCCGAGCACCCATCAGATCTCTCCATTCTCCATCGCTTGATTGCATGGTTTCGTGCGAGCCACCGAGGTGAATCAGCAGCCCCAGTACATGTCAAATCAGGGGCAGGCCACAAGCTGCATGTTTGCTCATCTTGGCTCAGAATCTTGAGTGATCCTATGTCCTATGTGGTCATATTGTTTCGGACATATGATAAATACAAGTAGTACCCGGGCAAGCCGGGGGCGGAAGTTTCAAATTTGAAACGCTTATAGCCTATAAAGTGGAGCAAAGGCTGTGCCTATAGGTGACAGGCAAGCCTTCTGTGCAGCGCAGCAACAAGCTCTTGACTTGTCAATCTGATGACATGTCTTTCGAATGTTGATGCTTTCCTTATTTCATCTGATCTCATCGCATCGCAGCTTCTCTTGGAAATTGCTCATTGCATCCCTCTGTCACCGCAGTCTGTGTCATCCCA
>Ga0126342_10003112_pt1 | contig 27042 bp, 27 predicted proteins | sample Cyp1metagenome_FD_92528 | JGI IMG/M metagenome (GOLD analysis project Ga0126342, IMG submission 92528) | Coral microbial communities from Lord Howe Island, Old Settlement Bay, Australia - Cyphastrea 1 metagenome | ecosystem: Host-associated > Invertebrates > Cnidaria > Coral ...
CAGCATCCCAGACACAATCAGCACCCGAGGCACCATCAGCATCCCAGACACAATCAGCACCCGAGGCACCATCAGCACAGGTAGCAGGTACAGCAGCCCCTGAGGCTCAACAGCAAGAACAACTTGCACAAATACCAGGGCCAAGGAGGAGAAGAGAAATGACTACAGAACAGAAAGCCCTGCATGCGCGTTACATGCGGTTCTCAAGATCTTTTCAGAGACCCTTGGATGGGTATCATGAGATTGCTATTATAGTGATATAGGTTTTGTAAGACATTGACATTTGTTTTGTAGCCCTATTAATGGTGGAGGTGTGCACTCTGCATGATTCATACATGTATGCTGCATGCTGCATGTGTGTGCATGCAATTTGGGGAAACCAAGTGCAATTCGATTGAATGTCAACCGTCATTGGTTGTATGAAATTCACCGGCACGAATAGTACAACAAACTCTTGATGATTTCTTTCGATCTCAATATTCTATTTCATTGTAATGACCAGTTTGCTACATGGCCACCAATCCGACCCAGCTCTCAACCACTTGCCTCTCTTTGATGCCACCATCAGCATCACAGCCTTGCACAAAGGAAGGGATTGCCCAAAGGAGATGAAGACTGCTTTCCAGAATGCAGCCTACTGTGTCTTGAACAAGTGTGGGCTACCATGGGTGAAATATCTTAATCCCCCCATTTTACATATCAGGAGGTGATATAACGGTGATACAATTATACAATAGCTAGGATGAACTCGTTGACAGCATTAGGGAATTTATATCGTAAATATGAAAGGTAAACCTGAAGGAGGTGTCAAATTAATAATTAGTATAAATGTGGGAGCTGTGCATTCAACCATTTCCGATGTCTAGCTGACAGACCTGGCTTCATGTTGACACCTCTATAGGGTCCAACATTTACACTTGTGACCATCATACAATATTGTTGGAGGCTTCTCAATCCTGTAATAAGGTGGTGTTTGCATTTGTCTATGTTTGAGTATGCACGCCTGCAATCTACACATCATATGCTTGCAGTTCAATTTCCATTCATGCCCCTTATGTTGACTATTGTTTGCAAACAAGCAGTATCTGCAAAATGTTAAACAATTTTTGTCATGTGATGGGTCAAGAAGGTTGTGTTAGGGGGCCATCCTTCAGGCAGTGCCAAGCTTAGCCTGCTAAAAGAAGCTTGGGAAGAGTGCGCTGGAGAGTGGAGACAGTCTTCACTCTACAGGAAGATTACCAACAAGTCATCAGTCAGTAGCCATGGTGCCAGGGTGTGGTTGACGCGTGATCAAATCTGCGTCAAGTACAATAACAACCAGGAAGTGGCTAATGCCATATGCAGGGCAAAAGAAGATGATGAAATTCTGTGTGAGACACAGATCAAGGACCACCCAGATGCACCTGGGGTTCAGGCTGGGCATGGGTTCTTGGTGTTCAGTGTAGTTTATTGAACCTCCTGATCATGTTCAATCAGTGATGCCAATGATCAAAAGGAATCATACGAGCCAGTTGTTGGGTGTAGATTCCAACCAGGATCTTTATCAATCAAACTTACCAACCAAAAACAACTGCATAAAATTTTGATATGGGTTATATTAACATGACAGCTTGGTTATATTAAATACGATTTATGTATGTCTTTGGCCTATATAATGTCATTTGATTATATTATGTGTGTGTTATGCATGTTTTGTTTGGTAATGTCCATCCATTGCTTTGCAATGAACAGGGATCACTGTCATAGTACTCCCAATTGCCATTGAAGGGGGCTTTGTAATGACTATCATCATCACCACAGGCATAGCAAAAATCACTGGGGCTATTGGCCATCATCTTGCATTCACTATAGCCTTTAGCCTAATGTTCTTCCCTCTCTTGCCATGTTTCTGCAGGCATTGCGGCAGTATTTGGTGTGGGATTCCGAAGGAATCAGTGAATGTCGTGACACAGTCATCGAAGATTTGTTCACTGCACAAGAAGGCAGTGACTCGGATGGAGAAAAGAAGCTGAAGAAAAAGAAGCGTGAACCTAGCAGCTCCAAAGGTTCCGACCATGAGGAGTCAGACAGTGATGATGAGTCTTCTGGCCAGGCCACCCCACACCGTGTCAAGCTGTTAGTTTGCTGCTGTGCATGTTTCAGGAATTGGATTCTGGTTTTCTGCAGTTCATGTGTTGATCAAGTTCTAAAGCTGTAACAGTCTGATCTATATACATCCATCATCGATATACTGCAGTATGTATGATAGTCAGCTTATGTTGTGCATGTCTGGAGTGCACATTTTTTTCGTCCACTGAACTGCCATCATCTGACTGCGCAATGTGGCAAGGACAAGAAGAAGAAGAATAAGAATAAGAAAAACAAGAGGGCTGGCAAGAAAGGTGGAGGAAAGAAGGAGACTAAGGAAAAAAAGGAAAAACGCTTGCGAAAAGAACAGGAGAAGTTGGACAAGGAGAAGAAAAACAGGAACAGAAGGACTTGAAGGACATGTTCAACAAGGCAAAGAAGGCAAGGTGTGTATCAGCCGGTTTGGGTCTAGGGATTTAAACAACTAGTATGTAGTAATCAAGCTACCATCAAAGCTCATGTTAAACAGGTTGAAGTGGTACTGCAATGATACCATGTTTCTGGCAATATGCACTTGCTATCATATGTACCAACATTTGATGGTTGTTTTAGTGGTCCTTGCCATCAAAAGCCTGTTGACCTTACTATTCAAAGTTGGCATTTGCATGCCCATGCACATTACAAGAATATGCAACATGGTTTTACTTCTGGGTCTTTGGGTTGAAATGGGGTTGATTTCGTTCCCTAAGTCTGTATAATTTGTGCACGCTTCATGTGGGATGAATAATGCTGCGCATTTCCAACATGGAAATCAAATCCATATGCATATAACATAAAATACAATATAATATAATATATATAATACATATTATATATTATATCTTAGATATTTCTGTGGCAAAATTTCACCATTGAGGAGTCAATACTCGAACCTAAAGATGTTGTGACAAAGGCATACTCAATAGTGTGCAGTAATCCCAACAATGCAATGGTTGGTCTTTGTCTCCCTCATTGACTCAGTGAGAATGCATTGCCACAAGCCCCTTAGAAAAAAAAACTTTTATGATTTATAATTTATTAGCACTTCCAACATGGTGCAACCTGGTGTAGACCAATGGGTTATTTGGTACTTGCAGGCGATGTCACAACTCAATGACAAAATTGTTGACGCCTCCTCCCGGGAGAAGAATCTTGAAAACCTGCATGGAGCCTCAGAATGCCAGGTGGCCGGTGAGCCTCCCCCTACTGCAACAATGGGTTGTTGTTTCTTTTACATCCTGGCCCCATATTGAAGATTTGTGACTTGGGTGATCAGTGTCCTGCTGAAATCAAGTATTCATGATTTATATATGTCATACTTTGGGGGTTTGTGATCTGACCAGGGTCATGGCTCAGCTGTAGGGGTCCCTTATGGTTGCACCATTGCAGCCAGAAAACCAATGATTGATGATTCGTTGATTAGTGATCAAGGTTGTTGAAGTGGTATGGCAAATTGGGGGTGTAATACGCTGGTACCATTTGGGGGCATGATTTAAGATTTTAGATCGGAAATCAAATGGTGTTTTCTTTTTGTCAGTTGTAAGGTATTCACTGGAAAATGACAAACACAAGTTTGAATCATTGTGATTGAGTTTGGCTTCTTTCAACACGGGGGATCATATTCTAAATGTTTTTGGTTATCCAGGGATCTACCTTCACAGGGTAGTACCTTTCTTTGTTTGAAATGGGCAGGTGGAGACATGTATCGAACTAACAACAGTTCATAGTGTACCCATGATATAATGATAATCTAACTGCAAATATGATAGTGGTGGTCTTGGTGAATTTAGATCCTTAAAATTCATGGCATGGTCCCTGTTAAAAAAAATGCCTGTGTCTTTATCTTTCTTTTTGTCTTTAAGAAATGGTTTCTTGTTTGTGCATTGATCTATGCTGTTTTAAACCACATCACATTTGCTACAAATTTACCATACAGCTAGAGTATAACCAATCAGAAACCAGCCTTGTGTACCCAATGTATTTGGAATGTTATGGATTCAACCATGTGCGGTTTTCTTACCACCAACAGTACCATCTGGAACAACTAACAATAAATTGAAAACATACATGATGATGGCGTTAATTGACAATTGATCAAGAGCCATAACATATCACATCATGAATTATCTTCCACACTCAGTATTTAAGTTGGCCCTGATGGTGCATCTATTTTTTGCATAGTCGCTGTTGTTTAACAGGTAGAAAACATTTGTATCATACATGGCAGTCAATGCAATCTGGTCAGGTAATCGTACTGCCATGTACTGCCTAAATATTCGTGCTTATTATGTATCAAATTTATTATGTATCAAATTATTTTCATTGGCAATTCCAATTCATCTACCTAGGCTATGGGCTCACCTCATCACCATGTTTACTCCTCCCTGTGCCCATTTCTAAGAGCCTGTCCATGCCTTTGCTCAGGGCGCCAGACCTCAAGAAGGTCATTGGGGGGCATCTGCGATCCAAGAAAAATGCCATGTGTGACCTACGTTTGAAGCTCCAGACCTTGGTGGATACCGTTAATGTCATTTGACTAGTAGCGTTGGTGTGGGGGGTCCATGGAGTAGCCATTGGCTGGGTCATGCAAAGAATGGATAACATGATTGTATGATACACCTTTTTGACCTTAATTGCAGTCACATGGCATCGTGAAAACCTTCATCAATTCCCCGAGAATGAAATGTTGATTGTTAATATTTGGGGAACAACTTGTGAATCACTGTGTGTTTTTTGTCTGGTTGCCCAGGAAACCGGGTTGCTTGCTTTGGTTGAGCAAGCCACGAAGCTGATCGAAGAGTACACAAACTTTCTGAGCCGTTCAAACATGAAGTAGGCATTAGCCATGGGACCTGAACCCATATGATACATCTTTCATTGTGCAACTTGGATCCTTCCAACCATAGTGCTCTAGTGGTTAGGGTACTGGACTTGCAGGGGAGCAGCATGGTGTGGCTGGTGCTTTGATTTGTATACTACCTTTCAGAATGGCCTTCATGATCTTGTGAATTCACACCACCAAAATCACGAAGCAACCCTAGGTTGGTCATTTGTTGATGCTGTTTTTCAATGTGCTGCCTTGTAACACCATGTGAATGGGGCAAGCCATTTGTACCGTCCCTGGCCTGGTTGGTGTTGACCCAGTGGAACAATTTTTGAACGAAACCGGTCAATATGACTTTGGATCATTGACCACCCCACAAGAAACTGGGGACATGCTTTCTATACCCGTTGGTCACCTGTTCAGAGGGACGTGTGGCCCGACAAACAGCTCTGGAGTGACAACCCTGTAGTAGGCCTGGTGCTGCTCAAGAAAAAAATGTGGGTATTGAACTTTTTGAACCCCTGCAAAAATGATACGGTGAATTGGAATCCAAACCAAACGAACCAAAACATGTTGACCACGCAGGTGGCATTGCTGATGATGATGACATTGCAGCTTCATCCGTGCTGACAAATGCCATCAATGATGTCTGTGGTGGAGATTTTTGCCTGCATCTTAATTAAGATTATTATAATAAGTTTCGCCGACAAAATGATGGGTTAAAAAGAAAAAAATAAAAATGAACTGTAATGATGGTTTCCATTGTCCATTCCAATGGCTGTGGTTTCCATCCCTCCACCCAAAAGAGAAATGATGAACAATACCCATGTTTTTTGAGATTTATCCATTTATTGTTTTTACATCTACTCTGAAAAAAAAACATGGATGCCATCCACCCCATGGCAATGACTTTGCACATGGCCACCCCCATCCTGCTACCTTCCCACAAGCCCCCTGTCCTCTGAGGGCAGCACTGTTGGCAAAGCGATGAGAGGAGTTCAAGCTCATGCAACTGCACCTTGGCCAATGCTTGACTGACCCTTGCTGGTCCATGAATCGATTACAATATATTCGGAAACTGTATTCTTTATTTGTTGTTCTATACTTGATAGCTACGTCGTATGTGTATATTATATATATGCGCAAGTATATATATAATGTAAATATCATATATATTGTATATAATATATGTATGATTAACTAAGATATTCCCATCATATTAGCTAATAGATATCATGATTTGATGATCTGAGATGATATGCACTTGTAATATCTAGTACCTTCAGGACCAGACCTCCAATGACCATATTATCATCTTCCACGCATGGGTGGCAAACATGTTGCATTGTGACAGACACTACTTTTGACAGCCCCTCAGAAAATGATTTGGAGCCTGGTACATTGTATTCCACTATATATATATATAATTGGCATGGTATCCCACTTGGTGTAAAACCAATGTTCACTGGCATTCTCCCTTCTTTGCAGCAGTGCCGCAATGAATGTTAGTTGATCAACCTAAGGATTCTGGTCACCTCAAAATAGGAGCTTTTGCCCGCAAACTTGGGCAGTCCCGTATGAAGAATGCCAGCAGAGATTGGTGGCGATCTTTCTGTGGTGGCCCTGCACCCTGACCGAACTGGATCTTAAGGGGTGGACTATGATTGATTATCCTGGTTTAACGTGTAGTATATTACATGATGGGTTTTGATAACATATACAATACAAATTCTTGGGCCAAACCACTAAACATGCACAAACTATATCATAATATGCAATGCATATTCATGCATCTTCTTCTCAGGCACACATCCTGGCATCCCTACAATATGCTTACAAGGTGCATTCCATGGCATGTGTGATCATTCCTTGCTTTCCCGGTCTCTAATTCTGAGGTGATGCACGTCTATATATATAATATGTAATACGTAATTATATTATATATATATTATTTATATATAATATATATAATATAGCATGCCTTTGCATGAACACTAATCGTATGGTCGTTACGACGAATGGCCAAACAATGAAATTGAGTGTGGCAAACTGGCTGTTTAGTAGACAACGGGCAATGTAGATTTAATATACCTGTCATGACAGGGCATTGTCTTGGTATGACATTGGGGAAACCTTCACTGTGAGCCCCCACTCTTCTATTTGGGCCAGCATTGGTTGTGTGACTGTACTTGGGGGGTTTACCACTCCAGCATTGAACGGCCAACAGAATACCAATGATGGGAATTCCAACCTGAGGAAATATCCTATGTGAGCCTGCCTGTCAAGTACTTGGATGAAGATGGAAATGCAATTGTAAGGATGGAACCGTGGCCAATCATTGACCCGCATGCAACCCTAGCCTACCTATTTGAAGATGGGCAACTTGAAATTCCTAGTGGTGATTTGGCCAACTACTGGAAGCTTTCGAAGGAGTATCAGGAACCTTGGGCACAATCTATGGATGAAAATGAAATGAGTTGTACAGTGCCTATTGGCATCTATGGTGATAGTGCCCGTGTGGACACTGCATTCGGGTCAGAAAACATACTCGCCCTTTTCTTGAATGTCGTTCTTTGGCGACCACGGTCGATGAGGTGGAGTCGGTTCTTGATTTGTGCGATCGCTGAAGAGCGTCTTACCAGTGAAACCATCCCATCACTTCTCAGACGAATTACTTGGAGCTGCAACCACGCGTTCCATGGACGCCATCCATTGTGTGGGCAATTTGGCCAGGTATTGGTTGGTAAAGCTGCTGGACTTGCAGGGAAGCAGCTGACGTCCAATTTCCTGAAATTTCGGGTAGCTGAACTACGTGGTGATTGGAGTTTTCACAAAAAGATCTGGAGGTTTGCTGAAAAGACACATTGGAACGGTGTTCACGTCTGCCATTTGTGTAACGCAAAGGGCATCTCTGATGTGTGGGAGGAATTGTATTTCAACCTGGAGACAAACACACATGAAGACTTTTCACTTCCACAGTTCATTGCCCGAAGGGTGACACCTCATCGGGTTTGCGACCTGCTTGCAATGGCAAACTGTTGTGCTGTTGAGCCACAATGAGACAAACTTCCCAAGTTGATAGAATTGCATTCTTTCAGTGTGGGCGTGGTTTTGGCTTTGCATTTCCAATGCCTGGGTTGATCTAAGGGCCCAAGCCCATTGATTCTTGTAGAGTGCAAGCATATATATACCAAACTTGGTCCGAAAGTACAGGTGAAAGATGCTGATTGGATATGCTGATATGAAGACATTTTTTGAACAGGACAATTTGACGATGTAGTTTGCAGCTTACTTTCCGAGTGCCTGGAGGTCCATTGCTTGGCCTCTTCGGATTTCATCATACCACCATCCGGTGGTGCTTGATGCACACCATGAATCTTGGTCTTCTCTATGTTGCCAATGGTGGGACGATGCTATTTGCCAGCAACTGGTGTGCTGCCCTTGGTGTGTAAGGTGATTTCCAGGGTGGGTGGTTATCTGTATGCCTGCATGCATGCATACATACTTACACCACACACTAACACTTTTTTGGTGCAGCCTGTGATGCCTTCTAAGTTTTGGGTTGCAAATTTTGTTCAGGAATCAAGGTATTCAAAGTCGCATTGAACTGGCCCCAAGGTGGTGGTGGTGGTGGTGGTGGTAACTGCTGCATGGTTGGTCATTGCCTGTCCTTTGGCCTCTTTCAGGCATGTGCTCTTGAAGTGCGGCATTTGGGGAACACCTGATGAAACAGTGCAAGTGCGACTTCACCGAGCATACCTTGCATTCAAGAGATGGTGTTCCAGCAACAAGATTGCTTGTAGCCAACCTGCGTTTCAACCTCGTCATGTGCCTAGGCTTCTGGTTTACTATTGATGTCTGAGGGGCAAACTCCCTCTCACTTGTCAAACATACCCACCCTGGTGTGCGCTAGCAGTACACTGGCATAGCCTCTGAACTGTGGCTTTTTGTTTCCCAATGCCTGTGTGCCAAACTGAGTTGTACCAAAAAAACGGAGATGTGTCCCTGGTTTGCAAAGCCTACAATGGCCGTGTGGTGATGCAGTGGTTAGCTGAAACAATTGCTGAAGTCTCCCAGCGAGATGATGTTGCTGATGTGGATGATCGTATTGGCCCAATTGCGCTCTGCATGTTGCTCGCTTTATGTATAATTATATAATATACGATATAATAATCTTATATGGGTCCAGAAAACCCTTCTGTCACTTCCAGTGAGTGGCTTCCATGGTTCCATCCTTTCCAGATGTGTCATCTATGGAACCTACTATATTGTACCTACTTCAGTATTGATCGACCCTATTTTGTCTCCTGCCATCCACCTTTTCTTGGGGCCCCCACGGCCTCTCAGGCTCCACCTCGCCCGCTTCATGCTGGGCATTGAAAATGCGGGCCGTTTCCTGAGCCTTGTCTATCCTGAAAGTGGTGGGCTAGTTGCCTGGTTTGACGTCAGGATACATCAGATCAGATATCGATCTATATATCATTTATTTTGTCACAATTCATGTATTAATAAAATATCTATAACCGATATGATACATCGTTTTTAACCCCGGGATTCCAAAGGTGATATAATTTGTATACCAAGTATGTATGTGCCTACAGGCTTATAGCAAATAACCATGAGAGTCCTTTAAATGCCATCGGTTCATGATACATCACCAAGAAAAACCTCCAAGTTGGGAGGTGACTTTTTCAAATGGATTTCCAACATGATGTTGTGTGAAAACATCATGATCCCTTGCATTATCTATCTGATGTACCTTGGTGTCAAAAACCAAGGACCCAAGATGAGTCACGAACACTCTTTCATGATGGTCGAGAATTCCTTCGGATCTACATCATGTTGGGGCGGCTGAGTGTCAGGACTTTTTTGGTCTTGGATTTTGGCATGTTCATCACAAAAGAGTTTACTGAATGTACCTCATATATATTATATATATAGTATATGTATATTATATGTATAATATTGTATATCCCCAGGATTCCAAAGTCTATTTAAATTACAGTCGTTTGCCAGCCAGTGGATCATGGCCAGTGGTGTGATACAGCTGTTGCATGAGTTACAATTGAGCAATCTACAATCTACATACTGCTGTATGCACGACGGCCGGGCGACAAAGGAGAAACCTCCAAGAATGGTTTATCAAACCAAAAATACATGTTACTTGGCAGAACTGTTCAGATTGAGGGCTGTCATCTATTGAAATGAGTCAGGTTAGCACTCTGTTTGGTGGCTTTAGTCATCTTCTTTTCTGACACAAGGGCCTATGGCATATACTCCGTGGAATTCGATCTCACAGTGCCTTGGATGGATTTTTTGGGATTATAATGATTTTCTGAAACATTCCCTCTCTGATTGCTTGGCAGCAAACACTATGAAATAGCAACTAAGGATCCAATCCACGTTTCTGGCATTGTTTCACTGATGAGGATGCAATGTCTTGGACCAAGCGCATCTTGGTTGATATCCGTACTGCTATCCACCAATAAAGGTTTCATGAATTTTGTGGGACATGCATGCCCATGTTGAACATAGAAATTATGTGGGATGTATCTCAAAACATTGTCGATAAGGGTTATGAAAATTGATCTGGATATCCTGTACATGGATTTTCATACTCATCAATGTTTTGGTTGCTCAGGTACCTTCCTCAGAGCTCACCCTCATCATCGAGCCAGTTGGATTATCAAGTGTGGACGAATGAGGTAACTTGACATGACTATGCAAAACCTCATGTGGTCTTGAATTGTGTGGGCCATTGATGGCTTAGATTTGTGATTTAGTCCGATCAACCTTTGCATGAGGATCTGGGCCACCAAGCTGAGAATCAAGAAGCCACTTGGCAATAATATATAATTTATCCGATTTGTCCTTCATAGTTGAGTTAATGATCCTGAATGCTGGCAATACAAGTTTATGATTTATTTATTGTGCATCCGAGGATGAACAAGGAAGTTCATGCAAGACTGGCTCGTGGACGTGGCTAACGTGAAAAAGTGCGTTGTGCATGCACTCGGGGATAATGATCAAATAGGCATCAGATGATACCTTCACCAAATTCTTTGCGTGAATCGTTGCGACTATTTTGGAAACCGGTGGCTGGCAAACGACTATAATTTAAATAGGCTTTGGAATCCTAGGGTATATATAGTTATATATGTGTGTTGTAATATCATTTTTTTCTAATAGATGTATAACTTAAGACATATTTCAACTGTCAACCTCTCCATGTTTCAGGCTGAGTGGTGGCACCTGGATGGGCTGCATCTCGGGGCGCGGCGACCTGTCATGGTAGGTTTATGGCGACCTGGGTTTCCCACGTTATACCTGTTAGTTAATCGTTATCAGATGGAAAATCAATACTTTTAATAGGTAAATATCGGCAAATCACCTCTACTGGTTGGTGGTGACTGGAACCATGGTTTTTTTTTCTATTCAGTTGGGAATGGAATAATCATCCCAACTGACGAACTCCATGATTTTTCAGAGGGGTAGGTAGAAACCACCAACCGGTATAGGTAATGGCTATTGACATGATATGGTTTGCCATGCCAAGTGAAGCATAATATGTCGTGGCTGAAAAAAACGGTCTGGCTACTAAGATGATATGATGGGCCCGTTTTAGTTTGATATAATATGGCTCCAAAAGCTTGTCTCGATATTGAATTAGCAATCAACACTTGGCCAAGTTTGATATCGAACCAAGTATTAGATGGCAGATAATTTACTTGAGTGAATTAAAACACATACTGCCTATTTTTACTGTACTTAATATTGAGCCAGCTCATAAATTACGTATCTCTATTTATTGGGTTAATTACTTGGCTCAGGAAGGTTTTCACAATTGATCTAAAGATTGACCATGTAGAAATTGGGATTGCAAGGATCGAAAATTGGTTTACAATCCCTTTTCCCTATGAATTAGACACCATGAAAAAATCAAGGAGTCTTGGATGTGTTCCTCTGGGGCGGGTTGTTTCTAGGGCACTGGGGATTGGACCATACTCCCTCAGAAAAGGATGTGTTCAGTTCAAGCATGTTTAGTCCTTAACATGTTCAAATGCGCAGGTCCATTGCTTCCAAGTCATAAACAGGGGATGATCAGGGCCCATGAACCTTGGGTTGGCATCGCCGATATGTTTGTAATCCCGTTCACGGTAGTTGGATTATCAGCCGGTATTTTCCCAGTAGATGAATGGAATGGGTAGATCAATAGCTACTGAATAGATGCATGGACAGCTGGCTAGTGTGATTTATTGTTAGTAATTCCGTATGTACTTACACAATCTTACACATATCATAGCTATAACATGATTGATCCCCCATTTTTGTTGGCTACGCTCCCCATTTCGGGCATACTCATCCCAGGGTGATCATGAGCCTGAATGCTTCGAAGCTATGCAGGCTCTGAGCTTGAGGTTGATGAGCCAAAATTCGTTGAAGGGTGGTCAGAAATGCTGAAAAAGCTCGGTCAGATGGAATTGCCTGAAACGCTATCACAAATTGCAAGTTTGAAGACCCAATTTCTGTAAGGCATTGTTGCCTAGTTTAGGGAATCTAGTTGGCTTACTCCTGCTTGAAACCAACATCTTTGACATTCCTCGACTTCTTTCTTCGTCGCATCTCATTCAACCCTCACCATCAGAAAAAAAACATTAAAAAAAAACATGACTGGTTGGTGGTTTGGAGTTTTGAACATTTTTTATTTTTCCATTCAGTTGAGAATGTCATCATCCCAACTGACGAACTCACTCCATCATTTTTCAGAGGGGTAGGTTGAAACCACCAACCAGATAAAAAACCACCATGTCTTTCCACTTGAACCCAGCCATCAAAGCTTCGCGCGCGCGCACCCGTCCCGTCATGGCGGAAGTGGTGTCGTTGCAGCTGGAGGAGGATCAGTGCCTTTGGCAAAGTTGAGGCAAAATTCACCAATTTATGGGATATAATATATGGGAATATATCGGAATAGATGGGAATATATTTTATTATATATGGGAATATTTGGGATATGAGATGGGATATGATTCATATGATATATGGGAATATATGTGATGATATATTGGTCAAATACTTGGGATCATGGGATAGAATATGATTCAGAACCGATTGGCTGATATGTATTCGAATTGTTGCAATTTACCCAATGATCCAATGTATAAAGGTATCATATCATATATGGTGTATAGTCCCAGATTTGCGGTTTGTCGATGATTTGGTTTGTTTTCCCGGAAGTTTACTACAACTGGGGAATCGATTAAGGGTATATATATATTGTTTAAATTTGGGTCCTTAGGCAAATCCAAGTTTGGCAAAGTTTTTGCAACCACATCTAAACTTTGGCAATTTTTTTGCAACCAAAATAGGCTATAGCGTCTCTGGAAAAAATGGGTATCCAAAATTGGGTTCCTCTGAAAAAATGGCTCTCCATAATCCAGTTGTTTCTCATCAATTTCCTCATTAAACTGCAATTGATATATGCCATATTGAGGCAATTGTTCATACCACAGTTAATAGCAAATTTTGATGACCAATATAAAGATTCCCAAGAATGGTGAGATGACCATCACACAGATAGCAATCGATGCTATGGAAATTCACCGTGACTTGACCATGCTCGGAGAACAGTTCGAGGACTTGCTGAAGGCATTTGAAACATCCAGGCTGTAGAAGAATAGCTTGATGTCAATGCCGAAAAGGAAGATCCTTTCCCATGTTTGTTCTGTTGTTGTTTTCTCCATTTATTGAAATCTTGTCATCTTCAAAAACGCCACAAAGCCCTGGGATGCCAGGTCGGGCGAAGAAGCCATGATGCAAGATTTCGTTCGGCTGCACATGATGAGTATCTTGGCCCCAACATGCTGGGACGAGATGTGTCATAGTCATTCATAGTCTATGTAAGCAGTATATAGCCTGTAAAGAGGGTACCCTAGTTACTGTTAGAGGAAACCCCTAAGTCATAGATTGTCATAGATAAGCGTTTTTCGTTTTTCGCACATTCTGAATGGCTTCGTCAACACGAGAGATGGGTGAGGTGGATGGGATGTGGATGTTTTTTTTTACATCTTGTCACCTCACTTTCACCAACCAGCCAACGAAATGCGAGTGTGGGATATGTGGTGTTGAGTTTGATGCTCAAACACTGTGACATTTTTGGTAGAACCCTTCCTTGGTTCTGCCTCGTTGTTTTTCCAGGTGTTGAAACTCAACAGGTGTAGCATCTTCAATCCTCCCAACTAACATAGACTTTGCCAAATAAGGGGTTGGAAGCCAATTTTCCTTTAAACATGAGTGATTCTCAGTCGAAGCTCAAACATCGCCGGGATTTTTTTCGGTGTTCTTCCATCCCCATATGGATGTTTCCATAGCCATGGGGCTACCCCAAGCTCGCTGGATGGTTTACAATGGAAAATCCTAATCTAAAATGGATGATAACTGGGGGTACCTCCATGACTTAGGAAACCGCCATGACTTAGTTGGGGTATGTTGGGGTATGGTATATTTTTTTGAATCTGACGGTTTTCTCAGGTATGCTGCAGCCTTTTGCAGAAAGGGTCCAGGCCACTGGTGGGATCGGGTAAGCCTGGCTGGTAACGTGGCTGGGAAATCACCGAACTGGAGGTGTATAGCTGGATAACATAAATAGGGGACTTTCCAGCCAGCCACGTTTGATGACACCGGAGCGTTTAAATACATGTACCCTCTGGTAAACGTTTACATAACTAATCATGGAAAAATACAATGTTTTATGGCTATATCAGCTATAAATTGCCATGTTCAATAGCTATGTAACAAATTACCAGAGGGTAAATACCAAATGATCCAAATGATTTTTGCCTCTCTCTTTGGAAGGTCATCCCAGCAAAATTCGATGTCTTTTGAGGTGCAGCAATTGTGAAAAACCTGCAGGCTGAGACCCCCCAAAATGGCGTGTTTAATCGTATTTTTGAGGTGGTGCTGTAGTGCTTGACATATTTTTGACATCAAACTTTCACATACTAGAATTAGGATAATATACATAATACATATACAATCATATACATATACATATATATATATATATTTACTATCATATATATATATATTAGAATGGGAGAACCTTATTGTATTAATATACGCAAAAAAAACAGTGGACCGTTTTCCTCAAAGAATTGGTGATTCTCCCAGGATATTCTCCCAACTGCCGCCGTGGCAGGTAATCCAGGAGCATGTGAAACTACTCCAAGATGCGCAGCATCAAAGCTTGGGGCAGGTGAAGCACCTCGAGGGCTGCTGCTCGGCCGGTTTTTTTTTATGGGGATTTCACGGAGATTTCAATGGTGTTTTTGGGGCTATGAAGATAGAGCTCAGGAAAAATGGGGCTAATGATTACCGAAGAAAACAGATCGAAGGAGATTGATGTGGGTAAAGTTAATGGGGTAGCCACAAAGCCGCCAAATTGGTGGGTCTTAGGATGTATTTACATATTTTTGGGATGTGATAGTTTTTGCACATATAAGTGGGTGGAGCGGCAAGTGTGGTGAGATAGCTTTGTTTTTTTTTTTTTGTGGTGGTTCTTTCTATTGATTTCAGCCTGTTGTTTTTTGATGTTTTTTGATGATTTTGACGTGAGGGGTAGAGGAATAACACAATTTTTTAATGGGAAAATCACCATTTTGAAAACAAACGCAAAAAATTGATGGTTTGGAAATGTTCAGAGCTTAGAACTTGAAGAATGGTGCCATTTCCACATTGAAATCATGTCACCCATGTCACTGGGCAGTTTCTGCAGGTTCCGCTGCGCAAAGCGAAGAGCTTCAGAAGCTAAGCGAAGAGGTGCAGAGACACAAGGACTGGCGTGTTCTTTTCTTTGTTCCAAAAGCAACAGACGATGAGGATATCGATATATGCCTTGTATATACGATATAAACAATAAAAGTATATATTATATGATATTATATGTATGTATATATACATATATATATATATATTCGGATTTGATATGATACATGAGATATACATGATATACACATGATAATGTGGATGGAGGAAAACCCGCACCAGTTGGTAGATTGTTCATCCATGTTTATCCCATCATAATCCCATTAAATCATTATAGTCCCAGTGTTTCATAGTTAGTTACCACCTGGTGCAGGATTTCTCAACCATCCTGAGTATGGTTGTGGGGATGGTTTGATTTCAGTTATTTCAAGGTATACAACTGTATCAGATTTGATATAGGAGATATGCATTAGAGATACATTAGAGATACATTAGAGATACATTAGAGATACATTAGATATACATTGGATATACATTAGAGATACATTAGATATACATTAGATATTTACATGAGATATGATCTGATTTCAATCTTTTTTTGCAGAAAAATCACCGAACAAAATCGCCATTGAAGGAGCAGCTGGAGGCCCAGCAGCTGGAGTTGGCCACGGTGAAGAAGGAGCGAAATCGCCTCGAGGAAAACCACGAGATCACCAAGGCAGTAACGCAAAAGCCATGGCGGCTTTGGGAGCTAGGAAAATCGAAAAAACATGGAGAAAATGACATGACTTATTAGTGTATATATATATATATACATACATACATATATCATATATCATATATATATATATATATATATCATATATATATAATTATATACACATGTATATGTAGATATATACATATCATGTGTGTATATATATATACGGACATACATACATACATTATAATTTTATAAGACTTATTTGGGTTTTCTTATATATGTTGTTCTTCATCTCTGGGGATCTATTCAAAGGGTTTCCAATCAGAGTTTGCCAAATTTTGCGGTGTCTGAAAAAAAAGTGGAATGGTGCCAAAGACAATTGTGTGTTTGGTTCTTTGAATGGACAAGTATGTTTTTTTTGTGTGTTGTGGTGTATGCCACGAGATTGTCGAGTAGAAGGGTACCCTGGCCCCTTCTAAACGTAACATTATTGCAAAGCAACAATGGGGAATGTTTTTCGGTAATATGTATATATATATATTATATATACAGGTATATTACTTTTTATCTATATATATATATATATATACATATCGTTTTTTTCCACGTTTTTTCATTTTATGTTATTTTGTTTATTTTAAGATATAATTGAACACATATATCAAAATGTTTTTTTTTGGCTACCTCACTGCATTTTGTTTCTTCTTCGTGGCCAAGCTGCCTCTCAGCTGTGCAACTCTGCAGCTGTGCAACTCTGAATAGCATCCCTTTGAATAGTGTTCCTCTAAAGTGGAATTATTTTGATATTATTTTGGTAGATTTGGGAAGATTTGAGTAGAAACTAAAGAGTTTAGTCCTAGGTCCTAGGTTATAGTTAATTATCAGCATTTTTGGATGAGATTATATAGTCTCTCGGTGCCTAGCCATCAACTGCATCACACAGGAAGATCGGTGTGCCTTGATTTAGAGACCCAAAGGTGGCGGATCCAAAACAATGCTTAAATCGGTACGCGTCAAGTTCATTTGTTGCAATAGGGAACAAATTTATGGTGCCCAAATTCATACCCTTGGTCTTGTCGGTTCAACCCTCAATCTTTGAACAATTTTCATCTCAGCAAACTGGAGGGATTCATTCCAATGTATCCCAAAATGAATAAACATATGATTCAAATTCTCGATTCTCATCACATGTCTGATTTCGTTGGCAATTCATATCAATTCATCCATTTTTATCAATGTTTCATAGATGTTTTCCATCAATGCCAAGCCAAACAGAACGCCCAAAAAAAAATCGGTCTGTCTTGGTCGCCTCAAAGAGCAAAGTCATCAGAATCCTCGCAGGCCTCCGTGGCGAAGGCCCGCGAGATGGCGGAGGAACTGGCAGAGCTGGTGGAAAAGCTGAGGGAACAGCAGAAAGGAAGCAGCTGGGCATATGGAACATCACCATTTTTTATGGGTAAATCAACCATTTTTGCGGCTATTTTCAATAGCTATCTTTGTTTACCAGAGGGTAATGATAGATACTGGTTGGTGGTGACTGGAACCATGGATTTTTATGACTTTCCCATCATATTGGGAATGGAATAATCATCCCAACTGACGAACTCCATCATTTTTCAGAGGGGTAGGTATACCACCAACCAGATAGAAATGATGAGAAGATCATAGAAGAATCATAGAATAATGTCATAGACTTTCAGTTCTATGGAACATATATGGAACATCATATCTGGATATATCTGGTCTTTTTATGGAATTTGGACTGTTTGGGGATGCTTCGGATGATCACAAGTGATATACCATAGGGATCCATAGGGATGATGCCAGTGATTTTTCTATCGAGAAATGGACTGTCACCACCTTCGGCAAATCCAAGTATTTCCGTGGGGATAAAAAAAAACAACTGGGGGTGCTCTGAAGTGATGCGGATATGATATGATGGATATGATATACTATGATATACTGTAGTTTTTTTGATCATTTTTGTAGATATCATTCTCTCCAACGCAGCGGTGATTTTGTTGGAGTTTCGGTATGATGATGGGAGGGGTGATAGAATGGTGGTATAAAATATGCATTTTTATAGTGGGATTATTGTTCTCGAAGTTTGGGGATGGTTGATATATCATGGATATAATGAAAAGGTATCATTTTCGGATTTTTGGTGGAGATTGTATGATGGGGGGATTGTGGAATGAGTTTTTGGAAAACTGAACTTATCATTCTTGGGGAAAAATACATGATATGGGGGAATGATACAATTCAGGGGTCTTATGATTGGGATATTTTGAAGAATTTTCTCTACCGTACATGGAGATAATTTTGTTCCCTAAAGAGTTGATGGTTATGGCTATACTTTAGTCGGGATTGATGGAGTCATAATTTAGTCGGGATTGATGGAACGTGCTATTGAATGTCTACAGGGGTTGATGACTGTCCCATAGTCAAGTATAGGGATTGCTAAGGCCATACTCAGGACATTTTGGTCTTGGTAGTGATTCTCCTATGGGATTCAATCGTGGTTGATGGTTAGATGATGTTAGATGGATTGACTTGGATATCTTGGATATATTTGCACGCTGGTTTCATTGTAGATGCAGTTGACAGTTGACATTGTGAAACCAAGATTGCCACAAAGGCCAGGGCAAAGGGGCCGGGCACGAAAAAACTTGGCATTTTGGCTGGTGGGGATGGACGTAGCAACAACCTCCCAGGAGGTACTGTAGGATGCCTATTGACCAACGTTAAAACATGGTGATGAACACGATCCGGATCCGCAGCAAATATGACCAAACATGGGTTGGCCCGGGGCTTTGGGGGTTTCATTTCTTGACCAAGTCGCACCTTTGAGGCATGGAGAAGCTGGAACTTTGTCACACAGAGTGGCAAGAGCTGGACAAGAGCGCCTTGCTGAACCGGTGCACCCTGGTGAACCATCATTTTAAGACCAAACTATGTGGGATTTTAGCAGAAACATTGCAATGACAATGGGAACTCCCCTATTTTAAATAGAGGTTTTACCAGTTTAGTCGGAAAATCATTTAACATGGAGGATGTTCCATTGATTTCCATTGCCACGTTTAATTACCGGAGGGTATTCATTATTCTTGGACCGCTTGAGGATTGGTTGAGCGCTTTGATACTCGTCTCGACAAGCAGGGGCGAGTTTGCAAAGAGCTGCAACTTGACGAAGCTATAGGGATGTGCTGGGCCGGTATGGGCTGGTACGGGTATGTTGGCTTTGCAGTTTTTGATATGTCATGTTCGGTTTTGTTCCAAATTTATTCAACATTTGAATGGTTACAGCCTTGTCAGTGTAATTCCTCCGAGTTCAAAGTTCCATCCAACCCTTGTGGTAGAAGATTAGCCACCTGTTCCAGTTGTGATTGTTTTCGCACCAAGTTGACCATCTTAGACCTACCACCTCTATCACCATGTTGTTACATTGTCACTGTACCAGTTTGTTTTGTTTTCTCCAATCTTCATGTTCATCTTCCTCAGAGAATCTGTTCAGACCCAGATTTGGTTCCCTTTTGCCAAAGAGCGATCCCAAGGAATGAAAAGCAGTTGGAGCTGCAGAAGCTCCTTCAACAGGCCAAAAGTAGTGGTGACTTGACCATACCAAACATGACTCGATGTGATGCGATGTTCGCATCATTTTTTGGGGCTAAACCTGGCTTCAATTGGGGATTGACGTCGATGAACTTGGAAAAAAACGCTGACGATTTGTTGGATGTGAGAACTTGGACGGGGATTGGTAGAAAACCATGATCAAATCAAGAGAAAATGGGAGCGCTCGCGGAGATTTGGCGAATCTTCCGGTAGTCAAACAGCATAGAATCTGTGATTGAATCAACCAAGATTGGAGCCTTGACTGGCGCAGCACCACCGTGGCCATGCGTTCCAAAAAAACATGGGGATAATTTACATATATTTAGGTCGACCATATTCATCAATATTCTAGGATTCTGATCTCAAACTTGGTCGATTGTCGATTAAAATTTTCTATTGACATCTATGAAGATGATTGAACATGTATGAACGCATAGGTAATGGAACATGGCTAATTTGTAGGAAGTTGTTTACCTGTAAAAAATATGATGTTCCATTTAGCCATATTAAATTCCCTGGGGGTATACATATTCATATAATTACTCTACCAGCCATTGGTTCCAATATTTCCATCTACCAGTTTTATGTTATGCGGGTTTATCATCCCTATGTCTGGACATAGCAATATGGCTAAGTACCTGTTCATGTAGAATGTGGCAAACCCAATAACAGACAATTCCTAATATCAGCAGAAATGGATGGGAACTATCATTCCCAAATGATAGGTTTATGGCATTGGGTTTACCATATTAGTGCTTATTCAGAGCATGTGGGGGTTTCCTAAAATAGGGGTACCCCAAATCATCGATTTTAATAGGATTTTCCCTTATAAACCATCCATTTTTGGAACCCCCATTTTCAGGAAACCCCCATGTGACTTTGCTGATCTCTCAACCTTCGACCGCGTTTTGAGGTGACAGAGCGTGCCTTTGCTGCGTTGGAACACACCAATTCTCAGGTGCACCAGGCAAGAGGTCTCCGTTATAAGTAGATCACTTCACGTTACGTGGAACTGCTTTGTCAGGCTTGATATTTGACCGAGTGTACAATGTTTGATCTCCGTTGTAAGTCTCAAATATGCACATGGCATGTGTCATTTTGTGCTAAAAGGTTTTTTTTGCACATGGTTATTGTCTCTACTTCTTTTGCTCGCGGCGTAGACTATTTCTCAATTCGTCAAGTCAAACATAGCAAACTATCATGGATCGAAGCCGACGATGAACACACCAGTGACCATAAGCACCGCGTCTGGACAACCTCTGAAGGCCCCCCCCTTTGGACTTGCCTCCGAAACGCAAAGCTCATCCTAAGGAATGCCACCACGCCTCTCGGACCTTTGAAATTGCCGCAGCTTTGTGGGTCAACTTGTTTTTTTTGTTTTTTTAAATTGACTATATAGGTCACTAGAATTCACTCACTTCACTAGACATCAGCAAAAAGCAGCAACAACTAGATGACAGATATGACAGGATGGAACTTATCACTTTCCATGACTTGATCCATTGATCCATCCCCTTTTGGCCGAGGAACCACCTCTCCTTATCCTTGGAGGCCTTAAAAGAGGGCCTTGAGACCAGTTCCAGAGGTGCCTGGTGCCTGATTGGAGATCCCCCAGGTATGGCTATTTGGAGCTTTCCTGAAATAGGGCTAGCCCTAGGCCCTAGTTCTCATCCATTTATAATCATTTATAGATGGAATTTTCACTGTAAACCAGCTATTGCGAGCTTGGGGTAGCCCCATGACTATGGGAAAGCCCTAGTGACAGGGAACATGATGATCAACCAGTGGATAGATGAATCTAAGGGCAGGTTCCCCAACATTTTCGGACAAAACCATTCTGTTTTGGGCTCAAAAAAATATTGACCCATCCAAATATAGTGGTTTTGTATGGTTTTGTAATAATACTTCATACACTGGTTAGAACATGATAGATACTTATATTTGATGATACTATTTATTGATATAATGTGGGTAAAACAATAATAAACCATCCCCAAATCACCATTTTTATAGGTGGTATGGTTACCATTCCCAAATGGGTGATTTATGACATTAATTTACCATATTTTACCATATTTTACCCACATTATGGTAGATATATCTATTGTTAATGATTGTATATGGTAGATTGATATGGTTAATCAAATAGGTATTATTAATTGCCTATTAATGTTGGTAAAAGAAAAACAAACCACATTATTTGATACAATTGTTTGAACATTTGCTAGATACTCATAGTTGATACTATTCATTGAGTAGATAATACTGATGACCTCTGGTAAACTAACATAACTCTGGAAAATCACCATTTTTTTGGCTAAATCAAGTATTTGTGTGGCCATGTTCAATCGCTATGTTTGTTTACCAGAGGGTAATGATAGATACGTTGGTAAAAGATCAAGCCGCAACGATGTTTCAACATGACCCAGGCCATCAAGCCGCAGCGCACGAGCCGCGCGAGGAACTTGAAGGACTCAAGGAGCGGTTTTGGTGGTGGAGCGGTTTTAAGCTGCCGGTGTCATCAAAGGTGGCTTTGAAATCCACCAAAAATGTGAGTTTTAGACTGTTTTACCATCTGGTTATTTAACAGTTCGCCATGGAAAATCACCATGCTATTAATAGGGCCATTTCCCATGGCTAGGTTAAATAACCAGAGGGTAAATGCGAAACAATCTTGAACTAACGGACTTGTCGATGGTTATGTTTGATTTTTCAGAGGCTAAAGCATCAAACATGGGGAATTCAGAAAGAAACGTTGGATATACTGTAGTATAATCAATATCAATCAATATATAATTTCTAATTTTGGTACTTGTTTCCAGAGAAACATGATTGTCAATGGATTGGTTTAAGGGAAATTTTACTGGTTTAAGCCCCATGATCTTCATGGGAAAATCTATGGTTTCCCGGAGATTTTCCCTTAAACCAATCCGTTGAGTTTGATACTTTCCAACTGAAGATGCCACAGCCTGGTCCATGATGGCTATTGATGGCTAAATAATGTTAGTGCAATATGTTCCATCCCCAATTCGACCATACATGCAGTAAATTGGTGGTATCAACTTGGTGGTATCAACCATCAACATATGTAACATATAGGTGGTTTATGATTTCTTGACTAATAGCACTAAAAGCGATTTGTTTTTTTGTGCGCACATTGGTACCCCATCAAAAAAAGTCGTTGCCAGGAAGAATTACTGCAACGAAGCAAAGCCTGGGCAGACACCAACAGAGAGGCATGGTCCTTAGTCCTTGGATTCGTATTTGCCACTTGTGATTGGCCCGCGGGGGAAGCTGAGAAAGAGACTTTTGACTTTTGACGTGTTTTTGGAGGATAAAAATGGACGCAACATTGGACAGGTTCGGACAAGAAGAAAACCTGGCATAGTGAAGCAGTGTCACTCAGTCGCCTGTGCCCGCGATGCTAATGTCTCAAGTTGCGCACCCGAAAATTACGGCAGGACGGTGAAACACATGGTGGAGTGGCTCGAATTTTCTCTGTTGCATGGGGTCGACCACTTTTTTGTCTACACCTTCAAGGGAACCGAGGATGCTGTCAAGGAAGTCCTAATACCTGAAAGCTGGTCTGGCCACAAAGATCCACTTTGATGTGCCGCAGTATCCACGAGATAAAACCCTGCATATGTGCGGTCGGCATTTCGACTAGGTGATTCGGGATTACCTGTATCGGGCCAAGAGCCACGCCACATGGGTCATCCCATCCTTTGACTTCGACGAGTATTTCCACCTGAACAGTGGCAACATCTTTCCAGACGGCAAGATTCCACAAGACTATCTGAGGACAGGTTGGGATGCCATCACACGATCTCAAAACAAAACTCCAGAGGAAGTTCGGAGCATTTCTTTCAAACGATTTCACTTCGCTCGTGCTTCAATGGCAGTTTGGAGATTTCTTCCCCAAGGCACGAGGCGCATCTCCAGGAGCGCTTGGGGCAACCGGACACCGTGGAGGCCTCGCCGAAGTACGTCTACAACGTCCACGTGGCGACGCCTGGTGGCATTGGCTCAAGGACTTGGACCCCGTCGGAGTGGTGAATCACTACCGAGTTCCGGACCGAGATCCACTGGCCCAGACCTTCGACGACAAGTTGGTCGCTGACGCGCCTCTGCTGAAACAAGCGATTCTGCGACTGGCACGTTGGAGATTGCTTCACCGTGGCGTGAGGCGCATCTGCAGGAGCGCTTGGGGCAACCGGACACCGTGGAGGCGCTGCCCAAATACGTCTACAACGTCCATCTGGCGAACGACGCCTGGTGGCATTGGCTCAAGGACTTCGACCCCAAAACGAAGCGTTCCTCTGTAATCCCAATGACTCCGGACATGATGGCCACCGTGGTGTCCTCTGTGCCGACAGAACACATTTCGCTCAACGAAAGCATCGGCTACGTCCATCACTATCGCATTCCCCACGGAGATCCACAGGCCAAGACCTACGACGACCACTTGGTCTCCGACAACGACAAGTTGACAGAAGCCATTGAACGACGATTTGGTCAGAAACTTCCAGCTTTACTCAAGCGATTCAGTGAGGCAATCCCACAACCGGCACAGTAGGTGTTGAGCGCACTGGAACCTTTAAAAAAAAAGTGCCTAAGGCATGCCACTTAGTAATTGGTGAATGAGTCCAGCGACATCCAGCAACGGTCTTTTTCCAGTGAAACAAGGTGCAGCTAGCTAGGTTTATGTCTCACTTGCCAGATGGGATGCACATCAAAGTAGACCACATCTTGGTACATCTTGGGTCCCCATGTGTGAGATATCCCACTCCACCAAGCAAGACAGGTATATGATGAGGATGGACTACTGAATGTTATCAGGAGCTCGCAACATAACTGTGCGCCTGTGTCCAAGCAGTGCGCTTTTTGAAAAGGGACAACCATCTTCCAGTAGATGGCCGCCATGCTGGTCAGCATTTCTCCATACTTCTCCGATATGGCCCAACTTGGAGTAAATATGCCATGGGAGGATATGGGATTGGTGTTATTTCGTTAACTCTGCAGTTGGAGGAAACCATCAATGTCCATCTCCACAACTCACTGGAGAGAAACTGACCGATGGGTCAATTCCCTGGTATCAGTTCACATCAAAATGCACGGATATTCATACCCCAAATATGGTATCATGGGTTTTCAATGGTTTTGACCTATCCTCACATCAACTTGCACTGATTTGCAATACCTGACCATGCACCCGTGCAGTGTGTATTCCCAAACACATTGGAAACCTCACCATTTATGATAAAGAATGGTTTCCTATCGCTTTTCCCTTGAATTTTCCACAGTGATTTACGCAGCCTGGGATCTCATGAAGATTGCTCCCTGGAAGTCTGGAAGTCTGCGGCTTTCGCTGTTGGCTTTCGCTCCAGCCATCAGGTGCATCATTTGCAAACCTGGGCGGAAGAATTGAGACAGTTGCAGCAGCTCACTGAGAAGCAGGTGCGGCAGCTAGGGGATGTGGCTTTTGTGGACTGCCATCGTCAGGTTAGTTGGATGAGTAACTAACCCGGTATTTGGGGGATGGTCATACCACCATTAACTCATGGCGAATTGTAGTTTGGCCATAGGATGTCCATATTTATAATTATTTATACGATGTTTTGATCATCGCACATGTGGGAGGTAATTCACATGTCGTTTCTTAGGTTTTACATCTCCAAGTGGACAGGGAAAGGGGTTTCACACCTCGAAAGTAGCCGCTGGGTTGATCGCATCTTGGGCCACCATCGACCGGCAAGCTCCAATAGTTTTCTGAGAGTCTTGGCGGATGCACTTACTATCCCATGACGGATCCATGGTGCTGGTATATATGCTAACATAAAGGGGGTATATTGATGGGATCCATGTTACCATATATAGCAGCACCATGGATCCTATGGGTATATTTTATACATGGCTATGGATCAATACCTATATACATACCATTTTTAGGGGGATGAACATCCATGAATCCCAGCTATTTTGATGTGAACAGAAGGGGTACAAGGTTTTGACCCATCCCCACATCACTTGAATCCAAGATTCGTGAAATCTCAAAAGTATGATTTCAAGAGGTGTTAAAAAAACAAAAAAAAACCTTCCAGCATTCTGTAGTTTCCATTTCCAGGGGCCGAATCCATGGTCGATCCAGCATTTTTCGCTCATCGGCCCCAGGACGTGGCCCAAGCTGAGCTGCAGGCCGTCCGCGATACCGATGGCAAGTGTATGGCTCCAGATCATTTCCAGATCCATAGAAATGCAATCATTTGAGGATTTCATCAGAAGGATGGTGATTATACTAGAATATTTCTAATAATCATATGATCTGTATTGATATGTATTTGTTATGTAGTTTATTACAGCCGGCGTATCTTGGATTTGCTGAAGCTGATTTGTTTCTTAGGTCGATTCCGCATGTGGAATCGACTGACTTCCATGAACAGATTCATTAGCACGAGCTAGCAGTTTGTAGCTTAAATTTCAATTTTTCTAGCTTCAATAATCCACAGTTTTCTCATTTTTTCTTGGTTGAATCATGTTGAATCCGAATCTTTGGATGCTGCATATGCTACATCCCAAGTTTCGTAAGTTAAATCCCTTTGTTCCTATTAACTGCTTACATACACCCATGTTTTATAGCTCAACTCCCAATTTTTGTAGGGTACTGTACCCTCCAGTAAACTAACATAAATGTGGAAGATTGTGGAAGATCCACCATAGAAATATATCATGTTCCAAACTGGAAACCATAGTTTGCTTTTTCCATATCTAACCCACAATTATTGACTATCCAATAACCAATCACTGATAGTTTATCAATATTGATCAATGTATCAGTGATGGCTTCATCCAACAATAGTCCCATCCATATATCCAAAAACATATTGATACCAATTGATTTTTCATGGTTCATCCAACAATAGAATACAATAATCCCTATTAATATCTATTAATTATTCATCCAACAATAGAATACAATAGAATACAATAATCCATTAATTATTAATAGAATATAATAATCCCTATTACAATAGAATAC
>Ga0126342_10003113_pt1 | contig 27041 bp, 37 predicted proteins | sample Cyp1metagenome_FD_92528 | JGI IMG/M metagenome (GOLD analysis project Ga0126342, IMG submission 92528) | Coral microbial communities from Lord Howe Island, Old Settlement Bay, Australia - Cyphastrea 1 metagenome | ecosystem: Host-associated > Invertebrates > Cnidaria > Coral ...
ATATATATATATATATATGATATATATATATATATGATATATATATATGATATATATATATATATGATATATATATATATATATATATACATGCGTGTGTATATCTTGTATGTATATATATATATTATTATATTATATATAATAAGGGCAACTGTAAAGGAACATGAAAAAACGCTGTGAGGGACTGGTGTGCTGCTTTAGCATTGTTGGCCCTCTCGAATCGGATTTGAGATTATCCTTGAGCAGATTTCCAAGTCCGAGGTGTGAGTTGGTCATCGCGAAGATGAAGGAACAACATATGTGACGTCAATACTATCAACTCTCAATGAAGCAGAACATATCGTGCATCTGCATCTGCATCTGCATCTGCATCTGCATCTGCATCTGCATCATCATCATCATCATCATCATCATCCTCATCCTCATCCTTGCAACGGGTGCATTCAGGGTACTTCCAAAGTACCTCACCAACTTGTCTGTTTCCATAGTGGCCTCACAGCACTAATCCAGAAATCTTCTAAAGTGGCATGACGCCATCATCAAATCTGAAATTCATATTAGTGACTCACGAAAAACACCAAGTTTGCATTTGACAAGCTCATGGCACTTAGCTTTGTCTCACCAAGTGGCACTCATCAGCACCAATCGCAGATCCGGCCGAGTACTTCTGATTTGCCCTGAGGATCAACGGATATCAACGGTGTGCAGCACAGCCAATGGGCCAAGCTGGAAAACATGTAACAGCTTGAACTGATTCTTATTTCAAAAAGCTTTAGATAATTTTAGATACTGTATATTACTGTATTACTTCTGCAAGACATAATTCAGTCCTTGTAACATCTAGCCAGCCGCATCAGCCACTTCATATCTCTTAATTCTTAGCATTCAACTTAGTAGTTGCCCCATCAATGCGTTCAAATTCAGCGGCCCGACGCAACAGGAGAAGCAGCAAATCGCAATCAGCACTGCGCCTCAGGCAGACAAATGGGTAGCATCTTGGAAATGTTGACACCATACAGCAACGTAAGACAGGAAGGTCTGCATCAGATAGCATTTAGCAGATCTGAATCTGCCATAATCCACCACAACAACAGAATTCAATGCTACGTATGGCTGTTGGATGCTGTTGGATGCTGTTGGAATCCAGAAAACAGCTAAGGTGCTCATGGATTTCATCGATAAAGATGTGGGTCACCTTAGCTGTCAGCTGATGGCAGCAACGATCAAGATGGATTAAGATCATCATGCTCTACACTTTTAGTTCTCAATCTGCTCCACAAGAAGAATGAAAATAATGAAGAGGGAATCGCCTCATCCCAGCGTGTTTTCTCATGTGTCCTCCATTCCTCCATGTTAAAATATGTTAAAATGACGTGTCCATGTTAACAAAATGTCTTCATGTTTTTTTCAAACTCATCTGTGCCATTCTGTGCCACCCCGACTTTTGATAAAGCTCCGAGGCCTTGCTGCATCTGCTTCAACAAGACACCAACCTCGGCGCAGCGTGGGTGTGTCTGAAACTCAGGGATACCGACCCAAATGGCTATTTAATAGGGAAAATACGGGTAAATGATGATTATAATATTACCATATATTACCATATATAACCCTCTCAATTAGGGGTACCCGATTGTGAGACAAAGCCACATGACTCAACAAGCTAGTGACGGGTTTGTATGGGTTTGTGGTGTTTTGGACTGAGAGCCTGTCTGTGCAGAAAAGGAGCCGGGTAGAACTTGCCACCTGCAGCGTGAGCACGAATGTCATTATGTTGCGCTTGGAAACTCTGTTTTGAATACATGTAGATCAAGATTTTGTTTCACCGATTTCGGGTACTCATAGATGTTCGCTTCCAACTGGCATCATTTTCCCAAGTTTTCACTGTGTAGTCCGTGGCCTTCTTCTCCAGGCGGATCCTCAGGGTGAATGAAGCGAGATGCATTGAGATGGGCTTGATGGCTGCGACCATCGAGTTTTGATGAGTTTTGTTGTAAAACTCCACCATATTCATCCATATTCCGCATCATTCCGCCATGTTCATCCATTTTCCAGTATCATTCCACTGGGAACCATGGACAGTTTAAAACTGCAGCCCAGCTGCTGATATCCCACGAGGGACTCCCGGGAACCAGGGCCTTCCCATGGATCCTGGGAAAACTTGCAGTGAGGAATGATCTACATAACTGTTACATAACTATATGGTCAATACGTAACTACATGGTCAACTACATATCTCTTGATTCCACCAATTAATGAGCGAGATTTCGGATATCATGGAGATCCAGATGACATCATCGTTTGTCCCAAACATGCCCCGCGTGATCGATGTATTTTGCTCCAAAAATCTTGCTGTCGGGAAATGTTGGGAAGCAAAACAAAATAACGGCCCTGGTGCATGGTCACTGCAGCCAAGCGGCTCCCATCTCTTGAGATACACGCTTGGCAACTGAAACCTCAGGTGTGACTTTCAGCCAACTCTAAGGCCAGCGCGGTCGCAACAGAAATCCGCCTTCTTTCCTCGCAAGAGCAGTTCGGCCTTTTCTCCCAGATGCACATCTGTGACCATCTGTGGTCGCGCGCACGTGCTGCGTGAAATCGAAGTCATTCCGAGCTCGGGACGCAGTGGCTGCAGTGGCCAGTCCAAGCCTCTTCTAACAACTCTCTATGGCACGATCCCCCCCTTCGCAGCGTCCAGGGCTGCGCAGGGGCTCCAGGGCATGTGGTGGTCCACAACAAAGCTCTACTTCCAGCCCAAGTATACAAAATCACTGGAGGATGGGCATGAGCAGTTTGAAGATCTTGAAGGACATGAGCCTGATGACCAAGCTCTTGTTACTGGCATTGGCTTGCGCACAGTACAGTACCATTCACTCGCTTTCATGGCGCATTCGTTTCCCAAACAGTATAGGCACACCAGACAGGTAGAATGCAACCATTGAGTCTCAGCCATCAGCTGGCCATCAGGATCCAACAGGCAAAGCGTCGAAGACTTCGCCAGGCTGTGTAGCTGCGCTCGGTGGAGAGTCTGCGCATGATTTGAAGCTCTTAGGAGCCTTCGCGACCTGTGTCAGGCGAATGGTGGATGGCTTGTCTCCACACAAGGGTTTCACAGCGACGCATTTCTGGATATCTCGTGATATAGCTGGGCAGCTAGACTAGACCTCATCAACCCAAGAATACGTCTCGTTTCAAACCAACCCTTGGAGCAAGAGGAACACAAATTGAGCCAGGGCTGAAGGATGGTGTTGTCCTCTTGGCTTCTTGGGAAACAACTCCTGTCTGTTCGTGTTCTTTCACAAAATAATATTAATGAATCTTAATAAATCATATAAATACATTATATTATATTATAATATTATATATATATATATATATTGTGTATATATAGATTATATAAAATACATAATCTATAACTGATATATATCATTTGCAGATTTCACATGATTTCACACAGAATCTGCTGGGCCTCAACGTGCGCGACTGTGAGCATCTCATTGGGCCTGGCACTGGAAAGTTTTGGTCAAAAATTGCCAAGATTGCAACAATCACATTTCATCACTTCACATTTCTTTCCATCCAATTACATCCAATTCCATCCAATTCCCGGTGGGCCTCAGGTGCGCTTGAGGAGCCACAGCTGCTCATTCCGACACCAGGAGGTGCTGACCCGCAGCGTCGCTACTGGGATTAACGATGCCGATTCTTGTGGCCCATAACCTCACTGAGGACAGATTTGATAAGGAACATGTGGCGTATGTATGTGTATGTAACTATATGTGTGTGATTGTATGTGATTGTAGGTGATTGTACATGTACATGCACGTATGTATGATTATATGTGTAAAATTGTGTAAGTATGTATGATCACGATGCTTCAAGTCTGACCTTGAAGGCAAACAAAATAGTACAAAATATCCGCGAATGCTTGGCACCCCGACTGACCACCAAGGACCTTTTTGCCAGCTCCAGCGCAGCCCGTTCCTTAACTGCAACACGTAGCTCTGCTGGCCAGACCTGCCAGGGGGAATCCAGATGGGTCGACATATGTCGACGTCATGTTTAATCAGTGTTGTTTAGGAAGTCTTCCTGTAATATCTGTGGTACTATGTAATACAATTGTAATATCTGGATATATCTGGTAATACTCAAGGCCTCAAACTGCAACGCAAAACTGGACCCCTGGAGGTGCACGAAATCACCTCATCATTCAACCAAAGAATGCTTGGAGTCGAAGGCGATTGAAACCTGTCGATGCATTGGGAAAGCTTATGAAAGCTTGCACCATCGACAGCACCATGCTGCTTGCTGCTGCTCCCCGAATCTCCCCGAATCTCTGGTGTTTTGATTCTGAAGGCACTGGGAAGCAGCACTGATGTATACTGATGTCGTGACTGTGAGCTGAATGTTTGTACTGTTTTACAAACAGCGCATCAAAGATCATCAAAGTATAGATTAGAGAATGCAAAGCACGTCTGACCTTGAGGTCAATGGCGCAGTTAAAGCATCTTTCGCCTGGTATAAAGGGAAGGATCGAACTTGAGGCGATGAGGAACTTTCATGCACACTGCTGGAAACCAGACTGAAAATGCAAGGTCAGGGGGAGTATAGGATGGATTTCTGAAAAATCCGAAAGATACTTAACTTTTCATAAACAACACACCATGATACACCATGTATAACTTACATCAAATACGCATAAATACGCCATGGATCATGAACACCACTGGAAACAAACTGTTTTACACAATGCACACGTAATACATCGTAATACATCGTAATACATCGTACCATGAACGCTTAAAACACCTTGTTATATGTTGTTAAGGCAAACCAATGAATTACCATGAAATGTGTATCATGTATCTTGTATCAGGCATACCATACCATCCCCGTATCCCCGTCCTGGCCTCGAACTCCACGGAGACGCTCAAGGGAGCCTTCGCAACAAAGCCTTGACGTTTAAAGCGTATGGATGCGTCACTTGTTGATACTTAAGTTGCACAATGTTGCACATTGATCAGTTTTGACAGTTGACTATTCGATACTATTCGTTTCTGCAATCAAACATATCAAACCTCTGTGAAACCTCTGTGAAACCTCTGAAATCTGAATTCTGGCGGAAAAAAAACGAGCAACGTCTCGCCATCTTCACCATGCTTTCCTCCAATAGGTCGTAGCCTGCCAGACCCTGAATGACTATGACTCAAGCAGAAACCAATAGTGGGTTAGGAAAAGAACTATCTTATATAGGAGAGGCAGAAAGGAAAGGCGCTAATTATGTTATTCTCAAACACCTATTGCAGGACAGAATGAGACTCATGACTCTGCTCTGAGCTAGAAAGAATCAAGGCCAATCCAATAGAACTTGAATAGCTACAGCAGCTACTAGTTAGGACTGGTTTGAATCAAACGTACAACCTCAGAACCGATGCAAACCAGTCCAAGGTTTTTGAAGGGAAGTCGTTTAATATCGTTTAATTATCACGCCGTTGACATCGTATCTTGGTACGGAAGTGATGAGTTGCTCAGATTGGTCAATGAATCGAGACGGATCAGTTTGGAACGCCGGGGAGTTCGGCCTGTGGATGGAATCCCTGCTGCTGCAAAGAAGAGGCAGGTGTAGCCTTCCAGTGCGTGACAGTGGGACACACATGAAATGACATGAAATCACATGAATATTGATGATTCGTCCGAGTTCCCTAGCAGCCCTAGCAGGCCCTAGCCCTAGCACAACACCAAAGGTTGAAATGAGATTGATAATCGAGAAGTACTCAACTAATGATAACCCCTTCCAAGATTCAGTTTCCAACTAAATGGTGCTTGCTTGAGCATTGCATTAACCTGAACTTTGCATGATGCTCATCATGATATTCTGTTCATCCAACTTCAAGTCTGAATGAATTTACGGCCTGCAACTCTACACCGCCTCAAGAATTCATGCAACCCTGCCTAAAGCACTTCCCATGATGACTGCTGACGGCTGGTCAGTCTGCACAAGTTCCTGCATTTCTGGATGGTCCATCACTGCCTGGTCGCAGGCGGTTCAACTGTCAAGAGTGAAGGGATTCAAGCCATGCAAATCACAAGAAATATGAGAATGATGAGAAATGAAGCTTGTTTTGTGTCATGAACCAAACAAACGTCGCAGAGTTGTGCCTCTGGTTCATACTGATCCCACTCTCACCAAGTCGCTGTGCAACTAGTTCAAGATTTCGAGCCGCGATGCATATGCCAAGTAAAGCCATCCGGTGGTGAAGAAATCTGTCCATAACTCACCAGCGGAGGCCTTCCATGATCGGAAAAACGTCTCACCATACGAGGCAGAAGTGACATCAGGACCGAAGGTCTGAACGGTCTCCACCTGTGTCAAAGCACTTTCAACTGTCCAAGAGCCAAAAACCAACAATATCCTGGGCTACTGATCCGACAAACCTCACAGTAAAAGGATGTAAAAGGGCATTTCGATGTGTTTCAAATGTTTGAACAACTCTCAGGTACAAGTACAACTGTACAACCCATCACATTACCTTTACCGTTTCCTATGTTGTGCTGAGCTGCTCCCCAGCTCAGCAGCCAAGATGGCGTTGACACCAATCGGCGCAGCTCAGCCAAAGCAGGTGACAGCTCAGGGGCGTAAGCCTCGCATGGCAGAGAAATTTCCAAGCAACATGATGCAACACGGACAAAAAGCATGGCGACGAGTCGGCGACGAGGTGCCGCTCGTTTCTCCCAACTCAGCATGCAATTGAAACATATTGGAACAAGTTCTGCTGAAATCTGGAGAAGTCAAAGCAATAGCCTCAAAATGCCTCGAACTCTTTGGCCAATTTGCCATAATTTGCCCATCATGTTAAAGTCTGTTAAAGGGTTTGGACCGTTTGGAGGTGCCTGAAAGCTGTCAGCCTCCTCCTTCAGTTCAGCGGCATAGATCTCCCTGAGGTCATCAGCAAGGGAATGTCAGGCAGAGGACTTGACAGGACACCGCGATAGATTGGAACCTTTTTTGAGGATTCATTGGGGAAACAACACACTCTAGAGGTTTGCAAGCACATGGGAATGTGATGGAACATAATGTCTTCTATCCACATGATCAACATCACAGTCGTCCAAGCAAAAATATTATGAGAATCATGAGAAGCAACTCCGTAGAGTCCAGAAATGGCCAAAGATTTCTATCAAGTATCGGCTCGTACATCATTGCTAGCCGCCGTGGGGACAAGCCCAACCTTAGCAAGAGCTGTAGTTTTCCACCGCAAATCAACACCCTTTTGAATTATTTACTGTACATGAAGCCTGCAATAGTTTGAAGTCGAATCAGTTGCACAGAAGGTTCCACATGTGCCATGTGGGCGTTGACGGGATTGGTATTCATCAGGCGAAGCAGCTCTTTCGTCGTCTCAATCGCCATCTGCAGGGTCTTTCGAGCACCATCCAAGTCTCCTCAGAGCAGCATCTTGAGGCATGGATGAGACATGAGATAATTTACCTTTTTGAGAAAACTACCCATGTTATCCCATGTTGAAGAAATGCTTTCATAATTCTTCACAGTAAGATAACGCAAACTGGTCATGTCGACATTCTCCGGCCTTTCTCACTCCATTGTAATGTCCCTACTGCTATGAGACCTGACTCCTTCTCACTTCTCTCAAAATCATGACAAATTGTCAGTCATTTACAGGCGAATGCTAGCCCTCGCCTTCGTGCACTTGCAAAAGCCCCAGATTCCACCTGTGCAGTGTGAACAGCTTCTCTATGGCTATTCTTAGATACGTCAATTAGGTGACGGAATCAAAGCAGTGCCAACTATGATGTAGCAAGGATCTCGAGTCTATTTGCACACTCTCCGGTATCACAAATACTGGCAACCGTTCTGCTGAAAGCATTCTTGGAAACCAAAGTGCCGCTACAAGCCATACAGAGGGTAATGCTCAATGTTCTGTACTTTGCTGCAAATTACTCAGCGATAGAAGCGACTATCTCACATGCAAAATCAACTACATGTGGAACAGGATTCCGAAAAAGTGCAGCAATGAATGGCAAGCATCTTACCTGCCTGGCGCCCACATCTTTCGGTTGCTGTTGCAGCACCTCTTGAAGTAACGCTGCTGCTTCAATGGTCTCTGCTTTCTTGGCCAGTAGGAGTGCCTTCCGCTACGTAGCGCAGGGGGCAAACAAAAGACATGGGTGTGGTTGGACCACCGGGAGGCACCGCAACAGTCACAAAAGCTTTAAAATGCTTCAGCTATCTCCAACTATTCAAGATTATTCAAGATTCTCTGATGTGACTGTCTCATCTTCAGTCTCTCCTGGCGCATGGCTGCATCGTTTGCCACGTCCGCACCGCTGCAGCTGCGTGCGCGGCGGAAGCTCCGTTCCGCCGCTTCAAGCCCTCCGCGCGTCTGCTGTACGCAGCCAAGGTTGAACCAGACCTGGCAGCTATGGCGGGAAAATCGCCAACAGTAATGGCGATAGAATCGATAGACAAAGTGGCATGATCCCAAATGTTCATCACTGGGCAATACCCTTCCAACCACCGTGTTCAACTGGCACTACTATAATGCTGAGAAATGATCGAGTTTCGCTTGGAAGGTGCTATGTGCTGCTAATTCTGGGTGCAAACCGTTGCCCATTGAAGCCAGCAATTCATCCCCAAAGGCGCCAATGTAGGCCCTACAGTGACAGTCCAGCATCATTTCGAACGTCTTCAAATCATCCTGCCTGGCTTTGACGTTCAGGGCTCACGCCTGGCTTGGAGATCGACGGAGATCTATGGAGACATTGAAGGGGCTGTCGGATTGATATCCAGGTATCCCAGCTCCCCCTTTGATAAGCTCATGCTACTGGCTACTGGCGGATTATTAGGCCGCTGTGCAGCTGAAGTACTTTTGATGATGTTCCCAAACCACCAAAGATTAACGACAGTAGATTTTCTACGGTTCAGACATTTCAGAAGATGACTCTTCAATCACATCAATCACAGGTTCAAAATCTGATTCAATTCATGTTTGATTCATTTTGGGTATTCAAAGATATTCAAAGATTTCATTTTGGGTGCCCACAACCGCCACAACCTTCTGGTGTCCCAGGTCCCATCTCCAAAATCTCAGCTCTCAGGCACCTTGGTTGGTCAACTCTGCCACAAGGACTTCCTTCGCCTCTTGCCACAGCTCCCCTGCCTCCACAATGGCTTCCGAAGTGTCACGCAAGGGCGAACCTTTTCCTTCTCCAAGCTATCCCGGAATTGAATTATGTGAATTTGACATAATTCAACACCAGTAGGCTTCCAGAACTGTGCCACCGCTTCTCACCGGTTCACTGATCAAATGTTCATTTGGCACCACACTGTGGAGGCTACAGATGCCAGAAAGACTCGGCCATGAGAAAGAAGGAGAAAGCTCCACACTGCCTTGGCTCAAGATCAAATGGTGATTCAGATTGATTCACATTGATTCAGTGATCTATCTTACATCACAATATCATCACAAAATCATCACAATCATCGCGGCTCAAGAGTCCGTCCCTACATCAGAATTTGAATCTCGTGCTACGTGCTGCTTTTCCTGCAGAATTGGTGGATAAGTTCTACTGTACGTAGTCCAGGGAGGAATGATGAGATATGATGAGATTATATAAGATGTGTGTCAACACCACATGCGATGCTTCCACTGAATTTAATTGCTTGGCCGATCCACAGCAGTCTCAGTCGACCTCGTAAACCATGTTCATCAGATAGTTTATCAAATCAAACAGACGCTTCAAGACACTGAAAGTTGGATTGCGCGGCAAGATGGGGCATGATCCATCATGATCCACTGGGGTTCCCTGCCACGAGTAGACCTGGCAGCATGAAGATGTGCAAACACTGCGAGGCTGGTGTCCGCTTTGTATCTGACCGTCGCTGTCAAAATAGCCCACAACAAGGTTTCATCAAGGTATGTTGATTCACATTGACACACTCAAGGGACATTAAGGATACTTAAGGGACCACACAAAGTTTTCAATATACTCAAACTCGCTTTCATTGAACACTGATCCGCGCACAATCAGGCCCATACCCAGGCCTGAATACTTACCCATGGCATGCCGTCGCAAGCTCTTATGCGAAAGGATCCATGGGTATCTGAAAAGCATATTGGAACGGTATTGGAACCCGTGAGCATACTGGAACTGTGCGCCTATTTCTGTGCTCGCATACTATGCATACTGGGAGAATCTGGGATCTGGGATGGTCTTGAATCAGTGCCCCTTCCAACTCCGTGAGGCTGCGGCATGCCCTGTCTGCAAGGAACCCATCAAGTTGTTTTTTTTCTTTGGCAATTGCACTCGAGCCAAACGAGGCCAGACGGACAGGAAGAGCCGAACTGATCGAAAGTCTGCGTCTGACAGCATACGTAGCAAGTTTGAAGTTTGAAGCGCGTGGAACCCCTTCCAAAGCTGTCCAGTGACAACAAGAGAGTAACAAGACCAACTTGTAACGGCCGCTACCAGTAGAACACTTTTGGAAACCAAGTTTTGTGTGTCAGCTGAAGATAGCTGAAGTCAAACGTGGCTTACAAATGCTTACAAGGTCTTCAATCGCAGTCTACCCAAAGTGATGCACCGGCACAGTAAGAGGCCTTTTCAATCCTTTTCAATCCTTTTAATGCCTCAGATTTTTCAGCGCTAGAAGTTCTAGAAGGCATCCAGAATGAGAGCCCCTAAGCAGCAGGTAACCATCATGCCAACGATGTCCATGATGACCTGGATCATGGCTGCAGCCTCGCCCGGATCGGCTTTCAGCATCTGCAACCTGGATCTGAGCGATGAGTAAGAGGCTGAAGTGGGTCCAAGTGCCTTGAACATGTTTGAACATTGTCTTGAACATTGTCTTGAACATTGTCTTGTTCAATGTGTTTCATGGTTGTCCGTTGTTTTCAATGTTTTTCTGTGTTTTTCATTATTTACGTTGTTTGTATGTAAGTGTCCTATGTACGATGTCAGTTGAGAGCCAGCCACTGAGCTTTCAGATATTGTCCATGCAGGTTTCGGGCAATTTCTAAAGGTCATGTGCTTTGACCACTGCCTCAGAAAGGCCGTGAAATGTTGGGAGTCCGGGCATCTTTGGCAGAGCCGTGCCGATTGACGTGGCCACAGAGGCTATGATCAGCGTGGCCGCAGCCAAGGTGACGCAGGTCCCCAAGTCCTTGAAATATGTGGGCAGATGCACTGCAGATGGCAGTGGGTCCAACCCCTCACCAAGTGTCTCACTAAGTGACCAAGTGTGCTCGAAAAGTCCACTTGGTCCACTCTCGAGGATTGACGTGTTTCCACTTTATCTGTCACTGTCATCTCGGGGTCCCGGCACTCTTCGACATGAGACCGCGCAAGAACGCCAAGGGTGACAAGACGATGCCAATCAAAACGCCGGTGGCCAACTGATCCCTGGTCAACAATTGACAAACGTCGGGTGCAACCCAGCGATCAAAAGTACATGCGGTTTATCCTGCTACGCAGCTCAAATCGAATCAAAAGGTGCAACAGTCATTCGCTGCAGTGAGGTTCGCACATGCATGAATCCATGGACAGTTCACAGTCCGTCTTCTTCTTTTGTGGATTCATGCCGGCTACTACTGGCTTTTGGGTGAAAGAAGGTCACCAGAATGGCAGCGGTGGTACCAAACAGCGCTTGGGGGTTTAGCAGTTCCATATAGCTTTCTTGGTCTTCCAATTTACGCCATTCACAATGATCATTCTTAAAGTCTAACCTGGCATATGTTGTCCGGTGAGGGTAGTCGATCGCCTCAAACCGGGGAAATGGAGTTCTGAAGCTACGGGCTTTCCTAGCTACATGCACGCCATAGCCACTACGCTCATGCCAGCCTGTACACTCGCTCAGGGTGGTCAGGTGCGGCAGCAAGGCATCTTCTGGCGAGCCTGTCGTCCAGAATTCGCTGCACGTGGGCTAAATCCATATCCTTCGTTCCAGCATCAACGAACATATTTTCCGTTGAGGTCCAACGCAGGCTGGTGCTGGCACGCTGGAGCATTCCACGGATCCAAGCCACCGTGAAGGCCAATGACTTCTGTGATCCATAGCTATGGGTGTCACTGCTGCCTTTGTCATACACGTCCTTCGCATCCGTGACGACAGTCAGCCCAATGGAGTCAGTGCTTGCGTCCACATTGCGGCTAAGGACCCCATGATTGCAGCTATATGGCCAGGGACGAATTGTCCAACGTCAAAACCTTCTTCTGTCCCCAGGAGCTCAGCAGCGTATGTCGATTGACATACTCTCGGTAGGCGATGCGAACGCGCATCCAGCACAGCAAAGCCACCACGCTTGCCCTCCATCAAGGATTTCTCAGCCAGCAGCACAAAGTAGCATGACTGTGAGTACAGTCTTTCCAGAGCCTCTTCACCAGGTGATCCATTCGCTCGAACATTTCCCAGGGAGGAATCTGTTAACGCCATAATTCCAACATCAGCAAGTTTAAGGGTTTAAACTTTAGACTGAACCCTGGATTGTCCTTGAAGCGCTTGAGCAAGGCGTTTGCACGCAGCATAGTGCCAACGCACGGCTTCTCACCTTGGAGCACGCTGAGGTGATAGCCCATATCCAGACGCACTTGTGCTACCAACCATTGCAAAGAACCCAAAAGAGCTCACAACTGCTTCAACTCGCCAGCATTCAAAGGACTATGCACATCCTTCCTGCGCTCGGTGAGGACTTTGATGGGATGAAGATTGGAGTGGTACTCTTCCATAGAAACGGTGATGGTGCCTGTCTGCACATCTTGCTTGATTCTCTTGCCGCAGTATTGAAATTCACCTTCTTCAAGACTACCAAATCCAAGTTCTTTTCCATGGTCAAGCAAACTCTGTTTTGCCACTGTGTCACCACCAAACAACAAATCATCAACATGGCTGATGATGATTCCATGAAGCTGACCAGGTTGGTCCTTTTCCACCAAAACCAACATGCATGATCCATGGGATTGCGTTGCCATATACGTTGAAGCAAGGCTCTATTGAGACGTAGATACCACTGCCTAGGAGCATCTGAAAATCCAAAAACTCCCTTCAAGATTCGTGCAATGCAACCATCAGGCAATGGCAACTTGGGTGAATCAGAGGCAGCGGCCACATTCTCCAGGTAAATCTCTCGCAGCCCTTCAACATATTTGTCACCTTTCATGAAAGCTGACTTGATGTCAGCACTGCAAAGGCGCCAGCCACCATCTTTTTCATTTGGAGGCCGTCATGACAAACAGTATGTGTTGGCTCAGGCGTGAGCCTGTGGGAGCATCTTTGCGAAGTCCATAGGCACTTTCATCTTGGTACCCAGGCACAGCAAGTCTGGAGTTTGCACGCAACGGCAAGTCGCGGTTGGCCGTGCACAAGCCATCATTCTTGTCTGTCATCACCCAACGGGGTCGGAGCAGCTCGGTTGTTTCGCCACGGCGTTTCAAGTCACGAATCACCTTGGCGGACTCCTCTTTGCTAAGGATCTCAACTGCCCCATTGTCGGTCCAAACTGACCAACCATCTTCGCAAGCTTTCCTGAAGGCAACCTTCTCATCTGCATTCATCTTGCTCCAGGAATACTCCTTGCGCGCAGCTTGTACAGCTTGAGCTTCATATTCAACTTTTCCACAAGGCCATGTTTGTCCAAGAGCTTCTTTCACTTCCCATTGAGAGCGGGTAGGAAGTTGCCAGCGACCATCCCAACTGCCGTGGTCATGAATGGCACCAAGTTCAGGATCCAAACGATCCAATGCAGCCAAGGTTTGAACTTGTAGTAGAGGATGTTGCTGGGTTCACCAATTGCCCATTCCATCAGCTGCTGTCTGGTGACCTCATTCACATCTGAAAACTTGACCACTTCACTGGCATCATGCATAGAACTATCGCCAGCTTGAAAAGCTCCGGAACTATCAGTAGGAGGTGCAGAAGCAGTCTCAAATTGTGCTCCTGCTTGATCCAAAGTTCGCAGTTCACCTGCGTCAGCATCAGCAGATCGCTTCTGGCCACGATCATCAACTTCACGGGCACGCTCCAATGCAGGACCGAGGATAGACGGTCTTCTGCTGATCAAGTCATGGATTGGAGTGCCAGGCATTGCAGTTGATCCACCTTCAGGTCCAAGGCTATAGAAGGTCTTCTGGACATATCCTGGGATGAAGGACCAAGAGAAGGCGTGGGATAACCAGAGCCAGAAGAAGCACTGCTGCGTTGTGCAGCTGCCACTAATTCAGATGCACCGACAGGGGGTAAGTCCAATCCACCTGAAGGCGCCGAGACTGCTGCAGACGCAAGTCCAAGTCCACCGTCTGCAGCAAGTGGCACTGGAGGCTCAGCTACTTCTTGTTATTGTGCTGCTTTCTGGCGATCATGTTCTTGACGACGCTCTTCCAAAAGCTGTGATCATGAAGAGCTGCATGGATGCACTCAGAGATCGCCTCTTCCCAAGCACCTGCTGAAATCTGCTCGAGAGAACTTGCTATGCGAACATGTTCAGCAGCAAATTTCACAAGTTGACCTTTGTGACTCACAAAACAATTGCTGTCTCCTTCCCATGCAACAAGCGATGCAGGTCCATGCCAACGTCGTAGAGCAAGAATTCGCTTGGCTTGGCGACCTTTGTACTTCTGGTCACGGTAGAAGTAAGCAATGTCACCAGGCTTTGGTTGTTGTGTCAAAGTAGTGGTTCTTGATCTTGCTAAATCTGCGCGTCGCAGGCCACGGCTAAAGTGGAGCCGAGTCATTGCAAGTTTGGCTGTTTCGCCCATGGCAATGGAACGCGCCATGCTGGCATGAGGAAACCAGGGAGTGCTCGGCAAGTCGTTGTTGGATTCCACCAAGAACATCACCCTGCATACGAGGCTGTCTGCCAGTCACAACTTGCACTGGAGAGAAACCTGAATCTCCAATGTCGCAATTGTAAGCCATTACAGCTTCGCCCAAGGCATCTTTCATCTGTGAACTTCCAATCACAGTATGACCAGCTGCAATGGAACCCAAGAGGGCTTTCAGCACGCCACCAGATCGCTCTGCAACACCATTCTGCCATGGAGAACCAATGCCAGTAAAGCAGACATAGACCCCAAGGCTAGCGCAGAAGGTCTCAAACTCATGAGAGAATAATTCGCGCCCATGGTCAGCAACCAAAACACGTGGTGGGCCCATCAATGGAAGCCAGTTCTGCTTGATGAAAGACGTCACCTCAGCTGAAGACTTTCCATCCAAAATACCTGCCATTTGATATCTGGACGTATAGTCAGTCATGTGCGCGATGACATACTTGGTGTCTGCGGCATCATACACATGCAAGAGGTCGATGGAGACCTGGTCATTGGTGTCCTTGGGTGTCGGCAGTGATGCCGGCTTTGGAGGTTTTGCCTTGCGGCGTTCAGCACAAACACCACATTTCAAGGCTTTTGGTGCAACTACTGTTTCTACAGGAGCGCCACTAATGGCTAAAGCTCTTGCAAGACGCTTCAGACTTCTGTGTCCGGTTGATTCATGCAATCTTTTGACAGCTTGCATGACAGCGAGACTTGCTTTGGGATGCTATGGAACTTCAACATCTGAGCCACTGTCATCATCCAAGAATCGAACGGCTTCACCTTGATCTGGAGGATGCGGCACATCGCCACCAGCAGCTTCAACTTCAGAATCAAGTTCATCTTCCAGAGCTTGAACTTCGTGACTTTGGGATTCCACACCGTCAGCCAACTGCCGACCAAAATCAAACTCAAAATGTTCCTCCAAAGCTTGAACGATGGCGCGTGCCATCAAGGAGGGTACCGCCCCGCAGGAGCTGTAACTTTGCTACCTCCAATCACCTGCGCATGCAAGTGGTTGCGCATGCAACGCTTGTTCACAAACTTTGAAATCACGGCCTGACAAGAAGTGGCCAAACATGTCGGCTTCTGGTGCAAAAGTCCAGTCGCACCGCATCGAAGCCCAAATCTGCATTGATCGAACTTCACCATCATGGCTTCAAACTTTTCCAACCATTCCAACATCTCCTGAAGTTTCCATGCCTTAGAGCCAGCAGGGTTCTCCAAAATGTAGTGACGGCCATGCTTGATCTGCTCTTGAGCAAGCAGCAATGCGAAACGGAGGAGAGTGATGCCTTTCTCATAGTGAGCTTCAGGATCTTTTGGAGGATTCAATCCCAGCAACAAAGTCCAAAAGTTGCAAGGGAATGCCAAAACCAAAAAATAAGGCTTGTTCTCTCGCACCCATCTAAAGGCTTGCCGTCGGTGCATCGGATTCAGAAATTCCCAGCCCGTTTCCAGAGACATGGGTGGATTGGTGAATGTCCACGTTTCTGAGCTTCCTCGTTGAGAATTGGTATAAACTTCAGCAACCGCAGGAGTACTGGAGGGCAAATGAATGTTGGCCAGGAAGGTCTCATTCATGAAGGATTCCATTTCTGCCGTCCACATAGTTTCAAATGCATCATTGATCTGAGCTTTGGTCACTGAAGTCTTCTTCCGGTCTGCAACATGCTTCTCCCAAGCTTCAGAGATCAGCTGCCGTTGGCCAGGCTTGATACCGGCCATAGAGGAACTCACTTCAGAGGCTCAAGGTGCCATCTCCTGAGCCAGATCCCAGCCGTCCGCTGGAGCCATCAGGCTGAGGGCATCGCTCATTGAGGCAAATTCGCCGTGTTGAGCTTCGAATCTTTGGCGGCCCATCTCCAGCTGATAGTCGGCATTCATCTGCTGGATCTCTTCGGCTGTCCGATCTCGGGGCGCCATCTGTGCATCCGGAAGTTCTCCCATGGTCAGGGGAGGCATCATTGAAGCAGCATTGCTTTGCACCATCATGATGTGCTGGTACATCTGGTTGATCATGGTGGTGTACTTGTTCTCTTGCTCTGTCAAGAGTGCTCGAAGCTCTTCGTTCGACATTTGAGCATCGGGCTGCATTCGATTTGGCAATTCCACCGGTGGAGGCTTCGGAGCTGATTTGGCCTTTGCGGCCGCAGTGGGAGTGCCAACCTCGAAGTGCTCGGTTGAAGATCTGCTTGACTTCACTTCGGCCAGTGGGCCTTTCAGACTTTCCACCACTGGACGAATCTTGGTTTTGAGCACCTCGATCGTATCGCGATCTGCGATCTCCACATGCAGCAGAGTTGCAAGGCGCAACAAATCGTTGCGAAGAGTTGGCAGTCCACCTCTCGGTCCAATCAACGACCTGACTGCTTCCACCTTGGCCTTCTCGTCTTTGAGTTGGTTGGCTTCGGCTTTGGCTTCTGCAATCACTTCAGCTCGAAGTCTCAGATTGAGGGCCTTGTTGGATCGGGCTGCCAACAGTCCAGTCAGCATAGGATCTTCCACAAAGCAATGCTATGCCCATGCGGTTGCGCACAGCTGCATGCACTCGTGCATGTTCACCAGGGTGAAGGCTCTGTTGATCTTGGCTCTGCGGAAGCGCCTTCGTGCATAGGCTCCTGCCTTCACCATTGAGTCCGCTTGTTCCGCCCAAACAATTGGTGAATTTGTTGATTGGTACGGATACGGCAGGAACCTCAGGTAAGGTCGCTGCACAAGCCACAAGAGCTGTCCAAAAGCATGCCAAATGGCCCTTTCAAACTTTCGTGCCACCATTCTGCGCCATCTGGTCACTGCAAGGGCGGCTGTCACTGCTTTGCCTCCGTGCAAGGGAGGTCTTTGCATCACGAACACGACTGGTAGGAGAGGATGGAGACGTGAGAGAGCTAGGCTGTTTGCCCTGCTTCATACTGACTTGAACTGCAGGGGCAGGTTGAGAAACATGTAGAAAAGGTTGCAAACCAGAAAATTTCACATCAGCCGCTTTCTCACTCCATTCAGTCACCAAATGTTCATGTTGTTTGCATGGTATCAAACCTTGTGCTGCAAGTTTACGACGAACCCATTCAGTTCCACTCACTTGCAACTCAATGACTTTGTCTCGCCCCAAACGACGCCATCTTTGAAAACCAGGCCTACTCCATCTCTCCGGCAGCAGCGGCAGCATGAAGTGCCCAGCTTGCAACTGACTGAGCGGAATCACGCCACTGTTGGGCATTCTTGAGGTTCTGGAGATAGTTGTTTAACCATGTAGTGCCGGTGTTCGGTTGCACGCAGAGTCCAACGCACCAACCAGCTTTTTGTCCCAGGAGAGCGAGGGCTCATTGGCACTGTTCACCTCCGCAAACTTGGATCGGGAGTTCAGGAAGGCCTCATCAAGGCTCTGTCCACGATCCAGCTGAACCATGGAGACATCGTGTTCCACAACATTTGCAGCAGCAGTTTCACGGGGAGGCCCAACCACAAGCTCAGTGTTGTAGGCTTCGGCAATCTTGACATGACGACCTTGAGAAGCTTGACGTTTCTTTCCAAGGCCAGCACCAGGTTTAGGGCATTGTGGATCACCAGCCCAATGTCCATGTTCATTGCAGTCCCAACACGGATGTTTGCCACTCTGCTTGCGGGCAGTCGCTTGATTGCCATGAGGTTTGCCTTACCAGGACTGGAAGAGCTGCCACTAGCACGTCCATAACCTCTGTCCTTTCGGACCTCAGCCAACTTTCCACGAGCTTCACGCATGGTGATCAGGCTTTCTGCTGCTTTCTCAACACCTGTCTCAAGCTCGTTGAGCATCTCCACATCTATGCCTTCTTGTTCTGCTTGTTCCAACTCAGCTGCAAGTCCTTCAGCTTCAGATTGTAGAACTTCTTCCAAAGAAAACGCTTGATGTCCTCCAGGACTACCCTCTTCATCTGCTTCACCATCCTCAGCCTCAGCAATGGTCTCATCGTCCAACTCAGCAACATGCGCCTGGCGAGGTCCAGGCTGAGAAGGCTTTCTGAAAGTTGAACCAGGGCGAAGAGCAAATGATCGTAGCGATCTTTGGCCAGAGCTTGCAATTGAAGGGGCTGAAGAGCTCGGATAGGATGTCCTACTGGGGGAGGAAGTAGTTCCAGACTGTTGCAAAAACCTTGACAACAAAGAACCCTTACCATCTGAAGCCAAATTGGATTTCCGATGCAGAGGGTCAGCCGTATGTAAATCCTTGAATAAACGCAGTATACTTTACCTTCAACAGCATCATAGGATTCACGGCCAGCCAGTGCAGTCTCAAGAAGCTGAGACCTCAACGGATCCAAACCAAGCTTCGATTTCAGAAAGCATCCAAGTTCTCCATCCGGAAGCAAAATGCCTTCCTGCTTCATCTCGACCACCAGAGTTCGAAAACGTGTGCAAAACTCTGGCGACCTTTCACATGGCTTCCGCTTCAGCTCCAAATAAAAATGACCACGTAGTTCGCCCTTTCGATCCAGCTCTTTCCACATAGAGACTCCAGAGCCTTCAGCAGCTTGTTCAAACCAGCCAGAGGGTCCTCAGTGACCGTGATCACCTTCTCATTAGTCAGGGCATCAATTGTTGAAACCTCTTTGCGGTACTCCAATTCGTGCGGTTCAAATTCTTCACCTCGGGCTCTTACCGCACCGGTCTGTCTCAGCAGCCAACGAGCTGCCAGGTTATACTTCTTGGTGTCCTCCAAATTGAGGGATGAAGTGCACCAAGCCATCTCCCGCTTGAACGACCTCCAGGTCGCAGGGCTACCGTCCCATGTTGGAACACTGTGCCAGGCTGAAGTTCCTTTTTCTTCCTCAGCCATGACCCAGCTGCGGCAAAGTGCCTGCAGGTGAAAACTTCAAACACAAACATGCAAAAGAGCTCGACAAGGAGGATGCTGTAGGCGTCCACAGGCAAGTCCTTGGAGTAGGTGCAAAACAACTGGTACACAAGCAAGTGGTCTTAGATCAGATTGCCAATGTAACCAGCCCAGCACTCACTTCCAGAGGGAAACCGCAGGTATCACCAGGATCGCAGGCGCTGATTGCGAGCACTGCAAAATCAATCCCACAGCCAGCAAATGTCCTCACCAATGCCGCTTGGCAATCAGGAAGACACAGGCACTGATTGCGAGACCCTTGCAAAGCACCAAGCGAAGTTGCGCAGCAGCTATCGATCGGCAACTCAGGACTCCGCTGCCACTGACAAACGTCGGGTGCAACCCAGCGATCAAAAGGACATGCGGTTTATCCTGCTTCGCAGCCCAAATCGGGTCAAGGCCTTTCAGCCAAAAGGTGCAGTGAGGTTCGCACATGCATGAATCCATGGACAGTTCACAACAATGCAGAAGAGACGAATGGTGAAGGTGAGATTGCGAATGTCGGTTGGACTAATGTTTACCCTTTGACATTTGGTGGTCCTGCGTCCTTGAGCTTTATGTTGGAGGTTTGCTGATTCAATCACAAGAAGTGGCACCAATACTGAGGCTGCTGTTTCATTTCTGCGCGCCTCACAGTGATGTGCTGGTGCTGACTCAACTTGCGGCAGGTCAACACAACACTCTGCCCACCCGCGTTGCCTGTGCCACAACATTGCGAGGGTATGGGGTTGCTCATTGCTCTTCAGCTTCCCATCCAGAAACTGCAGTCGTCTTCCTTTGCATTGATTAGCATATTTCATATATATATATGGTATGATAATATATATATAATTATATATATTATATATATACGATATTCATGAATATTCATATATATATATTCACACAGCATCCAAACTTCGCACCGGCGCTCCTCCCAGTCCAATGATCATCGTGAGGAAAAAGATAAGGTCAGAATCCCTGTGCAAATGCTGGGCTATGCAGAACATGGAAGGAAATGTGAAAGAAAGGGAAATCAATTTGGAGACTGCTTGCAAGACAAGTAACTGCAGCTGAGTGCAGGATGTAGGCGGATAAATGGGATATCAGATTGGAATTATTCTCATAGTGATCATGATGTTGATGTAAGGCCTGGTTGCTCCAAAGAACGGTGTGCTGAGCGGTATGCATCCTTTCCAACGGTTTCCATCAGTTTGGTACCCGCTGCTAACCCCTCTTCACCTTCAACAAGTCTTACAGTTACAAGTCACAAGTTGATCGTTTTATGGACACAACCTTTTCCTCCCTCACAAGGCACTGGGGGCTCCCGCTTTCGCACCAAGTACTCAAACTTGGACAAGATCAAGCTCGAAACGCTCCTAAGTCAGTAGGAGGCATTTCAGCAGGATATAAGAGCCATGTCACATCCTTCTGGAAGAACATGATAATTTGGCTTTTGAATTCTTTTGGTAGTTCTGACATGTTCTGACTAAACTCAGCATCCGCAATCCTGTGCTTTGTCGGTACACAATAGTGCATAATAAGTATTGCGGCATCAATACGCTCTCAATTCGGAACCGTCAGAGCCCCAGGCTGCAGTAGCAACATGGCAGCCAACCAGCTAACACGCGGCCAGAAATAGTTCAGCGATTCGACCTGGAGCTTCGCGAATTCCAAGGGGATTTGCTCATCTTATTACAAGGATTTCACCAGAGCTTTCTACATCAAAAGAACATGGATAAAGATGGAGTAAAGATGTGGCAGAAACTTGCATTTTGCCGTGGATAAAGATGATAAAAATGCATTCAGCTCCTGCACAAACTCTAAAGCCTACAACTGACAGTGCACTCAACCCGGCTTGGTTCCGATCTGCTCCAGTCTTACATAAGGCTCCTCTCCAAAGGGATCCCAACAAATTACAACAAGTCGCAAGGGTCTTCAGCATCACCCCAGGCCTCTTCACCCTCAGTACGCCCAGGGACATGCAGCTCCTCTATTGAAGCAGCCTGGAGCCCAGGACGTGCATATTGAGTCACTATGTCGTCACTTGGATCTTGGTCAAATTTGATCCAAATTTGGTCCATAATATTCCATAATCATACAAACCTTATACAAACCTTCCTGATTCAATTGCTTTTCAACTGTTCCGATTATTCTGGCTGTTTTCCAGTGTATGACTCACAGGAAAAACTGAACGTTGTTGCTGTCCACCTTTACTTGCCCTGATTCTTGCAGTCACCAGTAGCTACGTGCCATCATGTGCCATCTTTGTTCTAAAAAACATTAGTAACATTAGTGCATATTCACGCTACATCTGACAGTCGCAGGCCTGGCACTCGGTGCGTCCCGCAGGAGCCACTTGAAGCACCTGCGTCGACAAATCCAAGCCTGACCAGCAACCCAAATCGCTTCCGAATCAGCCTGGCAACCCAGCAGCAAAGCGACAATGATGCCGGAGCTCATGACCTCGTCACCGGCTGTCTTAAAGTCGTCAGATGTCAGAAGTCTTGCTTATAGCCAACATAGGAACATTATGGAACATTGTTCAAGGATGTTCAAGGATGTTCAAGGCCTTTGGATTTGCGGCATGCATGTGATTGATAGCTAGAAATCTACTTGCAATTTCTCCACTGATTCTACGTCCAAATGAAAACACGTTTTGTCTTAGCTGCTGCACTTGGGGGCAGTGGCATCCATTGATGGCAACATAATGGGCCACCATGGGCCACATCAAGTCTCTGCTGCTGAGTTGTCCCACTCCAAAGGTTATGCCAGCGAGGAAGTCGTGGTTGCTCCAATGCCTGGTCTAGATGGTCTGAGTCTAGTACTTCTTCTTTGGTGGCCCAGGATGTTTGTTATCTTCAGGTTTGTAGAGGCAATAAGCGGAGCAAGAGAGGCTTGTATCCCGACAGTAGCAGGGATTTGCATCTGGTGGGTGTGACCGTGGGTAAGTGGAAGCAGTCGTGCAAAAATGGCTGGTGCTAGTCTTGCTGGGGAATTGCTGACCAGGTCGCGAATTGTACCACATGTATCCACATGTACCAGTCATGTCCGAGTAATTCCTTGATGCTCCCACTCACCCGACACATTTTTGTCACAGCGGTGTGTTTGTCTCATTCTGATGATGGGTACTGTAGATGGCGAAAGTCAAAAAGTTGCTTAAAACTGCGGAAACATCGATTCAAAAGGACATCCATGGCACGGGATGACATCTCCCATGAAATAAGCAAGGCTGCAAGGAAATGTGAATAAGTTTGAAAATTTCTTTCGACTGTCACAAAATTCGAACTCCGAGTCCACGATCATGAAGCATATGCAGGGTTTGTGGCAACTTCACATGCTCCAAAGACTCATTGAAGTGATCTGCAAAAGTCAAGCTGCGAAGACCTTGGAGATCAACATGTTTCAAGCTCTGCCTAAAGTTGGCACCAAAAGCGATGCTTTCAATACTACTTGGAAGTGTCACACGATCCAAGGGTTGATTGAAGTCGTGCCCAAAGAACAAGTGCTGCAAGCTGCTTGGGAGGTTTACCTGCTCCAAGCTTTGGTTGAAATCATGGCCGAAGGTTAAGCTCTGAAGTCTCCTGGGAAGAGTTACTCTTTCCAAGCTCTGGTTGAAATGGTATCCGAGAGTTAAGCTCTTCAGGCCAGTTGGTAGATGGACATTCGTCAGATTCTGGTCAAAGTCAGCGCCCAACGTCAAGCACTGCAGGCTGCGCGGAAGATGCACCAGTGCCAAGCTTTGCTGAAAGTGTGAGCCGAAAGTCAAGCTCTCCAGGCAGCTCGGAAAAGCTAGACTCTCTATGCCTCAAAGGCTCGAAGGGAAAATGACACAACATCAAAAATGCTTGAATTCGACACGGGTGTGAATATTTACTCGAATCATTACTGATATTACTGTACAGGGACGTATCAATTCTTCTGTCATCCCAACGAGAAAATATGTTGAAGTTTACTCCAAGAAGCTCTGATTGAAATTTGCACCAAAGGTCAAGCTCAAGAGGCTGTCTGGCAAATCGCATTCCAACCTCTGGTTGAAGTCGTGACCGAAGGTCAAGCTGCAGAGATGAGGTGGAAAGTCCACATGCTCCAGCGGTTGGTTGAAGTCATTGCCCAACGTGAGGCTTTGTAAGCCTTTCGGCAACTTCATGTCTTGAATTCTTTGATGAAAGTCATATCCAAGAGTCAAGCTCCTGAGGCAGTCTGGGAGGCAAAGGCACCCCATCCTGCCGTTGTCAGCCCCGAACCCCAAACTTTCAAGACTCAGACGATTTAGGGGCGCGAAACTCTGCTTGAAGTCATACCCGAAGGTCGCTCTCCTCAGTGTCTTAGGAAAACGAACCTTCTCCAAGCTTTGGTTGAAACGGTGGCCAAACGACAATTCCTCCAGGTCACGTGGCAAATCTACATGCTCCAAGCTCTGATTGAAGTCATACCCGAAGATCAAACTCTGAAGACTGCTTGGAAGATTCACCCTTTCCATGCTCTGGTCAAAGCTAGGCCCAAGAGTCAAACTCCTCAAGTTTGGAGGCAGAAACGCCCGATCCAAGCTCTGGTTGAAGTCCCGTCCGAAGGTCAAGCTGCGCAAGCTGTGGGGAAGACTTACATGATCCAGGCTTTGATTGAAATCGTCGCCAAAAGTGATGTTTTGAATGCTGCTTGGGAAAGCTGCGTAGTCCAGACTCTGATTGAAGTGGCGTCCAAATGTTAGGCTTCTCAGACTGTTGGGGAGCAGACTCGTCCAAATGTTAGTTCTCTCATCAAAGTCACGGCTAAAGGTCAAGTCGTGGAGGCTGGAAAGATCCCGAAGCTCAGAGCTGTTGCTGATGCCAGCCAGTTGCCGAACCGTGTCCAGCGCAAACTCCTGCTCTTTCCCTTCAATTGGCATTCCTGCCAAGACCTTCCAAACGCTATAGACCTTGGCAGGGATGTATACATAAGATAAGCACGAATTCGGGAGGATGCCTTGTTCCCGCAGAGTCTTGTTGAATTCGAGTATTGATTCCTTGTGCTGCAAGAGTCGTACAGCTCCTGGTTTTGGAGGAAGTTGCTTGCTGACTAAAATATGAAGCTCCCTTCCCACAAGACAGTCAGGAACTTGGAGAGTCAGACCTTCACCATCAACACCCACAAGTTCGAGACGCACTTGTTGGTCTGGTGAAGGAGGCACAATGTTTGACATCTTGGAGCTGCGAACGTCAACATCAATAAGTGGCATCAAACAGCACTTCAGAAGATTAAGATCACAATATCATCTACGTACATCTACAATGCAGGTGTTCCATGGTGTTCCTACTTATTGAAGCAATGTCAAACCACCAACAGGTTCATGCTGGCACAATGTGATGCACCCAGGCAAAAAATGACAGCCCAAGCTGAGGTGCCAGACCCATCGTCATTTGCTGGAACAAAGCCAGCCTTGAGGCAACATCTTGAAGGCGTTTGTCATACCATGTCATATCTAATGGATCCTAATGATACTGAAGCACCTGCAAAGCTTGGACTTTCGGCTCAAACATATCTTGAAACCACGAAGCCACCTTATCAGGTCACCTTATCCCACCTTTCTGATTTTCTCCATCGCATGAGATCCTCCCAAACTGTCCGCTTCCACTGCCTGGGAGCCTCGGTTCCCCCTGCCTCAAGCTGCTGCAGTGAAGCGCTCACAGGTGTAGCCTCGACTCCACCTTGACCCACGATCCAGGCCACACCCTCTGAGATTCAGATTTCACCGAAGGAATCTGTAGAGTGTGTTTGACTATCATATTGATAATATATGATACACACATATATATATATATGGTATCAGGACTACGTTAAGGGTGGGGGACGTCACCCCCCCCCACCTCATTTTCGCGACGTAATTTACGTCACATATATGGACGTCCCCCCCCACGTCCGAAATTACAAAAGGGACGTATTTATGGATGCTCACAACTCTCGTCGAAAATCGTCGTAGTTCTATGAACTTTCACGGCACTTCTTCAAGACAAATGAGAAGGTATTGTCATTGTCATGTCACCGCTTCTCTATGTGCACATTTTATTTCTCGTTTCTTGTATTATCAAATATTATCTGTCATTTCCTAAAAAATGTAACACACTGTATCCATAAGCAACTTCGTGAATCATTTTCCGTATATGTTCTTCATTTGATGCTTCAACTTCTCCATCTTTACATTTATAGCCTTTATAGCGTTATATTTTCCTATTTTTGTCTATGAATTTAAATGAATTTCAATGAAGTTCCTTTCAGATGCCTTTCAGTATCTTTTGACTGTGCAATACTGTGTGTTTATTTACTTTCCATTTCACAGTTATGTTGATTGCTAACCCTTTTCCAAGTGTTTCTGTGAGCCGTAGGACGTCTTTTTTCTCGAAAACTTACAATGCTCACCAGGGAGGTCTGAAACAGGCCTGAAGCATGCCTGAATTAGTCTTACATATGTTTAATTAAGAACGAGAGAGAGAGAGAGAGACAGAGAGAGAGAGAGAGAGATCCATCACGATTGACCTTCTCACATCTTTTCATGCTTTTGTGTTACGGCATGTTACACGGCATGTTACGACACTTCTGAAAACATCCTAATGTTTTTGGAGGCATTGTGAGGACTTTGGACGAACATATGTTTCGTACTGGTAGGTCGAGACCGTATCATGAAATCCGTGAACTTGCGCCAAGTTAACAAATGATAACAAATGCAAAGATGAGAAAGGACTCAGAAAGGCTTCCGTTTTGGGAACAATTTTCCGGTGTTTTGCGTTGTGGTATATTGAGGTTTGCTATGCCATGTGAGATGGGGAGATGAAAGAATCACATCCATTTTGTTTGTCTTTACGTTTGTTATTATTTTTTTCTAGAATATGACGTTTCTTTCACGTGTTTTTCAGTACGTTTCGATTGTGCTTTCATTTTTTTCAAAACGGCCACTTTGGACAATGTGTCTGGGATGGTGAGTGGGAAGGTGTTTCAGGCCAGTTTCAGACCAGTTTCAGACCTCTTTTGGGCCTGGCACTAGGCTATCTCAGCTTCAAATATTTGATTGAGTACTGGAGTCCCAAAATGGGCCTTTTGGAAATCAAAAACCCCAAGGTGAATTAAGAAAACGTAAGCTTATTACTCCCTGTAAGGGAAGTGTGATAAAATAGGGCTGCCGACTGCTCTCTTCAAATATTTGTTTGAGTACAGGGGTCCAAAAACGGTCACTTTGGGGAATGTGTCTGAGATGGTGGCTAGGAAGGTGTTTCAGACCAGTTTCAGACCTCTTTTGGGCATGTCACTAGGCTACCTCACTAGACCTCTTTTGTAAAGCTGAAAAGAGTGGAACATATATCATCACATATCAAGATTCTATATCATCAGATCA
>Ga0126342_10003114_pt1 | contig 27040 bp, 28 predicted proteins | sample Cyp1metagenome_FD_92528 | JGI IMG/M metagenome (GOLD analysis project Ga0126342, IMG submission 92528) | Coral microbial communities from Lord Howe Island, Old Settlement Bay, Australia - Cyphastrea 1 metagenome | ecosystem: Host-associated > Invertebrates > Cnidaria > Coral ...
CACTACCACTACCACTACCACTACCACTACCACTACCACTACCACTACCACTACCACTACCACTACCACTACCACTACCACTACCACTACCACTACCACTACCATCATTATTATTATTATTGAAATCATCATCGCAAATGCATTCACCCAGCATGAAAAAGATGTTACAAAACAATAATAAAAATGATAATTAATAAACTATCTGGGATCTCAAATCCACTAAGCCTAGAACGTCTCATGCCAGGGACCACGTTCCTCAGGAAAACACGTCGAGAAGAGCTCACTGGCACCAAAAAAACAAAGGGAAAAAACTTGGCAAATCGATCGATGGTCCTCGTCGTTCTGAGAGTTTCTCTAATTTTCCCTCCATCTGAGGCCCCAACTATTCGCCCCTGAATTATTTCCGCACCTTCTGGTGAAGCCTCCACTACCTCACATCTCCAAGGTAAGAAGGCTGCTCAACGAGAATCATGGCACTTCAAGCACCAACCCAAATGTCATGCAAGGTGCATTCCATTGAAGCCTGAAGAATCTCAGGGTAAATCCAGGGCCAAGCCCTCCAAAACCTAAACCCCATTCGGCCTGTCCAGCCACAACAGCCACTGGCTGTCGCCCAAAGGTTGGCATCGGCAAGAGCCGCTGCTGCGCTGGGATGTTGCTGCGATTCGGCAACACCTGCCGTCGCGGAGGCCATACACGGCGCCCTGGAGCAGGAGCCCCAGGAACCCCAGGAGCTGCGGCAGCTTGGGCGGCATCTTCCATGGCGTCAGATCAAGGAAAACAACCCGTGTTGAAAACTGGTGCAGTTGGGGCTTGCGTTTGGGTTGATACGAAGGCGCACGCATCAAGTACGAGTACCTCTGCCATTTGTGATCCGTCAAATTGTTCCCCAGAGAACTGTTTGGCAGTGACAGGGGATAGTACCTGCCTGTCCGTCGAGGCACTAATCTGAGCGGAACTGTTCTCGTTGTAGCGACTCGATAATGTCCGCACTTGTCATGAGTTTCACATTCCAGTCTGTCATTTGGATGTGGCAACAGCAGATATATATATATATATATACATACATAAATATATATATATAGGTGAAAAGAATGCGTATATTAGGCGTATATCCCTGGCAAGAGACCCCAGACAGTGTTGAGGATAGCATCTACTGACAAAAACGAGTGACAAGAACGTCTGCAATATTTCCATAGCAGGACCTTTATTACACCAGAGAGTCATCGATGAGCGGACAAGGTCTTTGCCCAGATTGGCTTTGACATGTTTTGACTATATAAGCGTTGACTAACCAACAGAAGCAATCGCGTTTGCACATTTTCCTGGGCACCTTTGGCCTCAGAGTTCTTCGTGATCCTCCTGATAAGAGATCGAATCTGAACAACGACTGCTTTGCATTCCATTGGGAAGTCTGAAAGCACGGAGACAACTTAAGCCATGTTGCAAACAATAGTGCAATGTGTTTTGCTTTTCTAATTCTAATATGGCAGTGTGTCAAAACCTTGTACCCCTGGTGAACATCAAAATAGCTGGTAAATGGATGTTCATCCCACTAAAAATGGTATTAATAGGTATTGACCCATCCCCATATGTTTCGCAGATTGCATCTCCTCCAACCGGTATGGGTTCAAGCGCTTCAAGCCACCATCATTGTCGCCACTCAGACGCCAGGACTGACGCACTTGGCCAGGCCTTGGTGCGGTTGGAAGAAGAAAGGAACGAACTTGAAACGAACTTGAAACGAACCAAGGAACAAACTCGCGTCATCTTGGGTGAAATGTCTCACAGAAAGGGCAAAGCAAATGCAGCAATAGGATGCAATAGGGTCGTGTAATGTCGAGTAATGTTCAATGGAATTGGGGCTATCATGGGCTATCTGGACTGCTGTGATGCCGGACAAACCTGGACCACGGGCGTGAAGCCTCAAGGTCAAGCGGCTTCCAGTGCTGGAGCAACTGTCGTCCAAAGCTTGACACTGGGTGCATATGTCAAGGTGTGCCAGTTGGGGGGCGAGGAATTGCAACTGCCCTCGTTTCGCATAGGAGCAAACAATGTCATGTAGTAAGGCCAACTGCAGCTGCTAAGGTGAACCTTCTCAAGTTGGATGCTTAACAAGAAACAGGGTCACCACTGAATTGCCCGCTCCTTTTTGTATTGGAGGGCTCGAAATTGGCTATCGAGTGCTATTGGCATTATTTTATAATCCAGCTCTCCAACCAACAACAGCAGCTGCATCTGAGACCTGCCATACCTCATTAAATTTGACCAAGCAACGCACTGGTATCTGCCACTACCAGAGTGCGGGTGTTTGGCAGTGGCAGAACGGGGGCTGCAGCAGCTGCAGCCTGCCAGCTACAGAATAAAACGTCATAAAGTGTCATTGTATTCCTTGGACTTCCAAATTCTCTTCATGTTGGCTCAAGCCTGTCCCGCCTCCATATCAAGCTTGCCTTCTACTGCTTCAACAAAATCCAAAGCTGCTTCAGTCGCAGCTGCCTTGGTTGTGGAGAAAGTGGTTTACATGTCGACCTGCTGTCGGGTAAAAAACTTCAGGTTATACGGTTATACTTATAAGCTGTGATTTAGCTGAAACTTTGCGGTTGCTTGGGGCGCAGCGCATCCCCGCAGTCGGAAGGAGGGCTCGCCTTGTGCCTGCAGACTACCACGCTGATTTGGAACTTGGGCAGGGACCGTCTTGTGTGTTTCTCCAGCATTGCGAAATCTTGGGGCTTGGGGAAAAGGGGAACTCATCCTTGCCTCCAAAGCTGGAGGCTGGGCGTATGCATGCATCCAGCGCAATTTGGCCTGCCAAAACGACGTGTTGCCCGTTGGTCCATCGATGAGGCCCCTAGAGGTGTTCAAGTTCAAGTGCTATTGTCGGGAGAAAGAGTTCATATCTCACCTGTAGTTCAGTGTTCTAGTAAGTTTGCCTGCAGGTAGGCGAAGTGCAGCGGGTAAGAACGTTGTGACAGCAATAACTCAGGCGTATAAACTGATTCGCCTTCCCACCAACTACTTCTCCCCTACAGATCCTTCAGCAAGCCAACGCCTCAGAGTTGCGGTGACTTCGCCGAGAGAAGAGCAAGGGTCCCTGCCAAGCAGTCCGGCATGTTCATATCTACAAGAATGAGATTTAGTCATCACATGTCATTACACCTGGCAACTTCAATTTTAGGGACATGACGCATTATTCCTCTTCTTTCCTCCTGACTCTACTTTACAGATTTTAAATGCCTATGGGAAATCTCCTGCAATCTTGTCATCTGATCCAAGACGTACATGGCGTTGCTTACTCAGCCTGCGACAAGTTGACACCAGGTGGATCGTGAAAGACCCACACCTGGCAACGGTATGAACTGATTGAAGCTCCAAATTGAGGTTTTGTCCAAATGCACACAAAGTGGGGAGAGTTGCCTCTAAAGATCTTCGAAATGTAAAACTGAATGTAAAAACACTTTGGCCACAAGGCCAAGGCTCTAAAGTAGAGTCCAATGATGAATAAATTCATGTTTCTCCTTCATGTCCATGTTCCGTTTGTCTTGGCCTTGACAATGGGTGCAAAGGTGTCAATGTGAAACTGCTGCTGTGGGTCTGGAGTTTCCTGCCAACAAGAGGGCCACCCAAAAAAAATGTATTCCGGAAATTGCGAAGCTGCACAAGTCTTGAACAAGAAAATGACGAGCGAGAAAACACAATGCTCTCATCAGCTTGGACGGAATGCATGTCCAAACATCCTTCTCCACACTAGCCAGTTGCGTCACATCATATTATATCATATTATCATATATAGTAATCCCATGTAATCCCCAAAAAGATAGAAAAGTGTTTCCAGGATGGTAATTACCTCATATATCTTCAGGTTTCCAACTGTTCTATTTTTCCGATTCTTTTCGGGGGTTGCTATGTGTCTTATCTTGGGTAAATCAGGAGTCCGAAAACCGTTCATTAGGCTATGACAAATCGCCACACTGTCGGCCTGCCTGGACGGTGACATTCCTGGCTGCATACCGTGCATCGTGTTTGTCTGGACCCAAAAAGATGTCTGTGTTTTGCTGAAAGTTTTGCTCCTCAATTTCGGTGGATCGTCTGTTTGGAAATGCTTTTCTTCAGGCCTTGGCTGCCAATTCAACAACTCCGGAATTCCCAGCGTGTCCTTGTGCGGTACATGAGAAGCAGGAATTCAAGCAGAAAACACCTGGCAAGAGGAATAATCGGAAATGTCATTTGCACTCTTGGCAGTCCAATCAGAGTCATCTCGCTTCCTACACTAAATGCATCTCGTGGGAATTGAAGAAAAATTGTGAGAGGTTATTGCCCTCTTCCCTGGCTCCTCACCAGAGACCATTCGCAAGAGCTGCCGCACACCCTTCAAAAGAAACGATGAGGTAACTGCAAACACCGTTCTGCGGTGAACAAATTCTGAAAGCACTGGGTCCCTTAAACCCTTATCATGTCTTGATTTCCTATATTTTCTGTCGCGGTTAAAATTCTAGTTCTTGGCGGCTGGCCCCACCCCTTCCGCACCTTTGATGAGCGCCAGAACACCGTAAACTACTTCGTATTTTAAGGTCAGCAAGGAAATCCAAGTTTACGCGGCATCACATTTCTGTCCAGAATAACTGTGCCTCATCTCCACCAAGCGCCGGATCGTCCAAGTCCTGTGATGCAATGATGTTTATATAGACAAGCCCGCATGAAGTGAACCTTCAAGTGCCTGTAAACGACGGTGCCAATACAACTACAGAAAGCCAATGCACCTTTTTTTGCGAGAATGAGAGAGTTCACACAATTTGCAATCCAACATGTCTAAGTCGAACAACCAAATGAACCCTTCAAATCGTATTCATTAATGTTTGAGCCAAATCCAACGCCTTGATCAAGAGACCATCACGACGCCAAGCGGAAAAGTCCGGGTGCGATGTGTGTCCTTCCAGGATCGTGATCCCGGCAAAGCGCCAACACATAGAGATGTGCCCAGAGATTACCAAATCGAAATGTCTGGGCACAACGACTTCCTGTAACATACCCTGTCCTTTGGCCACAGCTCGAGCATCTGCCATTCGTTCAGCCAGGAGGCTGCGTAGCCTGAGATACCGACTCCCATTTCTTCACAGCAAAAACAAAAGCACAATTGAGATCAACGGACAAATGTTGAAAATGTACGAAAATTAGAACAAAAATCAACGTTCGAGATGCTCGAGGGACAAATGCAAACCCAGCATGTTGAGCTTATGCGGAACGAAGCGCGAGGCGGACAGTACCTTCCATCTTCAACATGGATCAAGGCCGCCAAGCTCCCTGAAATCAAGCAACACCTCAATTCCTAAATACTGTGTGAGAGCCGCCACCTCCAGAAGCTGACATGCATCCAGTGCTTCCAGCCCCTGCGAGCCCAGGAAAGCTGTTTGAGAACCGCAGATCTGAAGTGCAAATCCCAATCTGCTGGGATAGCTAGACCTAAATCGGCCTAAACATAAAACATCAGAAAACTAACTAATCAGATCAAAGCCCCAGCCAATCCTTGGGTCGCGCCCTTCATCAACCGGCATCGACCAGCTACAGTTTCCCACTCAACTTGCACAGGATCTCACTTGCCTCCAACAGCCGAGTGAAGATTCCACCTGCCACAGCACATTTCTCCCTAATCATGACAATTCATAAACTTTGATGCAACTATGGTGAAACTGTACCAGCATAGATCCCCACATGGATCCAAATGGCAGAAACTACACCCAACCAATTTTTTCCAAATGTTCATAAACAAATATTCAGCATGGACCTGCAGTCAAGAACTCACAAGAACCTGTCTCATCTTGTGCCATCATTGTTCCCGCAACATGTTGCCTGTGGCTCCGTCGCTACCAGCACTCACCACCCTCTCCAGTAGCGCTCGATCAGGATCCCCCAAGAAGCGGTCAATGCCTCTGCAAGAAGCGGTGAAATAAAGAGTTTGCGAATTCACGGTCGGATTTTGATCCTTCATGTCCCACTGTCTTTCATCAGCACACCAAGTGGCTGGCGCACATGCAAGTCCCTTCGCAGCCGCTCAGCAGTTAGGACTCCCTTGCACTGCAGTTCCAGTTCCAGTGCAGCTGGGAGATAAATTGTTAAGACTTCAATGATTGAGATGATGAGATGTTCTAGTGATTCTAGTGGTCCTCAAAAATCTGTTTCAGCTTATTCAACTTATCTGTTGCATGGCCGATGTGCTTCGTAGATTCATGTCTCTTGGTCAAAACTTGACACTCAGCTCGCCTCGGCACATGGCGCTTCTTTGGGCCGTGCCTTCTCTGTGCCAAATAGTGTGCTTAGTTATGCGATTCCATTCCAACAGGGACTGCAAAGCGATCTGAAACAAGCATCTCTTGAAGTGCTAGATTGGTAGGGTAGAAACTTGCCATGCTGCGCATCCTCTAGGTTTGGAGTGAGACAGTCCACCCGACCTGAAGAATGTGGAAGAGGCCGCCAGCTAAGACCTCGTGTGCGAGCAAACTCAGCCAATGGAGAATGGAAAGGTATTTCCTCATTCTGGAACCAAGAAGCAAGCTTACAAAGATCATGAGCACACACCCCTCAGGACACAGACACAAAGACGAGGACTAGAGTACAGTTTTATCGAAGTGGCTCCAAACCAACCGGAAGCTCTGCCAATGGTTTTAGTTCTAAGGATCTCAATGTGGAATACACCGAACTCTCCTGGCCGTTCCACAGGAAATTCCATCACCCCAAACCCAATGTTTCAGCTGACTGAGTGGCCTTTGGCTGACCCTCTTCTGTGACAAAGTGGCATTTGCCCATCTCGGGTCCTTTGAATTCGAGCAGCGATTCAGCAGTACTGGCAAGAATCCAGAAGGGGCGACAGAATTGAAGGAGTCATATTCGTGCAGACATACAAAAAACATGTTGGTCATGTCATTCTGACGTCACCTTGGGTGAATTCAATCACAAGAGCTCAAAGGTGAAAGGATGTGAAAGGTGCAGTTCTCAAGCATCTGAAAAGGAGAACGGCGCAAATGGAAATGGCTGATGTGAGCTGATCATCTCCCCACTCCTTCAAGAAGAATGTAGCCCATCACACCACTCACGAAGCAGAGCCCCACAAGACCAGCCTACCACGAGGTGTACCACGATGCATTCACTCGATTTCACTCGTGGGTGCACAAGGGCACTAAGGGCACTGAACAAATTCCAACAAGAACTCTATGAACTCTTGAAGCCACTGGGCTGAGGTGAAGGCATCGACTGTCAGAGCTTTGCCGTCCTGACGTTGAAGAAAGCAAAGCTATTCTCAATCTCTGCCTCTCGCTTTCGCCATTCTCGTAGATTCTCGTAGTACTTAGTTCTCAGTCTTGGATGAGAGCCTACATATCAAAGCCCTTTTAGCTTTGCCGGTTTGCCAAATACCAGGACTTTCATGCAGGATGAGAGAAATGCTTGTGGGCTCCAAGTCAAAATAGCTCTCTCGCGATTTCCAGCCAAGCACAACAGAACCTTTGGGATTTCTGTGGAGTCCGGATTTTGACGCCTACCAACACCAGTCCTCACAACCAGAGCACGTGGTGTGTAAATGACATGGAGGAAATCCAAGAAACATAAGCAAACGCTTCCCAGTCTGCGCCTGCCACACGGGCATCGAAAGCTCAGGTGTTGGTGGGATGACATCCTCAATGCATTTGAAGGTTGCAGTAATCACACTTGAACGCGCATTTTGCACGTCCGGGAGGTCCACATGTCTTTCAAACCTTTAAACAGCAAGTGTCCTCCGAAACTTCACGCCACCAAACATCGCAGTCGGGATGTAGGGTCGGGAATTGCAGACCTGCTGAGTGCGGTTGGAAGCTCCATTCAGCAACTTTCAGGGGTCATGTTCTGCTAAAGTCACTGTCCATAGCAAGCGCGTGTACACACATGAGCTCACATCATTTTTTCGAATCTGACCCTACCCAGCGGGAGAATCAGAAAAATCATTCGCTGGTCTTGCTATATGTGCCATGGCCAAGGAATCCTGAAAATGGCCATTCAAAATCCCCATTAGTAGAGGTAGGATCATCCCCCAATATGCGCTATTTACCCGAGTTTTTACTGTGGCACATATCTTATCTAATCATATCTAATCATATCTAATCAATAAATCCGAAAACTGCCAAGCTCTTGTCTTCTGTAGTAAATTGTTACATGTGTACAAATGTCAGCACCTATTGAACTGCCGGAATTTATGATGCCATGCTTGGAGGAGCATCAGTTGTGCCTCCAAACTACACTCACGCACTGTCAAGCACTGTCAACCACTGTGAATGAGGCTTTGTCGCAACACAATTACCAAAATTCCCCTTTGGCAAAGTCATTGCCAAGCCTTTTCCCAGGACTTAAAATCAGCCTTGCCTCTCTCCGCCATCTGGCCTGCCCATCTGCTCAGTAGGTTGTGTAGCAATGGAACACAGTGCCAAGCTTTTTGTCAGGGCTTTGTGCATGCAAACCCCAGCTAGAGCGAGAGAGAGAGGGAATTGGGCAGGGATGAAGAGGCGAAAAGCAAGCGACTATGAAAGGGCGTCGAAATGCGCAGTCGCTTTTGCCAAGTCCTTGTTCCTTGTTCGGATAGAATGAATTCCTCTATGTCATGTAGAACAGAGACAAAAGGAAAAACATGGAAAAACGCAACCATAATTGCAACGACGACAAGAAATGCACAGCTTGCCATTTTATCCTTCTGTCCTCACTGCTACCTATCCAACATGGCCCATCAACTAAATCCTGTCTCCAGTAAGGTCTCTGCCAGAGGTAGGAAATCTGGGAGATGTTCCAGTTGCCGCAACCACCGTCCTTTCACCTCCTCCATCGAGAGTTCTGGATGAATTCGCAGCGGTGGCATCTCTGTTTTCCCTGTAGATCTTAGAAGGGTCAAGGCTTCAGCCTGTCGCAGAGCTACCCCCAACATCAACAAGTCTGGGTCATCGTTGGTCTTGAAACGTAGGAGGGCAATGACCTCAAGGGTCCGTTGGCGCTCACAGTGGTCCAAGACAAATTCCAAGAGTTGCAGACTGTCTGAGGGATCAAGCCAAAACAGCAAGGATGCTGTGTCCGACTCGCTGGTTGCAGCTGTTTTGGCTGCATGTAAGGCCACTGTTGAAGATGTAACACCAAGGTTCACCAGCTCGGGTACACCAGCAACAGACCGGGCAAGTGCCAGTGACTCTGAGGGTGAAGTGGATGCTTTGTGCAGAATCTGCTGCACCAACTCCTCAATGCTTCCCGAATCCAAATCTGGACAAACTTCACAAAGTGCCCGCAAAGCTGAAGATTGTCCCGCAATCCGATCCGGTTCAGTTTCAGGACATTCACCGCTCAGGCCGTCGATCAAATCGGCACAGCGGTCCCAGGCCTCAGAATCTGCATTCTCGTCCAACAAATTCACCGCTCTGATGGCTTCTGCCACACCACTTGGCGAAGCACCCGCAGCTGCTGTCCAGTCGGGTTGCCAAGCCTCCTCGGAGTTTCCTCCTTTTTCACCAAAAGAACCTGAAGCTGTCTCTTCATCCAAACTAAAATCCAACGAAAACATCAGCTCCTGATTTTCAGCAGGAGGTGCAGCCTCCAAGTAGCTCAACAGCTTTGGCAAGTCCTTGTCGGAGCAAACCCGGGCTGCATCTGCCAACAAACTTCCAGAGGTCTGATCCACAGCATCAGTGGCCAAGGCCACAGCCAATTTCCAAGCTCCAGGATGTTTGTTCACTAAGAGTTTTTCAGTGACACTCAAAGCCTCGACTCGATCTCCACAGAGCAAATTGGCTGCACCACATAGAGCCATGACCTCGGCCCAACTTGGAGAACTTGTTGACAATCCAATCAAGGAGCAGAATTTCTGCAAGTCTTCGGACTCCAACAAGATCGGAGGATTGAACTCCAGCAAATCTGTTACAATGCGGAGTGGCTGACCAATTCGCAGCCGCAACTGCACTGGTGTTTCAATGCAAAATCCTTCGATCGAAGAAAATGTAGCAGGGGCTGACACCTCGCGCTGTTCACGCTGTGCTTTCCCTCCAATCTTCGAAAGGTTATTCAAATTATTCCTCATTTCATGCGAAAGATTCACGAGGGCTTGACCACTCGTGATATCTTGCACTGCCGATTGTACCCAGCGCAGGGTGCGCTTGGGCTTGCGCCAAAGCAAATCATGCAGAAGTTCACATGCCTTGATGAAGTCAAGCTCCTCAGACGCCTGCGGCGATTGGACACATTTCAGCAGCCGGGTAGCCTTTTCCAGGGTCGCGTGGCGGAGTGAAGGACTGCAGTTCACAAGTTCCTGTGCCAAAACGACCAATGAGCCAAGGGCCACATCACCACAACAAAGCATCCAATTTTCGATCACTCCATTCAGGACTTCTACATGGTCCTGGTCTACCAAACAGCGGACATACATGTCATACACGGAATTCATTGATACGGCAGCAAATGCATGCGTATGAAGGTAGAAAAGCTCTTGCTGAAACCCTCGCCAGAAAAGAGCTGGTCGATAGTGCGTTCCCAGGACTCGAAACAAGTTCCACATGGAATGAATTGCCATATTTTCGTTGCTGCAACCACTTCTAAGGTCTGCAAAACTCAGAGAGAGTTTGAGTTTATGCTTCAGAAGGAGCTCAACGCATGTCAAATGCTTCTCCAGCTCATCTGCCTGTTTTTGAAAATCTGCCCACATCTCCACATCTGCTGTGGCATCAGAGTCTGCCTTCGGAATGCATCCATACATTGCATCCACACTTTCAAAAATATCAGCCGCATGGCATCTTTGATCTTCACTGTAAACAGATTTGAAAATAAACTGCATGAGCACTGTGTGATCTTTGATGATTCTCTCCGATCTCGGCAAAGCAGGACTAGAGGCTTGTACCACCTGTGCCAAAATCCTGAACTGCTCTGGATCCCAACCATGACTTCCCAGTCTTCCCAACAAGGCTTTGGTCAAGGTCTCCTCGGTTTTGGGACCACTTAGAGAGGCACGACTCAGCCGCGCAGCCACGGACTCCCCAGGGATCTCCATGGTGTCCTGCAGATCCACAGATATCAACATCCACCGATGGATGTCCTCCACCACAGTGGAAGCACGACTGCGCTTCAGCAGCAGTCGTGCACGCTGTGGCGCTGGCAACTCACAAAAATCCAGGAAGCGAACCAAGGACTGCACAGGTGGAGGCTCTTCCAGTGGCCACCCAGAGTCCACCATCTCCTGATGACTGGCCTGCAAGTAGAGCTGATATTCCTCACACAAGCAAAACATACCATAAAGTCGGGGTAAAGTCTGAGATTTCTTTTGCAGCAATGGAAGCTCTTCTGTGCGTGGCATTGACGCGCTTCTCTCAGGCCATTCAAGGCCCTGCTCGCTGCAGATAGCAAATTCCAGTAGTTCCGTGGCAATTCTGCACAAACCTGTGAGATCCACAATGTTCAAGGCCCGTTCCATATACCAATCTGCTGCATTGGCCACTTTCAAGGCTGCACCACCCTTGGATGATGGAAGCAAGTTCTTCACTGCGGAAACCTCTGCGGTTTCTGGAAGTGCGTCAAGGACTGTTTCCCAATGGGAGGCTATGAAATGTTCCTCTTGTATGAACAGGGCCTCCAGTGCAGAAATAGATTGCCTGGCTGCCAGCATACTTGCAAGGCTGCACAAGGCATCCTCATCCATCTCTCGGAACTCTGTCCAAGTCACATCAAGTCCATCTGGAGTTTCATCCGCTTCCTTGAGTATTGCCTCCAGCACATGCAAACGTCTCAATTGACACTTTACACGTTCCAATAGACCTGTTGGACCTGTTGAGTTCACAGAGGTATCTATCTGGGTCGTTTCCAGGCCATCGACGCTGATGTCCAGGTCACCCCATCCATCACCCCATCCATCAGTCAGTGCATCGCCAGGGGAGGCTTCAGATTTTTCTGGTGCTAGTTTCTGCTGAGCTTTCTTCAACAAACGGCTGAGCATAGCACATCCCAAGGCAGATACATCGCAGTAGGATTTGTCCAAGAATGCAAATGGATCAAAGCTCAGCACTGCCAATACAAAGTCTTCTGTAGGGCTCAAGTGCAGCAGCTCGCGGTAACGACCCAGAGGCCCATTCTTTGGGGCACCTGTCATCGGCCATCCACACAGCTTGGCTGTTGAGCTGGCAAAGTGGACATGTTTACGCTGCGCGTGGGATCAAATGGATTGAAAGGTGTATTGGCTGGTGATGCAGTTGACTGGTGTGCTGTTTCTTGCTGTAAAAGCTGCGTTCCCAGCCTAAAATGAGGGATACTGCATCTGTTTGCACAACTTGATTGGGATTAAGAACTCTGAGTTTGGGAAGCATGTTTCAGCAAACCTGGCAAAAGAATTACACTAGGGCTTGGAGCCGACAGCATACTACTCTTCTGAATCTTCAAATGACCACTGTCTTGCGACGAAATGAAAACAAACTCACATGCTCTCTCACTGCTACATTTGCTACACAAGGTTTAAATCTGAAGACTGATTGCCGAGAATATCCAGAAATTTGCGTGCCCTCTTGTCGAATCTTGTGCAGCTCCAATGGAGTAGTTCCACTTGCAACTTACCCTTTGTTTCGTTTGGTCTCTGTTCAAGCACACCATGCCTTTCTCACCACCGACGACCGAGATGAAGGTGCCATTCCCTGCTCGGTAACCTTGCAAGGAGGGTGCTTGTCTGTTGCTCTTTTCCCAAACAGGTAAGTTGGATTTTACATGTTTTACTGCTTTGCGAGTATCGCCAAAAACGTGCAGCCGAAGGATTTTGCAACTTCCCCCCCATGCTTCCAAGCTTCCCCAGCGGAAACCATCTGGGGTGACTGCCTCAAGCAGCAAGGAAATGAGACTGGGCCAAAAATGACACCGGTGTTGACCTGGTAAAACATGGCTCCATACCCACTTTGGGGGACCAGTACTAAAGAGCTTCGCTGGAAAAGATGCTCCCTAATGTTCAACGAATGCAGCAATGCCGAGCTAACATGAGGGTTCAATTCGGAACAAGTTCCTCAATCAGAAACCGCGTGTACTAAATTATTTAATGGGTCTTAGATCCAAAGGCTTCTCACCAGTTTTCCCAGTTTCTCAGGGCCTTTTTGAGGTATACCGTTCCCGATTAGGCCAAGCACCTGCCGACACAGCAGCGGAGCTGGTGAGTCCCCCTCGATGCGCAGGAATGTCGCCTCCGAGATGTTGGCTCCAATGGGGAATCCCCTAAAATGATCATCATTTGAATCAATTCTCATGAAAACTCCAGTAATGGATATTGGGGAACCCGCTGTTTCGACAAATAATGTTTTTGAAAGCCAACCAGCTTCTGCCAACTGTAGACATTTGGAGTTGCCTGGTCAAACAGTCTCAGAGTTCTTGTTCGATCGATGGAACAAAAAATGTCTAGGGAATAGAGAAACAATAAGTGTCACACTTCAGGAGTAGCTAGCCTCACTGTTCCAAGACAGGCAATGGGAACTATCCTTCGGGCGGAAAGCTGCTGCGGCCTGACAAGTGGCAACAGCCCTTTCGCTTTTTCGTCAGAAGGATCAACATGCTTCTCTTTGATGTTGAGCGAAAACAAATGTCTTCATTCTGGCGCTTCAAAACAACATGTTGCTCAATCTCTGACAAGTAAGGTCCAGTGACCCATGCAAGGCTTGCATACCACAGCATGACATTGCTCAGGGAGGCCGAACAAGCAAGGCTGACCAAGGCTCCACAAGTAAGAGCATGTTTAAGGTCTGAATATTCTTATTCAATGAAGAGCAAGCTTGTCATCATATGTTTCGTTGGTCAAATAGCTATCCAAACTTGCTGAATTCAGTGTAGTCCACCATCTGCAATGCTGAACTTCTAGTCAGTTCAGTGTAACCACTTTCTGCAAGGCATGCGAGTTACCAAGCTGAGAATGGCCGCAGACTCCTTCACAAAATGTGCCAACTCCAACTCTTCCAAGGCAAAAGAGAGAGGCGATTCAAATCACTGCATTGCATGCGCAAGAACCATTGAAACATTGTAACGTATCATATCTGTATGTATGCATGCAATGGAATGTAGTGTGTAATGTAGTGTAATGCAATATAATGTAATGTAGTGCAATGCAATGTAATGCAATGTAATGCAATGTAATGCAATGTAATGCAATGTAATTGTATTCTATTCTATTGTATTGTATTGGTATGGTATGGTATGGTATGGTATGGTATTTGTAGCGTATTGTATTGAACTGTACTGTACGGTACTGTACTTTATTGTATTGTATTGCATTGTATGTGTATACATATATATATAATGTATAATGTATATTATATATATAGTGTGTATATATATACATATATATATATATACCATATATCCAGAGCCATAATATCAAACCCTGTCTCTAAACATTTTGCAAGCCATCCAATTATGGCCACATCCTGCTTTTTTACTCGAAGTCATCTGCATCTTTTGAACGCGTCTGGCTTTGACAGAAAAAAATGAACCAAATGACATGTTCTGCTCCATTCAGCTCCTATTCCGAGACGCTCGAAACGGGGCAGGAGTTAGACATATTGGATCCATTAGTCTTTAGTCATTGCGTCACTAGTCAATGGGTCATCGCCATTGCATGTGAATGTGCAGAGTTCACCGTGCTCATATCTAGAATTCACAAGGTGTGCATAAGTGTTCGCTTTCTACCAATGATTCCAGTTGGCCCATACCAAGAAAGAGCAAAAGATGCCGGCTGCTTCGCGACTTGTGCAGCTTTGGCTAAGCACAAGTGGGAGAACTGGGCAGAGCCAGACTTCACATGACTTGCCAAGACAACAACATCTTCGTTTTGAGGATCACACGGATCAGAATCTTTGACCAATGAGGGTTGTGTCGTGTAGTCTCAAAACAACATGATAGTGAGCCAACCCATGGGTGTTTGCAAATGATTGGGGCATGCGGAACTGCAGATGAGGACTCTGCTGTACTGTCCGTATAGTGTAATGATACAGTATAGATCAGTATAGTGTATTGAGTTGACTACTTTCCATCGTTCAAGTCTTTGCTCTGCTCAGATCTGGAGAAACTTTGACCATTTCTGCCATCTGACACTGGCTCTCTCAAAATGCCAGCCTGTGTTCCTTGACATCTTCGACACAGTGCCAACAGCTAACAGGGGACAGTCACAGCTCCATCATTGGCGCCGAGCATTGCGGCGCCGAGCATTTTCTGACTGGCTCTTTTCGGCATTGATTCTATCTGGATGACGAATCTCAGTGACATCTACATAAGTCAGGTTTGATTCAGAAAAAAAAATAGATGCGAATGTGGAGTTCACCGACTTACGGGGTACGGTGTGAATTATTTTCAAAGAGGACAAGGGCTTTTGATGGATTTTACGGAAACAAAGTCCTGCATTGATAGAAGGACGACCAAAAGCCCTCGTCCAAATCAATCTATTGGAAGCCATCATTTGGCTGCCAGTTGGCTGCCAGACCTAGTTATCCTAGGCCAATTCGGGTGGACTCGGGTGGACTACGCCGGCAGGGCGCAGGCTCTAAAAAAACATCACTCGCATCGGAATTGTCAACGAGCGCCTGAGACGCTTCTGGAAGGGTCGAAAGGATTTCAAGGACTTGGAATGTTTTGGAATGTTTTGGAATGTTTCGGAATGTTTTGGAATGTGTTGGAATGTTTTGGAATGTTTTGGAATATCACACTTTATCACTTCTTTATCGCACTTGATATTTCCATGTGTTATATTTTATACAGTATTTTTTCCTGTATGTACTGCCTTGCCTCCGGGTTAGGGGTTCAACTGCGCTTTCGGCTTCGAGCCCTGGCGACCGACCCCTTGATTTTGGTGCAATGCTGGCTCTTCAAATCGGCGTTGTGACAGCGGTGTGTATCGTGTCCCAAGGTATCAAACTGGTATCAAGATGTATCAAGATGTATCAAGATGTATCAAGAGCATTCAAGAGTTTTCAGGAGTCTTCAGGCTTCTCGCAGTGCCAGGCATGTTAAAGCTCCGAGAAGTAGATTCCTGGCCTCTGTGAGGATGCCGCGTTTGTAGACAGGATCCAGTTTGAACCTCAGCCAATGAAGCACTAGCAGCTAGCAGAACTGCAGAGCTCGTCTGTTTCCTTCTGCTTTCTCGGTTTCGTTCTGGCTTTCAACATCATGGACTTGGTAATGATGAGTGCATTTGGCGATTGAGATGTCACAATATTTCATGATGTATTTTGATGCAACAAACATCAGCTTCCAACATGCTCTTCAGCGCCCAAATCTTATCCTTCTTCGCCTCCATTGCCTCATCTTCCTGGCTCTAAGATCAGGCTATCTTTGTGAAGCAACTGTGACGATGCTGAGATGCGTTGCGACATGTTGCGACCCTCGAAACGAAACAGGTCTCCAAATAGAGAACAGCCAGAGAATGAAAAGTGAAAAACACGTTTACAGTACAAGTATAGATGAACTGCTGTATCCACTGTATCCATTTACCGTATCACCTGCGAGACAGAAACTTCATCTGACTTTGTGCCTTCATGGAGTAGTAGATGGGTCGGAAGATCTGATCAACCTGACCAGAGCGTCAGCTAGAGCAAGTCGACACAGTCGTGCCATAGCATGGATGCGCAGCGTGTCCCAACAGAGGAATAGCGAAGCTGCTTTCGTAACCACCGGTATAACCGGTATAGACCTTCAAAGTTGTTTCCGGGTCAGCCTTCCCCCCATGTCATTGAAAACTTGGAAACCTAAGACCTGGTTATTCACAAGAGGATCAACTTGTCAGCATTCAAATGGTGGAGGTAGCACCAAAAGAAAGTTGGATTTATCACCGAAGGCAAACCAACAATGAAACTTAATGACACTGAGCTTCTGGCAATGTGTCGAGTCAACTTGTCCACAGCTGCACGCTCCCTTTCATCAAGGCCCTGGCTGGTCTTGTTTTGAGGGAACTGTGGCTAGATGCAGTGAGGACATGGAACAACAAGAGCTGGAGAAAAAATGTATCTCTTTTCCAGAGCAAGCAGTTATACCCTAGCCCTAGCTTCATTTCATAGCAAAATCGCACTGCTTTTGTCTCCAAGCTGCACCTTGAGCTTGTGGGACAAATTGTCTGTCTCCATCTTTCGAACGTTCTCCGCCATGACCTACGATTTTGTTGCACAGCAGAGCAAGGACAAAGTAAGCAGGCGCTCTACAACCTTCTCCAACCTCTACAAACAACATGCAAAGTCTCATGCTTTAGCATCTCAAGCCTCAAGATACTCAAGCTCTGCTTCAGCTCCAGAAACTGGAAGCTGTGGCAAACTGCCCTACCCAGCCTGAAGTGCCGCCAAATACGGCACAGCCCCCTGTGAGGCCTGGCCAAGCGAAGAAGTTGCGCGAGTTTCGAATCAGAAAGTGGTGCCAAATCAAGCCATGGTGCCAAGCGCCTGCCATACCTTGAACTTTCCCACTTCAGTACCTCATTCTGTGCCATCCCCAAGAGGATTCGGAAAAATGCTTGATGCAGTATGCTGCAGACCCGCAGCCCAAGGGTAAGATTCAAGATTGAAAGGTTTAAAGACTATATAAAAGTGAATAGCCAATACTCGCTCCCCAAGTCGTCCCTCTACAGTTCTCGTTCCTCAGTCCCAGGCTGATGATCTTCTTCGCTTTCTCAACCTCAGCCTGCCTCTTTTGCGCGTTGGCCTAGGGTCAATGCAGGCATCAATCCAAGCAGAAGTCTGGGATCACATCAACAAGTCATCGTGATTACATGGAAATCAAACTCAAGGCCAGCTGCTGCCAGCTATTGAAAACAGGGGTTGATCATGGTTAATCCTGCACCTGGACGACCTTCTGCAGATCATCCACTGAGTATGAAAAGACCTGAGTCATCCAGCAGGTATTAACAGCCAAAACAAGGCTGCAAGTTGACTTTCGAGTGCCTCAAAAGTCTTGAAATTCGTCGGTTGAAACTGGAATGTTCCAACCAGCGTCATCTGCAAGCAGTTCAACTGCTAGTGTGCCCGCAGGCCGCTAAGCAAACCATAGCAGATCTCACACAAGGTCTGGCATGATCAGACACAAGGTACATGTACAGGTCTCCAAACACAAATGTCTCAGCATTCTCAGTGGCCCTATCGAAACATACTCATGTGGGGCCCCAGTTTGAGTTTTGTCATGAAACGTATGAAACACAGTTCAGAGTTTTTTCGTGGGCAAAATCGGGGACCGCAGAATCCCATGGTTTATCATAAATAATGTTCCTCATCAAAAAAAATGTTTTTTGGGGGTCGGGGTATCCTGCATTTTGAGACAAAGCCATCTCGTGATAAAAAGATCATGTCTCCCAGTATGTCCAATGATTTTTCTGCATTTCTTTCAGGTTAAATCCCTTTGTACCGATTATGCAACTGGGAACCAGGCATTCTCTACATCTTCACAGCCTTTGGCGACGTTCAGAGGCACAGAGATGTCCACCAACATCAGCGGTCGTTGACGTCCTGGCAGCATTTTTTCTGTCCAAAAAATGGCTCATCCTCAGGGTCCATGTTACTTCGGGGGATGTTACCCTCTGGTAAACTAACATAGCTATTGAAAATGGCCATTTATAGTGGATTTTCCCATTAAAAATGGTGATTTTCCATAGTTATGTTAGTTTACCAGAGGGTAATGATGAATTTGATGATCAACTGGTGGATTATACCGGTGTATCCAATGTTTGGACTCAATCCATTCGCATCAGCGTCCATGGTCGAAGCAGCACCTTGCCAAATTTGCTCAGGAAATCCAGGAATTGACCCAGCTTGATGACACTGGAAGGAGCTGGTTTTCTGCTCACAGGGTCCTTCCACATTCTCAGGGTGAATGATTGGCACCTGTCGATTGGTTCCAACAATCTGGGCAGGAATTCACATGTTTTCCGAGTCCCAGAAGCTCTACTATACAAAACAATCAGCAGTCTGATCCTTATTGCATGAAAAATCATTTGCAATGACACTCCACTGGCAACAACACGTGTTTCAAAGGTTTCTTCTCTGCTCAAAGGTTTCTTCAGACCCATGAGTCCCATAAGACAATCTTTGGTGAAGTTCTACTTCTGCCCTGTCTTGCCTCACTTCCGGTCGCAGTGAAGACCACATCGCACTCCTTCATGACATCAAACATATCATCCGTGCTGGCAACCTAGGCGAGATGACAGATCATGTGCAGAATGTGTGTGTGTATATATATATACAAATGTACTACATCCCTACGTATATGAGCATCTGTATATTTTTCTGTGATATTTGTTTTTTTAAAAAATGCAGTACCGTGCTTTCCGACAAAAGCGATTACCAAACTATATACGTACCTGTGATATGAGCATCTGTATATAGATAGAACAATTCGCAGCTATGTGGAACTTGGTTTTGACCAACTCTACTGCCATCCAGCAATCCAAAGCCCAGGAGAATCAGAGCCAGCAACGGAGGCATTGCTGCCGCCACGAGCTTTCACCAGCTCATCTTCCAAAACTGCCTCAGCCTGGAAGAGGAAGGAATGAACAAGCTGGAACAAGTATCAAAGGCAAACAAAATACAAAAAATACGAAATAGAATATATAGAATACGAAATTTCGTAGTATAACAGAATGTATCAAATTCTTGCAATCTTCAAAAGATTTTGGCTAATGCAAGATGTCACTAAGATGTCTCTATTTTTGTGTGAAACCCAAAGCCTTGCCTGCAAAATCTACGATACCTCCACAAACAAATCAGAGCATGAACGATTGCGCGAGTGTGTCTGCAAATCCGCACCCCAGGACAAAATGCTAACCGTTAGTGCGGCCCTTCAAACACATGTCCCTGGGTTTTCCCGCTATAATCATACTTTATCATACTTTATCATACTTTACTTTATCCATAATTTATCATACTTTATCATGTTTTATCATATTTTTCACAATCTATCATAATTCATCATACTTGGTCATACTTGGTCATACTTTATCAAGTAACCATAACTCATCATGTTTCATCATAGGTTGTCATGTTTATCGTGCTTTATCAGATTTCTTCATATTATTTACCATGTTTTCCCACTCTGCATCTGGGTCTTTGAAAAGCAACCCAGCCTTGTCCACCGAGCGGTTGACCAAGGTCACCTTGATGTCTGGATGTTTGCTGAAGAGGGCCAGCAGCAAAAGCCTGGCTGTGCTGTTGGTTGGGCATTAGTTCATCTAGTTCATGTTTAAGGATTAAAAAGGGAACTTAAGCCATGAATATCTGATGAATATCTGTTAGATATTAAAGTCCTGGTATAGATGTGTCTGCCTTGAGGACACAACTACTGCAGCTTTCAACGTTTCCAGCACTGCACCGTGAGGAGCTTGACGCCTCGACATTTTGCCAGCACCAATGACTCCAACCTTGGTAGACGGATGCAATGCTCAAAATGACTACTCCAATCCGGGCACCTTTGCGAACAAATGTTGCCACTTACGCTGGCAACTGGATACGCTCTGGAAATCACAGGCCACTCGGATCACTCGGGTATCTTAAATCCACCCCTACACATCTCTTCAACAGAATGTTCAAGTTGGAACAGAGAGTGGAAGAACTTCCTTTAAACCTCAAGCCTAGCTGGCCTGGTTTCTGCCAAGCTGCATGGACCTTGCTGGCTGGTTTTCGCAGGTCTTGCATTGACCTGTACGGGCTGTACGGGAAACCACTTGCCAGTGCCAATTCCATGAGACTTTGTCGTGAGCACTCACAAACCATTTGTAAGATCTATGATATAGAATATGTCTACTACAGCAGGATCGAACGTGTCAACTATGGGAGTACTACGTAGGAGTTGTTCTATCGAACATTACATAGATTGGTGGCTTGCGAACTGCAGACTTAATGCAGCAGAGTGCTGGGACGCCGCTCCAAAGCCATCATGAGCCCTTTGACACTTTGAATAAGTTAATCCGTCAACAAGGAGTTTCTCAAAATAAAACAAAGTGGGATCTACTGCTGCAGATCATGAAATTTGTTTCAGAAACACTTTCTTTACAGCTAGTGTATATGAGTGACACCTGCCGTCGACACTTTCACTTGCAGCCCCACGTAGTAGCTCCACCAAACCCATCCACCAAACAAGTTTGTGCACATTGCCTGCTCATCATGAGCTCGACTGCTGCACTGGATACCGAGACAGAGCCTTGGTCGAGTTCAATAGTACCAACTTTTATTTCAAGAATCCTCCCACACCGAAGGTGCCGAGGTGTGATGGTTTAGGAACCATCGAATCGAATGAATACAGTTCAGTGGTGCAGCTTCAGCTTGGAGGGTGGCCACGTTCGCCCGGGACAGCCGCGCAAAAGAGATTCCCCACTGGTAATTTGCAGGTTTTTCATATCGGCACACCAAATTCACACTCTCGACCATACATGTCCGCAACATGGGCTCAACTTGGGGTCAACTTTGGGTCCGACTTGGGCCCAAGTTGGGCCCTTTAGGGGCACCCCTGTTTCTGGATGCGTGCCAGATTTTAGTCCGGGAGCAATGTTATTACAGGGTCTACAGTGATGTGCCAATGCGTGCACGAAAAGCAAAACTCCAAATGCATTTATTTATTTATGTATCTATTTATGTATTTATTTACAAGTAGTACCTGCCCCAGTCGGCTTTGGCCGGGCCAAGTAGGCCCATGTTCTTCACCCCGCATCCCCAACTACCATACTCTTTAACGTCGAAAAGTCGTCCCTGACCTGCACAATTCCCATATAATCGGGGTGCGGGCGGTACTCGTCGCGAAGCGACTCGAATAAGAAATAAGTGAGCTTCAACATGTCAAAGTCCAAACAGCCAACGTCAACTCCAAGCTGTTCGATACACTGCTGCCCTCAGGCGCCGGCCTTTCCCAATCTTTGTTCGCGTGCGAACCTGCTTCCCGATCCTGGATGCAGAATGGGCAAGGCTTTGTAACCAGATTCCATAGTTGTAATAGTTATTCCTCCAGTATTCATTTCTTATAAACCATAACGATTGTTTTGAGTTTTGAGGTTCAACCTTCATTTTTCAAACCATCCATTCTCGGAGAGGTCACTAAATTGTCTGCAATCCTCACCGCTTTTAGATGCTTTTAGGGCGATCCACTGCACCGCACCTGATGCCGGCATTCAACATCTTCGCGACGATCTTTCCACCAGCACCCTGGACCTTCTCCTCAAGCCCAACATGCAGCTTGTCTCTATAGATCTGTATACCTGTCTATCAAATTCTATCAATATCTTATATTCAATTTCGGAATATGTATAATTATATACATAGAGGCTCTTTGGAAAATTATTATACATAATCCTTCACAGCTCACCTTACACAGTCAAGTGCAGAATTCACTCCATCCACAATAGGTTTTGATTCGAGGCTGGCACACTGGAAAACCAGTTCACGATTGGTTGTGCAGCCTCTATCAACAGTCATTCCTACTGAAGCTGAACTCACGCGTGATGCTTTTACGAACTTTTTGATTTTTCCTGGCAGTTCCTGTTTCCAACAATCTGCACGGTTGCTCCTCTTCTTCGGGTCCGCCCTTGGCAATGCAATGCTCGTGGCAGGCTTTCACCTGTGCCAAGATTTGCGCCTCACATGCCGCACAGGTGATGTTTACGGATGTCAGGTGAATTCAAGGTGTGTGGACTCCCCAGGGTCAAATTTCTGCGTGAAACCTGATGGCTTGATAGCTTGGATGTTTGTCAGAAATTCGAAAGAGATACTGGAATTAGAATCTACTGGAAAAAAAAGTGCCGAAAATATCACAGATTGATGGCACTCGTCGATCCATTTTCTCTGGTGCGCCAGCCAACAAGGCCCGGCGGATTTCTTCCGCATTTCCCAGCAGCTGGACCTGTGTATGCTGCGATCCCAGCTCAACACCGTCTGCATTCCGAACTGTGACTCGAACATCGTTGGAAGGACTGCCATCATCCAACTGCCGGGCTTGGACCAGAACGTCCACCTGCTCCCCGTTGATATAGGATGGGATGATGGCACTCAGGATGGGCCCTTGCTCCGATGAAAGATGTGCTAGCAAGCCTTCTGTGATGTCGATGAGTTCCAGCAACTTCAAGGTCAAATGCCTATGGCGTCCAGGATTCCATGCTGTGAAAGAGATACAGCTAAACTATGCTAAACTTGTGTATTGATTACAATGTTGAACACTGTTGTCTAGATTCCGACTGTATAGGTCTAGCGCAGCAACATCATACTGGCATAGCATAGGATTCATTCAAAAGACAAAGGGGGGTGGCCAAAAAAACATTGAAAAAAGGTGAAAGTGGGTGAAATAAATAAGGTTCAGTCTTCAGCAAGGCGACTGATCTAAATCCAAACCCTCCAAGTCGATTTCCATCCCGATGCCAGTGGTCTGCTCAGTCCTGAGGGCATCGTGATAGCGCCAGCTATGGTAGCGTAGGAACAGCGTATCCAAGATATCTAAGTTCAACTGTCGCCAGAGGAAATCGGTCATTTCGGAAGGGGTTTGGGCCACGCTGGCCGTTCTTTTTCCCTCCAAAGTTTCTAACATCGCTTCCAGCAGACGCAACAACTCATCATTCACCAGCCTCCGATCCAAGCCCAGAAGCAGTTCAGGATTCAGTTCCAACTGATCTGAAATCAGAGAAATCAGAACGGATGCATTTCGCTGGTAAGCCAATGCCACATCAACGATATCCTGCAAAGGTGTGCCCGTGTCCAGGATCTCCTCTAAGTCACTGGGCATTGCTATTGGCTCTGGTCCAACACTAATTTTGGTTTTATCATCGCCGGAAACATCTGCAACTTGCTCCAGGAGTTCTTGCTCCTCCTCTTTCTCAGCTGTTGCAGCGAAATCGCTCAGGCCGGGAAAGGGTGCATCTGCAGCAGACTGTGGAGGCAGCTCAAACACCCCTGGTCTTATTGACAATCGCCTGGATGAAACTTCATTGAGATTCCAAACAGGCAAATCATGTACTGCTGAGGGAATTCGAAATTCAATCTCTTCCCAACCAGAAGCATGCCAGCCTTCTCGCATTGTGAGATACAGAGGAACTTCCCTTTGTTGTGGATCTACATCAAGGTCCAGCTTCTGCGGGTTTGAAGTAAAAGACAACTGGATGGCTCCAATGAGTATACATTCAGCCATGATAAACACGATTTCATCCACCAATTCTGTTGAGGTCAAAGCAAAGAACGCCACACCATTGACGTAGGTTCGCAGGTCCCAATTCGGAACGACCTCATTAAATACTTCAGCCCCAGCATGTCGACCTTTCACCACCAAAGGTGTTGGTGGTTTCACCGCTGTTGGAATGGCACAGCTTTCCTTGGGACCACGGCAGAGGTCCACAGATTGCAGACTCACAGGCCGTCCGAAGCGGATTTTCCCCACTGGGCCCTGTAACTGAGCTACGAAGCGGCCACGCTTCACCTGGTCGTTCTCAAAGCTGGGATTGGGGACCAACTCCCAGGGACCTTCCCAGTGCACTTGAAAGGGAATCCCCTGCCCCAAACGCCGAACACCTGCGAAGTTGGGCAGAAAATGTTTGGAAAGAAAGGGTTGCATCCCTCGAAAGGACAGCAATGCAGAACGGCCCCGCTTCAAACTGCCCCGGTCAACACGGCTGGGAGCTTTTACCTGAGGTTTACTTCGTTGAGTCCGTTGCGTTTGCACTTCCTTCAGACTCGCTCCCAGGAAGTACTCATCAAGCATTTCACCTCCATTGGATGACGACAAGAGTCGGGTGGAGAAAATTCCATCTGTCACTGCTGAAGTTGGAGAATCTGGGCAGTGAGGGCCATCTGCCAGAGAGTCACAGGCTGCAGAGGGAGCTTTGTACACCAGCCCGTCTGAAATATAAACCCTTTCCCGCAATCGTAAGACAGCATCTTCAAGCACTTGCTCGACATTTAGCGCCCCGTCAGTTTGCCAGGTCAAGTAAGCAAGAATGAAGCAGAAAAGCTCGATGCCGGGAGACATGGCCAGTGACAAATTTAGTAACCATGGAATAATTCTCATAAGTACATAACCTGTCCTTCGAATTGCTGAGACTCAGATAGTAGTGGAACTTTCCTTGCTTAGCCGCTAAGTGTTTCTGCTCGAACCCTGACCCCAGACCTACGTCCTGAACTCGCCAAACCAGTTTTGTGGAGCCAAGAAGCCAACCCAATCCACATTGACAAGACCTTGCGCTGTCTAGCATGATATCAGACACTGGCACATGTCGTGATGGGTTGTCCCTTTTCAACATTGGTTTTGATCAATAAACTCAACGGTTGCTCGACTGAGTGCTTAATGCATGCTCTTCTAGTCAGTGTCTTTATGTCAAAACACCTGCTTGAACCAAAAGCTGCAGAGCGAGACTTCAAATAGATGGTAAAGCATGTTTTTTGACAAATCCTAGAACAGGATGCCTATGGTGCCTATGGCTCGCCATAAAAGCACCCAGTTGTAGACCATCAAAGAAGCATTGAGATGACACAAATCTGCGTTGGAACTGAGCGGTACCCTCTCTACGCTCTCTACTTGGATCACTCGTTGGAACCAAAATGGAAGGTGAAATTCACCCACGTCCTTCGGATTACAAAGTCCCAGATCAATTATAATTGCTGTATGAGGTGTAAGTTATGGTGTAAGAGCTTGGCTTTCTACCCATCCTATTCAATTACTCAACGGGGAACACTGAGGAACGGTGTGACAAAGGTCGAACGTTTCAGTTGAACACACCTGGTACAGTTTACATACATACCATTCAGAACTGTCACAAAAGTCCTATCCATTTTGCATCCTCAGCTTACAACACTTGAAGCACCGGTGAGGTGTGGAGACGTTTGGCAAAATCGTTTCAACCAAAAATACATATAATTCATGTGAATATATATATATAACATCATTATATAGCCGTTGCATACAGTCAGAGATTAAGAATTCTCAAACAGTCTCAATGTCATCAGCTACATTCGATGCCCAAGTGCAATGTTGGGATGTTTTTCCAGCCTCGCCCAGGACCAGCGAATCAAGGCCAGAACTGACCTGTCGCGGAACCATGGAGCGTGTAGGTACTTTTTCTTCAGGGGGATCAGTTCCTTCATATCATATCAATGTCATATCAATGTTACCCAACTTTTAAGGCTCCCAAGCTCCGGCATTTCAAGGTCTGTGGGGCGCATCCATGTGTTCAACTCCAGTGATTTCACCTGATCTTGCCATGAAAAGCTGGTGGTCCACAGCCGCTCCTCGAAGAGGTGATTGATGGCATCATGCCCGGAGTAATTGAAGAGATAGGGATCCAACTCCTGGCAAAAGGAGTTTGATGAGTTTGTCAAGTGTCAAAACCATGGAAATGATGATGAACTTCCTTGCTCAGAACAAACACTTCATGTCGGTCAATATTTGCCAAGCACTGCAAGCACACATACGTTACTTCAACCGAAATCATCCTAAACCAAAGCATTGCAGGCTTGGGAATCAGGGCACTCTGACCACTCAATTCAAAGAATAGCAATCAAGGAAAGAGTCAGAGGAAGCATTGCTTGAGTTGCTCATAGGCCGGTTCTCACATCCATTTGATACATGTTTGATACCACATATGCCAGGTGTTTCTGACCCGGCCTCGCTCGATAGACCAGACTGCTCACGCAGGAATTCATTGACACAATCAATGGCAGAGTATTTCCTGGGCAAAGCAAGAGGTTTCGTGCGGACATGCAAAAGAAACAACTGATGTCATACTGCAGTCTTCCCAGTGTCTTCCCCACCCAATGACTCTTCTGCAACCCTCCAATTAGTTTCATTGATACTAGCATATGCATAAATATATGTTTGGGTTTGTACACATGTATATCATATATATATATACACATGTTATTTACATATATAGACACACACACTTGCTCAGAAACATTTTTTCGAATTACTGATGTGGAATGCGTCTCACGTGCATAAACAATCCAGTAAAACCTGACAGGCTAGATAAGGATGATTGGACACGAGAAAAATGCGAAGGAAATCTTTCTACGTCCTTGCTCGAAGGTTCTAAAGGTTCTGAAGCAGC
>Ga0126342_10003115_pt1 | contig 27038 bp, 26 predicted proteins | sample Cyp1metagenome_FD_92528 | JGI IMG/M metagenome (GOLD analysis project Ga0126342, IMG submission 92528) | Coral microbial communities from Lord Howe Island, Old Settlement Bay, Australia - Cyphastrea 1 metagenome | ecosystem: Host-associated > Invertebrates > Cnidaria > Coral ...
ATCATCAAATTTCTTCACGACCAAGTGGTCTTGCAGTCTTTCAGTTGGTCATTTTGGCTTACCCAAAGCCAAAACGCGACCAACCCAGGCGACCGAAACCCCACTCGATGAAAAAGGAATGAATGCAGCGAAACTGAGAGAAACCAGTTGGACGGTTTGTTCATGTTGACTGATTTTCCTATTGAATCAAAACGCAGCAGGATGATAAGATGTCGCAACTTAATGTTCAAACGGTAGTACACAAATGTTGCAGAGGCATGTTGAGGCGTGCAGCCAAGTGATGAAAAAAACAGCACCTTTGTATCGCCTGGAAAAATCGGTGGAGCGCAAACTCTTGCGTGCAAGAGTTTGTGTTCTTTTGGTTGCTGTATACTGGGTCCTCCTATGTTCGCAGTGTTGACATGTTTGCCCCATCGCTGTTCTTGGAAACCTATGACCATACCAATCATAGAAACTTGTTTTATTGTTGGTGGATAAGGCATTGGTTTTGCCCAAACATGTACAAGTGTTTCAACGTGAAACATGTTGCGTGAATAGTCGGTGTTTACGTGCATCACAAAAACATATTTTCTCAGGATTACCCTAATGTTCATATATAATCACTTGTTTTCTTGCTGCATATGTCCCGCGAAAGTGGATCAAATAGAAATGGACTGCGTGAAAAAAGGGTTGAAATACAAACATCATTGGGTATCCAAGGGTCCTGTTTCGAAACATTCCATTTTTTTTTCCATGCTCAAATTTGGAGGGGCGGATTAATACAGTTGACAAATACCTGAGTTTCGCTCATGCCATGCCCGAAACAAAAATGATTCATGTCAGGGGTTTCACTCAAAATCATATCCCAGAAATGTGGAAAAACACAACCCTTTCGACTGGCCAATTTTGGCCGTTGAATTTTGAACCTTGGAACGCCTCGTGTGGTGGCCCATGGGTTGAACGTTGGATCCATTGGATGCTGACGTGTCGGGGCGACGCCCACAATGGTATCTCTGGATGATTTTGATCACGTCACTGCCCAAATGACCTAGCCTATTTAACGGAGATTGTTTGATGAACTCGCCGGAAATATTGGAGTGATTCATCAGGAAAAGTGGTTGGTTCATTAATTGATTCAGATTATCTCTTGGATATCGTAAACTTGATTGGGCTGATCCCATCCTCTCGTGGCCCTTAAGAATGCCACCATAGGTCGGGAGACAAAGTGAAAAATAACTATGGAATGTTCCGTCAAGGATTATTAAAATGTCATTTTTGGGGAAGGGAAGTACTTCCTTGTTCTGCGGAAAAACTGCAAGCATTCAACATGCTGATCAGGTGTTAATTCTTATTGATTTTTTCATTTCTTCCGGCAAAAATCCATCATTTGATACCTTAATATTTTACCCTGGTTTTGAACCATTCCAAACCAACATGGCCCTGGCGATCAGCTGAGGTTTCTTTCCATTATCGCAAATTTTGGGTCGGGCTCTCACTTGCGATGTTGGTGGTGGTTATGTCGCGGCAGATGATCAAAAAACCCCTTCAACTTCGCTTAAGTGTGGCTGCGGACAGCAATTTTTCCACTGGAAATTCCTTGCAGAGTTGGTTGGACTTGGCCAACCTGTCGGTACCGCTTCAGAGCGTAACCAACGGGTTGACCACTTCAGCTGATGTGTTCCCTTCTGGTGCCTTGAATCAGCCACTTGGGGAGGTCACCAATGTCTCAGTGTCAGTGTCGATGCTGGACCTGCACGATGAAAAATTGACAGAATCCAACCAGCAGCCAACTCCCAAGCTGCTCCCAAGCTGGTCAGACCGGTCACACCGGTCACACCGGTCACACCGGTCACACCGGTCACACCGGTCACAGGTCACCGTGGAACCAGGCCAGCCAAAACCGTGTTGCTACAGCGGCATCAGATGTCAAAAGACTTCCAAGACCTACAGTATCCTGTTTGAAGTGGCATTTTTTTCAGTTTTTTGCGATGAGAAATATTCCCAGTTTGAGAAAAAAATATTAAAAACAACATTGGTTTGTGGTTTGGATCACTCAGAGTACTATAAATTTACGGGGAAAAATATACTGTAGACAAATTTAGTTTCAGACAGGGTTTTGTTCTGAATTTTGGATGTCGGATGATACCTCTTGGGAATAACTTTGAAATATAGCCGGGTGATTTGTCAGCAGGAATCTACATCAGCTCCAACGGGCACACGATTTATGCCCCCATGGTTTCGACAGCGGTGGCAGGCTTAAAGCAGAGGCAGGCAGAGTGTGGATACGAAGTGAAGCGGGTGGTGGAGAGAGTCGTCCGTGGGCGCCATGGGCGCCTGAAATCTGTAATCTATCCAGGAAAATTCCATGCTGGCGATGTCTGGATCCATGTTGGGAAGTGGTTGCAGGCGGACTTCTTCCGACATTGCCAGGACTTAGCATTGAAACAAGTCTACTGCATCTTGTATCAGAGCGACCCATGGGACGTCACTGCGGGTCCGGGGGTTTGCGAGATATGGGAGTACACCCATGGCAACTCTCCCAAGGCCCCAGTGGTTCGCATTTTGCCCGCTGGCTTCTTGCCACTTTGGGGGCATGAGCAGAACGATCACGAAGCGATGAAGCGTTTGAGTGAATCCAATGTGCGGAAATTGGAGTGGGTCTTCATGGGACATATCGACAAAGGAAACAGGTCGAAGTGTTGGAATCATTTGAAGAACATGCCGGAGCTAAGTCATATGACCTTTACAAACCACATTCGAGGATTCACGCAGGCCGACTGGAAGAATCTGGCAAGGAAACTTGTAAGATCTTGTTTCTGCAGAAGTTTTGAGTTTTTAGTAGCACAAAATCAATTTCCTATATCTTTGGCTTCCGACCTAACTTTTGCGGCAGTGTTCTTTCCCGGAGAATTCTGGTAGGAAGTTCTCCAGTGCTTGTTGAAATTCCATCCAATGTCAGTTTCAGTTAGACTTCAGTGATTTGCGGCAAATTTGCTCCTTTTCTTTTCGCAAATCAGGACATTTTTTCTAGAAGCTGTATATATTTGGAGAACAGTGGCTTCCCATTGTGCTTCACCAGTTCGTTAAATCCCAAGTGGATGAAATCCCGATTGACCCGGCCTGGTAAACGTAGCCACATATGGAAAGATCCAGCAATTTCTAGCTGGGTAACTCAACTATTTCTATCAATTTTCAATGGCTATGTAACAAATTACCAGAGGGTAGATTTACCACACAATGCTTTATTCCCATGTCTGCATGGTGACCACTGCTGCTTAAATTTTCAATTTTTGTGATGGTTTGATCCTCATTTCTCTATGGTTCATTTCTTCCATGAAACACCCTTTATATGGTAAGAACCAAGCTTTCTTGATGGCTGAAATCCCCTCCTGTTGATGATTTGGAATGGGTCGATTATGTTTTTAATCCCATTTGTTGGTTAAAAAAATGTATTCCCAAACTATTTTGTTTTTCTCGATGTAGATCATCATGTGTTGATAGTTCAGATCCCCGTTTTCTCATGCTGTCAGGTTTAAATCCATTTTTATCAAACATATAGTTCCCAGCATTTCTTGGATGCTTCTAAAGCACCTCTCTGATGGTTTGATCCTAATTTCCCCATTTTTTGATGAACCTGGTCTCACCCTCGGTGGTATACCATTAGAATTCTCCCAGTAAACCAACTTGGCCATCAAAAATGATCTATCCCCATGTTTGTTCGTTATTTCATGTTTTTTGGTTTTTAATGAACTTTTAAAATGGAGTTTCTCATCCGTGCGGTCCTTACAACGAGGAAGCAGAACGTGATCTTTTTGAACCTCCACGGAAATTGCAGTTGCCTGCCCAATCCCAACGAGCGCCTGGAGACCGTGAGAATTAGCTCGGTCTTGAGCTTTGGAGCGCTTATGATCTCGGAACCCACCAATGACGCCGAGACCGAGAGCTTTAAGGTGATGGAAGTGATGATTTTGGCATCATTTGATGGGGAGTTACAGTAACACATGTAACAACAATTGGGGGGTTTACACAATACATTGGGCAAAGAAAGAGAAATGCGGAAAAAAGATGAAAAGGTAGGATTTTCGTGAGAAAATATGAGAATGATTGACTTGCCTTCGAAAGGTAGGATAAACAAAACGATCGAGCAAACCCAGTTGAATATGGGGATTGAACCATCAAGGAATAAAACACACAAAATGTAAATGTTCATTAAAAAAAAATGGAGACTTAACCATCAATCAAATGGGTTTGTCGAAGCATCTGGGAATTTCACTGACTAAGCATTCGATGGTGATACTTTTTTGCATATCATTCATGGATGTTCATGGGATAGCCAACAATCTTAGTGATTGTCCAATAGTGGGGCATAACCCGAAAATGCAACTGGTACCTGGGGTTTGTAGGGAGACCACATGAGGACAGCTGGAAAAAGGGGGATAACACCATGGAAGTTGGATTTTGAGGTTTTTCGAAGAACATACAAGATTAGAACACAACCATCAAGAAAAGCTGATTGAAGAAAATAAAATTGATACTTTGACCATCGATATTGGGATTTGCCAACAGTAAAGGAGGAAGTTACCAAAGAAAAGATGGGTACTTGGCAATCATAAAATAGGCAATGAACCAACGATAAATGGGGATTAGCCACTCAAGAGATTCGAGGTCGACCGTGAATTAACAAGAAACATGGGGATTTGCGGTAACTGTCAAGAAATGCGGATTGCGCCAACCACAGATGAGGATTTATGATCAATTGATGGGGATCGAACAAAAAAAATGGATTTCACCAATCAATGAATAGGGATCTAGCTATCATAATGGAAGGATTTCACCAACGAAATCCATGGATCTTTGTCCATCAGCCGACATGGTTTTCACCAAGCACCGTTTTTCACATCGGAATCCAAGTATCACCAATTTTTTCTGCCGGGAGGACATTGTGATTTTTGAGAAGAACCTCTTTCTCAGCTACTCCGAATGGAGCCCCAAATTGAAAGATCTGCTGAGCAGCAATACCAAGATCATGGCGTTCCAGCGCCGCGCCTACGCCTTGTACAAAGAGAGGTTTGCTCCAGGAAAACTCGGAGGGGATGACCCTCCCAAGCCAAGACTCTGCGTTGTGGTTCCAGGTGAACAATAGAGATAGATTCAGATAGATCACATGTACAAAGTTATGTATTAAATATTACCGTATTTTGTGGGCATTTTTTAAAGGTACAGTAGATATTAGCTTGGTTGGCCCAACCAATGTCCTGGATTTTCATGGTCAATAAATGACAGTCGATTCGGTGGCTGAGGCGGCTTGCAAATGGGTTATAACTACCCCAAAATGCGTAGGGTGCCAAGAAAGGATGTCTACCAGTTCAATGAGCTTCACAAAAAAAAGCATGTAGAACTGGTAGGTGTCCAACAGGCAGGAATTGGCCCATACATTATCCCAGGACGCCTCCTGTCAGAGCAGAGAGTCTGGGACACAGAGCGAGGACCAGTCCACTGGCTCCTCATTTTCCCTATCAAACACTGGCAGCCACTGGGGCTACTCCGGGAAAAACCACATTTTCAGAGACCCATGCGGGAATTACTAGTTGATGATGGATGCCCCAATTCTAGGTTAACTTGGGTTTATGCTTGTATCTACAGTTGGATGGGGTTATATACACCAACAAACATAACTCGGCAGCCCCTAAGAACTGCAGATTGTGAAAAATCTTGGAAATCTTGGCAGGACCGAATTGCTCAGGCTGAGCAAACAGATGACCACAGTCGTGGAGGACCCAAGGTTTCAGCCAGGAAATTGCCTCAATTTGATCCCCAGAGTTTTCGAAGCATTTCGACTTACAGGATGTTGGGACCAAGAGAACTGCAAGTTTGGTTCCTCTTTGGCCGTGTGTTGTGCACCACAAAAACTCCGAGGTTTGGTTTAGTCATTTTAGTCAAGGACGTCTTGTTTGGGTTTCTAGACCCCTGGCGAAATCATCCTAGGGACGCGCTGCCAGCTTTCCTGTGCCTTAGATAGACCTGTTGTTGGGCCTGCGAGGAGTGGACGAAGTAGGTACATTTGAAGATTCAGCAGATCTTCGCAACAGTACTTCGGTGAAGCCCTGGTGCTTGTGAACTGAGGAGGAACCTCCAATGAAAAGCGGATGCGATGTCACTCTGGATGACTGGAATCTCAACTGAACCGCCCATGATACTGGTGATCTGGTGATGGGTACATGGTGTAGTCCCATGACCCGCGACCCTGAAGCGCTAGCACCACCGTCGTAGTGCGCAGCATGTAGCCAGAAAAGGGGAGAGACCACCTGGCTTCCTTGGGACACAGATGAAGGTCTGACAAGAGAAGTGACAATTCTGTCTTCGGGCTTTTTTTGGTTGAGATTTATCGAGGCTGAAACATAGGAGCATTTGGACGCCCCATCTGGTTTTGGGCACCACAACCTGTGGGGATCCCAATGAACCCTGGCTCGAAGAGGACAACACAAGCCGCTGAGCTGGCTCGAAGCCATCGGTTCGCATCACAAAGCATGGCCATTGGTTCAACAAGGATTTCCCAAGGGAGAACACCACAGATCTTCCACAGATCTTCCACAGAGTCCAGTCTTCCAGGGAATCCTTGATCTTTGCCCTCAAAATCTTTGATGTGTAGCCGGTGTAGCCCATAGATTTGAAATTTGCTTGACTCTTGACTGCAACCATCTCCAGCATACGGTAATAGCATGATATAGCATGTAATGGCAATACCACTAGAGTGCTGTAATCACCAACTGGCGGCAGGATGTCGTTTTCAAACCAAGGGTGGGACCATGAAGGCTTTGAAAAAAAAAAATGTGGGAAACCCAAGCCATCTTGAGTTGATTTTGTGGCTGGGAAAAGTGCCACTGGGCCCATGATGGAGCGTCATGCGACGGTCCAACGGAGCGCCTCAAAATGTCGCCCGGCTCTGCTCTGGTTACCAGTTATGACAGTGGTTCCAGAGGATGATCTCGCCACAGCTTCCGAGGTCAGTCGCGCCCAGTCAAGCTGCGCAAGCTGCGATGTGGTGAAGGTTGCCTTTGGACTGGCCGCGCTGCTGAGCGTGCTGCTGAACTTTGCCGTGGTGCGCCGCTGGATGGTGGAAGAACTGGAGAGTCTGGTGGATGTTTCAAGGGAAAAAAATACACCGGGCATAGCTACTAGGTGAGAAGTGTGCTGGCAGGTGGTGCTATCTCCACTGTTTCAATTGGCTTGCGACCTGGAGGCTGGTGAACGTGGAAGAAGTTTGTGGGGGAATGGACCATCTTCAGATATCTTCAGCATACGTATTCTTGACCTTGTAATCCTATTTGAAATGTAGTTAGTTAGAGATCATTTGAATCCCTTTATCCTGCAATTTGACCATTCTGAACCAACTAATCAAAAAAAGGGGGTTAACCAAAAACGGACCACTGACTGCGCAAGCCTGTTTGACCTGTATCAATTGGCCCTATGCAACGTTAAGTGACTGTCAATTGCGAAAGGCTTGGGTATTTGGGGCGCAAGGGCTGAGACAAATCGAAACACGTTGCTAAAAATTGTTTCTAGTTGTTGGAAGGGTGCAGATGCACCACCCATGGCTTCACATTGTGTCAAAAAGATTGCAACTGGGCCTTTTGGCTTGATATGAACTATATAATATTATATAATCATATATAATCTTGTTGAGTAGTTCTGGGTTGTTAAGTTGTTTTTTGAGGCATCAATCAAGAGTCGGCCGCAACAAACGTATGACGCCAACGAACCACCACTCAGATTGTTCATGGCACCACAATGAACAGCTATCAGTCCGTGATAGTTGCTATTGGCTATTGTATCAACGGTATACGCTGAGAACTGAGTTTGTTTGAAGATAGGGTAGCCAAAACATCCAATGGAAGATCAAGGCTTTTCTCAATCTGCGGCGAGCCGTTCATGGACTCCCCTGTTCACTCAACAAACTCGCTTAATTTCTGGATGTTCATCCAGTCTGAAGAAAATCCTACTGTTGATGGGAGAAATCCTGCACCACCTTGGATGGTTGAAACCCTATAAATAGTGGGATAAACCATCTATCAACTGGTGCAGGATTTCTTCCATCCACAGTAGGGCTTTCATCACTTTCATCCCCATCCCCAGGAGCCTGGCCGAGCGCCACGGCCGCCACGGCGTTTGGCCGAACACCTTGGGCCTGGGCGCGGGCGCGTCAGCGAGGCGGATTGTGTGGTGATTTCATGGAATCTTATGATGATTCGGATTGGGATGTAACCAACAAGAGATGTTTTTATGGGAAATAGCCTCTGGTAATTTGACATATCTATGGACAATGGCCAATTTATAGATGATTTACCTATTAAAAGTGGCAATTTATATGTCGTCTTTAGGATCTGAAACGGGGTCAATCATTTGTGACGCGGCTGGCAACGGAAAATCCTCCATGTTTTTCTCAATATTCGTAGATCACAACTTTCCATGAAAAACGGGGTCAATTCTGCCAGGTTAGATAAAAACACCGCGGGTATCTGATGGGAAACTGATTTTCCAAACCTACTTACTCTGTCAGGTTCCATGTGAGTCTTGAGGCTAGTTATGAGGTTCAAAAGGTGAAGCTGGACCCTGTCCGATTTCAGGCGTGGTCCTCTCTGGAGCCCGTCGACTTTGATTCGCTGCGGCTGCTTCCGAACAGTGTCTGGGAGCCCAAGAGGGTTTGAGCCCATGATTCTTGTTGCTTCAAGGGATCAATCCCGGTGAATCACCATAAAATCCGATTAATGTATATTAATGTTACCACACAATCCCATGAAATCCAATTTTTCAGGATTTTAGAGGGAAATGGATAGAAAGGGGGATATGACCCAACTCTTGTGGCAACCGATTCGGAGAAATAGACTGCGTTCTGTTGAGTATCTCACCAGACTGGGAAAAAGCAACGCCACCTGACAAAACACGAACCAAAACCCGTCTGATTCCATGGAAATTCTGCTACGAGTGGATTATATAGTTCTCAATGTTGCCAACTGTTTATTGCTTGTTGACATCCTGGAATTCTTCTCGAAGTAAACTCCAGGTCCGTCCAGGATCGCCTAACTTTTATAATCAGAAAGGTTCCCCGCAACTGGTGAGTTCATTTTGATAAGAAAAAGGTCCTCATACCTGGTTGGTGATACACGTATATATATATATACATATTATATATATATATATATATATATACGTTGTGGGTTATATAAATGTTTTATGAATTTTGTTATATATATATAATATACATATTTATCTATGTAATGGGTTATATTAATGTTGTTTCCCAGCATCTCCAAGGGATCATCCATGGGGGTGTCTAAAGTCATCCCTTTCTTACGATCGAGGAGTTAGAAGCCGCAGCGCGGAAAGCGCCGCGGTGGCTCTTCTTTGGCCTATCGTCAGTGCATCGAAAACAAGCTGTGCCTCGGATGGATCGTAGCAAAAACACCTGGGGAAAGGATGGGCCATGATGGCTTTTTCAGCAGCAAAAGAAAAGCGTGTCGCACGAAGAATGGTGGTTTTTCCATGTTGTTGAAAAAACTATGGGGATTTTTAGGCTGACATGGGGAGTGTTATTTTGTCTCTCATGAAGGATAGCAACACAACAAGAATTGTACCAGCTACATCCACCAAAACTTGGCTCGGTAGACCATCCCATTGGGGCCCTTGAAAGGCCCGGTTTCAATCGTCACTGACGGTGCCCCGCCTGTCGCAGGAATACCTGGGTATCACGCTGTCCCATTTGTTCGACGCCTTAGGCGAATCTACGGACACAGGTCGAGGGGGAAACCTGACCGGGAGAGCTTCCCACTCCACAAATGGATAAACACACGAGTCAATGACTCATAGAATTTTGGCGAATTTTGAGTGCATCACCATTTTTCATTGAACACATAGAATATACATGACCTAGTGGGAAGAACAGAAAAGCTGGTTTTGCCTATGGTGTTGAGATGCTGGCAATTGAAAGGGATTTCTTCAAATTTGGGTGTCATCTTTCAACTGACCCTTTCACTGCGGCCTGGCGCAGGTCTTGTGGTACACCTTGCGGATTTTGATGAAAATTGGGTCAGTAGCATAGTTTTTGTGGATCTCCCGGAGCGTCACTTTAGATTCGCTTGGCGGGTCCTTCTGCACGAAGTTTTTTTGGCGTTTTTTTCACAGATTGTCATCCGCAAGCACATTGAACAACGGCCGAGGTGTTCCAAAGTCGAGATTGGCTAAGAAATGCTTTTGAAGATGAAGTGCAGGCGGTGTTGACGTGAATATCATCGCAGCGTATGTGGGTGACTTTTTCGGCTTTCCAGATCATCGATCAACACAAAGGGTGGATTTCCAGGCCAAACTGTGTTTATATAGAATTATATATATATAATATATATATATAGATCCAGTTTGTTTGGAACTATATAGTATACATAGATATAGATACAGGTATATGTATACATACACACACATGTATATATATAAATATGTATATATTGTTTATATATAATCTAATATGTATATGAAGGACTACAACACCGATAAAGCCCAATCGAATCCCTAGCGTCTCCATCTGGGAAGGCCAATCGCCTTCACGTCATCCACGCACCGGAGCGCTTGTACCCGGCCAAAGAGCAGGCTGTTGGGGTTGAAATCTGTCACGGCCCTTATGGTTTGTAACATTTGTAACTTATACCTATCATAAGGAGATACTAAAAATCATTGACACAAACCCAAAAAGGTAAAGATGATGACGCAACAACACTTATGGTTTATTGTATAACTTATGTATATACTGAAACACAGCAGTTTATAATGAAAACTGCCCATTTATAAGTTGACAAAAAAAAATGGCACCTCGTGGCCCAGATCATGAAAAACACCAAGTATGGCGATCCACCCTTGAGACAGTGGTGGCAGGGAGCCTCAGTCTGCACATCCATGGAGATTTCAAGACACAGTAACGGTGGAAATATGCGGAGACGCCCAATGTGGAGGGGATACCAAGTACAGTTTTAGACGGCAGTGAAAATGTCATGTCACTAAACTGTCACTAGCTCCTGTTTCTCTGAAGTGGGGTACCCCTAAAAGGACCTTTCTGTCCTTTTTCAGGACAGCCCCACCTCCATGAAGTTGGGAAACACTACCCGACTAGCCGACTACCCGACTACCCCGTACAGTTTCTATGGTCACCTTAGGCGAGCGAAGCAAAACTTAGATTATGCCTTTCTCATGTGGCCTGCTTCTCAGTGGGCAATCTGGTGTCGATTGGGACTTGTTGATAGCAAAAGATTGGCTAGAAACCCACTGAGCCTCAGTTTTTTTCTGGCCGTTTTGACATCGATTGTGATAGTTTCCATGCCAACACAATTGGTACTCTAAAGATCTATGTTGGAATGGTTACACTATGTTCATATTCATATAAACATGTCAACTATGGGATAGTTTCCATATCAACATCAGTTCTAGTTTCCATTCCTTCAAACATCTAGCGCCGTTCCTCAAAAATCGTCGCAGGTATGCCTCAGGCCTGGCCAAATACTACATGCAACTGGAAGATGATGTGCAGGCAATGGGGGACACTTTTCAGCTGGAAAATCATAGGAAGAACATGAGTTTTCCCATAGGAAAGGATAGGAAAACCTCGGGAAATCTCGGCTTCGCCATGGAGGTTGCTGGGATCGAAGTAATGGGGGAATGGTCCAGCTAGCCACTTTTTTTACAGAGGAGGCGAAGCCTACTAGGCTTCCAAGCAACGATTCTGTGATTGTGTGATTGGTGAAGAGTATCGATCCTCATGGCCTCAGACTAAAAAAAATGATGTGGGATGAACTCGTTGACTTACCAGCAATTTTTTTGGGGTCAACAAGACAAGATACCAGCATATTAACCCGTACACATATTCATTGAGCCTGTAAGAAAATTGTTGGAAATGGGCCAGACACTTTGCGATTTGGGCGCAGCTGAACTGACACCAATTGTGTGGAGAAACCTAATCAAGACCCACACAATTTGAACAATTTCTTCTGAGTCATGGTGATTTTGCCGGAATCTGGATAACAGCCCCTTGGTTTCACAATGCCTTGTTTAGAATTTTGACCACAGCGCAAGTGGAGTTCATAGGTCAAAATTTTTGATCTTTGCCAAGGCTTGTTGCAAGCAGCAAATCGTGCTGGCTTACATCCTGATTTGTATCCCAAAGTCCGCCATCCCTTTGTGAGTTAGTTGGCATCACCGTAGCCTCTGTGGCAGAGGTGACTCCGAGCTTTCTCCCAACGGTCCGGAGGTTCATGAACGAGTCGGCAGCTGAGAAATCCGGGCCGGCGAAGTTCGGGTGTCGTAGGGCCCAAGGTGGCCGTCCAGGGAGTTCACCAGTGCCTTGGCCGGTGCTTGAAACTAAGAATTGATATGTAAGGCCCCCGGATTTATTCAGTGGCCAAACAAAATATACATGACCCCTGCCCCACATTAAAGTTCAATAATCACAATATCCACATATCGCCACGTTGTGGCTTTTTCGGTGGCTTCACCGTGCCGAAAAATCCAGGAAGGTGACGGGCGACGCCTGGGTGATGGCCGCCTTCTCGAAGCTGGGCTTCATCGGCAAGCTCTTCGATGCAGCCAGGTCTATGGCCTGGGGATGGCCTGGGGATGGTTTGGGGATGGGATTTTTATAGGGTGAAATCGCCAAAACGAGTGGAAAAAACATGAAAAAACAGGGAGGAATAGGGGGGATCTGATCAATCTGATCAACAGAGTATCAAGAGAAAACGAAAACGGATGCGTCCGCCGATCAACCGACCTGGGAGGCTTCCGAAATTGGCAGAGTTCCTGTTGATCTACCATGCTGAGGCATCAGGGGTGAGATAGGTGACTGCGGGAGTCGGTTGATTGTTTGGTCACTTGGTGCACTATCCGAACAAAGGAAATTCAAAATAGGTTGAGTTTGAAGCTCATCTTTGTTCAAGGAGAGCCCTGCCTGCCTCTGTCACTCCGTTTGTCTATCCACCGATCTCCATCCATTGGACCAGCTGACCCTTCGCGACCGTGGCAGCGAAGGCACCTTGCGATTGGTTGGTGTGGATCTTCATCGATGCTGCGTGGGAGCTTAATGACGTGGCGCAATGGCTATGGCTGATTTGAATCCCCCTCTAGATCAAAGTATGCTAAAGTATGATCCTGCATGAAACCAACGGGAGAGAACTGAGTTGCGATTTTCGAATATTTTAGATGTATAAGATGGAAAGTATTTGATTTGGTGATAGATGTCATATGTAGAACCTGAGTTTCCTGCGAGATACCAAGGCCTCTTCGCAACCAGTGACTGCCATGATCCCCCAGGCAGGGTCAAGGCCTTTGGGGTTCCAGAAATCCATCATTTCTGGGCTAAACAACCATGACTCTTGGGGCTAAAAAGGCATGGTTTCCTGTGACATTTTTTGACAAGTTGGTTGGGATCTTTTTTTTTTTCCGGCCGAAATGCAACTAGGTTTTTGCCCAACTTTAAGGCCATGACGGTTAGCATGAGATTTTGTGAAGGGCACCGGGTTGGTTCAACCATTCTCGCCTCAGGATTTGGAGGATGAATTCAACCAGCGCGAATCTGCCAAGAAGAACCCCAACGCACGGTGCCTTAAAATGTTGCGGAACCACCATATCTAAAGGTTTTTTTTGCATATTTTTGCGTCATCAAGAATAATTTTGCCTGATATGATGTCAACCCCGGATGAATAACCCCCGAAAAAAAGGCTGTTATATGGGGAAGAACACTCTCCATCAACCAGGGTTCATCAATCCTTCGTTGACATCCCTGCAGCCATTCTCTTGGCGTGTCGGCCATTGCGGCCATTGCGGCCATTGCGGCCATTGCAAGAGTGTTCAAAAAGGGCCTTTTGGAGCGAAACGGGACCTGCATTGCTGGGAATATGATTGAAATTAATGATTTCACATTTGCTTGAATTCTATAACCTTGGAATCGACAGAGATAGACATAGAAACCTTTTCTTTTTGAATCAATTTTGGGATGCTGGTCTCCCATGTCGGTTTGGACCGGTGTTTGGTTTGAAGATTGGTTGTCTTTTTGAGCTGGCTGAGGTGAAGTTGCCCAAAGCCATGAGGAGAGGGAGCTATTGTGACCTTCTTGTTTTGGCAATCAGTGTTTGTCACTGAGAGTGTTTGACATACAAAGACAGACAAATGTTATAATCTTCATACTATCTATATATACTGATATACTATATACAGTGTATATATACAGTGTGTATATATATATATATACACATCTATATTTGTCAGGGTTTTACGTTTTTGACAATGACAAAGTTAAGTGTGACGATACATTTCAGCGAAGTGTCATGATATTTGTTAGGTTTTCGAGAAGGGTTTACCTTTTTTTTGGTGTTTCGGGTATTTTTCAAATCTCCAGTCGAACTTTCAGTCTCCATATGAAAAACTTATGGTCATTTGGGTGTTGGGGAGGGTGGCTCGAGATCTGAATGTTGGTTTGGCTCGAGAGAATAACAGAGTCAACACCTTTACTATGTCTCGCAAAAATGATGTAAAATGGGTCCATTCGATGCTTGTCCGAACAGGAAATGATCAGCCATAACAATCTACAGCTGGAAGGGGCTTGAACTTTGACCGCATCCCAGGCTGCCAACTGCAGCTTTTGAGGGTTCGCTCCGAAGGACCGATGTCTTGTTGTACTACAAGGATAAGAAACCAGCATGGAAGCTCAAGGGTTGAAAGGCTTGGCTACTGTCGAGATGATCCTCCCTATGGCCCGATGGTTGCAGGTGGCTAGTTCCCCTTGAGATTCTGTAGAGAAGCTGGACTGAACCCAGAATCTGATCAGAACCCAGGCATGGGAGAATCACTCAGGAAATCAGGATGACCGTGGGATGATTATCCCCCGAAATCCCTGGCTGTCCCCGACAGCGCAAAAACAAAGGTCTTTCTGTCCCCTCCAGTGCCAGTGTCACAGAAGGTCACCGTGGCGCCGGGGCTCCGAGTCGGGTGCTTTTGGGACCCAGCAGACAAATGGTTGGCCAAAAAAGATACAGTCAAATTTGATCACAAGAGGTTTTTCGGGGAACATTGGGATTAGACCAAGCTTAGGATTAGCATTAAAGTTAGGACTTCAACAAAGTTAGGATGAGACAATTCTTCCACCTTTTTACAACCAGCCGGCTGCCCCGCTGCTCCTTTAGGCCCACCCCATTGGAGAATACGCCGGCGCCGCCGCCGCCGACGTCTGGCGGGTGGGGTGCCCCAAATGGGGATACCCTCGGAATGAGAATTTTGATAGGAAACCAATGGTCAAGCAGTGGATGGAATGGGGTTTTCCCCTGAATCATGAGACACACCCAACTCCTGTAGAATTTTGTAGACAAGGTACGACAAGTTCAACTGCCCTGCTAAGCGTCCGATGGATGGTCAAGTCGAACCCCCTGTGATTTTCCAAGCACCATGTGTCAATGGGGGTAGACCCCCAAATAGCAATTTGGATATTGAACATGATTCTAGACCATTTTTTTTGGGTAGCCTATTTTCAGACAGACCTATGCCGGTGATCTTTCGAGGGTTTCTGTGTTTCTTTGGCCTTTGAACAGCACACAGCACCCATCACTGGCCCCAGGATTCCAAGCGCTCGGGTCTTTAGCACCATGCAGCATTATCAGCAGTGCGCCAGTCGTGGAGCCTCGAATTGGCATCTTCCAAAATATAGTTGAATGAGATAAGGCCCCAAGGCATTTAAGCAGATTTTCTTGACAGAGTTTTCCCTTAACTAATCACTGGATGAAGAAAAGGATCTAGAACATGTGTTTGAGACTTGTTCGATGTGTACTTTTGTTGGATGACTCAGGTAGCCCTGTTATTTTTTTGGGTGAAAATACATCATTTGCCAAGGCTTTAGTAAAATCCGCAGATGGCTTCGTCCAAAAATGGAGGATTGAACTGAATTTTGATGGCCGTCAAACATCAGCAACTGGATGGGGGCAATTCCTGCATTTTTTTCACGACTTTGCAACGAGTCCAACATTGGTCCCAGAAGTCAAGTCACTTCCTATCCACATATATATATACATATATATATATATATATACAGTGACAAACCCGAAAAGAAGAATCGACTGAGCAATTTGTTGCAAGTCTAACAAATTTTCACCCTGCGCGGCATCCGCGCTGATCTCAAGCGCAAGTCTCGCTGGTGCCGAGGGGAACCAGGACCTTCACATTGCCAAGAGGTAGGAAGCGTTTACTGACAGATAAACGATTGAATCCCGAGCAGATGGCAGACTCTCGATTGTCGTGCATCTCGATTCGATATCTCCAGCTCAAAATGTTAGACACATGCACATTTTGTGACCGTTCTCCCAAAGATTAAACATTATTGATTGATCACCTAGATTATCAAATGATAATATAGATTATTAGTAATTATTAGTTGATAGTTGATAGCCTAGTTGATAACCTAGGTCACCTAGATAACCTAATTGATACCTAGAACCCAAGATACTATCTTTCTGTCACCGCGCCGCCATCGCACTCCCCTGGGCCCCGCCTACGATGCCGGTGATCGAGGGTCTGGGCCGGCTCTTGCTGCCCGAAGCTGATGCCTCTTTCGCGGACGCCACGCAGGCACGAAACATGTGGGCGAAGGCAATATTTTTAGCACCATGGTTACCATGCCCATGTTTTGAGTTGTTTGTGTCACCGTGTCACCATTCTATTCATATTTGACTCATAGCCATGTTCGCCCCCCTTGTATCCAAAGGAGTCGCCCGCAAAAGTGGGACACGTGGCATCCATGATTGAATCCTTTCAGAAGAGCGAAGGTGCCGTTGCACGGTGCAGGGGTGGTTTCGTGGTGAGGGCTAACATCCTCCAACTAGACTTTGTCATGAGTTGGGGGAAGACTAAGCACTTTCCTCTCAAGACCAGTGATTTTCAGGGTCTATATGAAATTGCTGGGGTGAAATCATCCAGTAGGGCCTGGTGCTTGGTGATGAGTCGGTAGAATTTAAGAAAATTGATTTGTTAGCAACCCAGACTGAAGGGATGGGGATCTAAGCTCTCTTAAGCGGAAGCAAGCAAGACATTGTTGGTCAAAAATTTGGTTTCGATGTTTTTTTTCAAAAATCCCCATGGTCAGGGGGTGCTCCAAGCTATTGTACACGATAGCCACAAGGGGAGGGAAATTGGTAGTGCCAGGTGGTCAGTCGGATTGCTCCCAGTCGCCTTGCCGCAAAAAGACGACCACATCGGGGCACTTTCGAGATGGCAGCGTCCGGGCCGAAGACATCCTGGAGTTGACCAACAGGCTCCTGGGGTTGGGATTAAGGGATCCAGAAGGTGGGAGCTGGTGGAAATGAAGACATGGTGGTCATTGGTGACGAAATTTGAAATGGAGGAATGGAATGTGGGATGTGGGTTACAACTGCGGGTGAGGTGTGCCTTAGGCAGCCTGGAAGTGTGGATTGACAGTGACACCCTCATGTTTTTGCACTTCAAGAAGCTGTTGTTGTTGTTGATGATGACGATGATGATGATGATGATGATGATGATGGGTCGTGGGTCTCGCTAGTTGGCCGTTGGCCGCTGAGATTCGCTCTACCCAAACTCGTCTGCACAAGGACTTGGACGATTCGGCCCTTTTTTGCGCCGTGAATTCCAATCATATTACCATGATATATTAAGTAAATGATGATGATGATGATGATGATGATGACGATGACGATGACGATGACGATGATGACAACGATGACAACGATGACATTGACAACATCGACAATGACTACAATCATGATCATACCGATATATCACAGGAGCACCTTCATAGGAACAGTCCAAAAATCACGTCCGTCCTCCGTCAACCCCAACCCAGCCGTGGCATCCCGCGTCAGGCTGGCGCACGTGGAGGCGCGGCAGCACTACTTCAGCGAGCAGCTGCAACTGCTGCAGGCCGCCGCCGCCGACGCTGCTGCGGAACAGCGAGTCCAGCAGCACTTGGTGGAGACGAGCAAGCGCTTGGAAGTTATGGAGGTGACGGGGATGGGGGATGCTGGGGCTGTTTTGTTTTTTTGAGATCTTTGGAGTTTTCGTGTGGTTTTTGTGGGAGTGCCGCAGTGGCCTGGCAATTTTGGGTGAGTGGGGAGCGAATTGACACAGCAGAGAAAAGAAATACTGAGGATTTTAGTGAGCAACCATCCATTCGTGGTGACCCAATGAGTCACAAGTTTCACCCGATGAGTCGACCTGCCAGTTGGGGTGCGCCTGTGGGTTTTTTACCTGGCAGGTGAATGGGAGCGACTTGAGGCTTCGTTTGGAGGAGCGGGGTTGGCGCGGGCCGGGGTTCAGCATGCAGCCGTCCCGACTGGGGACCAACGTGGCAACGGAAAATCCCTGGCTGGCCAGGGGTATTTCCCAGTCTTTAACACTACTATGATCATTCATTCTTACTACTGTGAGTAATGACAACAATTTTGATTAATAAAATAAAGGTAAGGACCGGATTACCATTAGTATTCTTGCTACAATTACTATTGTTTTTGTCATTCTTATTCTCAAGAATTACTCCCCAAAATCACAATCCTTTAAACTCCAGCTAACATTAGTATGCTTACTATAATTACCATGATCATGATTTCAACATTTCCGATAGTCCTATTGAATCCTATGAATTATCACTACATTTGTCACGATTCCGAAAAATCCTGCCCTGACATGGACCGAATGGACCGCTGCGTAGGCTCTCGAGCAGCAGCTCTGCAAAGATGTGGTGCTGCAGAGCAGCGCGCTGCAGGCGATGCAAAATCAGCTGGGCGAGCTGCATCAGCAGCTCAGCAGGCCAGGATTGGATGCCATTTTTTGGTTTCTGATTTGTTTTGGTTCAAATCATAGAGATTTTAGAGAGCGTTTAGAAACACGTTCTGACTTTATTGCTTTTTGTTTCTTGGGATGATGGATTGTAAATCATCAACTTTTGGTGTGTTCCCCAAACAGTGTGGCCACACCACTGGTCGCGGGATACGCGTACGGCATTTTCCCTGTAAATTTCCGCACAAAATGCCTCTTGCGAAATGTCCATGCGCATGTCGCCTGCGCAGGCTCGCACAAAGTGTGCTTCCCGGTCTTGGGATCGGTCTTCCTCCTCAACATCATCCTCTTCAACATCATCATCTTCCTCCTCCTCAACATTAACATCATCTTCCTCTCCTTTGACATCCGCATCCTCAACATCATCATCCTCCACCTCATCTTCCGCAACATTATCATCCTTGTCATCATCCTCCTCCACAGTATCCTCCTTTATATTCTTATCTTCCTCCTTCTCTACAGCATCATCCTCCACCTTTTCATCCTTCACTTTATCTTCCGCATTATCTTCCTCATCATCACCATCACCATCATCATCATCATCATCATCAGCTCATCATCATCTCATCATCAGCTCATCATCCTCATCCTCATCCCCATTCTCACCATCATCATCATCATCATCATCATCATCATGATCATGATCATGATCATCATCATCATCATCAACAACATTAACATCATCATCAACATAAACATCATCATCAACATTAACATCATCATCAACAAACACATCATCATCAACATTATGCTACATTATCCTTTTACCCCCACCACACTGTTTAGGGACAATCTTTTTGTATGGGAGATTCTGGATGTTCTTTTCTTTCCCGAAACAGTGTGGCCACACTGAGGAGTTCTTACGATAACAGTTAAGGCCCGGTGTTCAATCGAGGTGGTATCCGTCGCGTTTGGCATTTTCCGTGTAAATTTCCATGCAAAATGGCTCTTGTGAAATGTCCATGTGCATTTCGATTGCGCAGGCTCGCACAAAACGCTGGCCGCGGAGGTGTCCTCGGCCATTTTCCCTGCAACATTTAATACAAAATGGCTCTTGTGAAATGTTCATGTGCATTTCGACTGCGCAGGCTCGCACAAAACGCTGGCTCCTCGGCCATTTCCCCTGTAAATTTGCATACAAAATGGCTCTTGTTAAACGTCCATGTGCATTTCGATTGCGCAGGCTCGCACAAAACGGGTGTCGCAAGATTGGCGTACGGCACTGTTCCTGTGCATTTCCACAAAAAGGCTCTTGTGAAATGCTCATGTGTAGTTCGACTGCGCAGGCTCGCACATCATCATCATCATCATCATCATCATCATCAGCATCAGCATCAGCACCATCATCATCATCATGATCATCATCAACATTTACATCATCATCATCAACATTATAATACATTCTCCTTTTACTCCACCCACACAGCGTGGGGTCCCTTGCTGGGATAATTTCAGGCCTGAAGACATATTTTCGTGATGTTCGTTGTTTGAAGATTTTTCGGTGGTGTGGCCCTGGGCCAACATGAGAATTTAATGATCAAAGGCTATTCAAACATGGCGGATTTGTGGATGTGCCAAAATCAATGATTTAAAGTTTAAAGGCTTGCGCCTCACAGCCGGCCCCCTGCCAGGGAGGGGTTATGGGTGAGGCCACGTTGAGGGCAACTCGGGCCATGTTCTCGGGGGTTGAGGGCAGAACGGCCAAGAAACATTGTAAAACACGAAATAATCTTAATCTGCTACTTTGCACTTCCATCCTAAGTGTGCCGAGGTTGAGGCCTGTAAAACCCATTTTGGGCCTTGTTGGGGCCTGCACCTGGTAGTGCCTAACGTTGCTTTCGGATTCAAGAAACTAGCTCCAAACTAGTTCCAAACTGCACCCTGTCCGGGCCCCAAAACGCTGGATTCGCCAGCCTGAAACAGTAAAGGACGGATCGTGCCTGCGGCCTGCAGCTGGTAGTGCCTAACGTTGCTTTTGAACCAGCGTGCTTAGCAACTGTTTGTTAGCGGTGTCTTCTCTGAAGCGCTTCCCTAGTTGCAAGGCAGCACGCCAGTGAAGGACGCATCGTGCCTGCGGCCTGCAGCTGGTAGTGCTCAACCAAACTAGTTCCAAATTGGATCGGTTTGGCTTGTCCGGTTTGGCTTGCACCTGGTCGTGTCCAACAGTTAGCACTGCTGCTTGTAATGTCTTCGCGGACGCGCTCCCCCAGCTGCAAAAGGGGTCGGTGGATATTTGCTCTCGTGTTTCCGGCCTTCTGGTGCTGGCGTCTGAGCTTCTTGCCTTCTTGCTCTTGCAGTTGACTTTCTTATTCTTTTCTTGCTCCTTGTGTCGTGCCCCCTGTTCTCTGACGGGTTCCCCCTGCCGTCGGCTGGGGTCGGCGGATTTCCTTATGTTTAGGTGCTTAATCATCAGTTTTTGGTGGCTCAAAAAATTCTTGTTGGCATTTTGGGGGTTAGCATTCTCTTTGGGTATACTTTTGGTGGGTTATTGGAAAAAGTAGGAGTTTAAGCACCAAACAGGGGTTTGGGTCAAAAATAAGACGTCGAAAATATGGTCTTTTTGGGTTCAGCCATGACCAACCCTCAACAGCATGGAGTTTGTTGATCCCGGAGAGTAAGGATAGGATTTCAGGGCGGCTGTTTTTCGGACTTCGTTTCACTTCAAGGGTGCGAAACAGGTAGTGGGGGTTGCCCATGGAGCAAATGCACATTGCATCACACTACATCTATTTTCAGTGTTTGAACAATCAGCCTAGTTATAAACCAACTTCCCTATTGGTGGCCACTTCCTACACGTTTTTCCTCATTTCCCAGACTTGGATCAAAAGAAAATCTACAGGACCTCCCCATTCTAAATGTCAAAAACCAAATTTCCTCTACATTTTCCCTTAAACCATTCATCTAACCATAGATATATCCAGATCCATCATAAAGCCTAGTAATTTACTTACAGCGCTCTCAATTCATTTTAAGGTTGGTCAACTAGATCAGTCAGTATATAACTAATTTTCCTCAATTTTGTAAATAATAAATCAGTTTCTGCTCTATATCATACTTAGGTAGTTCAGACGTTTTTTTTCCTGATTTCTCTCTTTTTTTTGTAATAGAAAGTTGGTTTGACTTAGTTTTACTGTTTTGCTTCAAACAAAATCAAAAGGTCAAGATAAGTCAAGATATATCAGCATATGTCATTTGCTGATTAACTTATCTTAACTGATTATGTCAACATATATCAACATATATCAACATATTTGCTGATATTTGTTATGCTTTCAATTCCAACCATCTCAAAGCCACAGCCACTTCCTGACCAGGTCTGAGGCCACCGAACTGGAGCTTCGCCTGACCCAGGAGGCGGAGACGCAGCAGCGGTGGCATCAACGCCTCGCAGCGGAGGTCTGCGGCCGGCGACCAACAGATCCGCCAAGAAAAGTGGGATTTCACCGTCAACAATAGGGATTTAATGAGATTTATATAATGGGATTTAATGAGATTTAATGGGATTTAATGAGATTAATGGGATTTCATGGTATTTGACCAACCATATGGGGATAGATAGATAGTAATACGGGGATATCCTCTGGTAATCAAACATGGCTAGCCAGGAATTCCCTGAACTAGACGGAGATTTATTAGCTGAGTCATCTAAATGGGTAATTTTCCAGCAAACCATTTTTGATGGTCGGATGTCAAAATTTGGAAAAGAAAGGAGAACATTGGGGGAAAAATAGCCAAAGTCACAACTCTTGATAGACTTTCTGCTGAACATCATAGACATGACAAGAGTTATTATTTGAGGTGATGAACTGTTATTTTTTCAGCAATTTAACAACAGAGATCAAAAAATTGAGTTGACATCAATCAATAGGTATGTAGCCACGTATAAATTGGAGATCTGGGAATTGGTAAATTTTTCTGAGACCATTTGAATATCCATTATCGCCGATTGTCTTTGTGTTATGGTGTTTTTATGGTTGTATGTGGCTCTTAATTTTGACCCTATGAGCATACCCATATTGAATGAGCTTCTGACCAACGCAGCAGAACATTTTCATTTACCATCTGGTTATTTAACATAGCCATGGAAAATCCCTTATCAATGGAGGTTTTAATTTTAATGGGAAAATCATCTATAAATGGGCCATGTTCCATGGCTATGTTAAATAGCCAGATGGTAAGTTTCTGAGAACGACAACCCGGCTGGTCATTTTCAGTCTATATTTTGACCCATTGGATGCATGCGGGGAGGGTCAGACATGTTAGGTTTCGCAATCCACCACAAAAAAACATGGGTGGATGAACAGGGATAAACAGTACTATATAGCACTGTTGAGATTCAGAGCCAGGGAATGATTTTCTTATTATCAGTATATTTGTTGATGAACAATGTCGACAGTCTCTATGTTTATGGATGATTCTTCTGATAACAAACGCCTCAAAACCAGCCCTCAACGCCTGAAAAATGGTTTTCCGCACTTCGAAACGTCTATTTGTGCATGACATTTCTGGATGTATCACCAGTAGTGGGTGAATGTGCATGGATGTGCATTGATGGGATGTATGCAACGAAAAAGGAACAGAACCACCATGCATGTTGATGTAATATGATGTAATCACAGATCAGAAAAAACAATTTGTAACCAACAGCCAGTCTCTCAGCCCAATTCACGGATACAATTGATACAACATAATCATTCAATGGAACTAGTCATCATCAAAAACTCCATAACCCCATTGGTTCAGCATGACTCACTTCGTCTTCTGCCAGCAACGGCCCCGAAGGTGCAAGACCAGGTGCGTCGGGAGTATCGCCGCATGGCCCTGGAACTCACCGAGCAAAGTCCTGGAAGCCGCGGCTTTGGTCGCGGCACCAGGGCCAGTCCGGCGGAGTTCTCGATGCCAAAGGTGCCCCAGTTGCGTTGCGAGTTTGGGCATGGCCTGCTGATACGTAGGGCTTGGGAAATTTCAGTTTTCTGAAATTCTTCATGATGCTTTGCAAAATTCGGTAAGTGAATTCCGCTCGAAAACTGGGGGTCGGTCTGAGGGAACTCCATTTTTTCTGTGATATTTTTGCGATGAGTAATTGCCAGTGAAACCTGCTAAGCGTGTCAAATCACAGCAGGATGTTGGTCCCCCGTGCTGATGATTCGAGGTTGTCACTAGTAAAGGACCCAGTTTTGCAAGGAGGAGGAAAGGTGGGCACCTTCCATTGACGTGCAACTGGTAAGGTGGTAGTGATCGTCCATATGTCTACCCTCCGAGTCTCCGGTACTCAAACGTGGCGATGGGAAATCCTCTATTTTGATAGAGGTTGCAACAAGAAAATCATCTATAAGTGGTGGATTTTCCTTTGCCATGTTTGATTATTGGAGGCTATATGGAAGATTCTTGAAGCAGTTGTGGAAAATTCCAGGTCATTCGTTGGAAAATACCTCAGGCACGAATGCACCTGCCATCAAGCAATCCCCGGTGAGCCCTTGCTATTGGCAAACCCCAAAGCCTGGAATTTGTAGGATTTCAGATTTAGAGTGATGACAAACAGACGCAAATAGCATAATTCGACTGGCTTTCCCAGGCGAGCGCTGAATTTTCCAAGGGCGCTGAACATGCCTTGCCCGGACAGACCCCCTCGAGTGGCAGAGGTCTCTTGGTGGGGGCGTGGGATGTGGGGATGGAAAGCAGCGAGTTGGTGTATGGAAAACATCACTACTCAGATTGTTGGACCTTTCCGAAAAAACCTATTCCGGTTGATTCTATACCTATATAGCTTACAGTCTTGCAGTATTGGATTATTTTCTGGTTGATTCTGCTCAGATTATTGGACAGTGCTCATTTTTCATTGCTTGATTTTCTTGAAGATCTTTACTCCAAATTCCAGCATCCCAAGGTGATGAATCGTCAGCAGCGACGTGAAAAACTGATGTTTGGTCGGCCGCAAAACCCCCAAGTTGAGCTGTGACAAAAATGGCGCGATGGCAGCGTGATGGGATGTGCTTTCAGCAATCAGATCTATGTGACTATAATTATACTACACATAGTGAACTCCGGCATTTTTTTGAACATTACTTTATGATACTTTGTGTCTGGTTGTAGCCCCTTCTTTTGGGTGGAGTAGGAGTGAAACCCTCTGATTGAATGGCTGACACGGCTGGGCGCTTCCAACGGCTGCGGGCTCAAGATGCATTGATATCGTAGGGAAATCCAATCTCCTGAGATCACAGCCAACCAAGATCGGTCCCACTTGCAACTTTTGTTTTCCATCTTCAGTGAAGACTAGGTGACTAGATCTAAGTTGCATTTTGTTTTCTTTGAAACCCAGGTCGTCTAGGTAGTCGAATGCTTTTCCGCCACAACCAGCCGGTAGCGACACCCATGGCCTGACGCCATTTTCATGGCAAGTCATGCTCAAAAAGGCGCTGAGTTTCGGGGGATGCCAAAGGCTGTGGATGCCAATGGAGCCCAATCCACATGCGACACCACAATGGTAGTTTCCTGGCAACTCCCAAGATAGTTAGAGATGTAACCTACCATATATTATATAATTACATAAATGTGTATATATATAATATACATATACTCGACTTATTATATATATATTTATTGTAATATTAATTCAATATATATATATATTTAACAAAGCAAGTTTAGAAGTCTAAACTCCGTTTTACGAATTTTCAAAATGTGGGGATGTGAAGAGAATAGAGATGTGAAAGAGTAGAGATGTGAGAGAGTAGGGGTGTGAAGAGAGTAGAGATGTAAGGAGAGTAGGGGTGTGAAGAGAGTAGAGATGTGAAGAGAGTAGGGATGTGGAGAGAGTAGGGATGTGAAGAGAGTAGAGATGTGAAGAGAGTAGTAGGGATGTGAAGAGAGTAGAGAAGGAGAGTAAGGATGTGAAGAGAGTAGAGCTGTGAAGAGAGTAGAGATGTGAAGAGAGTAGGGACGCTAAGAGAGTAGGGATGTAAAGAGAATTTCTGCAAGTTTTGCAGTGCCAAGTAGTGCTGGCAAGTATTTTTTTGCAAGCTTTGTAGTACGAATTAGTACTGGGAAGTATTCTGTGCAAGCTTTGTGGTACGAAGTAGTACTGGGAAGTATTCTGTGCAAGCTTTGTGGTACGAAGTAGTACTGGGAAGTACTTTGTGCAAGCTTTGTAGTACGAAGTAGTACTGCGAGGTACTTTGTGCAAGCTTTGCAGTATGATGTAGAACTGGGAGTACTTTGTGCAAGCTTTGTAGGACGAAGTAGTACTGGGAAGTACTTTGTGAAAGCCTTGTCGTACGAAGTACTGCGAAGTTGTTTTGCACAGGATGAACTTTGTTTGCAATGTACGAAAACGCTAAAAGAAAGAGATGCCAAGAGAAAGACATGAGAATGAAAAACCACCTCAAGACAAAGGAGATGTCAAGACAGAAGGTCTCAAAGCAAAGCAATTTTAACAGAAAGAGGGCCCAAAAGAAAAGCGTGAAAGCAAAAGGAAACAAGAAAAATGGTGCCAAGCGAAAACCGTGTGTCAAGAGAAGAAGGTCTCAAGAAAAGAGATGCCAAAAGATAAGGATGCCAAGAGAAAGAGACGTCAACGGAAAGCGGCTGAAAAGACATCGGTTTCAAGAGACAGCGACGACATCAGAAGAACATTGTCAGGAGAGAAGAGTGTGTCAAGTCTCGGGCTTCAAAGCTGTCAACAAGAAGGGCTGTCAAGATTCAGTGTCAGGAGCAAGCCGGATCAAGAGAAAGTGGCAGCATCAGACAAGGATGGCATTTCCAAGAGCTGACGCAGTCAACGGCCATGCCAGCCGGGGGGTCGGCCGTCGTTCCTATAGGCTTTTCCTTTTCTTTATAGATTTTTCCCTCTCGAAACTTCCGTCACCTGGCTGGCCCGGGCTCTACTTGTAAAATCTTCATCATGTAATTATATATTATATATATAGGAAGTAGTAATATATATACTTTAATATACGTTTATATGGTTGTATAGTATACAAATGTATCTATATATGTGCATATTATATTTATATGTATATATATATTGTATGTACTATACATATATGATCATATATATATATACATCAATAAATTAAAAACAATCTTTTATGATATATATATAATATAATAAAACATGATTTAAGATAAAATATAATATAATAAAACCTAATATAATATATAATATAATATAATATAATACA
>Ga0126342_10003116_pt1 | contig 27038 bp, 26 predicted proteins | sample Cyp1metagenome_FD_92528 | JGI IMG/M metagenome (GOLD analysis project Ga0126342, IMG submission 92528) | Coral microbial communities from Lord Howe Island, Old Settlement Bay, Australia - Cyphastrea 1 metagenome | ecosystem: Host-associated > Invertebrates > Cnidaria > Coral ...
ATTACTGGCGGGTCTTTTGGTATTTGTTCAGGGCTTTTTAGCTCTGTGGATTGGGTGGCGGCGCTGTTCACTCAGTGCCCGTCCACGTGCGCTACTCATTTGGGGGTAGTTCACTAGTAAAGTGTCACATATACACCCACATTTCGGCAGGCGACAGTCATACAGTACTTCTCCGGAGTGATGGCAGTGCTGTTGCCATCGGATTGAATAAGTGGGGACAAATGCGACATTTTGTCACCAAAGTCAGGAATTTGCTACATTGTCAATATGACATTTGGCAGAGACCTAGCTCTACAACTAGAAGTCCTGGACAAGGATGATGCAGTTACACTGATATGTTCGACTTTGGCTGGGGAAGAACGACTTCATTTGACCGCACCAGGAGTTGATTCGGCCTGGGAGACTCACAAAAGGATTGCGCATGAAGTGAATGTGAACCTCCCAAATCTCCAGCTCCTTTTGCCAGATGGGCAGTTGTTGGCCAAAGTTTGCCGCACAAATCCAGCGGAGCCGATTGCCGAGGTGGCTCACAATACAAAGCTTCAGAGGCTCACATAGCTGCTAAACGACAGCTAGCGCGCACAGAGATCCCCAGAAACAGCTAGTTTGGCTGCTACTAGGCAAAACCAGTTGTTCAGAGACTTGTGATGACTCGTGAAACTTTGCTTTAATTGGACTGGATCAAGATTGTTATATAATGTTATATTTATATATATATATATATTTATATATATATAGTTATATACCGTTTTCAGGCATGCCCATATCATCCCATATCCCATATTGTTGGCCAATGCTGGTCCCATTGTCGATCGTATCGCGTCCTAAACCGTCAAATATCCCCATGCCAAAAAAACTTTGCCCGCAAATCAACATCGATATTTTCAACGATATAACCCTTTGGTGAAATCCACCATGGTGGACCTCCATTCTTTAGGTTTTGGCTCAACTTCTTAGCGTTGGCCGGGAGCCCTGGCATTGGATGCTGGGAAAAAACGGCGGTAAAGGCATCGTAAAAGCCATGGGTTTCAACCGAAGACGTTCCCAAAACCATACTCAAAACCAATCCATCGAAAAATTAGCCGCTTCCCATGGTTTTCGCTTGTTTCAGCAGGACACCGATGTGGTGAATTGTTGAAAGCATGGCTTTTGGAAGCACTTGATTGTTCTTTCTTGCCTTAATGTAACTGTATCTTCCTTTTTTCCCGGTGGATTCTTGTTGGTTGTGGACTTTCTTCTTCATGCTTATAACCCTAATCCCTACTTTTGTTCCTAGCCAAATCATGCAAAGTCCCAAACTTGTGGTGACCAAGTTCTCCATGTGCACATAAATCGTCTATGATTACACCTGCATTTCCGATATAGGTATATATACAGTTATGGCCATTTACCAGGTATAAGTGGTTATAAATGGGATTATACATTCTATAAATGAGGTTATAAGTACTTATAACTGGTAAATGACCATAACTGTAGGTTACTCTTCCCAGTGCTTGCTACGCATTCAAATCCCAATTGTGGGTCATTGCAATGAGATGGAAGTGTCTCAAAAGATCAGCTATCCAAAACATTGGATCATTTGGATCTGATTGAAACGGCGACAAAAAGCAAAGGTGGTTCAGCCCAGTTGGTAGATACTGTTACAACCCCAGCTAAAAGTAGGGTAAGTGGGGTTAGTCCAGTTCTATTGGGCTTATGGCCCCCTTTTATTTTTTTCGGTGAACCACCAAGTAGAGGCCATCCAACTCCAGCAGCCTACCACCATATTTTGTTAAAAGTCCCAATTTTCGACGATGTGAACTCCGCATCTTTGACAAAAAACATCTCCAGTTGTAGATGGCCAACAGCCGGAACCCCATTGCAAGGTGCCCCTGGCCAAAATCCTGGGGGATTCGACGGAGGACCGTTGAAGAGGGCACCTGTTGTTCTGTTCGAAACGATGTTGGTGACCCTCATTTGACTCTCATATTTTTCAGAGGGGTAGGTATACCACCAACCAGATCCAACCAGTAATTGATGATGCAAAAATTTGGGATGATTGGTTCCACGTGTTGCCATCTGCGCCACAAGGCGCGCAACACTCCAGGGGCATCTCCAACGTGATGGCACCTGTGTCATCCCGTGTCTAGGTCTATGTGTTTCCCAAGGGCAGAAACATGAGATAATCAGCTGCATTTCTTTAGATGTCACAGCATAGAAGGAAGAAGTTTTCCGTGAAGATCCGTTAAGGCAAACGGCATCGTTTTAAAATGTTTCAAAACACATGTCCGGGTAAATTATAACGACCTCACTGTGACCGAAACCTGGAATCATGGTTAAGGGGAATCATCCCAAAATGGCCTTATCTTACTGGTGCTTGGTAGAGAATGAGGGAATGATCCATAATCACTAGTACTAATCATCCCATTCCCCAATTCCCATCCATTCCCTACTAAGCACCAGTAAGTTAATTCAGGTTTGTGAAATATTGTAATTTACCATATTTACCCAGAAATGTTCTTGAAGAAACAAGCGGCAAGACACGGAATCTGCCTCTGTAGGAACTTGCAGGGAGCATCCACAACGACACGGTGCGGAAGCTCAGGGGGATCATAAACCACCAGGGTGAAATGACCCATAGCTTCCCATGTTCATATTGAATATAACAATGTATAACATATTATATTGTATGTGTTATATCTAATATACATGTTTATATTCTATAATGTGTATATATATATTATCATTTGTATTATTATGAGTCATTATTATTATTAGTCATTATTATTATTATTAAGCATTATTATCATTATTATTGTTTATTATTACTATTATTACTACTATATTATGTTTATTATTATGGGCAATTAATGGTAATCAGAATTAAGACAGCGCTGCCAAAAGTTTCATGGAACTGATAGTTTTGCTATCGAAGCCATGGCCCATTTAGTTCGATGAATTACCGGTTGTTTTAAGTGTGATGTTCGATAGGTATGTCAAATTACTGGAGGGCATACCTGGTTCTATGTTCTTCTTCGCTTTTCGCGGTTGTAGTGTTGCTAGTGGCACCATTTGGTGAAAGTGAAGGATAATCCGGCGAAAGTTGGCTAAAGGTAGATCTACTCAGCACCAAAAGTGGGTCAGAACATGCCATGTTTGGCCATAACATGGAATGAAATGTTCAAACAGTAAAACAATAAACTACAACCACAATTACAATCTCTCAGAAGCCAACTCCAAGGCAGTTGCGCAAGAGGTCTGATTTCCAAACCAGGGGACGGTTACATATAGCAACCTCAAACAGTTTCACCATAAATATTGATGAATCATTAGAGAATCACAACAAGTTTCCTTTCAGGCAATGAGCATGGCCATGCTTTTATGCAGTTTAAAGTAACCAGCTAGAAACCTTGCTTACATATTTGATTCGTTCATTTTGGACAATTTAAGCGATTTACGGTAATAATAGGTGGATTGGACTATTCATGACGGACCTAGCACTGCTTATATAATATAGATTCATACAGTAACCCTTCAAAAAGATGATAGAACCGTAATTATTAGGTATAGGATGTTACTTGTCTAATGGTAGTAAAGCAATCGTCAACCATCCCAACATGTCACATCTTTATGGGTGGTAAAGATCCATCAACATATTATGGGTAGGTTATTATTTCATTACTGACAGTATTGATTGTTTTTTTGAGGGGTTGCCTAAAAGAAATGTCATCTCTACCCTCTGGTAATTTAACATAACTATTGAACATGGCCATAGAAATAGTTGATTTACCCATTAAACATGGTGATTTTCCATAGTTATGTTAGATTTCCAGAGGATAAACCTACCATTTTTCTCATGGCACCGTTTCAACCCGCCTTTTTTTTTTGGCTTGCCGCGCTTCCGTTGCCGCAGCTAACGCAACCAGCGCTCAGGTGACGGGTCTGCTGAATGCGACCTTTGGCAATGCGGTGGAAATGATTGTAGCCATTCAGCCCTTCGGCCAAATAGGGCAGGGATACCCTCTGGTAAACTAACATAGCTATGGAAAATCACCATTTTTAATGGGAAAACTCATGAAAACTCACTATAAATGGCCATTTTCAATAGCTTTTTGTATGTTTACCAGAGGGTAAATTGGCGGAAAATCATTTGGTAGGAAAATCCTTTAAAGAAAAAATGTCATTTCAAAATGGGTGTTAGGGGCATGACATGGTTTTGTTAAAAGAAACTTTTGAGATGAACCACATGAACCCAAATAGCAGGTTTCTATGAAACATGGCAATCGAAGTTGTTTTTGTGGGAGATCATCTCAGAATGTCACTTAAAAGCATCAACATATCTCACGAGCAGGGAAGAAGCATCGAGCATCATTGACATATCAGAACTGAAGCAACAGACAACAATGCACGTTTCAAGACATCCATGTAAGACATCATCAGTCTAAACTGCATCATAGAATCCAAGAAGCAAAAAAAATATCGGCCACATTTTTTGGCAAAAGCAGTCGATTTTAAACTGCGTAAACCTTGGTTGGGTAATGTTGGGTAGTTGAATGTTTCTTTTTGGCCATCAATGAATCAATGAGGTTTTTGTTGGGTAAATCCAGCTTTTGCCACGTGTTGGCGCGAGATCATGAATCCAAGATTCGCCAAAGATTCAACGCTTGATTCAACGCCCAGGTCCATTCGGTCAAATCTGCTGCAGATTGTCAAGGCCTCCCATCCCACTTTGAATCCAAAATGGGAATATGTCATATCTAAGTAGATTATATCTAACTCATACAACTGTTTGAATCCCAAGTGTGTGATGATTCAATATCCATTATGTCGGTTACTCTCTGGGAAACCAACATTTTGCAAACTGGAAAATAATCATTTTAAAGAGGTCAATTAATGAAGTAATGGCCATTGTTCATAGCTATGTAACAAAAATACCGGGTATGTGACCGCCGAAAATGTTGCTGAAGCATACTCAGATAGAAACGACCTTATCCTGTGAATAAAACCCCCAGATGCATGTATTTACTTATATATATATATATAAGTGCATATATAATATGTGTATATATATATGTATATATATATATATATATGTGTGTGTGTATGTGTGTGTATGTGTGTGTGCATTTATATCTACATGTACCGGATATACATACACTTAACAAAACATCACGCCAGCAAACATGACAAAGGCGTTTCACTGCCGGATTTTCACGGCCGAGGGGAAAGGAAATCCAGTCCTGTCGCCTTGGTGTTACTGGCCACTATAGCTATGGTATAATATGGTGAACTAACATAGCTATTGAAAATGGCAATTTATGGTTGATTTTCACATTAAAAATGGTTATTTTCCATAGCCAAGTGTTCAATTAATAGAGGGCCAGCCCTCCTCAGCCAAGATGCACGATCCGGATGTTCATGTTTGAGTTTGACCCGCTCAAAGGCTGATTCTGAAAGATACCATGATCATTGGAATTAGTAAATTACTATACCAGTTGGTGGTTTCGAAGTATTTTTGTTCCACGCCTATGTAAGAGCTGATGTTCCCAATTCACTGCGTTGGGATTGGGATTGGCTGAAACAACCAAATGACTGTTTCAGGATTACCATTGACATCCAACAGGTGTGAAAACTGAAACTGAAACTATATATATATATATTTATTTATAGATGGATGGATTATGGAACCCCAACATAACTGGCATAACTGGGATACTTTATAGGGTATGACTGTCTTGCCAACACTGCTAGACAGATCTAAGCCCGTGACTGAGAATCAGTGACCCCCTGTGAATGCCAACCTGGCCAAAGCTGTGGTAACCTGGCCATGAACATTGCAGGATGGGGCCCCCCAGTGATGTTAGTTGGTTAAAATTACCCTTATAACCCACATGAACTTATAACCCACAAGATAGCGTTCAGTTGCCTTATAAGTGGTTTAACTATGCTTTATGCTTTATATACCCTTATATCTACCATAAACCATAGTTAAACCACTTATATATAGGGCAACTGAACGCTATCTTCGGGGCCCATCAGACACCGCACCTGCCAGGCGAGTTTGTTGGGCTCTGTGCTCTCCAACACTCTGCTGGTGTCACTCGGCGCAGATTTTTTGTGGGGATGGGTCACAACTCATTAAGATTACCATAGTTTTGGGGGAAATAAACAATCATGGGTACCTAGGGCCTAGGGTGCCAGAGTTTTATTTCATAGCCATGTGAGTGATGTTGGTGTGGATTCCGATTTGTGCAGCAATCATTTGCAACATGAATGTGAAGGAATGCAAAACAATCCAAGATAATGTAGAATGGCCATTCACAAATTATATAGTTTGATTGATCCTTTACAGGTTCAATATTTCCAGGGAGCCAGGGTTTTGATTTTACAGTCAATAAATGTCAAAAAAACACATATATATGAAATATCTTGCCAATCTTTGCCATGCCTTGATCAGTGGCAATGGATTTTGGCACCCCAAAATGATTCAGGATAGCCGAGGCTTGCATGGAACATGTTTGTTTGGTCCAACGTGGGAGGAAAAAAAACAAACTGGCCACTTTAGCTGTGAGTGTTGACGCCCAACCTTTGGAAGTGCGACAGTGCTATTTTATCCCAATTAATATCTTGTTGGTGGTTTGGAACATTTTCTATTTTTCCATATATTGGGAATGTGATCATCCCAATTGACTTTCATATTTTTCAGAGGGGTTGAAACCACCAACCATATATATATATATATTATCATATCATTATCTCTGGGTAAATGACAGACCTCACTGCGACCTCAGTGGAAACATGGTTTATAAGAGAAGTCATCACCAAATGGCCTTAAGTATCTTAACCAGACTTATACGTACATATTATCCCCGTATCATGCCCATTATAGCCCATTATTCGCATTCTATGTCCTAATTGGTTGGTATGATTCCATTGTCATATTAATGATATAATGTCGTGTCTCAACATATATCAATTCGAATGATATACCTATAATATCCTATAATATCATATGCGTGTCTCCAAGTGTGAAGCAGTGTTTGTATTCCGTGGAAATCATTGGTACGTTCTCCCCAGAAAAGGTGCCCCAAAATAAGCAAAACATAAATGTCAATGGATTTGATTGGTTTAAGTGAAAATCTATGGTTTCCTGTAGATTTTCCCTTAAACCAATCCATTGATAAATGTCAATTTGTCAATAGTGATAATTCACCACCAACTTCGGGATGAAGTTTGAACCGAGGCTGGGCACTGCCTTCCTACTAGGTGGCTTAACACGGAGCCGGAAGAGGACCACTGGTGGGGCTGAAGGGTAGGTGTCCAATTTTTGTTGGTGAAATATGGTGAAATCCGAACCTTGTGTCATAAAAGAAATTGATTCTTGCGGTGAAATCCTAACTTGTTGTCATTTTATTCGATGAAAGTTCCTTTTGAGTTGGCTACTGGACCTTTTCCAGATTTGGTTGAAGGAAAGAAACATGCAGGAACTACCACAGACATGGTTCTTAAAGTGAAGCGTGAAAGCCATCCATTGACTTCTGGAGGAATCCCACTAAGAGTTGATGTTCACCAGCAAGAGAGTCTTGGAAGGTTTCTCTTGGAACATCAAGCACTTTGAATATAAGCAACGGCTTTTTTTTATAGATGACTGATGAAACCATCCGCATTGAGCATTGATGACTGAGGGCCCTAAGCCCATCGTTACCAATCCGAGATCTTGAAAGCCAAGAGAATACCGGAGCCTCAGATCTTGAGAAATATGTAATGTCAACAGCGGATTCATAACCCCCCCTCAAGGTCAGATGGACCTTGTAAGGTCTTTCCTAGTTTCCCCCTGAATAAACGCCCTTTGAACCATAAAAATTTGGATATGGCTTGGAACCTATAGAAGTCAATTAGATTTTCGTAGAATCCCATTAGATTTTCGTAGAATTCCATTTTGACTGAAAACATTGGCTGAAAGCTATGGGGGACATTGGGAATGAATGGGCAAATCCAAAGAAAAAAACATTAGGGACATGGGGGTTGATTAATAAGGGGCAAGCCCTGGTTATTATTAATGGTGGACATGGGCTCATGGGGGTATCAGTTTGGGAGCTATCCAAACTGATGATTTTTATAAAGAATTTAATTAGAAATCGATCATTTGGGGAATAGTTGTTTTTTCAATTTTTCAATGACCAGCAGTGATGGGTTCTGGTGTTCATGAGGTTTCAACTTAAGTATAACATAAGGAAGCCATTTGACAATAAAGAGAGTTGGAAAATAAAACAAAACCATATTTCAACTTAAACCTTAAGTATAACAATGATGAGTTCTGAGTTTGATGAGACATGATGAGAAAGAAAAAGAATTGGACATAAAAACTTTTGGATAAAAAAATGAGATTGCAGCACTGGGGGATGATTCACTATGTCCATGCCAAAAAGTTTATCAATCCAGGGGGACCACCTGTTGTTAAATTACATTTTTTGGGGGCAGCCGAGGTTGATTAATAACGGGGAGTTGACTAATCCTGACTTGACAATATATATATATATAATATATATATATATATAATATATATATTATATATATATAATATATATAGTTTGAGGTGACTATACCTAGAATGAACATCCATCTCCATATCTTGATGCAATTACATCTTACATCTAGATCCTAGGTCTTGGTTTTAGCGGGCAGGTGGCTCGTACGACTCGTACGTGGACAAGATCGCTGCTCCAGACCTGGAGGAAACCATGGTCAAGGCGCAGGCAGCAAAGATCCTGATCCCAATGCGAAGGAGTCGTTGAAACATGTTGGAGCTGGCACAAAGCGAGCGGGGGCCTGGCAGCGCCTCCCGTTCAAGGACCTGGCATGCGAAAAGCCCCCACCGGGGGAGCGGTCTCACGTGCAGAAACATGTGCGGATTAAGAAAAAGATGAACCCACACCGGGAAAGACTGGGAGACACAAATCATAGTGACTGGATTGAAGTTTGGATTCTAAACTCCTTTGATTTGGAATTGGATTATATAAGCCCTTCACCCACATATTGGTTTGGTATTGGATGGTATTGGATTTGTTCATTGGGGCCCACACTGGTTTATTTTAGGATTACTAAGTTGAATGAGATGACTTTACCACGCAAAGTCCAAGTTTCTGCCTTGGAGTTATGGGCCGGACTAATCCTCTCTCCCTATTACTAAATCAACCCCCCCAAATGGTAAACACTGTGATTTGTTTTTATTATTATTGCGTTTTTTGTATTAGGGTACCCCTAATATTCCAATGAAAAACACTAATAAAAATATATTAAAATAGAACACTCCATTTCAAATTTGATTAAATCCCTTATTAAAATCTATATAAGATATTGCCAAAAATCGGATTTAGAAGCTTTCCCCTAATATTTCAATGAAACTTTAATAATAAAGATAAACAACGATTTCTATTTTTGATTAACTCCCTTATTAAAATCTATATAAGATATTGCCAAAAATCGGATTTAGAAGCTTTCCCCTAATATTTCAATGAAACTTTAATAATCGAGATAAAAAGCGATTTTAATTTTAATTAAATTCTTTTTAAATAAATATATATATATAATATTGCCCAAAAATGCCAAAAACTGGATTTCGAAGCATTCCCCTAATATTCCAATGAACACCTTAATAATAAAAATAAAAAATGAAACTTGTGAGATGGGACCCTAATAAAAAACCTCCAGGTGGCAATCGATTTTTTATTAATAGGGGGTTGAACGGTTGAACCCATTGTTTCGCTATCCTGTTCTCCTATTGATTCTCATTTGACACAATTAACAATTCAATTGCGCCCAGCCAAAAAACACAGAAGTGCCACACCAATCCTATTTGTTTTTATTTGGGGGAGTTTTAGTAATAGGAAGAAGGGATTAAGTAGCAGAGGATGGTCATCGTGGATACTAACAGTAAAAATGCCTTCCTTCGAAGGGTTTTCATCCAGAATCTTGGTTGGAAAACAACATGTTTTTTTTTCCCAGGGGATGGCTACGGTTGTAAGTCCTATCTCACCGCTCACTGGAATATCTGGAATGTTCCACCATGGTGTGTAAGATATCTGAAGCCAGCATTGATGACAGGGTCACATCTCCGGCACAGGAGAGGCAGATATCACTCCTTTCACATCATCAGTGAGGACGCTGATGCCGGCACCAAGGGGGCCATGTGGGCCCACCCGACCGGAGATAAGGCCTGCCTCACCATAGACCATAGATGGTAAAGGGGGGTAAACATCTCGAAATGGGGAATTACAATACTTGCCCGGATGAAGTTAACCTCGCACCCAAGCAGGCAGTTGACAGGAGGTTAGCCACCCAGAAAGTTAAGATGAAATCTACATGCAGCCATTTGCAATAGGCAGTTCATTCATTCATTCATTGTCTAAAGCCACATTTAACATGTTCGCCCCAACCCGGACGTTGCTCCACACTTACAATCGTCATGATCATCATCATGATCATCATCAAGATCAAGATCATCATCATCATCATAATCATCATCATCATCATCATCCTCGTCACATCATCACATCATGATCATCATCACATTAAAATTTGCCACTCCCTCTGAACAGTTTGTTGACTGGGGTAATAACATCAACTTTATCTTCATGAGGGGTCATAATTTACCACCCCCTGTGAACAATATGTTGGTTGGGGTAATAACATCAACTTTATCTTCATGAGGGGTCAAACATTGCCACCCTCTATGAACAATATGTTGATTTGGGTAATAACATCAACTTTATCTTTATGAGGGATCCAAATTTGCCACCCCCTATGAACAATATGTTGATTGGGGTAATAACATCAACTTTATCTTCATAAGGGATCACAATTCGCCACCCCTATGAACAATATGTTGATTGGGGTAATCAACTTATCTTCATAGCCACCTGAAGTCAGACGCGGCGCAACGTCAGGGTTGCAGCGAACATGTTTTATGCTTTAAGGATGCTAATGTGGTTTGGGTGTGGTTTACAACTATCCGAAATGTGAAATGTGTGTTGTACCCATGCCGCCAACAAATGCCCAGCACCGGGATGTTTGTATTGTTGATGGTATGTTGCTGGTGTTCGACGGGTATCAATCAGAACCACAAAAAATATCATCTATCACCTTAATTTCGGAAAGGGGGGTCATGTCCTCCTGATTTATCACTATAAAATTGTCAACACCAACCCTTTCACTTAATACAAAGGGGGATATCTATGAGAAGATTGCTAAGATATAAATGTTTTCGCCGCTGCGTTGTGATGATTTTCCTGGACATCGATTTTTTCGCTCTCTGGGCCACTCAACCTTGGCTCTTGGAGATGATTGTGCAACAGGTTTGTGGTGGTGATACCTGAAATAACCTGAAATACTCATATTATAACAATATCTGTTTTTCAAGTTTATTTGGAAAACATGGAAGATTTGTTTCTTTTGGTTGTCATCCGTTTCCCAAGTGTTGGCACCGAGACGAGTCGGTGCCAAAAAAAGCAGCGCGGACGCCAGGAGTTCGAGAAAAATGGGCCCACGAGATTAGAGAAGGAACAGAAGTTGGGGATCTCAACTGGGGAATCGGGCATTTACCCTCTGGTAAACATACAAAAAACTATTGAAAATGGCAATTTATAGTGAGTTTTCCCATGAAAAATGGTGGATCTTTCCATAGGTAAGCGTTTACCAGAGGGTAACGGTTTTTCTCATGGGATGTCTGATTGGTGGTTTGGAACATGGCTTTTATTTTTTCCATATATTGGGAATAATAATCCCAACTGACGAACTCATATTTTTCAGGGGGGTTGAAACCACCAACCAGGATATAGTTGAAAATCCTATAAAATCCTGTAGTTTTGACCATCAAAACTGGGTTACCTGTCGGGCATGAAGGTTCCCTAGTCTTCCTGCTAACCTTTCCCATAGGTAAGTAGAACTAGGCCTCGGTCTGGTAAGTGGAAGGTTAGGAGTCATATGGGATATAGATATAGTTGACAAACCTATGGTTTTGACCATCAAAGCTAGGGACTTTATTCAAAAAACTGGATGAAACTGGGTGAATCCTGAATTTGATGTGTTGTTTTGCTGCAGGTTTCATCAGGGAATAGATTCTCTCTCTCTTTTGCTACCCCAACTGGTTGGCATTATCACAATCCTATAGCTTCAAACCCCTGTGGGTTGCAAAAGATGCTTAAAGTAATACACAAACCATCAAAAACCATATAGTGTTACAAGACTTCACAAATCGTTTCCACTGAACGTCCGGCTCGATTTCCAACCAACCACCGCCTCCGCCATCACCGCCATCACCGCCATCACCGCCGTCTCGCCCGAGGTTTGCGGTGAAATCCGCATTGATCAGCATGGCCATGCTGATGTTTAGCTGCATGTCCTTTGTGCCTCAGCGCATGCGGGGACGGGAATGTTGGGAAGGACGGGGAGTAGGCACTACGGCCGGCCTGATGGTGCCAAAGATAGATAGATCCAGATATATGGTATATTTTTTACACCCATGTATACATATGAATCTAGACATAGATTATATTATATAATATAGCATGTTATATTTATATATTACTAAATATATTAAATGCATCTTATGTTGTGAATGTTATGTCCTCTGTTCAATTTTTTGCTGTCCTTTGCTGGGGAACTGCCACTTGGCGCAGGTTGGAGATGCTGCCAGCTATGGCAACGATGGAAAACCTAAGAATAGATCACAAGATGATGATGGACATCTATTACAGTAGATTATCTTCTGACTAGAAACCTAAATCTATACATTAATAACTCACAAGATGATGGAAACCTAAATCATCTAACTAGATTTGAATTGTAAGAAGATGATCTTCTGTATGAGACCTAGCAGAACGAAACATGGCCACATAAACAGTGGTATCGTTGCTGCTTTCCTTTTCATTTTGGCCGATGTTTTCACCGTTGCCACATGTTGCCACATGTTGCCACCGGCCGCTCCGAGGCTTTGCCGACGATTTTCAATTCCTACCCTTCAGATGACAGCAAATCGGTACTGAAGGCGCGCCGGTCGTCGCGCAAAACAAAAGTGGCGCCATGGATGACTTCCTGTGGCGCCATGGTGACTTACATATCAGCAAGCCTTCAGTGTTTCGGGGCACCATGGACTTCATGAAAATACTTGAACATGTTGTTGATGATAGTCATGGACCATCATGGACATGGTTCCATGCCTCCCCCTGCCAGCGATGTCAGGTTTCACGGATCGGTGCCGTGATCGTGCTGCCAGAGGCCTCAGGTGTTCATATTTACGAAGGTGATAAACGCTATAATAAACCTACCATTTGGGGATGGCTTATACTGTACAAGCCATAAAAATGGAGATCTTGGGAATGAGTTATTATTGGGTTTACCATGTTTACCACATTACTGCCTTACCCCTCTTATGAAATACCCCCGTAGAGCCCTGATTTGGTAGCGGGACTATCCATTTTGGGAGATAGAATTAGCATAGACTGACAAAATAGTAAGAGAGATATTGGTCAACATACACGGAGGATTTCTGGACGACATGGGTGGAACAGAATAAGGGATATTGAAAGGGGGTGAAACGCACGTCGCGATATGACAGTTCACTAGAAGACTAGAGTGTATATGTCTATCCTTTTGTGTCCAAATCCTATGTTCTCTTGGTTAACCGTTAGCCTTTGCCCAACTACAATAAACAACTTCAACTTCAATGGTTTGTGGGGTAGATCTCTTGAACATATTCAACCCATATTCAACCCAAATCATCTGAGCCTTGTGTCAAAGAGCCTTTTAGAAAACATACACCCAACCAGCGTTGTTTGAAAAAAGATCCTCAGAACATATGTGCTACAGTCAAAAGATTGTTGATTTTCCCATCAAGGGGACGGTCATCCTCCCAATCATAAGGAATCCAATTCATGATGGTGGGATGACCGTACCCCATATACCACACGACTCCAACCAGCCACATGAAACCACCATTGATCAATTCCTAAGGAAACTCATGGATGTTCATAGTGTTTCTATAGTTTTTTGTTCACATTTTCATGGGTTCAACGGAAAATCTGCAGGATTGTCCATGATTTTACTGGAGGCTGCTGGCAGCCAAGGTCCTCCTATGTGGCGTATCTCATCTTCCAGCTGTTGACACACGAGCGAACTCTGGGCGATGAGGCGATATCGAAAAATGGCTGATTTGACCAAGAATCCTGGTGAATACCATGGTGAATACCACATATCTAGAAACTGAACAGACCTATCCATGCTGGGGTTCCCCCAGTTTTCGCCCAAGTGCGGGCAAAACTAGATATAACCACTACAAAAGCCAGCTAGCACAGTTATCAAGTTAGCTAGCTGTGCGGCCCCACTTTGTAGGGAAATCTAACCAACAATACTGGGGATCAATGGGGTTCACGAGGGCTAACCAACCAGTGGAAATAGTTGATCAGTGGGGATTTCATGGGGATAACCAACGATTTGATGCGGCATTTCATGGGTTCAATATGACCCATGGGGATTTGATTGGGGTTTCATAGGGCCATAGGGGTCAATGGAGATTGAATGAGGAAATCAATGATGCGTTCTTGTGGGGGTAACTGGTGTATCGTAGGATATGATGGCTTACAAGGGAAACAGGTGATAAATAAATGGTGAAGTTAGGTTGGATTTAATCAGGTTTAACAAGGATTTCCATGGGGACAGTTTTTGTTTCGTTGACCATCACCGACCCAGTGATTTTGTGATGGTTCTACAATGGGTTCCAGGCTACTTATCATGATTGTGGTGAAAAAAGTGATGATGGTGGTGATGGTGATGCTGTTGCTGCTGATGATTTCTGGCTACCATCCCCCGAGCTAAGACGGAACCTGTGCCATGAGCTTGCTGGGTTCCTTTCAAAGACTTTACCTAGAGATTCAAGCTGCTTCACTTCCCCCAAGCCCAACACTGTCTGGGGTCCCTTCCCGGAGTTCTTATTTCACCAGCAAGAACCTTGAGAACGACACACTGGAACTTGCGACCACTGCTAATTCATCCGTGTTTATATAAATTGTTTAACATGCCCCAAAAAAGAACAAAAACGCGGTTTGGTGCTTTGTTTGGTGCTTTGTTCCTTCAAGGATACGCGGATACGCCTGTGCATCTCAATATTAAACTCCTGCGACCATCATTTTGAAAGAGTGAGTGCTGCCATGAGGTTCCCATCCCCGGGATGCAGATGCCCTTCTGCTTGGTTCAGAAACACCGCAGGGTTGAGTTGCGATCGATTCGGATCAGGGTTTTCCAATGGTTTTCCTAAGTCTGCCACAGTCAACTTGAGCATGTTTTATCCGTTTGGATCAGGGTTTTCCAATGGTTTTCCAATGGTTTTCCAATGGTTTTCCAATGGTTTTCCAATGGTTTTCCAATGGTTTTCCAATGGTTTTCCAATGCTCTTCTAGCCCTGTTTTCACGGACACCAGAGCCTCGTCTCGTCTCCCGGTGGTGTCATGCCAGGAAGATGCCTTGAGCCCCGGTCTGGAAGATGAACCGGAAGATCCGGAGGAGGATGAGGACGGCAAGAGGTACCCTCTGGTTATGTCAAAATAGCTATTGAAAATGGCCCATTTATAGATGATTTACCTATTAAACATGGTGATTTTCTATGGCTATGTTAAATAACCAGATGGTAACTTCTGGGGAAACCGGAAGACATGGGTTACGAACAGATGTTTACTGGGTTGAACCAACTGGTTGTGCAGAGGAAAGCTGTAAACTCTGTTTCCATGAAGTAGTGATAATAGTTAAAGTTACTAAGCAGCCAAAAAGTTTCTTTTTTTGAGGGGAGGAGATTGGCTATGACATGATACCCCGATGATCCCCGATGTATGTATAGACCGTCAAATCCTTCGATAAATCTATTGGAACGGATAAATAGATGTATGTTTTTACTCCATGGGATTGATTGAGATATGATCATATGATCTAATTAGTCCACTTTCCTTTCAGAATGTTTGATGATTGTTTTTTTTTCCAGGGGGGATACTTGAGCTTACCCTTCATAGTCATCGATCACAGGTGGGTATATAGGCCAGCAGTTGGGAAAATGTCAGCTGATTGACCCAGAAACTCTATGAAACTCGATCTACTTGTTGTGAGTAAAATGTGAGCAAAATGTGTTCCAAGCGTCCATCCCAAAAAACAAAATATGGTGCGGTTTTCAGGACAAATGGCAGGTCAAGCAGGCTGTACCCATGGGATATGTAATACGATCAGCTGGGAATATACTCTTGGGTGCAAAACTGGCCACACAAAATCGCCAATCCAAACATCAATGTGCAGACAATCTTCCTGCGACCAGAATGGGGTTGTCCTGTTGACATGTTTGACTATTCAAGGTCACTAGAGCCAATGAATGAGTTTGTCTTGTTGTTCAATGTTTTGTCCTTGCATATTTGCATATTGTAATTGTTGTATGTTCTGGGATATTTTGCGTGTCAACCTTTTCGCTGCAAAGGTTTGTTTTGATGAGGTGGGTATTTACCTTGGAAAATCTAGCGTTCAGAGCTGTTTGCTTGGGTGTGGGTTGGTGATTAGTTCTTGCAATGTTCTTATAAGTCCCCCACCCCTAGATTCCTTGGCCCTGCCAACTCATGGTGCGAGATCATTTATACCCACATCGACGGACAGACTTCTATGCTTAGGGAAGCAAGCTACCCACCGGAAATGGTGATATATGGTGATTGATCTAAGACAATCGCTGGCGCAGCGCAGCCCCAAAAAGGACGACGCTGGGCCAGGGCTTACGGCTGGTTGTGCTGCTTGGTGCTGATGCGGCATCGTGTTGCGGAAGTGGATAAACCGAAGGGTGAACCGACCCCAGAAGTGATGAAAATTCTATAGGGAACTCATCCAGGTAAAAGGCCGAACTTTTCAGGTTAGTGAATTGTCGCGATTTATCCAGGATGGTCCCCAGAGTTAGAATTGGTTCATTGGTTCAAGGGAATGTTGTGGGAGACCTTTGCATGTCATTGGGTAGAACAATGCTTCCCGGATCTTTCCGGTAATTTTTCCACTAGGCCAATCCAACGAATTGTCGCTTTTTGCTGAGCAGTTAGATGCTTTCCTTTCGCCCATGTTGATGGAACATGTTATTTTGTCCCCCTTTAAGTTCTGCCAGCACAGCCAAGAATTAGAAAACTAGAATAGATTCGAGACGTCGAGGAATCTTCTGGGGGGCCAGCTAAAAAAAAAAAGTACTTTCCATCGCTTGGGAAGATGATCCCCTAAGATTTCATACAAACCGTCGACTTCGCTTGGACTCGAGAGCCCCCGATCTGTTCGACAACAGCGGTGGATGTGTGGAGTTCCACCAGCATGTCAATGGCGAAAATCTCAAGGGAAAGGTGCAGCATTTTTTCCGCACCGGCTGCGTCACAACTGCGGGGCGTGGTTTGGTTTTTCTAAGAGATTTGGCTTTGTCTGAAAATGGATACCCTCTGGTAATTTAACATAGCTATTGAAAATGGCCATTTATAGTGGATTTTCCCATTAAAAATGGTGATTTTCCATAGCTATGTTAAATTACCAGATGGTAACATTTTTGGGTCTACCCAAAATGTAAATGTTGATCAACCAAAGGATTTATATAGGGTTACGCCCATTTTTCGGATTTTTGTTCGCACATGTTCGTCATCCCTCAGGCCCAAAGGGGATTGGGTAAGCCGGGTAAGCCATATGCCCGCCCAGGCGACCCTACTTATGGCTCTTTGTACCTTATTTGTGGCTTCTTGGTGGCGAAATCGGAGAACTGCCGGGGAAAAACCTCAATGTGACCTCGAAATGATGGTTTCTATAGGGGGATCATGGGGGATCCTAATAGAGACCTAATTCAGGTTAGTGACTTGATATATTTTAGTATATTTTTACCTATAGGTTTGCTTGTTCCGGACTGCGCAGATTTGGATTTGATGGTTTGTAGATATTTCAACCATCATCGCGCATGATTCAAATATGTACTAGCTTAAAACACCATCTAAGGGTGAAGTTCCTGACTGAAAAGTGAGTCAATCATGAGCATGATGGCTAGTTGACCCATTGTGGATTGACATCCCTAGTTTACATTAGTTTACTAGTTTTGGTGAAGCAGTGAACCTGCCCATTGTATGGATATAATTTATACTGGTTGGTGGTTTGGAACATTTTTTATTTTTCCATTTATTGCGAATAGTAACCCCAACTGACGAACTCCATCATTTTTCAGAGGGGCAGGTCAAGCACCAACCAGTTATTCAGCATAGCCATGATTCACCATGATTAACCACTATACATTAACCACTATTTCAGAGGGGTAGGTTGGCCCCCACAATTCATATTAATATTACCCTCTGGTAATTTGTTACATAGCTATTGAACATGGCCCAGTCGAAATAGCTGATATTTACCCATTAAAAATTGTTATTTTCAACAGCTATGTTAATATTAACCATACCCATAGGATCCATGTATGCTATATATGGTAACATTTACCATCAATATACCCCCAATGTTAGCATATATACCATACATGGATCCTATGGGATAGGAATGATGTGGATATAAAGCTTCGATACCCACCGGCCCCGAGGCGATCAACTCGGAATACTTAGTCGATACCATTGCGCAGGCGCCCGCCTCGGAGCCGCAGGGGCGGTTCACGGCCCCGGCCGAAAGCTTCGTATTGGGAATCACCTAGGCCCTCCTTTGGTTCCCATAAAAATGCTGGTTTAACATCCATCATTTTTGTAATTTTCTGTTTGTTTGCTGTGTATTAAATAAGGGTCTAGGCAGGCTCATTTGATTATGATTTTGGGAACAAACCTATCTGACAGGCAACTGGAAGATAAGGGTTTTGTATGGTTTTTGCGCACATTTTTCCCAGATATGTACACCTGCAACATGGTGGGGAAGCCAGGTGATCAGTGATGACTAGTCCAACTGGGCCAATCCTGATGCCGGGAGCAGTCAGGTGGTGCGAGATTATGGCCTCCCAGAAAGTGCTGGCCCCAGTTGAGATCAACTTTTGGAAGCCCAGGGGCGATTTGTATGATTTCTTCACCGGAAAAGTCCTCTTCCAAAAACATCCCAAAACCAATTTGAGTATATTTCTGGGAGTGGGTAAACCCGGGACCTGCAGACGGGAAACGTATGGAAACGTGGCGAGTTACACCAAACCGATGGGCTTGTCACTGGAATAGCACTGGAAAAACTCATTCTGATAGGTTGTCCCTTTCGAATGGGAGCACAGCAAGCAGAACAGATCACAGCCATTTAATAAAAATTGTAGGCATTAATATGTATTAATTAACTAAATGAACTTAAATGATATTAAACAAAGTCAAACATTTCAAAACTGTGATTGGCAGGCACTGTATTCCCCATGGTCCCGCCCTCGACACGGAAGTGGAAAATACATGAAAATATCCAGATCCCCTTAATGACAACTCCCTTGTTGTGATCCGCATGTATTCAATGACTATTCAATACATATCATCAGATTTTCTGGTCGGATGATATTTTACCAATGTGATGAGAAGCCAAAAAATATTAAGAGAAAATGACACTGAATTATGGGATTATTACACGCCCTCCAACTGACATAGACCCCGATAATCTCCACTTTTCAGATTTTTTGTCAAGGAACGTAGCCTTCCCCCTGCTTGGCAGGGGAAATCACCATTTTATCAATGGTTTTCCCTTAAAACCCATTATATCCCATCATAAACCCTAGTGAACCCGTTAGCCCCCATGGAGTCCCCGTTAAAGCCCCTACAGTCATCCTCCGAAAGCAAGGTTTTATTGGCGTGATCCTGCTACCGATTGCTGGCAACGCCTGCGAACACGTGCGGAAGCCACAGCGTGCGCAACACTTCCCTTGGAAAAATTGGGGGAGCATGGAAAAAATGGAACAACTAAGATCTATTGTGGAAAAACAGTTCTATATCCTGTTTGGATGAAACTTGTGTGCTGAGCCCAAGAGCTAATTATGCCATTTCAAACAATATCCAGGTTGGAAAACATTTTGGAATACTCCAAGGTGCACGTAGTTGGAACATAATTTGGGCTGCCCATATTTTTAGGAGATTTGTGTAGACAGTGTCGATGTATGTATGATTATGGATGGGCCGAGCCAGGTTCTGGTTTCAATTATGAAACCCAACCCCATTGGTTGATAATATGAGATTATGTAAGTATTGATTGATTATCCAGCTCCACGGCATAGTTCAATCGTAGCTGGCTGGGCTGTTTCAGATATTCTTTATTTTCCAGACAGGTTACATGGTTTGACTGATCATGTGTCTTACAGAAAGTTACAGAACTGGCAAGGTGGTTACCCTCTGGTTATTTAACATAGCCATGGAAAATGGCCCATTTATAGATGGTTTACCTATGTTTACCTATTAAAAATTGTGATTTTCCATGGCTATGTTAAATAACCAGATGGTAAATCTCCATGAGATATCAATGCATACTTCACGATGTTTTTTCATCATGATCTTCAAGCTGGAAGCCTCAGACTTTTCAGCCACGTTGCACATTGGCTTACCAGAGGGTATCTCATCCCATGAAAATGCTTCGTTCATATACCATCTGGTTATTTAACATAGCCATGGAAAATCACAATTTTTAATAGGTAAACCCAGGTAAACCATCTATAAATGGGCCATTTTCCATGGCTATGTTAAACAACCAGAGGGTAATATTCCCCGCATGGGTTGTCAGCATCCCATACCATCCCTACTCAGGCCACCAGGAAATACCGCCAAAAAGTGGTGCCCCCCAGTTATGTGACTGTTACCCCAAAAATGAACTATATTAATCCGCCATAAACCATTTTTTTCAACCAACTTAGCTGTCCTTCAGAAAGCCTAGAAATAGAGTTTTTACACATGACATAATGTGAATCTGGTTATAAAAAGCTTAAAACCATAATAAACATTAATAAACCATAGTGAATCTGGTCATGCTAAGCATGGTTTTATCGAGAAAATTCCACCGGATCCCACCAGCCTCCATCGGTTTCTTCAGGCCAGTGCCATCCGCTTTGCCATGCAGGAACTGGAACTGCCGATGTCGTCGCATGTCGCGATAAAAAACCTCCAAGATTTGGCCGTGTTTTCACACAGTTATGGCCATTTACCAGTTATAAGTGGTGATTTTTATGGTACTTATAACCCCATTTATAGAATGGCCATAACTGTGTGAATGTATAATCCCATAATGGGGTATAATTATAATTATGAATGTGAATCTATTACCAGTTATAAGTTATAAATGGGGTTTTGTTGGTACGTAGAACTGGTAAATGGCCATAACTGCATTCTATCGCCTAATATTCCATAAACATGCCATTTTATATCCAGTTATATCCCCATGGCATCCCTAACTTTATTGGTGACATCACAGTGTGGTCACTACAATTCACCATTATACCCATTCAATTGTAAATGGCCATAACTGGATTCCATGGAATTTTTCACTGGATGGAATTCCATGGCTCCACTCCTAGGAAAATCCCTTGCCAATATCTGGAAAACACTCCGCCAACCTGTGGATGTTCAGTCTTGGTTTGGGATGGCCCTGCTTGAAACCTTGTAAGATCATGTGAAATCCAAGATGTCTCTGAGATGGACATTCCAATTTACGGCCATTTTTGTATGGCAATGTCCAAGTGGAAATCATTTGCCAACACATATGATGTTGTTTGCGTTTGTTGGGACGGTTTTTGCCCAGCACTTCTATGCTACAAATCCGGCTGCCAGTTTCAAACATATGTTTGCTGGTCTGCTTTGCCCTAGGAGCGGGTTATTTGTTTCATTTATTCCTCATTTAGTTTCTGAGTGTTCATGACTGTTCTGTTTCAAGAAATCCGCGAATCTTTTCTATATTTTTTCTAGTAAATCAACCTATATTTTTCTAGTAAATCAACCTCGAAAATTGATGGGTTACAGAAACCAAGGGGGTTCCTGAGGATTTTCCCACCAATTCTGTGACCGCATCGAGTCAGGACCGGCCCGGCCTGGCCATTGGGATCGCGGCCCCTTGGCGGGTACCATCAGGTACCCATGACCTGGGAAATCACGTGTTCTCGAATGGGAACCCCTTACAGCAAGTAAACAACATGATATTCCAATATATTCCGTATGGCAATCACCCGAAATGGTAGTTTTTTTGGCTTCCAGGATGGTAGTATATGGTAGTTGGATGATATCTACTTATATTTACTTCAGATTTCCAGGTTTCTAGGTCTGCGGACTCATATATAGATTATCCTGGAACCCCCTAAAAAAGATAGTAGGTAAATTCCTGCGAAAATCGTGATCATTGAGCCCAATCGAACATCTTTCTTTTTGCGGCTGCTGACTTTGCCCAGCTTTTTTTTCCCCCTTTGATTTGGGAACCATTGCAGTTGATCCAAAAAAACATCCCAAAAACTGCTGGGTTTTTTTCCCCAGAAACTCACCCAGGTCGGCTCCGCCACGCAGATCTCGCTTCTGGCACGGGGGGCTCGGCATACCTGTAACGGTGGACCATGGTGGAGCCTCCAGGAATGGCTAGCCGGAAAATCCCCGGAAAAAGTGGAGGTTGAATTGTTGAATGGACCAACATCATCATAAAATCATCATAAATGGATATGAATGGTGGATTTTCCATGATTTTCCTATGGATTTTCCATGGCTCTGTTTGATTCCCAGTAGATGCTTATGGTCGGTGAAGATTGGTCAGGCTTCCCAGCTTCGCCTGCAGCGGTCTCCAATCGACTAATCAGAGAAGCCAGTATCCATATAGGATCCATGTATGGTATATATGCTAACATTGGGGGTATATTGATGGTAAATGTTACCATATATAGCATGCATGGATCCTATGGGGTAAGAAGGTTGCCAGAAGAACCCGCTGATTCGATATGAAAAAACAGGAGCGATGCATATCGTTGCAGTTATGGCCATTTACCAGTTATAAGTGGTGATTTTTATGGGATTCTACATTCTATTTCTATGGGGTTTTCTTCATACTTTTCACTGGTAAATGGCCACAACTGGTCGCGATGCATATCGTTACCCCTCTGTGACTGGTTTGATCCCTCGAGATTCCCGTGGCAGCCAGGTGGTGCCATTTTCTGTGATCGTCGGCTGGTTCATGGACTGCCGTGTTAAACGGGAAAATCCTGCTGGACCCGAGATGGCCATGACCCGAATCGGATCCAATCGGTCATTTTCCGGAGAGATTTTCGGTACTGGAAAATAACTGGAAAATAAGCCATTTGTAGATTCTGATGTGCCTTACTACACTTGCCATCCTTGCGTTTTGTTTGGTAACACCTTACCAGATTGACTTGAGGTTCACTGTCGTTTTTACAACATTATGATTGTTACATAAGGGTTACACAAGTTTTATAAAAACAATCAATCATTGAATGAATTGGTTTAAGGGAAATTGTGCAGGAAACCCCGTATTTGTTTGGGACAATCAATGGTTTCTGGGCACATGAGTTGCGAGAATATGGAGATAGCAACCGTAGTCAACCAATGTCAGCCATATAAAATATAAATGTGAAGATAACCAACGAACTATGTATATGATTCTATGATGGTATATGGTGAAATCAACAAATCTGGCGACGAACTAGGGGTATCGCAAAATCAACAAATCTCGGTAGAATTGTCAACTTGTTGTTCCTTAGCCCATCAGTTAAGCATAGACATCCATCCCTTGTTTGATACATGTACATACATACGGACATACGGACATGTATTGTTCATAAGTTCATATCAGCATGTCAGACACCCCAACCAGGGGACTATGTCCATTATATAACATTATATAACCAATATTGATAAATCATCGGTCTCAGAATGTAGCGGCCGGGGCCGAAAGGCGGCGCGCTTGCGCGTGATCGGAATATTCCTGTGCTGGTGCTAACCTTGGAAACCATGATGGCGCGATTGTATTGGTGAAACCAAGTCACAATGTAATTCAAATAGTTTATAATTAGTTTATAATAAATTGACTTATAACATAAAGTGACTTGTTGATCAGTTATAGTACATTTATATAGTATGTTGATCAAATAACAAAAAATATCTTTTGAGTGAACTAGTACTGATTGAATAAACCAAATTCAAAATCTTTGAATCATGCTTATAGTGTTTTCATAACTCTATGTAAGTTCTAGATAATCAGTTATAGAGAAAACTAGCTACATGCTTGTTCTATGTTTGAAGAAATCGCTACCAAACTAGATCTTATTGCTTCGGAGGGTCCGGTGAAGCATCGCAGGACAAACCGCTGGATCTGGACTTCGGGGCTCTGAACACGGCGGCGTCTTGGCGACAAAAAACCTTCGGGTTCTTCGAAGGGACGAAGCTAAAAGCCACAGAAAATATACTGGGCATGTACAGGTTTTTTTGGATAGCTTACCAGGTTGAGCAAATATATCAAGATTTTGTTGTTGGGATGTGGATGCACCCAGGTCTTGGTGCTATACTAAGACTGGGTGGGGACATGGTCCGGTAATTTTTTAACATGGCTGGGATATACCCGAACTTTTCATGGCCATTTACTAAAAGGATTGTTTTGTGAATATTTATACTTTGTACTGTATATACATGAAATCCAATGGCAATCCATCATCTATAGATGTTTTTCCCAGCCTATCTTGATTACCTTTTTGAATGTCTTGTCTTGCCTTGCCGTCGAACGCCCTGAAAACAGGTGAAGATCTTACAATGTGAGCAACTGCAGTGGTATGTGGCCCCCGAGAAAGAATGGTTCTGTGTCAAAAAACAGACACCAATGGAGCCACAAACTGAATTGTTCTAGTGTTGTAAAGTGTTTGGTGCGATAGCTATGGACCCATCCCCAACTGATTCGAGCCAAAGAATATTACTTGAACCATCCATATTTTTGTATGTCCAATCATTTTGTCATCAAGAACACATTCCAGGAGGCCTGAATTTGACACATATGTGCTGTACTATATAAGTATATATATATAAATATATGAACATAATCATAACTTGAGTCGAGTCTTGAGTTGCGTGACATTTCTCCAGCGTTATCGGTGCCCGGGGACCCCGGGGATCCTCATTTTTCTACCCTTTGAGGTGGTGACTTTTTGCAACCTGGTGGTGCTCACGCTGCTGTTGGACGGGCGATCCAATTGGCCACTTGTTTTGCGCATCCGTTTTGGGATGTGGGGAGATAGGGAGAAGCAACATAGTAGCCATACATGTCCTGTATAAACATTATAAATTATAAATGATTAAATGTCATCGCCATATGGAAAATATCCACAGATGGTTTTTTCCGCTGGTTGGTTGATTAATAGAGGGTTCCCCATTGTTCCCCCCCATGTGTTTAGAACCAACAGGTACTGTAGGTGATAACAAATAGTATACCCAACCGGCCCCACCCTATGTTTCCTGAAAGGACAGTAGATATAAGCTACATGGTGGTTCTACTGGTTTTTGTTAATGCCAAACCATATTTGGGATGATGATTCTGATGATTCTCCAAGGACCATCAAGCAGCCATCCCAAGCCCCCAGAACTGCCCAAAAAAATCTCCGGTAATTCAACATGATAACATAGCTAGAAAATCCCCAAGCCTGCAATGGAACAATCATTTATGAATGGGGCATTTTCCCGTTGCCATGTTTGGATTAGGGTAGAAGTTTCCAGCAATTTCTGTCCCCTTTAAGGGTAACCAGATGATCCAGATGTGTCCCAAAGCCACAGGTTCAAGGGCTACATCTTGTGTTGCATGTACGCTTTCATCAGTGTCCTTTGGCTCCAAAAGGGGAGAGGCGTTCCGAACACGATAGCCGTTCCCCCGGGTTCGAAGTGTCGGAAACGGAGACGGTCGTGGGATTTTTGTTGGAAGTATCCCGGGTGAAGGATTGAAATCCAACATGGCAAAAGAAGAAAAAATCGGGGAAGATGAGGCTGGAAACTGCTATCTCTGGAGTTTCGCTATTCCAAGGGTCCCTTTCTTGGGGCCCTTGACCAAGGTTCTCTATTGGCATGTGCCCAAATCCATGGGAGAAATGAAACCAGGCCAGTGGCAGTCATGATTTCATGGGGATTTCATGGAGATTTATAGCGATTGGGGTTATAATGGGAGCCTCTGATCCAACATAGTGATGGTATAGATGGCGTGATGGCGTGTTTGTGGATTCTTTATCACAAATGGCGGATTTTCACAGCTATGATAGATTTCCAGAGGGTATGTCTGGAAGATTTAGATGATGATGGGTGATGAGGAGAAATAGAACCATCAAACATCAATCATCATTGACCATAATCGTCTGAAAATGAGGCACCCCAAAGTTTCATGGTTGATCATCATTTTCCCCAGTAAAGATGCAAATTTAGGGCTTCCAGTGTCAGACAAACCAAATGATTCATATATTGCTGGTTATAGTCGCTGTACATATATCTTATCAATCATTATACACCCTCCGGTTATTTAACATAGCCATGGAAAATATAGGAAATTTGCCCATTTATAGATGGTTTACCATGGTTTGCCTATTGAAAATGGGGATTTTCTATAGCTACCGTTGAAGAAAACCAGAGGGTTTCCACCCATCAAACATCACCACTGTCAGGCTATCCCAAGATATCCTGTGCAGTATGTAATTAACACCCATGAAATATACATATTTATCCTATTTATATTATATATATGCATATATCATCATATATCATCATATATCACCATATATCTGCATTGATTTCCGTGGTTTCCGGCATTTTTCTCTCAAAACAATCCATTGGTGAAAGTCCATCGGTTGCAGTCTGTCATCTCGGTGATGAGCCATACATCCACTATCCCATGGGATCCATGGTGCTATATATGGTGACATGGATCCCATCAATATACCCCAGTCATGTTAGCATTAATATAACATAGACCCGGGCAAGCCGGCGGCGGAAGTTTCCCAAACATAAATGACCTATAGTTCAAAGACAACCTGTCCCGACCGTGTCCTTCCCTCGACAACCGTTTGATTTTTTCAGCGAGAG
>Ga0126342_10003117_pt1 | contig 27034 bp, 25 predicted proteins | sample Cyp1metagenome_FD_92528 | JGI IMG/M metagenome (GOLD analysis project Ga0126342, IMG submission 92528) | Coral microbial communities from Lord Howe Island, Old Settlement Bay, Australia - Cyphastrea 1 metagenome | ecosystem: Host-associated > Invertebrates > Cnidaria > Coral ...
TGGATTGAGATTGAGTTTGAGGATGAGCTGTGTTGTGGTGGCTGGAATTCCATCCTTTTTCACCAGCTGGCCAATAGCGCACAGCCCACGCGGGAAATCTTGAGTCTGCAGGCCAAAAGGGATTACTATTATTGTTATCATTGTTCTTAAGCTCATTATAGATATAAACTAATCATTGCCAACGAACTACCCTAGGGATCCACTAACACAAATCGATGTGGACATTTTTCCTTTTCCGTTCCCATGGCTTTTCCACCTTTTTTTGGATGTTTTTGCCCGTCACCAGGAGCGTCGTCTCCGGTGGCATCCTCGGCGCAGCTGCTGTGGTCCCCGCTGCTGGCGCAGCAGTTCAGCGCCTGCGGCGCTACGGAGGCGCTGCAGGTGCTGCAGCGCGGCGCGGGACGAGCGCTGGAGGACCAAACGAAACCACGAGAGAAACCATGGAGAAATCACTGAAACCACAGTCCAATACTGTAGTCCAAACCACTAGACTATATGTCCATATATGTCCATATATGTCCATATATGTCCATATTAATTTCCATATTAATTTCCATATATGTCCATTATAGTCACATAGTCCAACTGTTTTTTTTTTTTGCGGTTTCGCTTTGTGTTATGTTGGAAAATGGATTATAATCGTTTGTAAGCAACAAAGGAGTCATGTATGAAATTGGGGGATATGCCGCAACGGGGATATGATATGCAAGATTTTCTTATTAGCCACCTGGCGATGCACCCTCAAGTATCATGTCATATCTGAAACGAACATTGGGAGTTAAGAAACAAGAATGGGAGTAAACAAACAAACATGGGGATTGATCCCACCATATCCATATCCATATCAAATCATTTACTGTAATTACTAGTCTCACATCATATCATACCATACCATATCACCCGTCAGCCCTGGGGTTCTCCGAGTGCTTCTCGTTGTCCAGGTTGCGTTGACATCGTGGCTATGCTTTCGGGGGTCGGTGGGGGGGGTTTAGGGTGGGGGGTTTGGGGGGGTGTAATAACGTTCTGTCGCCTACGTTTCTTGACCTTTTTTTTGGTTACTCGTTAACACGCTCTTGATGCTACGCTGTAGAAGTTTTCTTGTACGGTTCATGACGCTCTTGATGCTACGCTGTAGAAGTTTTCTTGTATGCTTCATGACGCTCTTCATGCTACGCTGTAGAAGTCTCTTTGTACGGTTCATGACGCTCTTGATGCTACGCTGTAGAAGTTTTCTTGTACGCTTTATGACGCTCTTCATGCTACGCTGTAGAAGTCTTCTTGTACGGTTCATGACGCTCTTGATGCTACGCTGTAGAAGTTTTCTTGTACGCTTTTTGACGCTCTTGATGCTACGCTGTAGAAGTCTTCTTGTAGGCTTCATGACACTCTTGATGCTACGCTGTAGAAGGTTTCTTGTACGGTTCATGACGCTCTTGATGCTACACTGTAGAAGTTTTCTTGTATGCTTTATGACGCTCTTGATTCTACGCTGTAGAAGTCTTCTTGTACGCTTCATGACGCTCTTGATGCTACGCTGTAGAAGTCTTCTTGTACGCTTCATGACGCTCTTGATGCTACGCTGTAGAAGTCTTCTTGTACGCTTCACGACGCTCTTGATGCTATGCTTCGTCTTTACACCGTTGTCGACTGGCGAAACGAGGTTTTCCCCAGGAATATGTCACTCTGCTACGAAAGATGGTCAAAGATGGGGTGGCCAAAGAGAAGAAAAACTGTTTCATCTTAGCTGGAGGTGACCAGGTGGCAGAAAGTTTAGCTTCAGTGTCCAAAGATCAACTGCGTCGGATGAATCTTTTGCGCACCAGTGCTTGTGACAAGATTGAGCATCGCAACGTCCTCTATGCCCACTACTTGAACAAAGAGCCCGGGTTGGAGCGTGTTTTTCGAGCTCTGGCCTTGCACAGACAGAAGGCTTCAAGTAGGTTAGCCAATCCTACACAGTGTTTTCAAAAACCATTGTGGAACATGTGAAGACGCTAGAAGAAGAAAATAATGGGACTATCAATGCACCAAAATTAATTGGTATTCGCAGTTAATTTTGAACAACTCTTCATTTTGCATGGTACCCAGTGCCCACAGTACTTTGGACACATTGTGAACTTGGTGGCAGGAATGCAATCGACAAAATCGGCCACCCTTCCAATGTTTTTGCTTTGTGATAAGTGACAAAAACAATGATGAAAGCACATTCTCTGATTTCTAAAACGGATATTTTTGAAAAATGTCAGCGCGACACAAGAAGACTTACTGAAGATACTTGCTTCAGGGACAACACAAAAGCATTGGAAAAACCATACAAAATACACATTTCATAATGAAGGACTTCATTCAAGGCATGTGGGTCCCGCAGAACCTAAGGGCTCTGCCGCCATATGATATCATCAAATTACTGATGCCATATCATACGTATAATTATGTCATGTCATCTCTTTATACTGTTGTATGATATGTGATGTCATATCTCAAAATTGGGCGCGCCACAATCCGCACGCAAAACATAGGTCTTTTTTGCGTTTGGGTTGCAGGTCAGTTTCAACATCGGATACCGTGGAGATTGAGGGCCCCCCCCGGTCAGTTGGAACCATTGCCTCGTGCAGCCAGGAGCGACGGCAGATCTTTCGCCGACTTCTGCGCTCCTGGCATCCTGACAAGCATCATGCATCCAGGGATCAGAGCAAGGCCAATGAGACGCTTGGCAGCTTTCAAGTCTTCCTAGAGGTGGTGGAAAGATCTGGCAAGTGGATATGGAATGTATAGAGTATAGGGATCATTAGGAGTCATTCTCAATAAATTGCAGTGTTTTCTGCACTTCTGTGTTTCTTGATGTTGGGCCAGGATTTTTTGCTTCATCCAAAAGCTGCGCGACGTCTTTCTCCAAGAAGGCTCTACCTGAGCTTCCAGTGCTGGCCATCGCTGTGCCGTTGCTCAGCGATCGGCGGAACAGCCGGGCCCGGGTCCTGTGTGGGCACCGGGTCTCGGGCGGAGGAAAAAGAACGAGCCCGACCTGCAGGGTGGTGTGGAGACCCACTGAAATAGACATGGCAATTTCAAGTGAATATTTTTTGACAATACATTGACCATACTAATTATGTACTGATGATATAGTATAGCAAAGGGGTTTCAACCAGTTTCAATCACAGCATCACCTGTACTTTGCAGATGTACCCAGCCTGGTTCCAAGGACATCCAGCAAATCACAGAGGCGGGGCTTGTGTCATTTGGGCGACACACATCATATCACATCATTCCCTGCTTCAAAAAGTGTGGGATGGTCATATGTCATATTTCCTACTCCGATTTCATGGGATCCTACATAGCTTGAGATCTGAAACGATCTGAAGGACTTGTCATGGGATGTCTGACGAGATCTGACCGGGTCCCAATGGTCAGGCCTTTCGGCGCTTTGACAAGGATGGCTCAGGCGGGAGGTCTCCAGGTCCAGCTGCCAGGAATCAAAAATCGGAGTGGAAAGCCAACATTTCGTCACAGGACATGTGGAAAAGGTGGAAACCTATGGAAACCTCATAAACATTTGGAAAATCAACAAGTCGCAGCAGCTTCGAAGACCAATTTGTGGCCACGCATCCGCCAGGTTTCTTGGAAGCTGCCGAGTGCCGGCACATGTGTGCCTACTTGGGGCGGGGGCTCCTGGGAAAGATGCGAACACAGAGCGAGAGGTTCCTATTACCATGGTTACTAAATGGTTACTATGTTCCCTCCAACTGGATTATTTTACTCATTTGCTGCTGGATTCAATGGGGTCATAGCTGTAGTATGCTGTAGTTCCAAACCGAGTCCCACATCGTTAGTCCCGTTTGACTGCTGAAGCCACCGAAGAGAAGGAATCTATAATAATCTATATGCTTTTGGTAGGAGGGTATCACCAATTGTTTTTGGAGACGTGACCATGTGTCCTTTGCAAGTGCAGCCGCGCGTGCATTTTTGAACGCTTCCATTTCGTTGACTTCAGCTGAAGCAATTTCAATACTCTCATTTGGGATCACGCAAAGGCAAATGAACATGGCGTCGGAGTCGGAAACTCACATTTTTGACGGTATAGACCCCTATCATCTGTCATCCTCGGGGGTTAAATTGCCATGGATTCCTGGACAGTGCTGGACCAGCGCTTGCAGCTTAAGGTGGGGTTCCGAAGAATGGAGCCTTATGGATAAGGACAAGGACCTGTTCCGGCGGCCAATGGGGTTTTTTTCATGCCACTTGGTGATGCTGATCATGTCTTTGAGTGCCTCAGGGCTGTAGGGAAGCTACTGGTAGCTCGCCATTCTCTCCATGAATCTCCATTCTCAATCGCATTTTGGCTCAGGGGGGTGGGAGCTCCGCGAAAGCTGCGTGGCTTCGGGTGCTCTTCCATTTGATGGTTGTTTGCACAATTTTGCACATTCGTCTCATTCGTCTCGCCTCATTCGTCAATGGCATCGCTCATAAATTTTTTTCACCATCGCAACCGTCGCACCCCCCCCGGCACGTCGTACTTGACTTTTCCCCTTCCATCTTCCAGACTTGGGCATCATGGCAATGGCCCGAGTGCGGTTGGGAGTCCGTCTTGCTGCGCTAGGAGGTGGGGGCCATTCCACCATTCCGATGTGCTGTGGATGTTTTACTTGAAGGATGTCGGTTTGTGACGTCTGGAGGAAAGATATCGATATGAAGATTGACTTGAGGAATGGGAACCGCATACAGTACTGTCTGCGCATACATGTGTATTGGCAGGTAGGTATCGGCATGTATCGGTGTCAATTCAGGTATCAATGAATCAATATCAATATTGATATCCCTAAGCATTGATATCATTCGATATCGATCATTATATATATATATATATATATGTACACACACATATATTTATATACATTATGTGTATACTGCGTATTTACACATAGTACACATAATACACATGATACACACGGTTTTATTTGGCACACATGCAGGAGACACGGAGGCACATTGCATATGCACACTGAGCTTGCCTTGCCTGGCAGCAGGTAGCGCGACCTTTTTGAACCGGCAGAAGCTCCATGGGAGTAGCTGTGAAACAGCAGAAGTGACGAGAATCTCCTACACTTCCACGATGTGACCTGGCGCAGCCATAGCCATGTGGTCCCACCTGTGGTCCCACCTGTGAGGGCGGTTGGGTTTACCTCACTTCCGACTGACCCTCGGGTGTCATCAAAACATGGCTTGCTGGACAGTCTCCCCATTTAGTTCGATATGTTCGATGATTTTCCCAGCCAAAAACAGCATTTAATAGTGATTTCTAGAGATATTTCCCGTGGATTTTCCAGCTTGCCACCTTTGATTACCGGAAGGTATAAGTAGCCTATAATGTTATATATATAACTGGTTTGAACAACGGCTACTCACCCAGTTTCTCCACGTTCACATCATGAACCAATTGGACCTTTCGAAGGCGCGGGGACCCGCACGCGGCCCTCACGCAGATCCGGCAGATTGTGGAACAGTCCCTTGGATTCCGCAGCCCGCAGCAGTCAGAGGTGGAGAGTCTCCGCTTTTCTTTACAGCTAGGGTGAAGGAATCAAAATGGGTTGAAAGTTGTATGATCATCCCAATATGTTCATATATTTTCATGTTGGGTATAGTATAATACTTCCATATAATCTTCAACCAGCAGGGGTTGAACACAGAGCCTCTGTAGTTCTACTATACTGGTTGGTTTAGAGGCATTCCAGTAATGGATGATGATAATCCTTAGCATATTGGGTAGTACAATCCCATATAATCTTTAAGCAAGAGAGGGTGTTGAACACTGCTTCGAACGTGTTTCGAACAGCAGACATCAAAATTAAGAAAAAACAGGCACAAATCCAGGCTTTGAATGTCCCAAAGGTGGAGATTTTAGCAACGAGCCGTAACAAACCCAACTTTTTCTATAACACACACACATGGGGATTTAATAACCAGCCAAAATGAGGAAATCGGAATGCATGAAGTGAACCAACTGCCCATGGGTTTGGGCAAAAAATAGGAGTTCACCAGAGATTACGACCCCAGTCATGACGAGAAATATCGAATCCAATAACAATTATAAACAATGACGACTGATAACAACAGTAGCTCATGAACTTGTTAATGAAAATACATGAAATTATCATTAACTAACTAATTGGTGGTTTCATTTTTTTCATCTTCAACCCTATTTGGGATGAAATCAAAAGTAGGAGCAAGTCCCACCTCAGATAGGGTGTGAAAAAAGCACCACACAGCCGAAGCACTTTGTTCGGAGGTCACGGGGCAACTGGGTCAAAGGTTGGTTGATATACCATTAGAAGTTGATGAAGTTGTGATTTGATAAAGTATTCAAAGGGATTCAATGGATTTAAATGGGATATAAAACCAACTATGGTCAGAAATTGCATGATATGGTCATCCTACCATTCGTGTAGGGAATTGTAATGCCATTCATAATCCATACACCCATGATTACGATTACACATGTATACAAAGTAGAAAAATGTGTACGCAAGGAACCAAACCATGGCCATTTCCAGCGGGAAGACTCTCTAGGCTTACTTTGAGCTGGTTATTGCTGTCATATTTTGAAAGACCTGGATGCGATATTTGATATTTTACAATATGATCCCTTTTAAAATGGAATCACCCACCATTTCCCCATTTTTGCTTGGTAAAACTGTCCATGAATTGCTGAATCGCCAAGGTCGGCGGCATCCAATTTAAGTTCCCAAGTCTCCGGCCATATGTGCAACTCGGCGATATGGAAGGTTCACCCCAAGGGTAGAAGAAATTGCATGGAAAAAGTCGGGACTGTTTCACTTCCATTCTAACATTCTCTATCTATTATATAGTTTGCCAGAGGCACCCTGGTTGATTTTCTGGAGGCTTCCTTTTTTCATTTTCAAGATGTTTCAATATTGCAGGGCATGACTATGAGCCTGTGATGTGGCTTCACGACATTCACGACTAATATCACCTCCCCCCTCCTGGATGCTGGGCAGGCTACGATACGAAGCTGAAACAAGTATGGCAGGCCTGCCATGGTCCCCGTTTTCAAAGATGGACACGGATCAACAAGAAACAAACACATCATCAGGTTGATGAACACCTCAACCTTGGCATCATTGACCATTCGTTCCATCCATGTTTGGGTGTCTGGGATGCGAACTATCTGGGTGCGAGGACATGCCTTTTCGATTGAGCCATGGTGCAAAGCTGTAAAGGGTCTCCCCATGGAACCACGAATGCCAGAGCCGTAGTCGGTTTCGGAGCTGGTATCCCACCTAGGGCCATTTGGGTCTTGAACTTGGTGATGTCAGAACTGAACATCCAAGAAAATCCTCTTACCCAATTGGGTATGTCTGAAGACATTCAATCTTTATGCTTTGTCATCCTTTTCGCCATTCAGATCACTATTTGGATCCATTTTGGAAAAGCCCATTTTGTGTGTGTGTGTGGCATGGTCAAAACATAGTTTAGTCTCCCATCAATGAAGATGGTCATCCCCTTAATGAATATACCCATCAAAAGAAATCCCTAGTGGTGGTACCCCATGGCACCCATTAAGTATAGATATAACCCCCACAAACCCAAATGTGAAATTGAAGTCACCTGAACCAACTTTGCCGATTTAGGGCACTACCCTGTAATGATGCCGCCTCGGCTCTAGCAGGTGCTTGAAGGTACACCCGATGTCTGTCACCCAGCTCGGCCGCGCACACATGTCAATGGACGGCACATGGGACACCAACCTGACCACCCTTGTACGTGAACATAGGGACATATTATTATTTTAAAACATATGTAACCCCGTATAACTCCCAATCTTGGGTGCTTCCCAACTTTTTTCCTTCACCTTTGGGGTATTTAGGGGTTCAATCTCTGGAACCGCCCAGGCCGTTCGCCAACTCTGGGAGGGTATTTGTAAGGATCCACGGCACGTGGTGGACGAGGATACGGTGAACATCCAGCAGGTGCCGCGGTTCCCGGCGAAACACGGGGCGGAGAGACACTTTATGCGTAATCTATATACATATGCACAGACACACATCCATACAATTCCATACAATTCCATACATACATATGTAAATATATTTAGGTATATGTCTAACACACACACATATTGATAGATATTGATATTACATAATGATGTGTCTCTCTCTCTCTCTATTTAATACATACATGCATATATATATGATATGTCGAAGTGATTGGTAAGGATCATTCTCAAATGAAATGAAGAAACTCTGGAAGATCCGGTCCCATGAGGGTTTCCCATGAGGTCGACCATCGAGCATATCCGGTGGGCTGGGGCATGCGGTGCACACGTTTTGAGCCAGGTGCCGGGAAGGGGCGGGAAGGGGCTGGAGGGCTGTGGACATTTGATGGACATTTGATGATTACAATATTATTACCATTGATTATTATGATCATGATCATGATTGATTTTATCATTACCATTTCGAGTATTATTGCTACAATTATTACTATCACTGGCGATGATGGTGATAATGGCGAAGTTTAGTATCATCACCCATCGCTCACAGAGCAGATGCACTTAGTGTTGTGGCCCAATCCTCCACCACAGATGTAGTTTTGGCGCAATGATGACGGAGCCGGATTGCAACAGCTTCCCATTTGTGCTCAAACTTTCTCAAGCTGGACCCATCCCATCAAATCATATCGAAGCCTCATTTTGACGGCCCATATCAATCGGGGAACCAGTGGTGTGCTCGGGGGTGCGCCCCTTGACACCTCCACATGTCAACTGGTCGGAGGCATGTCATCCAAATGCGAGGGCGACTGCGACAAGACCAACTTGATGCCTGGAGACCTTCATCCAGTTCTTGGGAGGGCATCCATATTCCCCATTAAATGGGGAATCAAGAAGCTACATCTGGAGTTTCCCAGATGATAGTCATGCATGTTGATTTCAGAACAACCAACCATGATGGCCAATATCATGAAATCAATATGAACACGATGCTACTTGAACTCCCTTCAGCCCCAGCATTTCCGCGGTTTTCCATGGCAGATTCTGTTCGACAGCGCCACGAAAAGTGAGGCAGTTGATGTACAAATCCGTCATGAAAGAGGAGGCCGTCCAGTCCAAAGGCGAGATGGTCAATGAGATCGTCCCCCGTGCGGTGGCGCCTTGTCCGAGCTGAAAATTTATGGGTCCATGGGTGCAGTGTTGAGATACACATCCACAACGGTGCACAATGGTGCACACATGCATACAGACATGCATGCATGCATATATGTGTACACACATGTATATATAAGGAACTTTCACAAAAGTTAGTGTTTTCAACACTTTTGGTGTTTTTCGGTATGGGTTGGGATTATATGATTCTGATCGATGGCAAGAAGTTCTCAGGGGGCTGCATGTTCAAAGCTTTTGTGTTTTCAGTTTTGGCCGGGTGTTGCAGCAGCAGTGCGAAATATTTTGCGCATTTTGAATTTTATTGACAATTGTTCCAAACCTTACTAGGCCAAGAGAATGCTAGACTTCCAGTAGTCAGGGAATATAGCCACTTATTTAAGAATAAACTAAGCATAGTCAGTGTTTACCCTTGCGAAATTGCGAATTGTCCAAAAGTGACTATTAGGGGCACTTGGCTGCCATCAGTTAGCTTCTCCCATACGAAGGGCCACTAAAGGATTCCAAGGGTAAGCCATCGGGGTTTTCCACATTTTTTTCTGAGAAGGGGGCGGCGAGGAATTCCGGTTGTTTTGGGGGGCGGCGAGGAATTTCCAACAGGGGGGCGGCGTGGTATTCTGGTTGTTTCGGGGGCGGCGAGGAATTTCCAACAGGGGGGCTGCGAGGTATTCCTGTTGTTTGGGGGGCGGCGAGGAATTTTCAACAGGGGGCGGCGAGGTATTCCTGTTGTTTGGGGGGCAGCGAGAAATTCCTAACAGGCGGGCGGCGAGGTATTCCGGTTTTTTGGAGGGCGGCGAGAAATTCCTTTCGGGGGGGTGGCGAGCTCTTCCTGGAAGAGCTCTCCACCCCTACCCCGTGTCAAGTTTGATTTTGGCCACGATTGACCAATCCCTCTCCACTTTGGGATGCCTGCTGTTGGTTGCAAAGCGGAGAGCTCTTCTTAGAAGAGCTCTCCACCTTCTCTTTCCAGCAGCATTGGTTGCTAATGTGCAAAGTTGGCTGGGATCACCGAAGCTAGGGATATTTGGTACTGGCTTTGAATGTTTTGAAGTACTGGTGGAGAGCTCTTCTAGGAAGAGCTCTCCACTTTGAGGACTAGATGATATTCCACAAAGTGGAGAGATATTTTTCCTACGATGTCATGATGTCTCACTTCAAGTCCTTATTCTGGACGGTGCCTTTTCAGCGTCACCCAGTTGGAGTAGACAGATGTAGTATATAATATCAAATTATGTGGGAAAGGGAGAGAAGATTCAAGCTTCAAAACAAGAAAGACATCAGGTTTAGCACCTTGGCAAGGTGGATTTTTTTTTAGGGCAAGGTGTTGAGGCCAAGAAGTGGTTGGTTGAAACCCCGCTGGAAAGGAAGAATGTCAGGATGAAAGCAAATTGAGTTTAGCAGCAGCGGCGGCGGCAGCAGCAGCAGGGGTTAGTGATCTAGTATTTGTGGAGGGAAAAGGACAATCAAATTACAGCACAAGAGTGTTTAAAATATTGAAAGATATTTAAAGTGGGTAACGTTCAACTGTCTTGTTGATAGAGGAGAGATGGTTCTTTTCGGACGGGAATAAAGCGACAGGAATGTGTTTGAATGTGCTTTATATTCTGCGTAGATAAGCCATGTCTCTGCGCTATTTCCCTTGAGTTGCTCAGTTTTCTGAAGTCTAAGTACAACTTACAACTGACACATGTTTAAAACTCAAAGCACACAACAGGTTATAGTTTCTGCAAAAGTATGAGCCCATTCGAACACTTTCGACGCCATCACACCTCTGGAACATTTGTCCCTGTTGCAGCTAAAAAGATAATGTTGCCGCATGCCCATGCGCTACAGGAATATCTGAAAACACCAAACATGTTGAAAACACTAACTTTTGTGGAAGTTCCTTAATATATATATATATCTAAATATTTATACGCATACATATGACACATATTGTGTATACAATATGCAATCCTCTGAGAAGCCCTGGCAAAAAATGTATATAAATGCAAATGTAAATGTATATGCGCTTGTACATGTTACATGTTACATGTACATGTATAAGTATATGTAGATGTAGATGTATATGTGTGTATGTGTATATGTACATGTATTACTATTTTGTATGTTAAGTTATATAGTTATTTTGTGCACACACCCCCTGATTTATGGACGTGCTGCCACCTCTGATAGACCATTGAGCGAGCAGGTGGGTTTCCCGACAAACATTCTCAACGACTGAGGAGAACAACAGCAAGAATGGAATCACTGGCTGGATGCTGTACAATGACAGGACTGGCCAAGAATCCAATGAGATTTGTAGCTGATTTCCTTTTTGGTGGTGGCTTGTTTTGGATCATTTGCAGCCCTGTGCATAGTTCAGTGCGCTGAATCCCAATTTTGTAGACGATGTTGTTCCTATTGAACATGGGTGCACGAAGCAGAGCCAAGTCACCAAACCACGATTGTCTAACAGAGATTATGCACATATTGACTTTATCTATTATATATGTAGTATGTATAATCACACATACAAACACAAACAACTTTTCAACTATAGATGGACACGCGTAGGCACACACACACACATGACCCAGACTGTGTTTGTACTAGTTTATACATTTGTATCTGTAAAGAGAGTGCAGTCATGTGCAGTCCATGAAATTTCAGGAGTAGCCCCGGTTTATCTCCAGGACGCTCGTGGTTTATCAAGTTTTGGAAGGGCCTCCCGAGAAGGTCGAAAGGCACTCAGCGCCCAGTTGGGATGTCGGAGGGCCAGGGTTTGAGATTTGGGTTTGACTGAAAATGGACTATCCCCCCACAATGCCTACAGTTGAGTGGGGAATAGACTAGACAAGCATTAAACATTGGGATGGATGAACAAGAAACAGCAAGCAGACCGGCTAGGCATATTTGTCAACACTCCGAGTTGCTAACATCCACGGTTACTAACCCCAACCACTGAAAAAATGGACCTTCGCTCTGCCCGCTCTCCAAGTACAGGCTCTGGGACCAGATCCGTAAGGATCGACGGCACTCGGTGCTAGAGGAGACCATCAGGTGGAAGATTTGCCGAGAAATGGAGGGAAAATTCATGGAATCATGTAGAAAATCATGGAATATATGTTATAGATGGGAAAGTATGGAAATGTATGGAATCTATTTTTGGAAATTTCTGGATAATACTTGAAATAATTTGAAGTATAGCATGCAACTCCCAGTCACAGATAGAAAAATGGAGACCTGGAAATTATGGAGGACATATCATCTACAACATCCTGGATCCACTTTTCCATCTCTTGGGACAGCCTAGCCTAGCCCTGCAGCGGTTCTCTGCACCTTGAAGCCCCAAGTTCTGACCTAGGCGCCGCTGCATCAAGACCCGTGAGTTTGAGAATTGGTTCATGGGCCTTGATGAAGTGGAACAAACTGCTTGGATGGCCCCGGACCCAGGGGGCTGGAAGCTGAGGGTTGGAGGGATTTTTGATCATAGCTGATGCTAATTGAAAGGCGAAAGGTCCAGAGGCATGTCTAGCTTTGGTCGCTTTTGTGTGGCGTTTGTTGTGTCACATTTTTTTGGAACCGTCCCCTCGGCACCCAAAATATGACGCCCTGGTTTCGCAGGCGCAAGCTTACTAGAGGCAGAGCTCAGTGCCTCGCAAATTCAGCAGTGCCTCGCACTCATTCTTTCGACTGCCATGTGGAGCCGCCATAAGCTTCTTGGGGCTCAGGTTTAGTCTCTGTTCAATCCTGTTTAATTTTTTTGAAGCTTTGAGCGGCAATGCGGTCCAGTTCTTCCCTTGTAAACAACCAGAATCATGCTCTCAAATATAGTCAGTCAGATGTCAGTCAGATGTCATACGGCTGTTTCAGTCCCTAAGCTCTTGGGTATCTTCTAGCCAATTTTCTGGAGTCAGCTTTGATGCTGAAATTTTCGACCCAAAAACATCTGGGATTGCTGGCCCAACGATTTTCCGCTGCGGAAATGACTTGCTGTACAAAATTTAACGGTTCTTCACAAAGGCGCCGTCCGAAGCGGCCGCGCGCCCTTTATGCGGGTCCCAACTTTCTGATGTCCTGGTGAACAGGGCCATTGGGAACCCGCCCCTGCTTGTTCCAAGAGATTGCTCAGCAAAAGTCCGAGCTGGGAGTGATGATCAAAGTCATAGATCTACTGGTGACAACTTGGCATGTCCAGACTGGCTGCAACAAAATCATGTTTCATTGGCCTCAGAAAGGGTCTATAGGGCCTATACTACACTGCGCGGAGGTTTTGTTTTGCAATGACCCCTGTCCAGACTGACCTGGTATCAAGCATCTACTTGCACAGGACAGCAAGATCTCGTTGTTGGAATTTCAGGCCCCGACTTGGTTGTTGCGGGGGCCGGGGTGTCTGAACGTGTCTGAACTATGTTTGTCCCTGGCACACCCGCACACTCACTCATGCAGTAATTACATAGGTCTCTAGTACTCTCCCTCTCCCGCTCACTCTCACTCTCTCTCTCTCTCTCTCTCCCTCCCTCCCTCCCTCTCTCCCTCTCCCTCTATACATGATATGCATGCCTAATTTCCAAGAGCCCATTACACGGCCTGATCCAGACAGCTATGATACCCATCCAACATATACATCTGACATCATCTGACCAATATCCTTTCGTAGTGCCAACCCTCACCACAATTTCGCGCAGAACTTTGTGGGGCGAATGGGTGGCATCAGACAGCTCTTTGAGCAGCGACGTCTGCGCATCTCTACGAGCAGCTTCGGTTGAAGACCTGGGGCTGGGGATGTGGTCGGCTCGGTCAACCCAGGGGGGTGTTGTCCCTGAAACCGTGATGATAGACATGGCACCCTTGATACCCCGCATATTCCGGGGTTGATCTTACATGCTTCCAGGCAATCCTAGACTTGGTTGAACGGAATATGTATATTGGAAGCCTCATATTTGGTTGGGAAATCCATGGTTTCCCCATTTAGTTCTTGAACCCCAGCCCATTGCACAGGTTGGGCCCACTGTGCGCCGTGCCCAGGCAGAAAAGATGTTTGTGACTACATCGGCATTGCCGAGGGTGCTCGCGTTCGAGTCAATGACCTTAGATGGCCAACCATGCCTAAGATATCCCAAGATGGGGTTTGTATGGAAATGGGGTGTGCTCCCTCCAGTTATGGGCATTGTAGGGGGATCCTATTTTCAGACACGCCATGACACACCCAAATGTATCCGAATTGCATCAAAGAGATTCAAACACGAGTCACGTTTTTTTGCGGCATAGCACTCTGGATACTGGCATTCATGGGTGGTTTTCTTTCGTGGTTTGCAATTCTGTGAGATCAGCATTTGGGTCTTAACTGGGATAATGTGTGTTTGGTTGTTTTTTTTTCTTCACAAATATATAAAATACTATATTACTACAAACGCTGTGTCATTTGTTTCATTGTTTGTTTTTGGTACACTTTGGGACCACCCTGGGAATGAAATATGTACAGCATTTGGAAACATGTTCTGTCAAATTGACAATGTTTGCGTACTTATAGTTGACAGTTAACACAATCTCGGCACAAAGATTGAATAGCCTGAGCACGACTAAAGTGTGTTTGTTGGGGTATGTTGGCGTGTCCAAAACATACAGACATAAAATACAGACATACTTGTTGGCTCACCCCACTTGGTTTGTTCTAATCCGAGTCACATAGCAGGACCAAGCCTGCTTACCCTACTGACAACGGGGTTTCTAGTCCACTTTGATGGATGAGCCACCACGTATCACTGAAGGCCCACTACTACGTGCAGGGCCAGAAATCCCGCGGCTGGAGGGAAGCGCAGGTGTCGAGTAGTGAGTCGAACGGTCTCTGGGCGGTGGCGATTCAGGGGACCTCAATTTTCATAGGGGTACTCCAGAAACCCCAAAAAGATAGAAAAGGAACGCCCTAATTGCTAAGATACTAGCATAATGTAGTATATAATTAATTGTTTCTGTATCTTTTTATTTGGTACAATTTGATCATTTATTTTTTGTATGCACTGCACTGTGAGCCGTGTGATGATCCTCCCCGGTTTATCTCGTTGGATCTTTGGCTCCACAAGGCCATGAAAGCATCAGAAAGCTACTGGCTTTCCTGAGCAAAAACCATCGACCTGCAACAGGGTGCATATGATCCTTGACATTCCTTGACATAAGAAACTAGCTCATCATGGCTGTGCCTTTGTGACATGACTTGCCCTTTGGAAACCTTTCATGGTTGGCATATGTTTGGCATATTGTTCGATGGAGAAAAGCTCGGGCAAAACTAATGCTTTCTGGAAAAAATTGCCCAGACAAACATCCGGAAACTCATGTTACGCAACACCATCAAGCAACAATCAGCGCAGATGCAAGAAAAAATCCATTGAAACAAACCAGCCCTGGATCTCTGTTGCTGCGCCTTGAGCCATGGGCCATGGAGTCAGTGGGCTCGTTGAAATGGCCAAGGCGACTGGCAGAGGTGGTGAGACGTGGCAGGGCGGCCAACCTCAGAAATTGCTGGAGAGATCAGTTGACATTCAAAAGATGCTGTGGCGAAGGATCTTGGCGGGGTGGTTGCCGAGGGCGATGTTTTTCCTTGGGCGACACGGCTATTTTTTCGGGCTTGGCCGGCTTGGCACACTGACATGGGGATTTTAGTAGCAAGAGCGGGGATCAAGCCAACGATCAAATTCACTGATGCAAGGCATTGCAAGGCAACATGGGCAGGATCCCGTGGTTTTTGACGGTCCAAATGTGATCCAAATGTGTATATCAGGTCGCATTCTTGGGATGTATCATGATGTGTCTCTAGACAAGCCGATGTAGATGGGCACTTGGTCATATTTTTATACTTGCTTGATGCTTCAGATTAAGTCGGTCAAAGCATCAACTGCTTCGAAAATTCCAGGCTCCGAGCCAAACAAATCACCATTTTTCACCATTTTTCCACAGGTACATCCAACTTCCAGCCGCCGGCGCGGTGCAGGAGCCGCCTCTACGTGCTTTGCGGCCGCAGAGCAGCAGATCTGCTGCAGCGGCAATCGTTCAAGCAGCTGGTGGGGGATGCCTGAGGCGGGATGATCTGTGGACCTAAGGGATTTCATTCATGATTCTCTCTGGTAAACTAACATAACTATAGAAAATCACCATTTTCAATGGGAAAATCCACTATAAATGGTAATTTTCAATAGCTATGTTAGTTTACCAGAAGGTATTTAATGGTCTATCGGTATGAATGATACGATGTGCGATGATTTTCTGGAAAAAACATATCATTAATGGGAAATTACATTGGGATTTACTGTAATGGGATGATTTATATAACTAATAGTGATATTGAATGGGTATATGAATGGGAGATGACTGGGATATGAATGGCAGATTGGTGCGATATTCATGAGCATTTTAATGGGACACTCTATTTAAATCAGAGATTTTCCAACAATTCGCGTTTCGTTACCGAAGGGGATTTTCCGGTTTTTAATGGTATGTCAATCGGCGATTACTGCGATATTTCTAGGAGATTGCTGGGATATGCATGGGATACCCTCTGGCAACCTAACAGTTTGCAAACTGGCACATGACCCGTTTAGAGATGATTTACCGTGATTTACCGCGATAAAACAAAATGATTTCATGTGATTTTCATAACAAGGTTAAATTGCCAGAGGTGATATATATATATATATATGTATATAATAAAAATAATTGTTATTATTGATATTAACTATTATTATTTGTCATTATTATTGTTATTATAACTAATATTATTATACCATTATATAATTGCTATAATTCCCTAGTTTCAACTTTTTGGTTAGTAATAATTCACCGAAAGGTTGGTGTTGGGATTCTTTGAGTTGAGGTCTTGAGTTTGGCTCACCTCATTCTCTTCCACATCAGTGAAGGGACAAGCTGCTTTGCTAGCCTCAGCTTGTCTGAGTCGAGCTGCTGTGGCGGACCCAAGGTGAAGGAATGTTGGGATGACTTGTTCTCTGCTGGACACTGCTGTGGACACACTTCAGTGATGGGAGTGGAAGCGGACCTGCAGCCCAGTGGTTGCTGGTTTGGGAAATTTACCCAGGAGTATTGCTGTGGCGACATTGACAAAGGGGAGGAGCAGGGTTCTCGGGTTCTTGGGTCTTCGCGCCACGACCACATCAATCCGGAGATGGCATAAAGGCAATGTATAGTAGTGTGGCAAGCCCAATAATAAACTTTGTTTTTTTTCCCGGGGATGGTTTTATCATTGGGATTCATTGAGTTTAACCACCTTAAATCCAGATTTTTTGAAGTTTTCGTAGCAGGACGGGAGGTTTCGTGGTTGTTGGGACTATCGCTTCACCTACGACAGCTGCTGCAGATCCTTGGATGCCTTAGCCCCGGAGAATCCATGGTCGCTTGGGAACCTCTCGGCACTCTACCGCGCACGTGTGCTGAAGAAGTGCGTGGCGGTGGATAGCATCCACCACTGCAAGCGGATGTGGCACAATGCCTTGCAGGAAACTGGGAAGAATGTGAAGGATGTATGAGGGGCATGACATTTGGACTATTTTGGACTTTTTAAGTTTAACATCATGGCTGCAACCCTGACGTTGCGCTGCGTCTGACTTCAGGTGGCTATGAAGATAAAGTTGGTGTTATTACCCCAATCAACTTACTCTTCATAGGGGGTGGCAAATTTTGATCCCTTATGAAGATAAAGTTGATGTTTCCCCAATCAACATACTGTTCATAGGGGGTGGCGAATTTTGATCCCTCGTGAAGATGGGGTTGATGTTATTACCCCAATCAACATACTGTTCACAGGGGTGGCAAATTTTGATCCCTGAAGATAAAGTTGATGTTATCGCCCCAACCAGCATATTGTTCATAGGGGGTGGCGAATTTTGATCCCTCGTGAAGATAAAGTTGATGTTATTACTTATTACCCCAATCAACATACTGTTCGTAGGGGGTGGCGAATTTTGATCCGTCATGAAGATAAAGTTGATGTTACCGCCCCAACAACCATATTGTTCATAGGGGGTGGCGAAGTTTGATCCCTCGCGGAGATAAAGTTGATGTTATTACCCCAATCAACATATTGTTCAGAGGGGCTGGCAAATTTTAATGTGATGGTGATGATGATGATGATGATGATGTTGATGATGATGATGATGATGATGACTGTAAGTGTGGAGCAACGTCCGGGTTGGGGCGAACATCTTTAACACATTCCAACCCCTCTTTTGGCATCTGCAAATGTGGTATCCGAAAACTTCAGACGTCTAGCAGCATGGCAGGAGGTGCCATCTCTCACCCATGCGAATGTCCTGCGCCATGCGCGATCCATCGCCACGTCTTGGACTTTGGAGGACGCCTGGGACGACGTCCTGCGGATCAGCCCTGGCTTTGGTGCCAGCATCGCCCTGCATGGCTTAGCGGACATCCTGAAAAACTGGCTGGGAGGCAGGGAACATGATACGACCCAATCCAACTGAAAGTAAAGGAAAAGAACATAAAGGAACTGAAGCATACTGAAGCAAAGCAATGCAAAGAAGACATGTTTTCATCATGTTTTCCTTCAGCTCTTTTTGATTCTTCACCATAAAACATGCCTGTCTTGTTCAAACATCGCACTGGGGACATTTTTTTGACCTTGCTTTGTTATTTTGAACGGGGTATTCGATCATGTTCGATCCGAGACTTGGTTCGAGGCACTCATGTAAACTTTCACCTTTGCATTTAGGTCTGAAGGCTCATTGTATTTTGTGAGTTCTCCTCGAATCAACCCAATTTATTTATTTTTATTTTTAAATGTTATTTTGTTATTTTGGAGCAGGGTTTGCCTATTGTCATTTCAAGATGACACTGTAACCATCACATTCATCGTCCCATTCGGAACCACTGGTTCCGTGGTTCATCTTGGTTCCAGGAGTTCAAGTGGAAAATTGGGTCTTTGAGTACGCTGCCAACTTTTTGCGGCATTATCGCTCAGCGGTGGGCAGGATTCCACCGGAGGACTTGCGCACAGCTGGGGGCCTTCGGATCGCAGACTTGGATCAGGCATGTCCGGCATGTCCCAAAATTTCAATGCTACAATTGTCTCCAAAAGCTAACATGGTTTGGAGGATGAATTGACTTCCCATCACATCCCCCGTCTTCAGAAACTGCAGACAAGAATAGCCTCATCACAAATGGTGTTTCGCCAACCTTTCAGGTGTAAAACAATGGGCAGAAACCAATTGAACATCCAAGTAAACATCCCCCTGTTGTTTGTTTTTTCTTTTTGAAACGGAGAATTTCCATGAGTTTCTTGGACATGGCCATTGTTGGGCTCGTTCTTAGATATCGGGGTTCGCCTATGACAACCTGCATGGATATGGCCTGCCCTTCCCTGCGCCAGGCAGTTAGTCTCTTCATGAAGACCTCCTACGAAGTCTCTGCACAGGTGGCCCTACGTGAACGTTTCACCAACCGAGAAAAGGATGGCATACAGGAGCCGGGGTCAGTTCCGATTTTCTAAGATCATCGAAGATCTTTTGAGTGTCAAATATTCCCAACAAACGGGGGAAAGTGTGCCACTGAGAGCTTCAAAGTGCCATGGTGGCAACAATCAAATACAATTCGACGGCACTGGAAAAGGAACACAATGAACATATAACATATATGTTAAACCTGTTCAACCCGCAATATTGCAACATATTTTTGTTCCTAAAATTTAACGCGAGCAACTTCACAGATCTTGTCATTGTCATTGTCTTCCTCCCTGTTCCCAGGATCTGTTCGACCAATGCTGTCTCGAAGCCTTTGCACACGTGGTCTTGGTCCTGGAGCTGCTGCAGTTGGACCACGTGCCGTGTCAGGGCACCTTGATCGCGCTGCTGCGCTACTTGGCTTCAGCACATGCATCCAATTTGGAGGTTTTCGGATGATTGGGGGTACCCTCTGGTAAACTAACATAGCTATTGAAAATGGCCATTTATAGTGGATTTTCCCATTAAAAATGGTGATTTTCCATAGCTATGTTAAATTACCAGAGGGTACACCAAAATCATCCAAACTTGGTTTTGAGAAAAACCAAAGGTGAAACAGGTACCCATGTTTGAAGAACCCCCCCATTGGTGAACCCACCAGAAAGGGGAATCTACTGTAAATATAGACAAACGTATATTTTGATAATATATTCCATTTGGTTATCTGACATAGCTATGGAAAATGGACCATTTATAGATGATGCATGATGATTTGCTTATTGAAGATGGTGATTTCGTGTGATTTCCTAGTTCCCTACCGTGAAAATCACCGGGTATCATCGGGTATTGGATGGCCAGGCTATGGCACCTTCCCCTCCGGCCGCTTGTCGCTGGAGAAGTGGGACGTCGTGGACAACGACTCGGAGATCATGGTCTTCCTGGAGCCATCCGACGATGTGCCGCAGATGGCGCGGAAGATCTCGCGGCGGCTGGAAGCAGATGGCTGGCCGCCCTGCACCTTGCAGACAGGTCCGGACAGAATTCAGAATCCGAAAGAAGATGTCTAGGTCTAGGTCATCTGGTGGTTATCATCTATCACGATGTCATTTGTTCATATTCTCTCTCTTTTCTTTTTTAACAAATATATATATATATATATATATATATTATATATATATCTTTCACCATTTTGCTGGGCTTGCGACCCACAGGTACCAAGCTGGTCTGCTTTAGTTTGCACCTGGAAGTGCCCATGAAAGTCGAGCTCTACTTCTTTCGAAAGGATGTGCGGCAGGGAATCATCACCGGTGACATGGGAAAGAATTTTCCGCTCCAAGCCTGGGGCGGGCGCCTGCCGTTGGAGATCATCTATCCTTTTTCATCCTGTCGTTTGGGAAGTGCCTGGGACACTGGATGAAGTAACGGGAAGCCTGGAAGCTGAGCTGAACTCATGATATTCTTCAGGTGGGTTGTTTGTGGATGTTTCTTAAAGCCCACGTCATGTTCCTGTCATGGTATTGACATGTATTGATGGCATGGCCTCTCTCGTTGTTTTTTCCCTCTTCCCCATCCCCTGTGGTAGCAGGCCGCTTGATTAAAAAACATTTCGATCCACCCAGGCCTCAAGAAAATGATAACCCTAGCAAATGATAGTGAGCCAATAATACATAAACCATTTTGATGGTTTTTACAATTCATTTCTGGTAATTTTGGGGATGGTGGATCCTATTGCTTTCCCTAACATTACATCCATCTACGCTAGGTATTTTTTCGTATTCCTAGATAGGGACCGACCTCGGCCCCTCTAATGTGGTTGGAATCTCTGTCACGCTTGCGGAACTTTTTGGGCATTCACTCCGGCGCAGCATCATAATTCTGTTTCAATTCCTTAGTGAATCATAGTGAATCAGTGAATCAGCAACTGGGGATCCGGGGATGAACACATGTCACAAGAACACATGTCCTGGATGCATGGTCCCATTTTAAAATGGTGGGTCAAAAATGGTGGCTTGCCATTGGCAAAATCAGCTCCATCCTGGCGCTGTGGGAACCATCCCAGGGATCCCATCCCAGGGGTCCCATGTCGGTCGTGCCAGGTTCCTGGAGAACTGTGGCATGCCCCAACCGGCCACTGGAAATGCTTCGCCTGTGGAACCAGAGCCCTGGAGAAACGGAGACCTTTTGGGCTGTCGCTGTGGGTGGCTTCTGAATAGACAATGGACCAAACATGTTTTGATGATCATGCTTGACATGACATTAAAGATAAGTATATACTTAGAAAATGTTAGAAAGATAGACAGATTATAGATTGGTACTCGTAGTCGCACGAAGGTATAGAGGGAGAGAGAGAGAGAGAGACAGAGACTAGATTGTATAGATGAGATCAGAGTGTATTATCTTGGCTTAGCCTGGCCAAGACTAGATTAAACAATATATTGAATGGATAAATAGACAGGTAGATGATAGATAAGGTAGTCAGGGCTTTCGGATGAACAAACGTGGAATGCACTCTCCTTTTGCCTTCATCCGTATTGTCCTTTCAGAGGGACAATCGGCAGGAACCACATATGTTTGGCGCAAAAACATGCATTTTTTTCGAAATGTACTGAACCATGTCTTAAATCATTTTGGACCCAACAAGATTTCCAATCCCAAGTTTCCATCCCATACTATATAGAGATTCATACAACATCATACATCATCATACATCCACACATTTCTCGAATACGTCTAGAATATTCTGAAATAAGATAACTCACATTAACTCATCAATAACTTCCTTTTGGTTTTACCGAAGTTTCCATCCCGTTCCCAGCCGTGTTTTTTGTTTCCTCCGAGGCAACCGAACGCCTTCCCCGAGTACGTGGGCGCTGGGCACTTCGGCCGATGCCTGGCGTTGCCGGTGATCTCTGGGGATCGGGACTCGGGGGATGCCCGGAACCAGCGCTTCATGGCGCTGGGCCTGGTGCCTCGGGCGTGGATGGTGCAAGGCACAGATTTTTCCGAAAACGGTCACCATTTTTTAACTGGTTCTGGAAGATGTTTTTTTCGTACTGAGTCCTGGAATATCTGGAAATTGCCACTTGGGTATGGCTAAAAAATGGTTGGCCCACCTTTTGAGATGGTAAATCAAATGGAGTTGGGGATCTAGCCAAAAGGACGTTCTAAACCAATGTTGGGGTACCCGATTTTCAGACCAACCCATTGGGTGAATGGGTGAACCCAAAAGCAATGCTCCAAGGTGGGCGAAGACTTGCGCTTACTTGAAGGCTATGCCCGGGCCTTGTGGAAGGGGGGCTATGCCTCCCTACTGGAGGAGCTCGACTCTGAGCCCTGCCTGAGTCGGAAGGAGGCCATCTTGCAGGGCGACACGCACGCGGGATTTCCGTGGCCCCCTGAATGGGAGGAACACGAGGCTCGGGAGGCGTTGCTAGAGGAATTCCGGCGGAAATTCGAAGTTGAGGAGCTGAAGGATCCCTGGACCTTCAGGGGGAGAGAAAAAAGATGCGCGCAGCAGATCTGCAGGGATACAGGTGCCAGAGAACATACTGGGCCTTTGAATAGCTTATGTTCGGATTCATCATTTAGTTTCCAACTTACTTGGGATGAGTATCCCAACTGACAATCAGTTTTGGGAGGGGGCATAGTTACACAACATGTTAAGGTGGAGATTTGGGGTCTGTCCAGGTGCTGAAAGTGGGCGTCCACATGCACTTTGGCAAGGCGGACACGGGCCCAGGCGCAGCGGTCTCAATGATCTCAGGACAAGTAGGACAGGAGAGGACAGGAGGGTTCATCTTGGCTGAGCGCCCAGAGCAACAGCTCAGATGTTGGGTCCCTTGATGACTCTTGGGGTATGGGTACCGCTGCCAGGCACCTTTGGTGTGCTACTGCAATTCGGCTTCGGCACGGACAACACAAGGAGGTGGCTGGCGCGGCAGGTGGTGCCACCCACCTGGATCCTCAGTGGCGTGGAGGCGCTGCTGGCTCTGATGTTTTTCCATTTTTTGTGACATTTTTATGACTTTATGATGCTTTATGTATGGTATCATGATTATAATGTATATATATACATTATATTATTTATGATACTTTATGCATGCGCCATATATACATTTATACATTGCCCTATGACGCTTGAGTTGAGTTGAGTTGAGTTGAGTTATATACATTACACCCACATTTGCATATTTATTCATCTGCTGTCAATTTACTTATTTAGATTTATTTATTTTATTAAGGCGATGCTGGACGCTGGTAATTCGCTGGCACAGATTGTGCAGGATGCCTCCGTGGCCAGCGCGCTGCGTGAGTCTGGCATCTTGGATGAGCAGCAGGCGGGATGTGGGGCTGGGCTGAGTCCATGTTTGTTGTTGGTCCCGACGTACACAAGGTGATACCCAGTAGATCGCCCAGTTTGTTTACAAGCAGGTAGGTTGACTCATTGACATTTTTTTGAACATATCATCTATTAGAATCTAATATACATTTAATATACCCATAAGTCCCATAAGTATCCATAACTTAGATCGGGTTGTAAACTACGGCCTTCCTTGGATCAGGCCTTCTGGGGCCTTCTCCTCCCAGAGACAGCTCCTTGGAGCAGAGTGAACTCTTGGGGATGCACGGGGGTGGGATGTCCAGCGGGTCAGGTAGTTTGGAAAATCGTGGCTTACCCATCTCCCAGCTCCCAGCTGTGAACATCTTTGCATCTAAGGAGATGCAGGCGATCGCGCGTCTAGAGAGTTGCCAGCGGCAGGCCTTGTACACCGTGCGTGCCCAGGCGGGTAGCCGAATTGGTCTGCTGGGAGGGACCAATGGAGGGACCCTAATGATTTAATGGCCTCGTGCAAGGGTTTGTTCGGGTTTGATCGGATTTGATGCTTGGCTTGGTTGCTTCATTGTCGCTACATCATGCTGCATGGCTGCATCACATTTTATCACGGCCGTCTGCACTCAATCAATCACGGCTGCCGATTCATTGAGATTATCCCATTCTGTGATTCTCCTGGACCAATGCAGAAGGGACCATCCTGCCAACCAGGGGTTCCTGGTACATACTGGTACAGCTTTACTCCTCATGACCCCCGTGTTGGAAATATGTTCGTCACTGTCTTGGTGCCAAGCTGCTACCCTTGCAGAGCCTTGCAGGCCACCAAGTTGCACGACGAGGCCCTGCCCCGCTTGAGGGAGAGATTCCAGAAGTTGGGCTATGGTGCGAAAGCTCAGTCCACCGGTGACAGTAACGACCTGAAGAACTGGCCAGTGATCGATGTGCAAGTTTTCATCTCATGGCGAAGAGCTTGCAGCTTGAAAATGCTTGAAATATATGGCCCCGCGCCAGAAATATGTGATATTTCTAAGAGGATGTTCCTTGGTTGCAGTCTCGGACGTGTTTTTTTTTCAGACATCATGATTGATCGGGCATTTTTTCGCCGTGCCATGCACAATTTCGTGGCTTGTTAAGGTGACGAAATGCTCGGCACGGTGTTGGATTGGATCCAGGAACGGGGATGAGAAAAAAATCATGGCTGAGAGTACCTGCAACAGATTTCCCCTAAGGATCCTAAGGCCAAACATATGGTCTCTACCAGCCCCTATATGAAGGATATTGATAAACTTAGAATGTCAACACAGGATGAATAAACCCGAGCCTGACTATTACAGTAACTGAGAGGTATATATGTCCCCAAATAGTGATCAATTATGATCAATTACTATCAAAATTCGTAGTACCCTATGAACATAGAATAAAATAGACTGAGGGTTTAAAACTCAAAACTCCTGGGTTCACATTTACCACATCTAATTTTTCCAATTTTTTCCAAGGCATTGATCTTTTTCCAAGGTGTTTCTGAGCATGTCACGTCCAGGACTTGGCTCCGGTGATCGTGCACGTGCACCTGGATCGCGTGGGAGCTTTCCTGGAGGCCCTGCTGGGCGTGACGGCGTGACCCATGGAATGTGGCCTCTGTAGCCATGGATGTCAAGAAACACAGGAGAAAGACATATATATATATTATATATGATTATATGTATATATATATATATTTATAGTATAGAATAGTGTCATATGTATATGTACATATAAATATCATAACATATTACACTATAGTCACTATATTGTCACTATAATTATTACACACAGACCCTGAGGTTTGCCCACGCCCAGAATAATGTAAATACCAGGGAATTCTGTACGACGTCAAACAACAGGAAGGATTTTATGCTCAATTCTGTTGCTAGGGTGTTAGCCAGAACATGTTGCTTCTACATATCATATACCCAGAACATGTCGCTTCTACATATCATATGGAATTAACCATACAGTCATTAGGGTTTCTTAGGGTTTCAAGAAGATATCAAAATCCCCCGGCCCCATGGAACAATTTATCATACAGTCATTAAGGTTTTTATAGGGTTTCAAGAAGATATCAAAATCCCCCGGCCCCAAGGAACACTTAAACATACAGCCATTAGGGTTTCTTATTGGGTTTCAAGAAGATATCAAAATCCCCCGGCCCCATGGAACAATTAAGCATACAATCGTAGGGTTTCTTTCAGGGTTTCAAGAAGATATCAAAATCCCCCGGTCCCATGGAACAATTAACCATACAGTCATTAGGGTTTCTTAAAGGGTTTCAAGAAGATATCAAAATAATGATAATAATAATAATCATCATCGCCATCGTCATCGTCATCATCATCGTCATCTTGGCTTGCCCGGACGCTCGTTGCGAGTCCGGGCAAACCTCAGGGTCTTGCCGTATTACAGGATATTGTACCATGTGATACTTATATATACTTATTACACACACACATATATATATGACATATATGACATATGAGTCAAGTTGCAATATGATCTTGATTTTGCACATGAGCAGTTGGTGAACACCTTGCCCCAGAGCCGTTTTTGTGTCCCAGAGGTGGACGAGTTCTACCGCAACCAGTTCGAGACGAAGACCAGCTGTGGGGTCGCTGCCCTGGGCTCCTGGGGCTACTCCCCAAATAGTCATTTCATCTACTTAAATGGTACCCTCCCAATTAAACAGCCGTTAGGGGTTTATTAATCCAGGGTTGACATTAGATGCCTTTAGTTTTGTTTTTAAAATAGACACACACATATATTATAGTTAGCCTTACGCACTGACGCACTTCCCATTTATATATACCCCCCCTCACTTTTACCATCATTTAAGAACAGGTGGATATTTTACCCCGTAATTTTTGATATTTGAAGTGCGCCAGTGCTTCCTTATAGAATTTATAACACCTATAACCTAAACCATAACAAACAACCAACAAAACAAAACTCAAACAACCTAAACAAAACAAACTATCCTAAAAATAACCTTACCAAGAAACAGAACAACCAACCAATACAAAGAAAACTCAATAGCAAAGAACAACATAAAAA
>Ga0126342_10003118_pt1 | contig 27030 bp, 24 predicted proteins | sample Cyp1metagenome_FD_92528 | JGI IMG/M metagenome (GOLD analysis project Ga0126342, IMG submission 92528) | Coral microbial communities from Lord Howe Island, Old Settlement Bay, Australia - Cyphastrea 1 metagenome | ecosystem: Host-associated > Invertebrates > Cnidaria > Coral ...
CCACAAGTCCTATCTTTTCTGTTTTAGTGGTCGCTATTTTTCCGTTGCCGCCCCCATGTCCCATTAGATTTCCCAGGTCAAATCGTCAAATTTCCACAAGTCCTATCTCATCTGCTTTTAGTGCTCGCCATTTTTCCCTTGCCGCACCCATGTGCCATTAGATTTCTCAAGTCAAATCGTCAAAGCCCCACAAGTCCTATCTCATCTGCTTTTAGAAGTCACTACCTTTTCCTTGCCGCAACCATGTGGCATTAGATTTCCCAAGTCAAATCGTCAAATCCCCACAAGTCCTATCTCATCTGCTTTTAGTGGTCGCTATTTTTCCTTGCCGCGCTCATGTGCCATTAGATTTCCCAGGCCAAATCCCCACAAGTCTTATCTCATCTGCTTTTACACGGGGAAAGGCATTCAGGCATGCGACTTTGGTCAAATGCCCAGGGTCGAAGACCCACAAGTCCTATCTCATCTGCTTTTAGCGGTCGCTGTTTTTCCCTTGCCGCACTCATGTGTCATTAGATTTCCCAGGTCAAATCCCCACAAGACTTATCTCATTTGCTTTTACACGGGGATGGGCATCCAGGCATGCGACTTTGCTCAAATGCCCAGGGTCGAAGACCCACAAGTCCTATCTCATCTGCTTTTAGTGGTCGCTATTATTCCCTTGCCGCGCCCATGTGCCACTTTTGATTTCCCAGGTCAAATCGTCAAATCCCCACAAGTCCTATCTCATCTGCTTTTAGTGAGTGGTCGCTATTTTTCCCTTGCCGCGCCCATGTGTCATTAGATTTCTCAAGTCAAATCGTCAAATCCCCACAAGTCCTATTTCATCTGCTTTTAGTGGTCGCTATTTTTCCATTGCCGCACCATGCGCCATTAGATTTCCCAAGTCCTATCTCATCTGCTTTTAGTGGTCGCTATTTTTCCCTTGCCGCGCCCATGTGCCATTAGATTTCCCAGGTCAAATCGTCAAATCCCCACAAGTCCTATCTCATCTGCTTTTAGTGGTCGCTATTTTTCCCTTGCTGCACCCATGTGCCGTTAGATTTCCAAAGTCAAACCGTCAAATCTCCACAAGTCCTATCTCATCTGCTTTTAGTGGTCGCTATTTTTTCCTTGCCGCGTCCATGTGCATATAGATTTCCCAGGTCATAATCGTCAAATCCCCACAAGTCCCATCTCATCTGCTTTTAGTGGTCGCTATTTTTCCCGTGCCGCACCCATGTGCTATTAGATTTCCCAAGTCATATCGTCAAATTTCCACAAGTGCTGTCTCATCTGCTTTTCGCTATTTTTCCCTTGCCGCACCCATGTGCCATTAGATTTCCCAGGTCAAATCGTCAAATCTCCACAAGTCCCATCTCATCTGCTTTTAGTGTTCGCTATTTCTCCGTTGCCGCACCCATGTGCCATTAGATTTCCCAAGTCATATCGTCAAATCTCCACAAGTCCTATCTCAACTGCTTTTAGTGGTCGCTATGTTTCCCTTGCCGCGCCCATGTACCATTAGATTTCCCAGATCAAATCGTCAAATCTCCACAAGTCCTCCTATCTCATCTGCTTTTAGTGATCGCTATTTTTCCGCTGCCGCACCCATGTGGCATTAGATTTCCCAAGTCAAATCGACAAATCTCCACAAGTCCTATCTAATCTGCTTTTAGTGGTTGCTATGATGTTTCCCTTGCCGCGCCCATGTACCATTAGATTTCCCAAGTCAAACCGTCAAATCTCCACAAGTCCTATCTCATCTGCTTTTAGTGGTCGCTATTTCTCCGTTGCCGCACCCATGTGCCATTAGATTTCCCAAGTCAAATCGTCAAATCTCCACAAGTCCTATCTCATCTGCTTTTAGTGGTCGCTATTTCTCCGTTGCCGCACCGGGAAGCTACCGGAGGGGACCTCTCCGTTCTCCGCGAGCCTTGTCGCTTCCCGTTGCAGGCAACAACAGGGGAGACACATGGCCGTCCATTCTCCGCGAGCCTTGTCGCTTCCTGCTACAGGTAACAACAGGGGAGACACATGGCCGTCCCTTCTCCGCAAGCCTTGTCGCTTCCCGTTACACGTAACAACAGGGGAGACACATGGCCGTCCGTTCTCCGCGAGCCTTGTCGCTTCCTGCTACAGGTAACAACAGGGGAGACACATGGCCGTCCCTTCTCCGCAAGCCTTGTCGCTTCCCGTTACAGGCAACAACAGGGGAGACACATGGCCGTCCGTTCTCCGCGAGCCTTGTCGCTTCCTGTTACAGGCAACAACAGGGGAGACACATGGCCGTCCGTTCTCCGCGAGCCTTGTCGCTTCCCGTTGCAGGTAACAACAGAGGAGACACATGGCCGTCCGTTCTCCGCGAGCCCTGTCGCTTCCCGTTAAAGGTAACAACAGTAGAGAAACAATGAGAAAATGGAAAAAGTTACATCCAGCTGCAATTTACCATATTGCTAAATGGCCCAGGATGAAACCCATGAGATGGGAATAGGAATTCTTCATGGGATATAGATGCTAGGGTCCCAACACATGGGTTATGTGAACATACCCCAAATCAGCCCTAACTCCTATCTCATGTGTCCAAACTGTAGCCTATAGCATTAAAAACCATAAACTGTGGGAATGTAAAAACTTGATGCAGGTATCCTTCAAATGACTAATAGAACCATATGAGATAGGAGTTTGGCACCTTCAAAGGGCAAAAACAATACTTTACTCATGAGATGGGAAATCAAAAAAACTGGACCCTCCGACAACTCCTATCTCATCCGTACCTAGTATATATATATAATCATCTCTAATCAATTTCCACTTGTGATTTAAGTATGAATCAAAACGGCGGACTACAAGGCCTACTTGGCCTACTTTAAGCACGGGTCCTCTGGACTCATTGTGCCAAGTGACTGGCATCATGAAGTCCTTGCCCACGAGAGGGTGGAAGGAAGTGTCCTTGAAGATCTGGGAAATGACTTCCGCACGAAGATGCCACCTGAGCTGAGTTGTTTCTGGGCAAATTTTGTCTCAAACTGAGGTTTTTCAAAGCTGCCAAGCCGCATCTGCAGCACCACCAATGATGGCAGGATTATGTTGCACCTGAGGGACCCAGAAGCCGAAGCCTTTCTTCATGGGGAACAAGTCTTCTGTGCATATAATAATAATAATGATTATATATATAAGTATGTATGTGTGTGAGAATTAATTATCAAACATAGTTATAATATGTATAACTAATTATAATTATAGTATTTATTGATGATTACACTGATGACGAGTCTCTCTTTCTCTATCTATCATCTCTCTCTCTCTCTCTGTGACCATCTAGTGTAATTATTAAACATCTTTCATGTACTAGCTCTATGTAGGGGTGCTGATTGAAACCCAGCCCGGATTACGTGAAATCCCTCATCAACATCAGTGACCCACGTTCATGGAGCATGATAGAGAAAAGCCACAGTCATTGAAAGGCCAATGCATAATGCTGCAGAGTTGGGGTCTCATTATTTCCAATTAGGCTAGGACTAAGATAGGTCTGCGGTCTGCTTGGATCAACATTTTTTCGGTCCCTGGCTTCGTCACAGCCAGACGCAAGATGGATTGGTGGGATTCCCAATTTGGGACATGCTCAGAATCGAAGTACCATGAACTGCAAATAAAGGACCGTGATTCTGGAAGCGACAAAAAATGTAACGCAATGCCGCAATGCCACGTGCCAAAGAATATGACTCTGACTCTCTTCGTCTCTCATCTGCTGTCAATGTGGGCTTATCGGCTTTTCTGTGGCACAAATTGGGTATGGCTCAAGTAGTGTTTGACTCCCTAAACTTGACGGTTCACTGGAATAGAACATTGCTGGGGTGTTGATCAACATAGCTGTTCTTTTGAGCCACATCCAATTCATGGTGGCAGCTATCGGCAGCTCAGATTCCCACCAGACACTTCAGGACTTCGCTGGCATAGATTCGACCAGCTTTGTTCTTGAAGCCGATGGCGCCATCAGATTTTAGACCTTTGCTTCGGGGAAGCAAAGCCGTTGCTCATGGATGGGTTGAACTGTTGAACTGTTGAACATTTGAAAAGGCCCCACCCCAAAATTCCCAAAAGCCATCCGCAGTTTTCTCACAAACTTCGTCCAATTATCTGATCATCGTGACCGTCGTGACCTGGGGGGATCAGCAGAATCGCCAGAGGACAAACCAACCAACCGAACTTCACCGCCTGGATCTGCATCTGACAAACTCAAGAAGCATTTTCCTGGATAATATCCTCAATTCCTGATGCTTCTTGTCGGTGCTTGCCAATCATGTCAATATGATCAATATGCCCTTTGGGAAAGCCCTCATTTATTGACATTTATTCATGAATTTGTCATGTAACCACTGTGGTTTTTATGGTGCTGCTAACCATGCTGGCCGAAAAAATCTCCCCAATGCTTGGTGAAATCTCTCACCGTGAGACGCTTGAAGGGCGGCCGTGGCTCTTCCTGCTTGGGCTCAACCTTAACGCCGAGCCGCTCGGCCCAATGTGGAAGTCATGAATTTCATCAAGCTTACAGACTCAGGTGAACTAACATAGCTATGGAAAATGACCATTGTAATAGCAAAATCAACATAAATCAACTGTAAAATTGGTAATTTTCAATAACTATGCTAAATTACCAGAGGGATCCAGAGGGTAATCCCCCTAAACGGAAATCTAAAGCAAGAGTGCAAATACACAACATCAATGGGACCCAAAACAAATAGATTCAAATCTTAAACCAGAGTTATGATCAAGCGGGTATAAATAGTGCTGGCAATCTTCAACCCCTGCCGGTGTCATCAACAAGCTACCTGCATGACACCGGCTGGGAACCCCAGAAGTATGAACGCCACCATTTCACACCATCCAAGTAACCAACCTTTTCCCGGAAAATGACTATGACATTATCACATCATTCTTTCAGAAACCACTATCAACCATTTCAGCCCCCCCAAAAAAAGAAGCATGATTTACCTACTGTTTTAGTAGGATTTGACATTGCAATCTTTTTTGGGTCTTTAAATACATATGATCATATATGATCAACATATGTATATATATATAATAATAAAAATAATATATATATATAATAATAATAATGATAATATAATATATATATATATATATCAACATACTATCATATGTTCATTGAATTCATCAGTTCATCCAATCTGAATATCTCTGGATGAGATCCCCCATGGCCACCTCAGATTCTCTCAGATCCTCTCAGCCATGTTGCCATGTTCAGCAAGGTTCCGAGTTTCGCATCGAGCACCTTCGTCTCCTGTTCCGAAATACACCATCCCGGTGGATACCACCATGACTCGGACCATGAACCATGCGGTTTATATGGGTTTATATGGGTGGATACCACTATGATACCACTATGTTTACAGTACTAAAATCGGAAGCTGGGATTACTGTACTGATCTTGTTGATGTGTACTCAGTATACTCGTACAACAACTCCTGGAGCAGTGGGGACCTAAAACCCGGGCAACAATGCTGACTGCTGACTCAACGGGCAGCGGAGAAAAAACAACAGCAGGTAAAAAAGGCATCTTGTGTCGAATCAAATCTATTCAAATCTGCATTATTTTTTTTTGGGCATCCCTAGGCTTAGAAACATGTTTCTGACATTTAAAACCCCAAAACCTGACATTTCAGCCTTTTGCTGAGCAGGTCGCTGGTCCTTCTTCAAATATTCGTCCAGGGATGCCCTCCAGTCATCCATCAGATATTTCCCTCGCATCCGGTCCTGGCGACAAGTGGAGCGACAAGGTGCCGTGGAGGTGCACAAAACACAACAGGAATTTCTATGAATGGATCGAGGGGCCTTTTTTCACTGCTGGCTGAGGGGCCATCCAGCACTGCTGGCAGCTGTCCCAACAAATACCATCCTATAATATCCTATATGTATCCTATACCTTTCAATCCTTTCCAAGTCACCTAATCCAGTCTTGGAGTCAAGCATTGCCAGGGAATACCCAAAAACTCGCCCCTCTCCAGTCCTCCAAGTCTTGGACCAATGCAGGGTCGCTTTCCCTAAAAGTTCTGCAATATTTTCCCACCATCCGGTTCCATTCCTTGGTGAAATGAACACGAGACAAAGCACTATAAAGCAACTGCTGCACTGGGAACAGAAATGAGTCCAGAAAGCATGTTTCGTATGGTTTGATGACATGTTTCCATTGGCCGGCTTTTGGGTGCAGCATGGTGCAGCTGGTTGGGCACACATTTTGTTACAAGTTGGCTTCCCCGCAGCCGAGAGTCGCAGGCGAGTTCGTCGCCATGATCGCCGCGCAAGCGAAACTTCTTCAGCACCTTGAGCCCATGGAGAGTTCGGATATATTTTGAGGATGATCAGGAGTAACATGGAGTAATGAAGGAGGACTGCATATCAAAAGGCGTTGGAGGATTACTATTCTCATTGGTTATGGCCATTGTTCGCTTCCATGTCTGTGCAAAACATGCGTCCCATCCACACTTTAAGAGTAAGAATCCGCCATTCACCGGGTCAACTGAGCCACTTGGAGCCAAGCTACGGCTTTGGGGACGTAGAACTTGGGCAAGATCTTCCCGTTGCCCGAGCCATTCAGGGAGCCCAGCTCTGCTTCGATCACTTCGGCGAGACGATGGTCCACCGGATTCTTGCCTTGGGCGTATGGGCCCGTAGCAGATAGAAAAAAACATAGCTGGAGACCAGGTCAAGCTTGGGTCGAGCCCTGGGTCTTGTATGGTTTCGTGACCAAAATGGCCGCTGTCTCTGAGGGGCTTGTTTAGATGTTGTCTATTTTTGGACCGGTTGATGACTCCCAACCTTTCTTTACCACGTCGTTCCACCGGAGTGCATGCTGCCAAAGTTATGAGGATAGTTTTGTCCACTCCCAGTCTGAACGAAAAGGCACATTGCTGGTCGTTCCAAGATGTTTCAAGCCCTTACTGCTGCAGCCCAGTTGCTCTTCCTAAGACCTTCTGGTGAAAAGTAGTTTGCACGAATCTCCTCAAAGCCCAGACGGGAAAAAAACAGCTAGCTCACCCCACCATGCCGCCATGCCACAGAACAAAGCTGAAGCATAACATCAAAAAACATGAGCCGAGAAGTGCCATCGAAACACTAAGTGCCATGCTTCCCACCATCCAAGTGCCCACTGGGTGCCCACTGGGCATACACTGGGGACCTCACCTCAATGTTGGAGAATTTTCCTCCATGAGCTTTGGCTTTGCCTGGCTCAACTTCCAAGGTCTCCATCTAATGAAACGGGGAACCAGCCAGGTCTAAGGGATACCTTCCGCTGTTCAAACATGGCAATGAGAAATATGGGAAATCCATGGAAATCCCCTAACAATGGCGCCTTTTTCATAGGAAAATCATCTCAAAATTGCCATGTTTGCTACCAAAGGCCCACCATTTGCCCGCTGCCAACTACTAGCACCTTCGATTCCACTGCCACTGCCGCAGCCAATTGTGGTGCGCATGATGATGATGGAAGGTTTCTCTGTCTGAGACTTGGCCTCCAAAAACCGCTGCTGAAAAACACATCATGTCTCCTCTTCTAAGATGAGGGGTGAGGGACTCCATCATTGGTTGTCAGTTCCTCATCTTGGAATCTCCTGAATGGCCCTGCCTTGAAAACTACCCCCCTTCTTGACATCCCAACAAGTAAGCAAATTCTTCATTTTTCTGATCGCTGATTCCTCAGTTTGTTGGTGATTTTGATGCTTTTCTTGGTTAGCTTATTTTGGTGATTGCTTCCCATTTCTTTGTGTGTAAACCAGCGAGTTTTTTTGTGCCCAAATTTTCCAGCCTCTGCCACTGCCTTCTCATACACAGCGGCATCATGTACATCCCCATTGGGAATGTGCAGCACATTCCAGCCCTGCAAGGCTGCTCCGCCGGGCGCCAAAAAAGGCGGATTTCTGGTCATCCCTCACGGAAATCTTGGCCCGGTGGTTTGGAAGTATAGGGCTTCCCCATAGAAATCATCCATATTATGTACCTGGAAAACCATAATCTCATTTTTTTTGGTCAAACGGCCTTGATCATTTTTTTTGGTCATTACGGCTTTGATCGTCTGGAGCCACTTGCGTGAGAGTTGCTACGGCTTTTTAAGGCCTTTTTTCAACAAAATGTCGAAAAAATACGGTTTTGCTACGGGTAGGTTTGTGTGAGAGCTGCTACGGTCTTTTACTTTTTTTTTCAACAAAATGTTGAACAAATACGGTTTTGCTACGGGTAGGATTGCAATGTTCTTTTGATTTGACCATTTTTTTGGTCATTACGGGTAAAAACAATTTTTACCAATAAAAATTGATCATTACGGCTTTTCCCCATGATGACCAGCAAATTTTGTGTTTTTGGCTTTCCACATACATATATATATAAATATTAATATATATATATGTGTATATATATAGATGTATATAATCACCTTGGTACGGGAATTCAAGGATTCCAAACCACCAACCCAGACCATCATCTACCCCCAATTTTCAGTGATTAAACTCATTTAAAAATTAAAAAAATCCATATTTTCTTGGTTGAATTCCCACAGCTGGATTTCGTTGGTCGAACCTTGGCTGCGAAGATCTGTGCCGTGTCTTCACTGAAGGCCAGGTTGGTCCCTCCATCGATGGTGACCTTGTTGTCCTTGGCACAAAACTGGATGGCCTTGACATAGATATCTGATGCGTATCTAACGTAATTAATGAAACGCAATGCAATGTATATAATATATATATATATATCATAGTGTATTGTTATATGATATGCTTTATACATCTTTATACCTCGATAATCTATATTAATATATATTATGCATATGATTTGATTATTCACGAACCTAAAATAAGGCCTCCTGGGGATAGTTACCACCACAAAGCATCATTCCAGTGACATCGCAGTGAAGGTGAGGTTGTTAGTGTGATCCATACCCAAATATAAGTATACAATGCACATCCATATTTAAATACGTCTCACACACACTCTCTCTCTCTCCCTCTCTGTTGTTGTTTCTTTTGATGCAAGTGAATTGCTCATCGAGGTCCGAGTTAAAACCTGTTACAAGGCAAATCCTCAAGGTGCAAACACAGGATCACCAATGACGTGCTCTTTTGAGCACTCTTGGGCACCGCTTTGGTAGGATCACCGATAAGTTATGTATACTTGTGTATCCCATTTTCCGACACGCCCGTATCTTTCTCAAAGCGCCATAGTGCTGGCCAAGCACTGCATAGCTCTGAAGCAAGTAGAATGTCTAGGATGGTCACACTAATTGCTGGGCCATGCTGCTATGACTACTAGTTGTAAAAACAGGCAACAACAAAAGATCCCCATCAACTTGTAGGCAAATCCCCAGCCGGCGACTCACCCCCGGGACCCAGCTCGTGGCCCAGCTCGTGGCCTAGCGTCATCGTAGAAAACGATGAGTTTGTGCAGCTTCAAATGTCCAGCCAGCGACGCGGCCTCCGAACATACACCTTCCTGAGCCCGGATCGTTATGGAGCCCTGACTAGCTGGGGCCAGGGACCACTAGCGGGGCCATTCGGATCACCAACAAGACGTCCGAATGTGGGAGAATTATTTTGGGAAAGGCAGCTCAACTTTGGACATTTATATAATTATATATGTATATAATATATATGTATATATGTGAACAGTCATATTATATATAATTATAATTATATAGTACATTCACAATAGTTTCAGCCATCCAACCTTTCCCAGCCAGGCTTCCATCAGGCAGCCATCACCAGCCAAGACAAAGGTGTAATTGTCAAAAAGCCTCAGCTTTTTGGCGAAAATGAATACCACAAAAGGCTGAAATTCTTGGCACTCATAAGTACGCATAAGTATTTGCACCATTTTGTACTATATAAGCATATACTTGAATAGGACAGAACATTTGGAACTGCAAATATGACCCAGTATGTGTGCAGCGTGTCTTAAGTTGATCTACATGGTTTTGCCATGGTTTTTCGCTTGCAGGTCGAGTCGCGCAAAGCCTTCCTTGTTGAAGCGTGCAGCCAAATGTGCTTCTGCAATCGCCATGCCTCTGGATCTTCTTGCAAGGCAGGTGTGTGCAACGTTGCAGCGGTGTTGCATGGTGTTTGCAGTTACTCCAAAAAGTCACTAACAAGCACCCCTACTGGGAGCTTGAATAGCAATATATAGCAATACACGGGCAAACTTCACAAAAACATCATCAACAAAACCCTTTTGAAACAGCAAGCCCAATGAAACCTCATCATGCGAGCACCAGCCACCCCAGTCATCCCGGCCCCACCTACGGCGTTGGCAAAGCCTTGCCCCAAAGGACCGGTAGTCACCTCCACTCCGCTGGTCATTCGGAACTCTGGGTGTCCAGGCGTGCTGCTGCCTGCATGGCAATGGTTGATATAATCCTGGCATATCCTGGCGATCCTTGGTACCCCTCAAACATGTAATTTCTAGCTTGCTTGCAAACAATAGCAGCTACATATCCCTATTGCAAATGGAGTATATCCAAGGTCTCACCAATAAGATCGCTGAACATCAAGGATGTTGAACATGGATGAACATGAATATGAAGTGCTCAATGTACTGTTCTTGAATGGTTCAAGTTCAAACATTGTCAATGCATCATGAGACCACAGGAATATACTGTGAAAAGAGATGGCAAGAGAGATTTCAGTCAGAACAACTGAGGATGACCAAACAACTGCAACTCACTACTTGATTAACTGTCAAAGTCTAACTGGTCACGTCTACTGCCTGGGTTATAGTCTGTCCTGAAATGGGGTGTACTCAACTGTATAACAACTTTGATGGGTTACATAGGTTCATGATGATAAACCACTGGCTAAAATTCTCTACATAGCAACTACCCTGCCTATTTTTGGACAAACCCATATATTAACTGACTACTATGCCGTGCTAAGTATGAAAATAATGTATAATTGCATCATAATTATATATTCTATTCATATTTATGCATAGTAGTCAGTCCAAAATGGTTTTGTCTCAAAGTAGGCACGGTACTACAATATTGGATATCAAGCAAAACTGGAAGATCAGAGGAGCGCCTGCTTGGCGAAACTGCTGCAATCGCTCCATCGATACCTCCTTGGTGGGTGGTTTCACATTGCCGACTGCTTTGTAGTTCTGATCCACCAGAAATGCTTGGTAGTGTATGAATAATTTGAAGATATTTGAAGAAAAAAAACATATATTGGTAATATAAATCAACATACTGCAATATATAAATATAATATTTGAAACCGTCAACCAGGTGCTTTACCATCCTGTCAAGTCATGGACAGCTTCAAAGATGAAACTACCAAACTAAATTAGGTTTCCTTGAAGATTCATGGCTAAAGCTTCGAGCTGAATCTATCGTCCTACAATTATCTCCACATTTTTGCACCCTGCCAAGAGCATAAGTTGCTATAGGAGCACCTTCTGAATCTCAAGATATCTCAAATCGTGTCCTTTCTGTAGACGGATTTTATACTATTTTTTTGCTGAGAGTCGTAGGGGCCGCCCAGTCCATTGCCTGTCAAGTGGAGCATGACGTACAGCAACGCACTGGCATGGCCAGCAGAAAGCACCTTAGGAAGGAGTAGACTTCAAGGTGCACAATGAACACATGTAAACACAACTGGATCAACTGGAACTGGGGACCCCAAAGTTTCTCCATGTGTGTTTCTGTCTTCAGTTGACCCTTTGTGCGTTTTTTTCCAGTGGGTCAGGTGTTTTTGTCCAGGGTTACCATGGGGCATCATCTTTCTCTGACCTGCCCATCACAAGCACGCTCCTAGCCAAGCTGCGAATCGGTCACGGTTTATCCACCTGCAATGCAATATGTGCTTGTGTTTGGCTGCTCATGCCCGGCAAAAAGTGCTTAGGAGCTCTGGCTTGCAAGTCCGCCAAGTTAGGTTGGCTCCCTTCAAAATTGGCGAGCATGGTAAAGTATAATGGATTGATCAATTACATATGATTCTGCCACTATCACAATCTTTATCATCTTTGCTGGTTCGCAACCACCCTCTCGAAGAGGTCTTGTTCGTTTCACCCCATCTGCGATTCCTCAAATGGTCATTAAATTCAAGCTGTGTTCCGGCCTTTGAAATGGTGAGAACCGCATGATTTTGCCCCACCTTAGGGGGCAGAAAGCAGGCGGTCAGCGGCCAAGAGGCCCCAGAGGGGTTGAAGATGGAAGAATGGAAGATCCCAACTGATTCCACTAAACACTTCTGGCTTGAAGGGTTTGGTCGCTGAGCCCCATTTTTGGGGCCAACAGGCAGCACCCAACTGCAGACCACAGCACAAAGCATTGGCCAATGGAGCGCAACCAAAAGGAGTTCCCAAGTGGCCCGAGGAGGCCTGAAGCGGTGGCCGGTTTCAACCATAGGTTGAGGTTACTCAAAAACGCAAGTGCTCATTTTCTCAATGATCATCAAAGCCACAGACACACACATACATGCCCGAATCCCCAAAATGGCCCTCTTGGCCATGTTGGATCATAATTATCAGGGCTTGTAACGCAAGTTTGAAGGGTTGCGAAGGATCATTTACCTCGGCTCTGGTGGAGACCAATTCGCATCTCCAGCCTTCGACCTGCAAGAAAGCCCAACCCCAGCCTTGTCCACCATATCGGCTGACAATAGACGAATGGTGTAGATTGACAAGGTGTCCAAAACCAAGTCCTGAAGCCGGAGGCTCTGCATTTTCTTGGGCCTTACTCATACCTACAAAAATAGATAAATACACTATATATCACTATATCTATATCTATTATATATATATATCATTGATATCAATCCTCAATAGCTGCAAATATCTTAAGATATCTTCAGTGTTCAACAATTCTGTTGTTGGGGTATGGTATGGTCAGCCATGGCTTTTCGCCGTCCTCCTCCATGGAAGCTGCTTTGAGCTTCGATAGGTCTGCGGCTTCGGTCGCAGCCATCTGATCAAAAACACCCCGTCCGGTCGCAGGAGCGATTTGGAGCGGCCGGGAGTCTAGAAACTGGCCGCGGTGCCGTGCTGGAACTGCCATAGGAATTGGAACTGCTGGATGTGTTCAATGGTGGGATTTTAAGGCCCCCGAAGAATGTCAAAACTGGAATGAACCGAATAACCCCCCTAGGCTGTTTAATTAGGAAGGGGGGGACCATTGAAATATTAGATCATACAATTGAAGTCTGTAAATCATGGTTATACAATATTTAGTAACTTTTTTGGGGGTACCCCATTAATTAATAAACCATGGTTTATTAATCCGGGGTTGACTGATTCGCACTGGGGCCTTGAAGCGCGATCAAAACTGATGTGCTATACTTACCTTCTTCATTTCATGAAACATAACACAATAGAACATCAAGAACATATACTTAACTTACTTAAGAATGAATGTTCTTAAATTCATACTTTATTACATGATACTAAGCAGAACTAAGATGCTGCATGACAATCATATAGCATACATCAATGTATAAATGGCATTTGTACACATATATATATATACATACATACAGTAATATAATATATATATAATTATTATAATATTATATTATTATTATAACATATAAGTAATAACATATAATAACAATGTATATATATATATATATATATATAAACCTGCTAAACCTGAAACCTAAGAATTTCTAGGGCACCACTGAATAACCAGTTATTTGCCATTTGCCCTAGAAATTCTTAGGGCGCCCTAAGAATATGCGGTCAAAACCGTTGACCGAGTTGAAGCCCATTCAGATGCGTTCGAACCCGTTCAAACCCATCCTAAAAAGGCAACAATTTAGCGTAGTCGTACCCGTTCAAACCCGTACCCGTTCAAATGACTTCAAAACCCGCGCAAAATGCGTTCAGAATGAGTTCGCTGCCCGTTCGCGAATGCAACAAAATGTTGAAATTTGTTTCTTTCATAGTTGCCCCAAGAATAAGCGTTCAGACCTAAGTTTTTGCGTTCGTACTAGAAATTAGGCGAAATGAACCCGAATAACTAGTTATTTTAATTTGCACTAAGAATTTCTATAGGTTTGATGTTTACCAGGTAATTACTATATATATATAACATTATATCACCAATATTCTAGCTCGACAACAAACACATTGGCAGTGGCTGAAGCCACGCAAAGACTGGAAACCGTCTTAGGAGTAGACAGAACAAAACCGTGGCCGACCCCAGACTTGCCGAAACAATAAATGGCAGGATATTGATAAATATTCTATCTGCTCTGGGATGGCTATTTGGGTTTGTCTGAAAATAGTGTATATACTCCTGAAGGTAGTCGCTAATCACATCTAATCACCATCCTCCATTGGAAAAATAAAGGAAATTTGAAGGTCCAATCCCCGATTTTTTAACACCCATGTATCATATTGTTGGTTACTGTTGGTTAGATATCCCATGTGTTCCCATTATATCCCAATTGAATCCCTAGTAATTATTGATGGTTACAGTAAATCATAATCCCACCAATGCGTGCCCTTGTGACTACATCTGGGTAAATTATAATAATTCACTAACCTGAAATAAGGCCATGTTGGGATGATTCCTCTTATTAACCATGATTCCAGTGAGGTCGCAGTGAGGTCGTTATAATTTCCCCAAATAATATCAATGACATCCCAGTTGCTGCGCAGTCGACCACGTTTTCCAATGTTTTCCACGCCTCGCTTGAAGAGCGAGTCACGCCTCTCAGATCCACTGGCGGCTGTGCTTTCAGCAAATCACCCGCCTCGCGCAACACATTGGGCAAGGTCCAGCTACCGCCACAAATGGTGGCGTGTGACTCTCAGGATGACTATGAAGACTTTCTTTTTCACCGCGCCTGGCTCAAGGCCTCGTCATTTGCCTGGCAGGTTTTGTTGAAACAGTCCAATTTTCTGCAGGCTGTGAGATTTTGTTGAATCAATCAATTTCTGCTGGTTCCGTACCGAATGAAACAAATAACCCACCATTATGGTTCGCTGTCTTACATACGAGTACCTTTCTTTTTGGGAAATGTTTTGGGGATAGATCCGAGTGATGAACAACAGGGGTTCCACGTCATGCCCAATATGACTAGTTGTTTGCTCGGTGGTTTCAACATCATCATCAACCCAGGCAGCCCAGGTGATGAACATAAACTGCTTGGTGGTTTCAACCCCTCTGAAAAATATGAAAGTCAGTTGTTCACCTTATTCCCAATATATGGAAAAATAAAACATGTTCCAAACCACCAACCAGTAAAGAATGTCTAAACCCAGCACCAACTACCGACCAGCTATGAGTTGCTAACCCTCCCAATGGGCAAAAGAACGCCCGGCACGACATGGCGCGACTCCTGAGTTGATCTGTGCCTTCAACTCCTCTATCGAAGGCATAGAAGCATTCACTCCCTCTCGCCAAACAGAAACACAGGGAGCGGCTAGCGAGTTCTGGACCATTTGAGGTGCACATCAGAATCAACCCTTTGTTAACTGTTAGCGGTTGACGATGTTTTCCGGAAATGATTGAAACACATATTTGGGACTAACCATTGGGCATGGGTTCAAACGTAGGCGCCCGTGGGCATGTTGAAAATGGAAAAATGGCCTGGGGGTTGGCCAGTTGAGACCGTACAAGGCCGCGATCAGCAACACAGAAACATGCAACCACTCCAAATCATTGAGAAACCAGTCACACTGAAGTTCCTGTAGAGTGTATCTTGATAATACTAAATTTGGTATTGACGGACAAGAATGTAATCAACCATAAATGTGCGTAACATGAAGAACTTCTGGGAACATCAAGAGCCAATGATTGTGTGCAATCTTTTGTCACGCCAAACATCAACCATCCAATTCATCCAATCATCCCCTACAGGTTCTTATTCTTCAGTTCTTCATATTTTTCGCGCTTTCTGGCCATGTGGTGCCAGGGTTTTCCCAGCCGAGCTTCCGTTGCTTCCGTTGCTTCCCAGCCGAGCCTCTCGTCTCCGGGCCACGTAAAATCTCAGCGCTCTTCAACGGCGGCCGTTCAGCGAACCACTGAAACCCTCATGTTTTACCATCTTTCAACGGGGAAAAGATGGATGATTAACCTTAAATATCAAATAGTTTGATGGTAAAGGAGGGAACATATGATGATTCACCAAATATATCCAAATATCAAATTGGTACAGTACCCGATTTTGAGACAGATTCACGTGTTGATGATTTTCCTGTTGACGAAAAGGGTTTTCGCATTGCCAGGTTGAATTGCCCACGGGTACACTCCAATACTGGTGGGGAATCCTGGATAATCCTGGCGTCCAGGCTCTGGTAACACGCATCCTTGGGCTCTTGACTGCAGGTCTCTTTATCCTTTTTGCAGCTTTTTACTGTCAATTGTTACAGCCACTGCTTTGCAGTATGGAGCGGCAGTTGCTGCGGTATCGTAGCATAGCCACTGAATCCGGATGGACTGCAGGTGGTCAAAGCTGAGATACTTACAATGTTCCCTGGGGGCTATTGCCCTGTATGAGCATTCCTCACTATGTCCCCTACTCTATCAAACTAGATCCATATACCCAGGATCTACCATACCCCTATTCTTCTCCCATGTTTGTTCATTTACCTATATTGGCGTCATCCACGTTCATTTGGTTGATCATCCGGTCTGGTCACGACAAATGGCTTGCAAGTCCCCTGCCTGATGTAAGTCTGTGATAACCTCTGATCCAACCATCCAACCATGCCCTTTCGGGGAAAGGGATAAATAGATGGGTCGGTTGCGCATACCATTTATTGTCAGTGAAATTGTATAACTAATGAGGACTGCCCCTATATTTTCATCAACAAGTAGGCTATTTGAGACATCTATGATCTGATCACGGACTGGGTGGCTCACCACACTTTTGGCTTATGTAGTCTAAAATTTGGGTGGTATAAGTGGTATACCCCAACATGGCAATTGTGATAGGACTATCAGACTATCATGAGAAACGATGATACACCATTGTGTGTTGGATCATTGAGTACCCCATTTTTGGGCACAGGGGATGGATCAAAACCCTGCATCCGTAACAACATAGCCAAAATAAGTGGTAAAACGCGGATGTTCATCCCATTTCATCCCCATGAAAATAGGATATTTATAGGTATTGACCCATGGCTAGGAATCCACTAAAAACACCGGCAGTCGCAGCACGACTGAAGCCCGTGGCAGCGCATCTTGTGGCCTGCCTAGCTTGCCAGCCATAGCAAATTGCGCGTTAATCGCAACGCGTTAATCGCAACGCGTTAATCGCAACGCGTTAATCGCAACGCGTGTGTGTCTGACTTTCTATATCTGGATTATATATGATTAGGTGGCGGCATGAGCTCACTGAAGCACAATGAATATCACTGAATCAATTTTGTTCAAAAATTCCCTGAAACAAACCCATTCTGATATGCCTTCTTATTATATATACATGACCAATCCTAGAAGCAGGATATGAAATATGCCATCAGTATCAGCATTTAGCCAATAAATGCCAAGAACTGCTGTACATATGGTATAATTCATTATAATTCACAGTAATTGAGAATTTCATCATATTGAATTTATCCATCATTATCCCATTTCACTTAGACTCTGCACCTAGGTTTACCATGGTTTACCATGGTTTACCTAGATTCCTAGATGTCTTTTTTCAAGACGCCACAGCCACTGATTTTCGTCATCACCGCACGGCCAGCCCAAGGATGCACATCGTTAGCGCCGGTGTGAGAGGTTGTCTCTGAAATGCGAGGTTCTGCGGCGATGATGGTCACAACTGCTTGGTTTGAACCAACCAGCTATGGGTGATTCTATAAACCAAGAAAGACATCAAACAATGGGGATTTGGCGGTGTTATTGGCTTGATGTAAGGGACATTGCAACAGGAAACTCAGGAAACCTCGGTTTTACCTTGCAAATGCATGTGTTTCTGCATGTTTCCTTGAACAAACGGATGAAATAACAACAATAATCGAAGTCAGCACATTGCAACGATAAGAAAAATCAGGTACGTAATCCTGTATTAGTTCAGCGCCAAGGACAAGCATAAGGTCCACAAGCGGGATTGTTTCCACAATATAAACGTGGATGTCCGAGTTTGGGATGTCTGTATATGTCAAGTATCCCCAACATCCCCAACATCCCCAACCCCCAAAATTCCCCCAAAAATGCCCAAGCTTCCCCGCAGCCAAGGCGCCACAGGCACATAGTCCCCATCCGGCGGCTCAATTCCGTCGGTCGTGCTGCCATCCGGCACCACACCGGTCCCGAAGTGCGTCGTCTCCGTGAGGGTCAGCGTGGTGCTGCTGGTGCCGTTGAGTGTGGTGCTCGTCCGCGTGGCGGTGATGGTGGAGATGGTGGCCGTGGAGGTGGAGGTGCTGGTGACTGGACCTAGAGAGGTCATGGGGGAGAAAAAACCTCAAGGAACTGAAGCAAAAAAAATGGGCTGAATATGGCTAAACATGGTTGCATGGTTGAACAATGTTTAACCTGACACTTCATATACTTAGTTACTTAATCATTAATTGCTGTCTAGTATATACATGTATATACTGGTAAGATCTGAATGGACATGAATAATTTAATGTGATACTGCCATGGGCCAAATGATCAACTTTCCTGACGACGGGCTGAGGATCTGAGGTGCGGACATGGATTGTAGTGGGTGACACATCCGTTCCAGCCATCTACTGGTACCAGCTCTTCCCCACCCAAGATGCACTGCCTCGGTGTTGCGTAGAATGACCTTTCCCTCATTTCCCTCATCCAGCAGCTGATAGCAGCTGGGAAGTCCCTGAAATGAAGCTTTGTCATGCTTTGTCCTTTCTCCATGCACAGAGGGCGTTGCAGAAAAATCCAAAAAAAGTCAAAAAAAAAACAGCTAACCAGCGCAGCGACTCTTTCATGTAGCATGAGGAGCTGCAAAAGGTAAAGGAATTGCAGTAGGGGTTGGCATCACACAAGATCTGGCAGTCGCTGACCTGGCGTCCAGGGACGGATGGCTGAAGTCATAGAGTAGACTCTGAGGATACTTGATTGGCAGTTGGTTCCAATGTTGCAACATATTATGCAACAACCACTTGGAGTGCCGCCGCCAACCATTCAGTACTGATGTTTCAACTAGCTGAAGAAGCGCTTCAGGATGCTTCAGGTATTGTGTCCAGCCTTATCCTCATAGATAGGAACCCCCAAAAAATGGAAACGTTAAATTCAACTGAGATAGTGGTTAAATCACTCTTGTACCTTTTCTTGTTGGGGGGGTGCCATAACATTCGGCTGCTTTCGAAGACATGTGTTAAGTCCGAGCCGCTGTGTAGCCCTCATAGGTACCAGGTGTTGCTCCCGCGCCTCCAGCACAGGCTGGTTTCCACTGTCAACCATCACAAAAACATGAATCAACTACAATCTCTCCCTGGTGGTTGTAACCACTTACAATGGTAGAAAGTTAGGATCATCCTCCCAAGTTTTGGGATAGCAGTGATCATCACAGGAATATACCCCTAGGATCCCCATAGGTCCAGCTGTGATTCAAATGTCCACCATGTTCACCTACACCAAGGTTTATTACCCACTCTCGCGCCTTCAAAGGCGACTGCTCTGGGCAAGCTTTGCCATGGTGACATGGTGCTAGTGGTGGTGGTGCTACTGCAGGTACAACAGCGATAGAAGGTCCGATAGACCTCGGAGGGGATGAGACTTCCACAGTGGCTTTTGGTCCAGGGAAAAAAAGGAGGTGCCTTTCAAAGGATCCATGATCTGCTTGGCTTGGCGGGCCAAAAAAATACGAATCAGCTGGGAGATGTTGGGAGCCTCCCAAGCAGGATGAAGGAAAGAAAACGACACATCTCCAGGCTGTGGATGATGTTCTCTTTTTTGGAGAGTTATCAGACTTTCAAAAGGCCTGAGGTGACCAGTGTTACCACAAGGCGCGCCGCTGCACTAGATACAGCTTTACACTGCCTTAGAGGAAGCAAATGCAAAGTCCAAACTACTATATGAGCCATGGTCAATACTCACCATATAGGATCCTTTTTTCATGGTTATTATTTTCATCCCTATGAACCATTGGATGACTAGCCCCTATTATATAATGGTTATTAACCATGAGTATTGACCATAGCTCATATCACCACAGGGTAAACCTCCATTTTCCTATGGTTTTCCTATGGTTTTCCTATGGTTTTCCCATTAAAACCTCCATTTTTCCTAGCTCATATAACCTGCAAACCTATCAAATCAACTCATTTGCCAAGTCGCTGCTGCAGGGCTATCCACTGGGATCAAAGCATCGGTGGCTTCCACACACTTCGCCTGGACGGCTCAGTGGATGAACCGCATCTTGGGCCAGGCACCCCTTCCAGACCCTAAGCTTAGGAAAATCTTGGGCCTGCAAACATTGGAAAATACAAGGCCTGCAAACATTGGAAAATAAAAAAATGTAGGTTTTTCGTATTTTTTTTGTCGTTCAGGTTGCCATTTTGGATTTGCGTTGTCATTTTACTGTCATTTTTGTTTGTAATTTCTTTGTCACTTTGGTTTGGGACATGCAATAAAATGTCAAAAAAATGTCTCCCAATTTGGGACATGCCACAAACATGTCTCCCTATCTGGGAAATGGCAAAAACATGCAAAAGAAATGCACAAAAAACGCAAACATGCACAAAAATGACAAAAAAATCAAAACAATGCAAAAAATGACTCCCGTGCTGAAGTCAATCAGGTTTTTGGACTTTCCAGCTCCAGATCTAGGCACCCGCGCCAGATGAGAAAACGACAAGAACATGACGGAAATGATGACACAAAATGCAACACCAAATGACAAAAACATGACAAATATAAATAATTATTCAACAACCCTCAGAGTTTGCTGGCAAGATTTTCATAACCTTAAGCTTTGCAGCAAAGTATTTTTGTGTATAGCCTATATATGGATGTCTTTAATATGCATGCATGCTACTGAGGGGTGGGTCCAAGATGGGTGTCCCTTAGCCTCCCTTGACTTCCTCAACGTTTTGCCGACCTTCAGGTGACAGCCCCTGGAGGGAGCATAGAAGGAGAAGGAGTTGCAGCCCGGATTTTCATCACAGGCAGTTGCACAGACACCCAAGTTGTCTGTCATGACATTCTCAATCTCCACACCCTGAAGCCAAAAATATGGCTGAAGTGGTGAAACACAAGATGACTAGCCATGCATGGCCATTTATCCCATGTAAGCTGCATTTACGGGAACTACCTGTTATGCTGGGGTATGCGGTGCTGTCCACATACAAACCAGTTGCATCCACTTGCCAGCTCACAGTTACACTTTCAACCTTAGTGGGAGATCTTGCGTTCGAAATCAGCGTTTTAGACAAATAACCACAGGTATTGCATAGGAACTTGCATAAAATCCCTCAAGTGTAGCCTAGTTGCACCAATGAATTTTCTTAAGTCAACATGACACATCAAACAGTCCACAAAACAGTCCTGCTATGCTTGTATGAACATTTCAGCCCACCCCCAAACTGGATGATTAGGACAGCAACTCATTGACAATTTGACATATGATTCATCATCATATTAATTAGTCCCATTTAAAATGGTGTATCCCCCCTTTTTCATACACATCCAATATGTTGAATCCCTACACATTCCACGTCCGCCAGCTGCCCCGCGGCTATGTTTCCCACCTGCTCCGACAAGAGCCGTTCAGTGACTTCGTATCCCTCCAGGGCACTGCAGCGCTTCCAATACGTGACGCACTCGCCGTTCCAGCTGGCATTGTCGACCTGGGGATCCATGAAATTCTGATGGCACGATGGTTGGGCTACCCTCTGGCAAACTCACATAACTATGGAAAATCATCATTTTTAATGGGAAAACTCACTATAAATGGCCATTTTCAATAGCTATGTTAAATTACCAGAGGGTACCAATTATGTGAAATATCAGCCCATGCGTTTATTGATCCCGGAGAGAGATATTGGCGTTGAAGACAGAATTGATGTTGAATCAAGTTGAATCAACATCTACATCACGGATCATGAGGCATAATGGATCCATAGGAATACAGAGAAAAACCAGAGAAACACAGCCCCTTCCCCCGAAAAAAACATGAAATACTAGCCTAGAACCGTGGTTTGGTATTTCATTGGGTTGGTTTGTTGGGGAAAACCTACAGGAAACCATGGGTTTTTACCATCAAATAGGGCTTTCCTTCCTGTAATTTTTCCCATCATCCAATTCTTTTAGTATTGTATTTGTGTTCTGTTTTGTGGCCCCAAAAAGGGGTGGTACATACTATCATAATATTAGCGGGCTGCCAGAATTTTCGCTGGGGCGCTAGTGGCTCATGATCCATGATGCAGGCCTGCGACTCGCGGGGCACACTGTGGGGTCGAAGTTGGGGTAGCAAAAATGGTCAGCATATGTCGAAATATGTCATAACCCATGACGGATCCATGGTGCTGCTATATATGCTAACATGACTGGTGTATATTTATGGTACATGTTACCACATATATATATATATAGCATACATGGATCCTATGGGTAATGGTATGGAAAGCACCAAGACCCAGATCTGAAAAAAATGATCCCTACTACCGTGGTGACTTCATAGACAGAACTGAATGCAGGGAAGACGGCACTCTGCAGACAAATTTGCCCAATTTCATATGTCGGGTTCACATAATAAGACAAACTTATGGGCATGGTAAAGTCGACTAATTTATTTCGGACTTGTAACTTGTACTTCGTCAGCCAGCATGTTTTCGGTTGTTGAACTTGGAATGCCCGCCTTCTTCAGGTAGCAAGAACTGCCACAAAAGGAGAAGGAACTGCAGTTGGCGTTGAGATTGCAATAGGCCTCAAGAACAGGGTTTTAAAGATCAAAAAACAAAAATGCAAAATCAAGGTTGGGAAAGATTCAACTCTAAACCAACAAGTTTTTTTAAACAAACTCTTGGATGCTTTGACCGTTTGGCTTAGCCTTTTCGAGCCAAGGCTCTTGACATTGCAACGCCGTGACGTTGTCGTAGGTGCCTGGAATCACCGGGTCGCCTTCGTAGAGGACCTTTCCTGGCAGAAGACTCTGCAAACCGTGAGATGCGATGCCGATGATGCGATGCCACAAATCATTACATTAATATTACATACCATTGGTACTATGATTTGTCCTGGGGATAGAGATAGAGAGAGGCATAGTATGTTTCAAAGTATGTTTCAAAGTATTTGAGATGAACAAAGCACATCTTAATGATTCTGAATGTCTCATACCCTCTGCCCAGGTGAAACAAATCCCCAACGTCAAACTGATACACAGTAATGATGTTCAGTATGGTTGGATTTCTGGAGCTTTGATTGCCCATGTTTGGCTGACATGCTGCCGTAAAAAACAACGACATCTTGACAACACAGCCTCCCTTGTTACTTTTAAATACTTCTATATATAAGTCTTTTGGGTCCTCTTTGCTCTGGCTGGTCCAATCATTCCCATGCAGAATCCAAAAGCCCAAGGAACGATCGGTGACAAAGTAATTCACGGACTCCGCTCCCAGCAGAAGCGGCATACATCGCCATAGCCACATCTTTACCGCACAAGACATGAACACCGTCGTCCGAAATGCAACCATGAGTTGAACTATAGAAATCTTTGATAACGCGCTTTGCGCAAACATTGGGGGAAGTTCGCCTCACTCATGTTGTCATAGCTTATCTTCGACCAAATTTGTCAGACATTGCAGCGCCAGCACATTGGAGGCTCTGTCAACGTGGAGGTCTCTTCATGCACCGTATGATAAACTTCTGAACCAACAAGCCGCAGGGTCCCATGGCATGTGAGGGCAATAACCCAAAACAAGTACCGTGACCTGGGAAATCAACAGAAAACTTTGTAGGTATAGACTGAAGATCAAAAAATTGAGCACCCCAAAATGAGACCTATTGCTGTAATAATTACTAAAACGTGCTAAAAGAGAGCAACATCGATGGTGCCCAAAGCTTTGAATATGCTTTGAATTTGGACCAACACCCGACCAACACCCGGCCCATCCCGGACATACCACTCCATACCCATCTGAAATCAGAGTATTTCAGCTGTAGATCCATAGTGGTCTCCTCCGCTGAGCTTCCCCACTTGTAGAGCGACAGAACCTCTTCCTCTTCCCTTGGCCAGTGATTTTCATGGGCCCGTGCCCTCGGAGATGAGACGATGAGACATTCAAGTCGTTCGACTTTGGTGGTTCAACTTGTTTTTTTTGGCCGAGATGGCGGATTGGTAGGTTCAACCCACCTCAATGAAAACACCTAGGTTGGAGTTTATGATCCCAAATCAATCCAAATCAGGATTGGGAAGAAACAGCCATCCGCCACTTCAGCACCTGTTGATCTTCAGTCCAAGCCGGTCATAGACCGAGACATCACCGGCTTCCTGACAGCAGAGAGAATGTCAAAATGAGCTAAGGGACCTTGCTGCTGGGAATCCACATCAAACATGGAGGTTTAAATGAGCAAATTATGGAACTCAATGGGGGGGTTTCCAGCAAGCCAACAGCAACAGTAACAGCAACAGCAAGCCAACGACAACCACGACGACGACGGCAACGACAACAACAACAACAACATGCTGCGAAAAACTTGGCACTTTACTTGGAGACAGTCAGAAGTACTCAGTTGATCCAGTCTTGGCATGGCTTTCATCCCATGACCATCATCCCAGCCGCCTCCACTTGGTCGCATCCAAGCCTCGCCCAATGATTTTTCATGGGCATTTTGCATGGCAAATGTTAGTTTCACAGCATGAAACAAGTCGTCTCGAGGGGGGAAATCACGGGCATGGGTGCTTTGTTCCATTTTTTGAACGAATTGAAACCACTACCCATCCAGCCGGTATGATCAGTCATTGGTCTGTGTACATCTGATAGCTTGACCCACGCTTTTTTGTTGCTCGCAGGACGCAGGAGCACATGTTCTTCCAGCTTCCATGGAAATTGAGAGCAACACACCGATCCAAAAAATCAAACATGCCAGCAATCTAACCCGGCAAAGGGAAAATTCCACAGTTTCGTACAAGGGTCGAAACATGCTGCTTTTCCACCCCATCATCGGCGCAAATAAGGCACCTGGTGAGGATGGCCCTTGCCAGATTCCTCGAGGAGAAGTCTTCTTGCTCAAGGAGCTCCGTGAAGCAAACTGCTGCCTGAGGTGTGAAAGCTGGAGGCAAAGGTGACACTTTTGATGAACCAAATATCTTAATAATAAGCATAACATAAGAATGACAATAATTCATAATATCATAACATCAATAAAAATACGTTGTTTGTCATTCGTATTCTTATTTATAATGTCTATAAGTCTATAATCATCAGCGTTATTATTCCAATCATGTTTTTTCCACTGAAACCATGCATTCTTGGGTCATTATAATCATATTTTCTTTTTGACACAGTACTGTGTAGATTATGTTTCTTGTTTGGAAATAAAATCAGGTTAACATTGTGTTTGCATGTGTTTGCCGCATGCCTGTGCTGTTACGTGGAGCCTTGTCCGACGCGTTGGTCACCAGATCAAAGTCAAGTTCGTGCAGCAAGGGCACCAAACAATCCTGAAGAGAAACGCTCGTGATCTGATGGTTGGTGGTATACCTACCCCATCCTACCCCTCTGAAAAATATGAAAGTCAGTTGGCAGTGTGTCAAAACCAATAGTACCCCTTCTGTTCACATCAAAATAGCTGGGATTTATGGATGTTCATCCCACTAAAAATGGTATTAATAGGTATTGATCCATACCCAGTTGGGATTATGACATTCCCAATAGATGGAAAATCTTCCAAAGCACCAGATGGGATCTGCACGTGATCCGAGATCTGATTGGATTTGGTTCTGATTGGTGGCACATTTTCTTGATATACTGGAAGGATGGAATGGATCACTATAGTTATCGGAATGGGCGGCACAACTCCGCTGGTTGACCCATTATGTCCATTCTGTTGCGCCAGCAAGCGCACCATTGTTTGAGCATTTTTCAGGTGTGAATTAATTACAATTTGCTGGTTGGCATTTCTATCAAAATCCTTCTGTCTCCTTGGCTGACCCAGACCCAAATGTACCAATCATGGCCCTTAGAACAATATATAGACTTGCAGTAGACTATTGTGTGATAGAGAAATCGACAATTTCCCTCGCGTAATATTTAAGATATTCATCAAAACCCTAATCATTCCGCAAACAAAAAACATGTCAGAGTTGTCACTGTTTCACACCTAATCATGCTTGTCTGAAGAAAAGGGTGCCCCCAAATAAATCCACCAGTGAACCAAATGAACCAATCATAACCTTCATTTTCTTCCTAAAAAAATGGATCTATCCTCCCACAAAATATCAAAAGCGCACCACCTCTGGCACCACGTACTCCTGGCAGTCGATACCTTCACCTGATGTAGAAACAAAAAACATTTAAAAACCATGGTTTCGCAAGGAAAAGGACCTCCAACTTCCAGGGGGTTCCACAGCACATATCCATGGTAATTTACTTGATGATATACAAAAAATAGATGATTAGAATGACACAAGGGGGCAATCTTCCGACATTCTTGAACGAAAAAGATCACATGCTCAAATGATGTTAAGTAGGAATGTTCACGGTGACGCGCCCATCTTCGACGCATCAACCATCCATCACCAATTTGGGGCATTAGCATTTTACCACCCAGTTTGCCATCAAAAAAACCCATCCAAAACCATCCCACACCGAGGTTTTCCATGGTTTTTCCATTGTTTTTCCATGGTTTTTCTATGAGGGATGCCTTAAGGGGATACCCCCGTCAACATACCTCAGAATAATTAAAATATTATTCCGGCACCCGTTGAGTTCAAAAAAACAATTATTCTAAGAACTCATGAGTTCATATGGAAAAATGGAATAATTTCCACCAAAATGATGCCGGTATAGTCTATTTCTAGCCAAACGCAAGTGATCGTAAGCAGCTGCGCGCAAACGGCCGAAAACGGTTTCCCTTCTTGCAGAGCTGGGGCACAAATTTAAACAATTTTCAACATACTCAGA
>Ga0126342_10003119_pt1 | contig 27030 bp, 25 predicted proteins | sample Cyp1metagenome_FD_92528 | JGI IMG/M metagenome (GOLD analysis project Ga0126342, IMG submission 92528) | Coral microbial communities from Lord Howe Island, Old Settlement Bay, Australia - Cyphastrea 1 metagenome | ecosystem: Host-associated > Invertebrates > Cnidaria > Coral ...
TGATATATATATATATATATGATCTATATGATCTATATGATCTATATGATATATATGATATATATGATATATATATATATATTTGATCTATATGATCTATATGATCTATATGATCTATATGACCTATATGATCTATATGATCTATATGATCTATATGATCTATATGATCTATATGATCTATATGACCATATGATCTATATGATATATATATATATATGATATATATATATATGATATATATGATATATAATATTATATATTTTGACATGCACAGCAAGAGACAGATTCAAAGATATTTCCACAGCCGTGCCTCGTCGCACGTGCACAGCCGTGCGAGGTGCGGATGACAATGCTTGGGGGAGACACCTTTGTGTTTTGGTCCGAGGGTAGATGCCAAGTTTGGCGATGCTTGGACCAAAGCTGGATCTCAATCCCGACCCCCCCAGGCTCCCAGAGTTGGTATACGCTACGCATAACTGCATGACCCCCAATGATACCCCCAGCCGATTTAGCTCATGGTTTTCGGATATTCGTTTACAGAGCCTGGGTGAAGGAAGTGATTGGAGAAATCGCAGTGGGTGAAGGAAAGTTTTAGCGTTTTTTAAAAGAAAAAATCCTACCAACCTTTTACTAGATTTGTTACGAAAGCCAGCCGATAGGCTAGGCAAAGTTGTTTTCGCGAACGAAGTGAGTGTAGGGGGTGTGGGGGGTGGAGGTTGCGCAGGTGCACACAAATCTCGATTAGGGTGGCCAATTGGAATTTTTTAGGGGGCATGTGCCATGAGGCAATTTGATGACGGTCGGGTTCGATTCTCCCTAGGTCCCTTGAAAACGGAAGGAAAAAGGTAGGAAAAAACAAAAGGAAAATGAGGGAAAATCGTTAAAAACAGGGGGAAAATGGAGGAACATGGAGGAAAATTGTGAAAAAAAAAATTAAACTGGAGGAAACAATTAGGCAAGCTTGGAAAAACCAAGGAAATCGAGGAAACCGTTGGGAAAATGACGAAACTGCAGGAAGGAAACTCTGGAAAAACCGTAGGAACGCAGGAAAAGGTGAAAAAAAGGCATGAAATGGAGGCAAGGCAAAGCTTTGAAGAAGCTAGGAACATAGAGGCAAGCATATTGAAAAAACTAAGGATCCGAAGCTCAACGGAGAGCAGCGTCCGCTGGGGTTCGGAGCAAAACGGTTTGCAGCTCAACGGAGAGCAGCGTCCGTTGGGGTTTGGAGCAAGACGGTTTGCAAGGGGATGAGGAGTGATGCCGAGGAAGGAGTGGCGAAGGGTTGCAAATGGAGGAAAATGGAGGAAAATGTTGAAAAAAACATTAAAAATGAGGAAAAAATGAATGGCAAGCTTGGAAAAACCAAGGAGAATATTGACGAAACCGTTGGGAAAATGAGGAAATTGCAGGAAGGAAACTCTTGAAAAACCGTAGGGAAACGGAGGAAAAGGTGCAAGAAGAGTTTCTGGGTGAAGAGTCTCTGGGTGAAAAGTATGTGCAAGAAGAATTTCTGGGTGAAGAGTGTCTGGGTGAAAAGTATGTGCGAGAAGAGTTTCTGGGTGAAGAGTCTCTGTGTGAAAAGTATATGGGTGAAAAGTATGTGCAAGAAGAGTTTCTGGGTGAAGAGTCCCTGGGTGAAAAGTATATGGGTGAAAAGTATGTGCAAGAATTTCTGGGTGAAGAGTCTCTGGGTGAAAAGTCTGTGCAAGAAGAGTTTCTGGGTGAAGAGTCTCTGGGTGAAAAATATCCGGGTGACAAGTATGTGCAAGAAGAGTTTGTGGGTGAAGAGTCTCTTGGTGAAAAGTATATGGGTGAAAAGTATGTGCAAGAAGGGTTTCTGGGTGAAGAGTCTCTGGGTGAAAAGTATATGGGTAAAAAGCACGTGCAAGAAGAGTTTCTGGGGAAGAGTTTCTGGGTGAAGAGTGTCTGGGTGAAAAGCCTGTGCAAGAAGAGTTTCTGGGTGAAGAATCTCTGGGTGAAAAGTATATGGGTGAAAAGTATGTGCAAGAAGAGTTTCTGGGTGAAGAGTCCCTGGGTGAAAAGTATATGGGTGAAAAGTATGTGCAAGAAGGGTTTCTGGGTGAAGAGCCCCTGGGTGAAAAGTATATGGGTAAAAAGTACGTGCAAGAAGAGTTTCTGGGGAAGAGTGTCTGGGTGAAAAGTATATCGGTGAAAAGTATGAGCAAGAAGAGTTTCTGAATAAGAGTCTCTGGGTGAAAAGTCTGTGCAAGAAGAGTTTCTGGGTGAAGAGTCTCTGGGTGAAAAGTATGTGCACGAAGAGTTTCTGGGTGCAGAGTTTCTGGGTCAAGAGCCTCGGTGTAAAGTATGTGCAAGAAGAGTTTCTTGGTGAAGAGTTTCTGGGTGAAGAGTCTCTGGGTGAAAAGTATATGGGGGAAAAGTCTGTGGGTGAAAAATCATTGGGGGAAAATAGGGGTAGATGGGATGCTGGCTTTCGTTCCCCCCTCCTCAGGTTATATTAATATATTGTTTGGGGGGTGGATTCAACATTCTGCAACATAGTAGCATATCTGGACCTTTCAGTTTTTCATAGACAGTTGTACTAGATGGATGTGAGGGCGGGATGCAGAAGTGGAGAGATTGTGAGGCCCTCATCAAACTTTTGTTTCGGGCTCAACCAGACACTTCCAGGTACTATTTGGGTAAGGTTTCCATGACCACCTTGGGTCAAGAATGCATCGGTATCATCGGTCTTTTCTATCTTCCCCTGCCCCATGGCTGTTTCTACATGAGCTATACCATGAGCTATACCACAGCTCCAATACACAGCTTTCCGTTCCTTTGCTGACAGAGCCGGACACCTAAACGCGCCATTGCTCTGTCTTAGGATGTCACCATGGCATCGATGCCCCCGCCACGCCAAGCACAGACGGACAGGAAGTCTGGTCGCAGCACTGTAGCATCTCAGGCTATGGCCATTATGGGCCTGCGGCAACACTGGATTTGTGCCAAACTTGGAGGGAAGACTCCCCAAAATGGCATGACAATTGCTATATTGGCTAACTCAATGGCTATATGAATGGGGATGATGATAAACCATCAATTTTGGGGGTACGCCTTTGTGGAATTTGCTGGAATCTTGGTGCCTGTTCAGATCATGGATTGATCTCTTGTGGAGGTCAGAACCATATCATGGCGCATCTCTTTGAATGGCCCTGGCCAGATATCGCCAATGAGTGGCCTGGCTGGGACAGGCAGCATGAGGGATTCCTTTGGCGAAGGCCGGTGATCTAGAAAAACAGCAGCCCAGGAAACATCCACTCCTGAGTGGAGAAGGAAGATTTATTCTCGGTCATGCCAGTTCACCTTGCAATGAAAACAAAGCTGGTCACGGACAGTTTCGACTCGGACATATTCTGAATAGGTAAGTCCTCCACAAACATGTGATGTTGGTTTCATCCTTCCGCGTTCCCATTTCATACCTGCAAGATTTCGTGCCCCGGTTTGCGGGGCCAAGCCAAGTGGGCTAAGATTACCATGGCCCAATTTGGGTTTGAATTTGAACATGTTGGGGAAACACCTCTACATGGTTGATGTGGTAACGATCATTTTCCCTACAAAAAATGGCCATTTGATGGGTAAATCAACCCCACAGGCCCGATGTTCAGACACCGAGCCTGGCAGATGAGGTGTGAGACCTATCTGGGTCCTGCTGGCTTCAGCGTGGTGCAGATCTCACCTCCAATGGAACATATCATTGGAAGTTCCTGGTCGACGCGTTCCTCGGCAGTGGGTTTATGGCTCTTCCCAAGGTCCATGGCCCTGCTATATCTCATATGTATAAATTAAACAAGTAAATGACTACATAACTAAAATAAGTATATATATATACACATACATATATATATATATACACATATATATATATATATATATGTCCTTACGTATTCGGGGAAAAACATGAATTCACGTTCAGTTTTTGATGGTAACTCTGGCTTAAGGGCATGTGGGGCCACACCCCTGACTGTGGGTGTGGCATCTGCGCTTGCCTTCCCAGGGTTTTTGCGCTGATTGCCCTAGGGAACCCTTCGCCGGGGTACGTTCCCTGGGCGGCAGATCGGTTGAGGCTGCTGGAAGCCGATCTGAGAGACGAGCTCCAGCGGCGAGGTGCACGATCGGAGTTGACACATCCTGAACCTGCCCAAGAACCTGCCAAAGAAGTGAAGACAGAGCCACCCTTGCCTGCTGCTGCCGCCCCAGTTGAGTGTGAGGAAGGTTTTGAGCTTCATGCTTGCAGATGGTGGAGGCATCATACAGGTCAACTTGTGGAATGACCTTGTCTCCAAAAAGCAGAGAGCTATCGAGACAGCCTTTCAAGACTCGCAAGCATTCCCGAGGATCCGAGCAACATGCATGGAAGTCATTGTGCTGGGGAGCTGCGCTGGTAAAAGGCTTGCAAAGGTCCAATCGACCAAGAGTTCCGATGTGCAGGTCGTTGGCGAAGGATCCTTATCAATCCACCCATCCCTTTCATGGATCATCACGGACTTCAACTGCCTTGGTGAAGCTTACGAGTGCGTGGCGGTGCAGGGAATCATCAGTCGCATCGGGAAAACGAAGCATTCTCGAGCAGGATGTGCTATGCAATCGTGTATCCTGCTGTCGCCAGAAGGCATCGGCCTTCCGTTGATGCTGCATGGGGACAAGTTTGTGAACGATCCCGATTTGATGAAGACCGGTGTTGAGGTACTTCTGTACTGGATTACCGCGCTGCCTGGCTTAGAGCGAGATGGTGATGGAAATGAAGAGCCTTCATTCTGGTGGCTGTATCAAGAACATGTGATGTTGCAAACTGGATTCAGGGCGAGTCTTCCGCCGTGCAGGAGGATCCTGGAGGTAGGAGGACGAATTGATTGAGTCATTGTGCAGCAATGGAATGTTTGAGCATCCCAGTGTTTAAATGAGGGAGTCATCTCATCCCGCAAGCATGTACAGAGTGAGCTAGATGACATCCAGTAAGCCCATTCTTTTGGAGCTCCCATTGAACGTGGCAGTTGGCTGCTTGCACAGTTGGAGGGAGGTATGCTGACAGATGCACATTGCTGTCCTTATCAGCGTTTGAGGCATTACGGTTGTCCAAATGCATACTTTGACATGGTCGGGCTTGGGCTGTCATCAAATTAATTCGGGCCACGCCGGAACATTGTAACCGCAATCTTTTGAGCTTCCACTGCCGCATATTTAAGCTTTGAGGATGGTGGTCGGTTGCTTGTACAGTTAGACAGCTTTCGCCATGTGGAACCAACCGGAATGAGAGATAACTAAGATGGAACACAAAAGTTGCAAGCAGATGATGCGCAATGGTGAGAGCGGGGCGCGATGAGACCGGCCCGTGGAGTGAGAGAAAAAACACGGCCAGTTGTAGCTGACGACGAGCCAGCAACTTTCAATTGAATGGGTGAAATCCGCACCAGGCTATCGTATAATAATGGTGCAATATAGATGCCCTTGATTTCCGATTAGGCGGTCTACAGATTCCAATCGCATTGGCGGCAGCCTTAGAATTGGCAGCAGCCGCAGTATTGTCCAGAGCTGGCACAGGTTTGAGATGTCGGCGAATCCCAACGGGGCCTAGTCTTGCATGCATGGTTGAATTTATTCAGGAGTAATTCGTGGGAGAATAGCCGTCGCAATACAATCATTACGGAGCCAGCTCCAGGTGTACCGCCAAGTGGCGTTGACCATTTTCACTTTCCTGGACTATTTTGTGGTCACAAACTCGGTGCTGCGTATGCTTCCACATGAGATGTTTAGTGAATGCTCTCGGTGCCGTGTCATAATCCACCATGGTGCAGTAATTACACAGATTCATACTTTCTGTTGGCTTTGAGCAGTATTTGACCATCAATGGAAACAGGCACCAGTTGCAACTGGTCGCCCGTTGGAAATCCCGGGTTCGTTGGCCATGTCCACGGTTGTGCTCAAGCTTCTTGTGCCTGCTCCAAGTTGTGACGTTGCAAAAGCGAACTGCCGCGCTGCTCTTCAACAGGAGTTCAGACACATTCAAAAGGTCGTTCGTCTTGCCGAAGGATGGACTCTTCATGTAACTCGGCAGACAGGAAGGTAGGTAAGAACATGACTGCAGAAGAATAAAGAACATTGATGGTTCAAGAAAATCGGCTAAGTTGGGATCTTTGCGTCCAAGATGAAGGGTCAATGGACAGTGACGCAGAATCCTAGACTATGCCACACTTTGGGCAGGACTAGCGTATACATGTATACAGTTGTCAACTAATAGAAGCGGACATACATTGCGCGCAGGTTGCCTTTGTCTTATTTGAGGTCGTTCTCTTGACTTCGGAGGTGGCCACCATCGAACGCGTTGTGCAGCAGTTGAGCCCGTTGGGCGAGGCACACTTGTTGGATGACACCAGTCACCAACAGAGGCTGGCAGCTGATGATCGCCTCCGAGCAGCGAAGGAGGAACAGCGGGCAGGACTGGCGGCGGCAAAAGACGTAGTGTCCCTTGCTCGAGAGCTTCTTGTATTGAGAGGCGACGGCGGATCTGCCCGCAAGCGCCGCTTGACTGCAAAACAGATACATGCAAAGCAGCAGGAAACAGGGAGCAAACCGTGAGTTGAAATTTTTGGCCGCTGTTGAGCTTTTGCGATCTACGGTCAGAAGTTCTCTGAGGACGCTATGCAGCTTGCGAAGGCTGCCACAACTTATCAGACACATGGGCTGCGCTGCATGGAGGCGGAACAGGCGGCGCAGTCTGATGGTGAGTAAGCAGCCTGATTGTGGGCTTTCAGCCAATCCTTTTACTTGATTGCTTGGTGCATACAGTTTGAAGCTCCGAGGAAAATCTGTGTACAGTGGCAATCAAGGAAGCCAGAGCGTACATTGGAAACGCATGAACCATGCATTAAGACGGTGCCGATGCCTGTCTGGAGTTGCAATAAAAAGCCGTGCGCCATTTGGGTCATTTCGTGTCCTTTTTTTGGGATCAATGAGAGGTAAAACGATGCCAGTCTATCAGACCGGTTGGTTCCTCTTGCCTGGAACGAGAGCAATGCTTATCAAACCAAATGACAGTTGCTGAACTCGAAGTCGTTCTGAAGGACCGCTTCCAAGCTTGTCGTTTTAGACGCCGCAGGACGTCAGGGCGCGTCCTCTTTTGAGTAGTGGAAGTGAAGTGGTAGGTGGTTGAAGTGTGGCAACTTTTTGGTGTCTGTGGTACACCCCAGGTATCGATGGAAAAGTCGCCATATAATGTCTAGGTATATGTACATGCATATATATATATATGATATATATATATATATGATATATATATATGATATATATATGATATATATATATATATGATATATAGATACATATGATATATATATGATATATAGATATATATGATATATATATATGATATATATATATGATATATAGATACATATGATATATATATGATATATAGATATATATGATATATATATAGACATATATTTTAGATATGTATGTATATATATATATGTATGTATGTATGTAATGTAATGTAATGTAATGTAATGTAATGTAATCTAATGTAATGTAATGTAATGTAATGTATCTATGTATGTATGTATGTATGTATGTATGTATATATGTATGTATGTATGTATGTATGTATGTACACGATACATGTATATATATATATGTATTGTGTGACGTGTGCAGGTCTCCCATCAATCAGGCATTTTCGTGTCCTTTTTTTGGGATCAATGAGATGTGAAACGATGCCAGTCCATCAGAATGGTTGGTTCCTGTTGCTGGGGAATAAGAGCAACAAGGGCTTTGAAGTGCCTGAAAAGATATCAAACCAAATCACAGTTGCTGACCTCGAAGCCGCCTTCGAGGACGGCTTCCAAGCTTGTCATTTTTTCTACTGGGAAAGTGGCCGGCTGAAGAACAGAGCCCAGAGACTCTGCCCGTTCTGGCCTCGGAATTGTGAGCGTTGATGGAAAGATATGTTGCAATGGCTTTAGAAGTTTCGTTGCCAACTGTCTGAGGTGGATGGACCACTGTAAATTCTGACCAAGTCCGTGGATGGCTTAAGGGATGTTGCTGTCAGCTCCAGGTAAAAGCATCGTGGACCATTGTGCTGGGAATCATTTGCGCAGCAGGGAGTATGTGGGCTACCATGGATTTGCCATCTGCACGGACAGGTGTGGTATGCTGTTCGTGGCCTGACCAAGAAGCAGGCTAGCTTCTCCCGAGTTGGACGATTGACGATTTCGAAGTGATGCATCCGTCTAATGTCTATCAGTCTATCAAGAAGGTTGCAAAAGTAGCGCTAGTGATCATGCGGAGTTGGAATCGCCCACAAAATTGAGAAAGACATCTTGAGGTGCTGCAGATTTCGGTGTGTACGGGGAGCTTGACGTTGAAGTGCTGCTGTGTCTGGGTCTCACATCAGCTTGACGCTTTTCCCTGGCCATATGACATCCAAACGCCGCTTTATCAGAATCCATTTTGCTGATCCAAATCCATTTTCCTGATTGCTGTTTTTTGGGTCAACGTCACCCCCGTTGGTGTACGGTTTGTTAATGTGTGAGAGCATTCCGCTGAGGCGAGCCAGGAGTTTTCGGCAGAAGGCCTCCATGTTAGCCTGTGTTGTTCCCCGAGCGACGGGTTACGTCCATATGTCGGAGAAGATGACAGCAGCAAGCACCAAAAACTATAATATGCCCAGACGCACATAAAGAATACGCAGTTACATCTGTTTCGGATAATAAATTGTGATGCACTCATTTGTTGGCTATGGATGAGTGACAAGCAGGGAAGCAATTCATGAACAAAACAAGGTGTGACTTAGATGCTTGAATTTGGATGCATGGCTTGAAGCAGTTCTGGTGATGCGAAATATGCACCCAGGGATTCGACCAAGAACCTTTAGCATTGCTGCAGCCTCCTGATGTTGCCAAGGCCAGGTAGTGATGATACGCATTGATGTTTGAATCATCAACCAACCATCAATCAACTCATCAGACGCCACAACATAACAGAATTCAACATGGGTACCATGCTTGAACCATCAGTTCATCAGTTACCGGTGATGTCCATGGGTAGCGCCAACAGTTTTTTCGACCAGGGTCAGCGTGGTAAGTTAGTGGCAGAGAGCACTTGGGCATGACGTTTAGCAACACAGGCAGAAAAGTCGGTTATGTTGTAAGAACAGGTATACGGGGGCTTGCCATCGACGTTTTGTGTCGACGCCATGGGCGGTAGCCGTCGGTGTGGCTGCTGTGGGGAAAATTGTTGGGGGTGCTGGGCCAGTAGTGTCCGAGGAAATGCAGCTTGCCTGATTTTTGGAGCTGTTATTTTGGGTTAGCGTCTGATTGGAGAGACACCATTTGTGTGACTAGTGGAAGGTGGCGCAGAAAGTTCAGGCAAGAGGTGGTCGGCAGTTTTTTTTCCAACATTGCTGACTGTTTACGACAACCAATTGCAAGGTTCCAATGGGCATGTTTGCTCATTCCGTTGACGTCACGACGGTTATGCAAGCATTGCGTGTCCTGGCGGAGGTTGGCGGCATCCTTACAAATGTTTTGCCTCCGCTGGGGGGCGGTGCCTTGGCTTGCATTCCAGTATGATTGAGAGCTAGCAGTTGAGTGGAATGTGTAAAAGCGGTGTGCCATCCGTAATACTGTGTTGTTGCGCAGTTTGCAGTGCTTTGTAGCAGCATGGGATGAATCATCAAGGCGCTTCTTCAAGTAGGTCTGCGCCTTTATTCCCGGAATCTGTTAGAGAAGGAGGAAGAGTGGTTACAAAGTCACACACCTCCGGGATGGTCCCAGGGACTTGATTTGCGCATAAGAGTCTTGAGCTTGTGTATTATTGTGCTGGTGGCCGTTGTTGGACGCCGTGCCTGCAGACAGGTTTTGACACAGAGAGGATAGAATGCACTGAAAAGCAGGCAGTTATAGAATGTTGCCACGGCAGGAATGCGCCCATGTTATCTTGCAGAATGGCCTTGATTGTACCTTCCTTCTCCCCCGTCTCTGCTTGAAACCGCTTGTCACCGTGAGCTTTCAGTTGGCCTGCAATTTGTATATGGAGACGACATGATGCTGTGCGCTGATTCCTGGCAGTGTCTAAGGCAGCGTCACGGAAGCCCGCACCCATCATCGGACAGAATGAGCATGGCGTTGTATTGGTATTTGATATCTTCGGAGGACACCTGCAGCTGGAGCCCTCAAAACAAAATATGGTTCATCCTGTTACTTGTCAACTTTTGCTGCATCCACTCTCATCTGGTGCAGTGGCAAGTGAAAGAAAAGTTTGTTTTTCGAACTTGTGAGTCCACATGACATTCATGCTCTGAACTGCGTATGATGCGAACTTCCGCAAGTCGGGCTTGTTCTGTAAAGCAAGTTTGGAGAATTTATGTTTCATTGGAGAGAATTGATTACCTGAGGTTTTCGAGGGCAGTGACCAACAACGCTGGCATTTTCCTGACTTGGTGCCGACGTTGGCCCGGCTTTACGCAGGAAGATCTTCTGCAGCGTTCCTTGGCAAACCGTGTCTCACAGTTTGTGTATGTTTCACCCCAAGAGAAATAAGCCGAAAGGTCCTGTAGTTGGATTTAGCAGTGCTCTGAAGTAGTTGCAGCCATGGATGGCTTTCGGCAATGAGGCAGTCATTGATGATGGACACCTGTTGCAATTGTGATGTGTTCATGCCAAGGTTCTGATGAGGTGCTGCAAATGTTGCGGCAAATATATGGGTACGCTGGGGGGTACGGCATGCGCACTCTTCCGTGGAATTCTGCGGGTGGTAAGTGGTTTGAGTCAGCGTTGGAATTCCTGGCTAAAGTGCGGGTGGCGAAATTGGCCAGACGGCTTTTGGCTTCCAAATCCACCGCGAAATTTCTGGATGCTTTAGATGCCCACGGGTGCGGCCGTGCATTGTGCCTTAGCTGAGATTTGTGAAGGTTTACAGTGGTTTACAGGCATTCATGTATGGACATCCGGGGGAGGAACTTGTGTCCTGCTTTTGTCTGAAGAGTGAGGTTCAGAAGCACGGTCGCCAAGGATATCGGCATTACTCTCGGCGGCACAAACTACAGCCAGGATCGAATTATGCAAACTTGATTAGGCAACATGTAAAAGATATGTTATGTATGAATGCTTGTCGGAGAAGGAACATGTGCATAGAGGTGACTCGTGCAGCACAGTTGCCGCTAGGACGCGGATGAGAATTTGGGCAGCAATGCAGAGGCGTGCTTGGTGCGCCTTGGCGTGCCAAGCAGGCATCGTCGGCGATTTGCAGACGCAGCTGTGTCTCAGTTGCGCGTTCATGTTTGGGTAGTGCGTCGTGAGACCAGAGGGTTTCAGCAGAATCAAGGGTTCTACTCGTTTGAGGTGAAGCAAACGACCATGCTTCTGTGCAAACGGGCAGCATTGTTGCCAGACCTAACGATTCAAAGTTTTTTTCATCAGTGTTGCGAAATGGAGCAGCAGGATCAGAGGGTACGACCCAGAGCCTTGGCAAAAGACACGTGGGTTTGGTGGTCGTAGCGTTTTGTTTGTGATGTGTGGCAGACGTTTGGATTTTTAGGACGCGAAGTTCTTGTGTCCCTGTTGTCGTGTCTGGTTGTGTCGCATGAGGAGCCGCACGACCGCGGAGGCGGACATCGACGCTCCAACGAAGATTCCTTGAGTTGATTCCGACGCTGCTTCGCCCAGGAACATGTTTTTGTGTGTGAATGTTGAGAGGCACGTGTCGTAGTCGTAATCAGGTATGGTCTTGATTGATGTATGGTTTGGACCCAGTGGTTAAGATCCAGTTATTAGGCATGGGCCAGTATTGGTGGTGTGCATGATCAAACAATTCAGACGAAACCACATGCCGGTCTGGAGCGGAATGGATCCGGAAAAGCTTGGATGGCGCACTTGGTGCACTGCCTCACACGGGGTCGATCATCATCAAAGAAGCTTCGACGTACCGTCATGCGGATCGGTTCCCTCCTCCCGGCCACAGGTCTCCAGCCCACTTGGGGCTACATTGAGTCTTCGCAGAACCCAGCGGACAGGCCGTCTCGCTGGGCAGTCAAAAAGAGATGGTTAAAGCGAAAGCAGCGAGTAGAGGAGACCAGACCAAGGAGGAACGAAAGCGGGTTCGCAAATTTATGGGTACATTGAAAAGCTTGACAGTTCAACCAAAGATGAGAGCGCGATACGCTGGGCCACTCCAGCGCTTTTTCGAGTATCTTCAACGGGATGGTATATCTCTCCCAACGGTTCGGGATTCCATGGATGCTATTGTCAGTGATTACATCGAGCTCCTCTGGAGCGAAGGTGAAGGGAGGGCTGAAGCCAGCAATGCTTTGGCGGCGCTTCAAGATGCTGATCCAAAGCTACATGGTTGTCTCCCAGGTGCTTGGCGGCTGCTCCGCACTTGGAATGCCAATGAAATGCAAAGAGCCCCACCACTGACTGAATCAGTGCTATCTGCTATGGTTGGCTGGGCAATAACGCATGAGCATTATGAGCTCTAAAGTTCGCCAAAAATGGGGGGGGGGCGCAGTGTTTTTTCTTTTTGTGGATCCAATAGTGTCGCGAGCTTGGGGGGCCCCCCGGTGTGGCGGGCCTCAAGGGGCACAGGGGGGTGTTCTTCTGCCTGGGTGTGGCCGGAAGAGGGACACTGCGCCCAATAAATGGTAGGTTTACCAGTCACGGATCCGTTCATTCTTTTTTCGATTTTTAATTATGACAAAACAGGTCTGCAACGCTCAAAAAAGTGAGTGAAGTGAATGTTTATATATGCATATACGATGTGAGGCATGAATCACTAGCAACAGCTTCAAATATCAAACATTATTGGAAATGCAAACCATCTTGACCCCTTTCTGTTTATCATGCCATGAAATGTGTAGAGTAGAACGTATCCGGCGTACGATGTTATACATATGTATATATATATATATATATGTACACATCTATATTGTAGAGAAGCAAAAATATATTACAAACCACCTCTTGAAAACTCAATTCCGGGCAACAGCAGTGCTTCGGTGTGAAGAAAAGGATCCAAAATGAGCAGAATTTTGCTTTCCTCCTGAGCAAAGTCCATCATTCCCAGCTTCTGTAGTTTGTCAAAGCATGTCAAACCATCCTGTGGTACCCAGAGCCATAGGAATTTGACCCCAGGTTATCAGCCCGTCTCCTTCAAGTTGGATTCACGCTCGGGAACGCCCGATGAGTTTGAAGACATGGTGTCGAGGCTCGGCAACGCGCAGGTGATGGGGTGGCCCAACCATCAAGGCTCCCGTTCCCCCGGAACACTGAAGACTTCCCAGATGCTGTGCTTTCAGTAATTGGTTATTGGATCTAATGATTTTGGATCTGATGGAATTTCATATCAGTGGGACAAATTTTTTCTGCTCCTTTATTAGGCATCTGGACTAGCACAACACGCACAGAAACAGCGCAGCGCAATCATGGAAAGCCAGAGCCGGGGTGTACATGGGGAACAGGCTGATCCAGGAGGATTTCGGTGTACCCAATTTTGCACAAAACCGTAACAATGGACAGCTTGGTCGTCATTCACTTGTAGGAGAACCCTACAAGAGCAGGTTCATATAGATTCGTGGGGTAAAGGCTCGGATATTGGGTATTTGCGGCTAAGCCTTAGTTTGATTAGTTTGATTGGTGAGTGATTTTGTTGGTGAATGTTGGTGAATGGAGATAATATCTATATATATATATATATCTATAATATATAATATATATTATATTATATTATATTATATTATATTATATTATATTATATTATATTATATTATTATTATGATTATGATTATGATTATGATTATGATTATATTATATTATATTATATATATATTCCCCAGTTTTCACAAATCTGCACATGTCACAAGCTCTTGGAGGTGCACCAAAGCGGGTGTGTCAGTAATGGTCGACACCGTTCTAAACCACATGGCTGGGCGCTGAGTCGGTGGAGGGTTTATTGAAACCCTCAGCCGGTCGTGACTTTTGAATAGACCCATTCTATGGTCCCAAACGATCCCAAAGGTGTAATTTCATCCCCTTGGCCCAGCATGGTTGATATTGGTGGTGTTCAGATCATATGAACGGGAGATGAGATTGCTGATCTCTCTCTCTCTATATATATATATATAAAATGGGGAATTCAATTTTCCAATATCAAACTTCCAGGAGACAGAAGGGTTGTGGGTACTCCTGAAGGGTTCTGGACAAAACTGTCCACGATCTGGGAAAACCGATATTGGCAAGTGGGAACTGAACAATTCTCTTGCATCATGTAAGGTACGATGCATGGAATTTGTAGGATATGTAGGATGCTGCCAGATTCGAGATCACTCAAGACAAGGCCATCTAGCATCATCCATCATCTACCAGATGTCCAAACATAGGGTACCTTAAAATCCCATGGTGAATCATCATTTTTCCTACTAAGATAATTATCGATAACCCCGAAACATATTTGGAGGCTTCCTAAAATAGGGGTACCCCAAATCATCCAAAATTAGCCCATGGTGCCTTGGGGATCCCCCATTTTAGGAAACCCACATTTGGGGGATGGCACAGCTCCCCAAGGCATCTCCTGTGGTGCAGATCCCACAAGAAGATCGCGATGCGGGCAAGCATTGTGGGGGCAAAGAGGTGCCATCACATCATCCGGTTTACTTTTGAAATCCTTGTTTTTGGGGTGCCCCCCATTTTAGGAAACTGTATGTAGGACTTTGGGATGATTATCGCTCTGACACGTTTTTAGCACTAACCATTTCTTTTTCCCCGATCATTTTCTACGTTTTTCTAAAAAAGAACAACTCTGGTACTGGTTTGATGGGTTTCTGGCAACATGGAAGGGGCCTGGTCATTGGAAGATTGCAGTTCCATGGCGGGCATTGCTCCGAAGATCTCCGAAGGCGTCACCCAAGTTCTCGACCACTCCTTGTGAAGGCCCTGCGATTTGGGGGTCAGGTGCTGCTGAAATATGCTGAAATGCTGACAGTCCAGAGAAGCACACCATACTAAGGAAGCACATCGGTTAGCCCTTCGATTGTGATTTCATGATATGCTTTGGAAATTGTTCCTTTAGACCTTTACATCTAAGTCATCTGAGAGACAACCCGATTTGGCCATGGCTCCATTTCTGGCTGCGGCCCTGGTGAACTTGGGTTCCACTCCCAGGTTGGTCAGGGACGCCCTATGGTAACCGTGAATTCCATTCCGGTCGCTTGGCTGCGGCACCTGGATACTGGCTTAAACTCAGGTTTTATGATACAAACTATGTGGCTTTGTCTACAAAAAATCAGGCAAAGAGCCAACTTTGATGGTTTATGCCGGTTTATTCTCATGTTCCCATATTTTCCTCGCAATTTGTTTTTTTTTTCATGGTTGATGATGGTTTATCATCCTCTTCCCCATCAGCCAGGCATGCCGGGATTGGACTATTTCGAGCGCTCGCAGTTTCACCACTTTGAAGGCATTGAATGCAGCGGATTAGAAGTTGGGGGAAGGTGGAAAGACACCATTGAAAATTTGGGATCTCATTGGACTATAACCTACCATCATGGGGGATATCATGTGGGCTTCGACTTGATTCTGTTGGCAAAATCACATCCATTCCCTTGGAATGATAGAAATACCTAGGTGACACCGGTGACAACAGATCTGGAAATGCCACCATGGACCGTCGTTTCCCAACGGCAACGGACGCAGGCAACTTGGAGTCGAACTGCGGCATTCCGATCGAGCCTAAGACATCTCCGCCTGTTCTGGTTGTGGCCCCCGAAGGCTTTGAGTGTTAAACTGATTGGCCAAGCAATGCCGCAGCAAAGCGACACATTAGAAGTGACATGAAGTGACATTAAGTGACTTTGCATGTGTCTTGACGCATTGATCAAACAAGAGATGCGCACTTCCACTGGTCATTCAGAAGCAAGACTCGTGTTTGAAAGATGCTTTGGACAGTTGCAAGTTGCAAGCCTTAAGCCTTAAGTCCTTAAGCTAGCTTTCTCTGAAAACGTGGCAGCTCAAGATCTGATGCTTTCTCATGGTTTCTCATTTTCCTACTATAGTGGCCACTCGGCCACTCATTTCGGAGGGTTGCCCCCCAGCTGTAAGGCCGTGGACTAACAATCGATATCTTTGCGATCTCTACGGCTTGGTAGACCTGGACACAGAAAATGTCAGCTTCGCAGAGCTTGTTTTGCAAAGGTGAAAAGGTGGTGAACAGAACTCCAGTTACATTTCGGGTCTCCAACACTTTGCACACTTTGCACTGGCAGTTGCGCTTTGAGGAAAGGTGCTGATTTAAACAACACCTGCCCTGACTTCGTTTATGTGTGGCCTAATCAGCCCAAAAAACCCATGGTTGTGTGTAATATTTGTATGCATATATATTTATATACACATATGTATATATAAATATATATATATACACAAACACTTGTATCATGCACATCCCAAGTGTCAAGACCCGATTTTTTCGGGATCACCGGGATCACTGCCGAGTTGCTGGTTCAAGAGCAGCTGAAGAATTACATCAAGGTGCGGCTGGAGCCGAGAAGATCTCGGGCTCTGTGGCTCTGTGGTGTCACCACGGTCTGACAATCTTGAACTATCTTGATAGTATAGATAGGTTTGTCTGAAAAAGGGTACACTGCGGTACACTGGTACATTCCATGGTTTATCATCAATGTCCCTATTGAAAGAACTATTTTAGAGGAATGTAATGGTATGTATATCTTGATCATCCAATGGTCGTCGTTGTTCCTCCTTGCCCTCATCATCACAGTCATCACCAGCAGCAGCCATTGATGGTCTGGTGGGAGTCAGCAGATCTCTCGTGCCGTTGATGTGTAATCATTCAAAAAAAAACCCGAAAGGATGGAACAAGTGATTTATATAAATCTATCTATATATAATATTTATCACGCTTTTAGTAGGATTTTACATTTCAAACTTGTTGAAGGGCCCAGTGTAAGATAAGACATCACCGAGATGACCGAGTTGGGAAACCTTGGAAGCCTGGCAAAATTGCAGGTCTTGTTTGAGCGAGGCGTGACCATGCCAGACCCTGAAAGGGGTCCTCACCCATGCAGAGTAGTCTGTTGAGAGGCATATCCCAAGATACCGCCATATTGGGCCATACTGCTTCGATATTTTGCGAATCTTGATTCAGTTCATCAGATATGAGTTTGACTGAACCTGGAATGAGCCGCTATCTGCGATGCTGAGGTTGCGATTAGATGCTGCAATGCATGTGGGGGGCCCAAAGATGGGACATTTGCCTTTTGATCCAGGAGTGCTGTTTGCCAAAAGTCTCCCAAACCCTGGTTTAGCATAAGGAATTTGTGCATCAGTATAATAATCATAGCCATAAGAATGATAATGATAACAGCAATATATGATACTGGTAGTACTGATATCCTAATTATCATCTGCAAGTGGTATATTTGCAAAAACTTATTGATTCCGAGGGTCAGCAAAACTTCTGAGATTCGTTGAATGCCAACTTCTTGTGCCAGCCTTAAATGGCTGATATAGATGAAAACAGGTCTATCCTGAGAGCTTCTTGGCCATCCTTGCTGCCTTTCCCTTCGACTATGTCGTCTGGGCCCAAGACTTCTCACGGATGGTCCTGGGCTCAGATTCTTGCGGGTGATATTGGTGAGCCGCTGGTTTTCTCCCCACGTCCAGTGCTTGCGTTTCAAGGGGAAAACGCCTGATTTCATTCGATTCTACATCTCAGTAACAATGGGGTATTACGGTCACCAACGGGCCCCAACTGAAGCTGCAGGGGTGACATACTTGTACTTGGAGTCCCATTCTTGAGCCGTCCCAAAAAGATGCCGAAGAGTTTTTCCAGGATGTCACAGATGGTGTTTTCCCCATCATTTCAAGGTTTTCATTCCATTTTGGTGGTTGTTATAGTGATAGTGCAAGACAGCAAGACAATTGTCGTGTGTTGCCTGGCAATTTCACCTTGGGAGCGGATATTCTACCTCCAGAATCAACATCTCCACTGGAAAATGCTCTTGACTCCACCAGTGAGGCAATATGACATGGCTATACCATTCCCTCATGTTCGTCTTCTAAACATTTTGCTGGTTCAATTGTTCAATCGTTCAACCACATTCTTCATCTCGGCATTGCATGTCGTTTGCGATTTCGCGAGGTCCAGGAATATTATCCTGACGACTTGAAGTTGGTACTCTCAGCACGATGTGGATGTGATCATGGTTGAGGACGTCAAAAAATCTGGATGGTTTAGATATGTTTAGAGATGTTTAGATTTTCAGGCAGCCAAATCTGCTATCAATTGGGGGTTGGGGGGAAACTACCCTCTGATTTTTCTCCCCAGAGCTGTTTCAGGTTGAAAAGCACTTTGGAGAAGGCGAAAACGGTTGGGTCCGGGCGGCACAGCATCCACCTTTCAGCATGGAAGGGGGCAGACATGAAGGGAATTTGGGACTACTGCGCTCGTTCTGTTTGAATTACTACCACTATGAGCTTCGGTTCATCAACACTTGAAATACATTCGGATTGCAGTGGACCTCCACCACGAAGCATGTTCAGCTGATGGTGTTGGCTTGGCCCCTCCCACTTTGCCCGGCGGCATATCCAGATTAGGACCTTCACGAACTTTGACTTCGGACGTCAAGTGGGGCAGGTGCAAACATTGGGGGAGCTTGATGATCCTGCCGGTAAAGAAATCACCTTTTTTGGCAACCCCCAAAGGTAGAAAAGTCGTAAAATGAAAACCATGGGGAAAAACATCATTTGTAGCATCCTAGAATCATCCTAGATAGGCTGTTCTCTTCTGAGGGACTCCTTTCTCCATTCAGAGGATCCAAATGGTTTCTTTCGAGTTTTATTTTGTGGATATAGGGAGTTTCTTACTCTTCAAGTGGGCAGAGCAGTTTCAGTTTTCCTTTGAGCTGAGTTTCTCACCACCCCCGGAAGTGGTCTGGCGCAGCACGCAGGGGCACGGGGGTCGCATTTGCCCCTACCTCATGTGGGGTCGCCCTACTCAAGGTGGAGGTAGGGGCGAACGTGACCCTAGGGTGGGGGCGAATGTAACCCCACCTCGTTGTGCGTGGCAGGCGCAATAGTTTCAGAGTCTCGAAAGGATCGTTTTGCAGCTGTGACAGTCAGTTACGACGTTACGACGTCTTTTTCAAGTGTTACGTTGTAACATCCAGTTCAAGTAACTCCCAAAACGCTGTGGATGCTACGTTGTAACATCCGTTTCAAGCAACTCCAAGACGCTCTGGATCCTACACTGTAACATCCATGTGAGGTCAGTTCCGAGACGCTCCGGATTCTACGTTGTAACATTTACTTGAAGTCACTCCCAAGACGCTCTGGATGCTATGTTTGCAACATCCATTTCAATCAACTTCCCAGATGCTCTGGATGCTACGTTGTAAAACCATTTCAACTTCCAAGACGCTCCGGATGCTACATTGTATCAGCCACGTGAAGCAACTTCGAAGACGCTGTGGATTATACGTAGTAACAACCGTTTCAATCAATTTTCACGACTCTTGGGATGCTACCTTGTAACATCCATTTCAATCAACTTCCAAGACGCTCTGGATGCTACGTTGTAACACCCAATTGAAGTCAGTTCCAAGACGCTCTGGCTGCTACTTTGTAACATTCACTTGAAGTCACCTCCAAGACGCTCTGGATGCTATGTTGTAACATCCATTTCAATCAACTTCCAAGACGCTCTGGATGCTACGTTGTAACATCCGTTTCAATCATGTGTGGTTGCAGTGTCTGCATGTGAGCAGAGGATGCTTTAATTGCACTGAATTTTTGCCAGAGGAAACAGGTGTGTTTGATAGCGGGTGTGGTAGCTTAGATGTAATGTAATGTACAAGCGTAAAAAGGCAAGTGAACCCGTTCCCCCCTAACCAATGTCCCCAAGTCCCCCCTAACCAATGCCCCCACATCCCCCCTAAATGCCCCTTGTCCCCAGATCAAACCCTAAAAACTTGAATGACTTATTCAGTCGAAAGGCAAGTGACCTCGTGCCCCCGCTAACCAATGTCCCCAAGTCCCCCAAGTCCCCCCTAAATGTCCCTTGTCCCCAGGTCAAACCCTAAAAGGTTTAATGACTTATTCAATGGAAAGGTTTGTGAGGTAGGGGCGAATGTGACCCTAGTTGGGGTAGGGGCGAACGTGACCCTGGGGTAGGGGCGAATGTGACCCTGGGGTAGGGGCGAATGTGACCCCCGTCCCGCACACAGGTCCTTTTTGACAGTTGTCCGGAGGGAGCATGGGTAAATTCGCCTGCCCCTGAGCTGTCTCGGAATTTCCAGTAGTGCTAAGTGAGTTGACTACATGGTAGCTCTGGACTCCCAAATCACATGTTGAATGTATGCGAATGTTGGTTGGTGGTTGATTTAGGGGACCATTTGCGGAGCACCATTTTTTTTAAAAAAATTGGGATCATAGATTGGGTTTCATGCAAGTTTGCCTTTAAACAGCAACTTCTGGGACAGACATGTTCTTTGATCAATATGGATATGTATGGATCATAACGACCCTCGAAAAGATATACAAGTAAAGTCTTACCAACATAGTGATAAGTCATGATGAATAACTTTTCTATCTTCTGGGAGTTGCCATAGATTCCTGCATAGTGGCTTCCATCCCAACCCCTAATTGCTGGTACCTGGTGCGGGTCTGGCCGAGGACGTCGCGCTTTGGCGATTTGCTGCACATCGGATACCCGACTGCTGATTGTGTACTGCTGGCTTCATTGGACGCGTTTTTTTTTGTCACTTGGCTGAGGTAAACATTGGTAGTTGCAACTATTGAATATGAGTGGTGTTTGTTAGCATGTGTTTTTTTGTGATCTAGAAGGTCCCAAGAAGATAGAACAGCGACTTACTTCTAGATATATAGGATATATCAAATTATATAGGTGAGGCGCTAGATGATCTCTTGTAAATCCGCAAAACACAGGTGATGCAGTGATGCAAAGATGCAAAGTCCTTGGACGTCCAACCTTTATCGGGACTCCCCAATCCTTCGCCAGACGTATGCCCTCTGCAACACCGCGTATCCACCTGTGCGGGGCCCATGGGGATCACTTCAACTTGCAGTAGATTTTCTCAGCGACACCAGCTGACTGGGGAAGGCACTGATGGCAACCCGAACCTCCAGGTCTATTTTCATAAATGGAGGCAATTAAGTCATTAAGGAACAAACATGGGGTTCTGAATTCACCACCAAAAGAGGGGGGACATTCACCAGCGAAAAACATGTCTCTGGACTGGACTCCACAGTGACACAGGAACTTGCACTCCTGTTTGTTGGGAACTGAGGGGTGCCATGTGTGAAGATACATGAAGTATCAGATAACTATCATGTGACATGGGAAACCTCTGAGAAGCCCTGAGCCGGGTTGGGACCATGATGAAAACACATAGCCATATCAATTTGAGCAAAACAAACGCCCATGAAACACAAGGCTTAAGGATTCAGGCAAATTGGCTTTCAGCTTTCTACAGAAAGCACTCGTGAATCTCATGACTTTTGCACCTGAGATCGACAATCACGATCAACAGAGGGAGCGATGGAAACCTGTCTATGGTGGACGACCCGCGAGTCCCGTGTGCCGTGGGGGGGCCAAACATGCCGACATGTTTGATCCCGTGGGAGAACCCTTGGTTTCTTGGTAGCCCTGGACCCTGTTGGCCTGTTGGTTGTTGTTTTTTTTGGTCCAGTAATTTTATGTAATTTTCACCTATAATGTTCATATGAAAGTAAGGTACCCCCAAATTTGATGGTTTATCATCTCTTTTTCCACTCGAATGGGAATGTTTTGGGGGTATATTCCATTTTCACTCATACCCATGATATCCCATGATATATTATATACTATACCATAACAACCATTGGCAAGCAGTGTACATTGTTTTAGATTCCATATTTTCACCTATAATTACCCATAACAACTGCTGACATTCACTATGGTTGAGCCATGTTGTCTTCCTTGGTTAAATCTCTGAGGTTGGGACGGAAAGGACGGACTTCGACATGTCACAGTGATGAGCAAAGGATGCATTGTATAGGCATATTGGCGGTTGGACGTCAATTCATTGATAGGATTTATACGGAGGTTTCCTGAAATAGGGGTACCCCCAGCCATCATGCATTTTATTGTCGGATTTTCCATGAAATAACCCATCCAGCTTTTGGGGTACCATATTATACAGATACACATTGTAAGGACTCCCATTATGGGATGGATGACCGTAAAAAAGAAAATTAAAGGCCATGTTTTGGGTGGCGGCGCCTGTAAGGGGCCGTGCGTTCGTGTACTTTTTTGCTCCGCTGCCTTGTTTTTGTTTCGATCCATCTATGTTTTTTCAAATTGCTTCATGTTCGGGTGGGGTTGGTTGGGTGGGGTGGGTTGGGGCAATAACGTCCTTTCATTTGCACACCCATTTGCTGCTACGTCATATACTTTTATTCTTGCTACGTCATAAGAACTTCTCTAGCACTTCCACATTTTCTGCATGGTATGTTATATACCTTTCTTGTTGCTATGTTCTAAGAAGTTCTCTAGCACTTTCATATCTTCTGCATGCTACGTCATATACTTTTCTTGATGCTACGTCACGAGAACTTCCTTAGAGTTGATGCTATGTCATGATAACTTATCTTGTACTTCTAATACACATTCAAGCTACTATATGTATATATATATATATATTATATGTATCTGTATATGTATGTAATTATTGTATTATGTAACATGCCAGCCACAGATATGGCAAAAAAGTTTGACCTGCCAAAAAGACGCGAAAAGAGTGTGCAAAGTGTTGCAGGGGTTGTCGTAAAACACTTCTTAAGCAAACCCTTGCAGAGGTTTTACATGTTTTTCTAGCATCGATTTCAAATGAAATCCTTGAAAATCACATTTTTTTGGTGATTTTCAAAATCACCATGAATCCGAAACAAACGCACGGCCCCTTAGAGGTGCCGGCACCATGTTTTGACCATGGCACCTTTGAATCTTGAGGTTATATCCAATACATCTAAGAATCTAATATATCAATGCATGATGCAAGTCACATTTAGATTGATATGGTTTGATGTGGTTTCTTGATCGTTTCGGTAAGGTATTGGTACGTTTTGTGGTTGATTGTTTGATTCCTTCTGCCTGATTGCCTGTTTGTCCGTGTGTTTGCTGGTTCCTGTTTGCATTTTTTTTGTTGCAGACCTATTGCATTCAAGTCAGTCTAGTCCAGATGGCGGGGATGAAGCTTTCGACCGCTTAAATAATTTTAAATAAAGGTCTTTTAGCATGTTTGTTTGTTTGTCTGTCATTTTTTCAGATATTTTTTCTCCGGAACATTAGCATTTACACTTCGGTGTATGTCAACATGTTTTTGATGACACATTATATTGACGCATGTTTACATATACCAGTATATACGTACGTGATCGTATATGTAGAGGCATTCTTTGATTCTCCAAGTTTTCTTTATCCTTGTGCCCTTCAACTGAAATTCGGCCCTTAAGCGAAAGCGTTCCAGAGATGTGTCATGACGTCTTGATGCTCGTGTGGGGATGACTGGGATTCACGGCTTCTGAATATGCTTCGGTTTGTGATGTTCGTGGATGTTCAGCTTTGCAATACAAGCCTTTCTTGTTTCCCGGTGACTTAGTTCGCCGACTTTTATTTTTTTCAGCCTGAGCATTCAAAGTCAGATGAATGGTCAACTCCCAGAACATGCGGAGCAGGACATTGGCAATTGCCGCCCAATCTACAAGCATGGAGCTTGTCTTAGTCCGCATCTGACAGGAATGAAGAGGAGATGCCAATGCTATTTATAGCCATTGACTGTACCAGTGCAAGAATTCACCGCATTGTTCAGTGGTTTTCCAGAACAGCCAACGAACAATGGCAATGCCATCCTTTTGGTTTCCAGCCATCTTCAGATGGTCGAGATTTCAGGTCGCTTGCCCCATAGTGTTAGAATGGGCCTGTTTGAACATGGGGCGTTATATACCCGTATACCCACAACTGGCAATTTTGTTATACAGTAGGATTTTGGGGCACCACAATTTTGCCTCATAGTTATCATAAACTAATTATATAAACCGCAGTTGGTCAGTTGTAAATTATAAACCATTGTATCGCCATTCATATCCCATTAATTCAGCAGTTCTGACGGTCCCAAAGTTATGTCCCTGTCCTACCCATGGATTTTGTAGGGGAGTGGCAAAAAGCGACGTCCATGTTCCGAGGACTCTCGTACAACTTGGCCCAACTCTTCATGCTGGTGCCATCCTCAAAAAACACACGGCTCCTGTTGTCTATTCGCCGGAAATCGCCTTAGTTCTTAGGCAATCATTATATATTATATTTCACATCGGTGTGTCTGATTTTTTTTTGGAACACCCCCAAATTTGATGCTTAGTCATCATTTCCCCATTAAAGAATTGTAGGTATATTATTAAATTGGTGGTATAGCCAATTTTCAGCATCCATACCATGATTTGTGGTATGGAGCCGTGAGTAGTGGGATAAGTCCGCTGGGCAGCCGACAATCATCGAACATTCACGGGCCATCTATACCATGGCAAACTGTCAAATTGCCATTAAGGGGTCATGTATACCATCAAGTCCACTTATATCACACTATTTATGGTTGGTTATATCCCTATTATATCCCTATTTTATCCCATTTTACACCCATAATACATCCATTGATTCCTGGCTCCGAAAAAAAAGGCGTGGCCTTATGGAGATGCAGTGCGCCAGGATCTTGATTTTTTGATCATGGCTTCGTCACTGTAGGGTGAGCTGCCCAAAAGTATTGTGATGTATTTCTTAAGTAATATGTATATATAATTATTTAGATAGATATTTATATATATATATAATATAATGTATATATATATTTATACATGCATACACACATATTTGTATATTGAGGGTACGTGTGACTCACTCAGAGAGGAGTTTTAATTTGTATGGCTGCGTTCTTTCAGATACTTCATGGCCTGATTCAGAAACGATTTTCCACAGGCCTGGCAGTTTCCAAATCCCTCCTGTTGACCCTTAGTGCACTTAGTGCACTTAGTATCTCAGTATCCAGCCAGCAGAATCTCAGACCCCAAAGGATTCCTGAGCTGTAATCTGATTCATGATAGCTGTCATAGCTATGAGAGGCAGTTGGCATTCCACCTTCGTTGACCCAGGCCTCCTTTCGTCGTATGTTTTGGCCTCGGTGTTCCTGGCCGCCTGGCCATGGCAGCTGGCCATGGCCGATGTTCTGTCCCTGAGGCCTTCGAGTACTTTGACCAGGGCCCACCGGGAGTCCAAAACGATTCCTGGCGAGATCGCCCGTTGTCCCCGGCACAGCCCCTCGGAGCTACTGGGAGTTCTGGGAGGACCTGGTAGGATGAAGATAGATATGATATGATATGATAGATCACCACAGCTCTGCTCACGTTTTTTTCCACGCTTGTTGGGGTTGTGAGCTAGTTGGTGGTACCCCAACTGCTATGATCTACATGATAGCTGTTGCGTCTAGGCGTTGTCGATCAACTCCCACAACCAGTCCTGTCACGGAAGAGTATGACAAGGACTCTGGGGCCAAAGGGATGCTCCATCCACAGAAAAAAATACGAAAACATCACGTGAAATTCTGAGGGCCAGAGATCGTTCAAATATGTTCAAACTGATTTTATATTTTGGGATCTGGTGCTTTCTTTATAAAGTCAGTGACCAATTTCCTGGATTCTGCTTGATCATGGAATGGCCCAGGACCTGGATCATCCGTGGGTGCCGGTCTCGGTGTTTTTCTCCGAGCCACTGAGGGAGAATGGTTATAGTTACTGGCGCTGAAGCCATAAAGTTTGAATTGGAGGCCCTGGCAGTGGTTGTTCAGTTCTGAGGCATCCACAATGGAATAAACCACACAGACGGGGAGCGCAACCAAGAATTGTATGAGACCGTGTAAAAGAAAACAGTGTTTGCAATCTTGACTTGACGTGTACGGGCCCAGGCAAGTCTTGGTATGTGTATTTGTCGCTGTGTATGCGTTGGGGTTTCTAATTCCCGAGAGCGTCTGAGCGAAGGGTTCTTCTAATAGTGGGGGTCTGTCAAACACTTTCACATCTTCACATCTTCACATAACATCTTCAAATCTTCACATCTTCACATCTTATCATCCTCACATCCTCACATCTTCACATCCTCATATCTTCACATCTTCTCATCTTCACATCTTCTCATCTTCACATCCTCACATCCTCAACCCTCTTCACATCTTCTCATCTTCACATCTTCTCATCTTCACATCTGCTCATCTTCTCAGCTTCTCATCTTCACATCTTCTTATCTTCACATCCTCACATCTTCACATCTTCTCATCTTCACATACTCACATCCTCAATCATCCTCACATCTTCACATCCTCACATTTTCACATCTTCTCATCTTCACATCTGCTCATCCTCTCATCCTATCTTCACATCTGCTCATCTTCTCATCTTCTCATCTTCTCATCTTCTCATCTTCACATCTTTACATTCTCTCTTGCCCTCTTGCCCTCTTGCTCTCTCCTTCTTTTCTATTTCTCTCTTGAAGGCGTGGGACAGTGCCAACGAGACGGCACGAAACGCAACCCTTTCGCACGAAACGAGGTTCGATCGCCAAAAACTGAGGTAAAATTGCCATTTTGAGTGTGCTGTGACAACTCTTTCGCACGAAATGAGGTTCGATCGCCAAAAACTAAGGTAAAATTGGGAATTTACAACCTGCGCGATAACCCTGTGTAAGAGTGTTTGTGTGTAAAAGTTTCTGTGTGTAAGCGTGTCTGTGTGTGAACGCTTCTGTGTGTAAACGTTTCTGTCTGTAAAAGCGTCTGTGTGTAAAAGCTTCTGTGTGTAAAAGCGTCTGTGTGTAAAAGCGTGTGTGTGTGTAAAAGTGTCTCTGAGTAAAAGTCTCTGTGTGGAAAAGCGTCTGTGTGCAAAAGCGTCTGTGTGTAAAAGCGTCTGTGTGTAA
>Ga0126342_10003120_pt1 | contig 27028 bp, 27 predicted proteins | sample Cyp1metagenome_FD_92528 | JGI IMG/M metagenome (GOLD analysis project Ga0126342, IMG submission 92528) | Coral microbial communities from Lord Howe Island, Old Settlement Bay, Australia - Cyphastrea 1 metagenome | ecosystem: Host-associated > Invertebrates > Cnidaria > Coral ...
TATGTATATATGTAGGTACGTAGGTATGTATGTAGGTAGGTAGGTATGTATATGTATGGTATGGTATGGCATGGTATGGTATGGTGTGTTTGCATGTATGTGTATACACACATATATATATATATATATAAATATACACCTACGCTGACACAAACACACAATACCGCAAAATATGACCAAACAACACATGGAAATATGGGATGCACATGAAAAGGACAGGCAACTGTTGCAGGTTTACTTGTCTCCATTCGGTGAACCTTGGGCGCCGGAGGTGGGCCGGGCCGCGGGACGGGCAGGTGAAACAAATCACGTTTCAGCCGACGTTTTTTCATGGTAAAGATGGGTTTATGTATATAAGTTAATAAATGTCAATCATAGTATTAAATGGTATTCATGGTTTGTACTGGTTTAGGATCTTTAAGAATAATATGCTATAACCGTTCTCACAAATATAAGGATGCTTACAACATCGACAAAACCATGGTGATAACCTCCGACCAGTTCCATGTCATCTTTCCTTCACTGGAATGCTTTTCCGGGAGCACTCATGAAACTTCTACAGGAAACATTAGAAAACAACATGAGTGAGTAAACCCTGGTTGCCCGATACAAATCATTTCTTCGCCGAAATTCAATTGTTTGCTATTTGATGCTATTTGCATTGCTATGTCTTTGCCTCTGCTCGATTCCTAGTTATAGTTCTTCCAACTGCAGTGTTTCACACATCACACAGCTTAATCCCCCAAAAAATCCAACAAATGCTGACCATACGTACAGGATCGTACAGGTAATTGCCCCTAAGACCTGTGTTCGCATCATTCCCCCGGAATGGCGGCCACCCCACCGCCGGGGCGCAAGAAAATCAAGCGTTCGAACTTGTTGTCCAAGAGGTCCAGCACAGGTTTCCTGGGCTTTCCCCCACGACACTGTCAGAAAGGGGTTTTCACCTTTGGGTTGGTAGGTCCGAGGCTTTACAGTCCAAGCTCTCCCGATGTTTCTGTCGTATTTCCATGGCTTGAAGATGCTTGACCCATCATCTCCTGGCGGCCTTGTCGAATCAGAACTTGTCCCCCCCAAAAAAAAATGATGGTCTTCAATGTCTATCATCATGTTTCATCATTTTCTCAACTAAAAGTGCCATAGGCTATGGGGCTATGCCCCGATATGATATCGGGGCAACATGAGTGAGCGAAAAGTATCGTCTTTTTTGTCGTCATGAGGTCTGGAATTTAGGTTTGGGCTGACAAGGTGGGAACGGTCAGGAACAATATTAAGGCTCAAGACTCAGGAGACTGCAATTGTTGGTGTTTGCTTATAACATCAACACCTACATTTGTGGATAATGAGTTAATGACCATCTTAGAACATCTTATGGAATCTTATAACATCTTATGAGTCAATGAGACTTATAACTATCCATTTGTGGGTGTAAAAATTGACTCATCATTAGCTACATCTTGTTTCATGCTAGCGCGCTTGAAGGAGTGGCTTCCGAAGCATATTCTGAATGGGTCAAGGCTGGTTTTTTTACTGGCTGGCGACATCGAGTGAGAACTTATCCAAACATAGGGAATTATAAAATTACCCTCTGGTAAACTAACATAGCCATGGAAAATCACCATTTATAGTGACTTTTCCCATGAAAAATGCTGATTTTCCAAAGTTATGTTAGTTTACCAGAGGGTAACCAGTATTGACCAGTTAATGATGATGACGACGGCGACGGCGATGATGATGGCGACGACGACGGCGATGATATTTTAAGCGATGATTCAAAGATTCCTATGGTCAGGATGTTCGCTCTGATATCGGGAAAAAAAACACTCTATACCCACAGTAGTGAATGTTGTATGAAGAAATGTCAGGATGAACTTTCAAACAGTTCATGAATATAAGGGATGTTTCCCAAACAAACGTTAATTCAATTTCTACATGGCACAAGAAAACATGTTGATCAAATGTTGCTTACCCATCCGAGGCCGAAAAAGACCGGACTTGGTCGTGCTGCCCAAGATTCAATTCATCCCCCGATGTTGATGTCATGGCCAGGGAAAAACCATGGGGCGCCACTGGCACTGACTTTGAGGAGAATGTATCCCAAAGAATCGGCTGGGGCCCTCCATATGGTGCCATATATGGTGCCATATGTGGTGCCATATCAGGCCCATCTGGGACTTGAACATTGGATACCTGGCCCATATCTTCCCATTGAGGGGGACTAAAAATTATATTTTGCATAGCCATCCACTGCGTGGATGCCCTTCAGACGCACCCAAGGTACCATAGATGTATAGATACCCTCTGGTAAACTAGGATAGCTGTGGAAAAGCATCATTTTCTTAATTTAATAGGTGAATCATGGAACTAAATGGGATATGTTCCATAGCAAACTGTTGACGTTTACTGGAGAAAGATAATGGGAAAGAGAGATGCTGAGCAACCTATTTGGGTCCAAAATGACACCTGCCACGTGCCCCAAAAGTATTTGCCATCATGCCATCATTTGTAGGCTTTGATCCGCCACGAGCTCAGTGCATATATAATCATATATAATCCATGCACATATTCGCAAGTGACATGTGAATATATGTTCGTGTTTAAGATGTTTAAGCTCCTGGAATAGGAATCGGGATCGGATCACTCTCAATCTACGTTCGGGAAAACGGGGAAGTTTAACCGGTCGCTACGGAAAATTAGATTTACCTGTCCAAAGTGATGATTTTCCGTAACCATGTCAAATTACCAAAGGATATGTGTGTGTGTTTGTCTCTCCCTCTGCAATTCTTTTGTATTTGTATCTATGCTTGCATCTATCCGCGTATCTTTAGATCTTTCTATACACCCGAGTTTACCCTGTCTCTATCTACACCCTACACTAAACTGACATAGCACTCGGGAATAAAAGAATACCTGCTGTATATAATTTCCAATCTGGAAAACTAATGGATTTTCATATATATGTTAGTTTACCCTCTTGTAGTTTAACATAGCTATCACAAATCCTCATTGTGTTATATGTTTTATCGACAAAAACTTGTTTAGTTTAAAGTTTAAAATTGCAAATAATCCCTATAGCTGCGTTAAATTACCGGAGGATCGTGTTAGTTTACTGGACAACATAGCACAATCCTAACGCTTATCCGCCTGGTTCCCAGCGCGCCCCTATAGCTGCGTTTCCCACCCGCCGTCAAGCACGTGAGCTCGGAGGCTCCAATGATCTCGGCCGAGATGTTGTGGTCCTCGTTGGCAGTTATGGGGTCATATGGGATTCAGGGCCATCAGGGTTTATGCCGATCCCAACTTATGAAATACTTATGATACTAGTTCTATCCCAACTTTATTTAAGAACTAGTTGGGCTTTGAACCATTTGATCCCAACTATGGCAGATAAGATATCAAAGCCTATAGTTCTTAAAATTTGTCGTCCCCACGCTGATCTGAAAAATCTCCAGCCTCCATGGGTTGAAAAATCATGGACGCTCTTAACATTAGTCGGTTTAGTCGCTTTAGTCATAAGATGTTTAAAGTTTTCCCATGGAAACCACCATGACATCATTGTTGCCAAGCACTTCCGAGTGCGTCGAGGAGATCAATACTACTTTGGGTTGGCCTCTTCCTATTGATAAACATGTGGGACCCCCTGTTCAACAACACCCTAAACTCAGAAATCCTAATTTAGTGGCAGTCCGGATACGCTTGTTTTTATGTAAATTGTTTTAATTTAGGTTTAATGGTTAAAAAACTAATGCTTTAAACAGGATGTCCCATGCCCAATCTCACCATCTCACCTCATTGGGAGGAAGTTTTGTTGTTTTCTATGTATGACAAGCCCTTGTTTGTTAATTGGGGGTGACTTTTACCTTCTAGGGGCGGGTTATTAATACAAACTTGGCTTTACCCTAAATGGGTTTGCGTGCTCCAAAATATAGCAATAATATGTAATAATATGTGTTGACCCGTCCCCAAATCACCATTATCATGAAGCAGGCAAAGCAGTGCATGAGAGGCATTCTTAGACAGCTCGAAGCCATGAATCTTAGAGCTTCATGAGGTCAAACCCCTAGGTGGATCGTGGATTTTTTTTCTTACTGCTGTTGGATCGATGCTGGTTGGTGGTATACCTACTCCTCTGAAAAATATGAAAGTCAGTTGGGATGATTATTCCCAATATATCGAAAAATAAAAAATGTTCCAAACCACCAATCAGTTCTAGAAACATCGAGAAACATTCCACAGAACCACCCCAATAACAACCTGCTGCACCAGCCGGTGGCTGATTTCCCATCCTCTTTCCAGCCGTCACCGTCCCAAACTCGCCAGATTTGTTCCAAATCTTTCCCTGGGCCCGCAGAGGTGCGGAGGTTGTCCCCACTTTGAGCATAGGCTACGGCTCCGGGTGGAAAATATCCCTCGAAACGGTGACCTTGGGGTTCTAAGAGATTCGCAGTGAATGTAGAAGGAATCGAGTCTTTCATAGTCTTTCCCCTTTATCAGTGTGTGTTGCCCGGGGTTCCAAGGTTTCTCACTTGATGTGCTCTATATATCACATGCATGTCCGAAACATGCCTACTTCCATTCTCCAGTGAGGAACTCAACAACAAGTATCAACAAGTCATCCGATTCTCTTGGATTGGCATTGTTGTTGAATTAAGTGGAATTCCAATAATTCATAGCCATAAACCACCCATATGGATTGATGGTTTATACTACCCATTTATAGTACAATTGGGATGCCATGTTTTTCTCTTGGATTCTATTGGAATAATCCATTGGAATTTGGCTTAAGGCTTGCTGGATTCACTTGGATCACCAACGGATCCATCATGATTTTTGAACTCCCAACGGATCCGAATCCCGGTGGCGTGAATTCTATGTTCGCCATTAATTAGGTGGTTCGATGTTTGATGTTTTATAAAAGCATGATAAGATTATAGTTTAATTAGTTGGTGCGATTTCACCAAAGCCTGATGCTTGACTAATTGATAGGTAAACCATGGTAAAACATGGTAAAACCCTTCAAAAAACATCCAATCTTTGCTTGTCAACCGCGGTTTTGCCTCCCGGACTGCAGCCTCACTCGTTGCCAGCCTTCATTTAAAGGGCCGCAGTCTGCAATGACGTTGCCCGCAAGGTCGGGCGCATCACCTCAGAATGGTCCCGGGCCACGTGGCGCACGGGCAAGGGATTTGTTGGGCAGTTGGTTCCAAAAACAACCAATGGCCAAAATGCACCCAAGAAATTCTCTTTCGGAGATTGTCCCCAACAATTGTTTGTCTTACTGGTGGTTTGTTGGTTATTTTCTCAAGTCCAACCAGATTCGCCGCAGTATAGCGCATTGATAGTTGGAATGGGGTAATGATGGCTGTCACATGAGAAAATCACCACACCAACAACCTGAGGAATCCTGGGCCATTGGGTTGTTCTTAGTCACTTGGTGGTTTGTTGATGCTATTCACTTTCAGGCGGACTCAATGGAACCCACTTAGCCGGGAACTGATGATCCAGGCATCCGTTTGAGGCACCTCAGCATGTCTCAAAGTGATCATTCATTGATGTTGACTGCTCAGGTTGAACATCCAAACTCATACACTTGTTTTTTAAATATATGTAACGATTGTGTGTGCATATAATATTATACGAATAAAATTGAATTAAGAGAAACATATTACATGTGAACAAGAGAAAAACACATATGTGAATAAAATTGAATAAATAGGAAGAGGTCTATCTTAGCTTTGATGTCCAGTTTGCAATTATCATCGGTCAAGTGACCCTTAAGACTTCGCTTACGCCGCTTTTTTGTCCCTCAACAGGCTGGAAAAAACGCATCATATATGGCAAAATGCTATAATTACAAGCAACAGGGGAATCTCCATAGGGGATCACAGGGGTATTTTCAGACAAATCCCGCATTGATGCGGTGATTCGAAGCTGCTGATGATTTATAGTGTAGAACTATCAAATGGAAGCACCTAAGGGGCATAGTTGAAAGTTTATTTAAGGAGCATGTAAGGAAAATCATAGGAGAAGAAAGAACAGTGAAAAGGAAATGAAGGTGGATACTGGATACGCATCTATTTGGATAACTGTTTATTTTGCATGTTTTTTCTTCAGCCGGACCTACCTTGTTTTGCACCTGATTCTGATGTTCAAATGGTCGGTATGTCCATCTGGAAGCAGATTTGTAAATGCAAAAAAATGTCAGGAAACAAATGTTCTTTGCTTTAATGTGGGAAAAAACAAAATCAAACTGTATCTGCAGGATTTAATGCAAACATATATGCTTTGGCACATCGTGCGTCAAAACCCCAGCAGTTAGTACGATAACAATTAAAACCATGGGAGTTTATTTGCGAGACTTGGTGCCATTCGCTTGCTAAAATGCATATTTGTTTGACTAGTTCACCTGCTTGCTACAACGGATGTCTGGTACTGAATATTCTATCTGCAGAAATACGGCCTTGATTTGAGCAATGTGGTAAACCCAATAATAAGCAATCCCAAAACTCACCATAAATATCCATAAATCCATAAATGGATTGTATAAATCATCCCCAAATGGTAGTTTTCTTATTCGGTTGCCCACATGTCACATTATAAACATATTCTATCAGTTCTTCGTTTTTTGGTCCAGTGATGCCGGGAGACAGGGCCTGAAGAAAAACACATCAATTCATGGCTAGTTCTTCGCCCTTCGCTAGCTGATCATGGATCTTTCAGCAAACCACTTACGTTTCGGTAATCAAACGTGGTTTGCTGGAAAATGTTCCCCATTTATAGATGATTTTCCCCTTAAGACCTCCATTGATAAGGGAGTTCCCATTGCCACATTAATACCAAATGTAAAAAAAAAGTCGGGGCCTGCTTTAAGAAATAGAATTGAAGTCCATTGTGTTCCATTGATATTTGGAAGTGAGCATTGTCAACATGGAAATATATTTTGAACTGTGCAGGGCCGTGCAGGATCTGTCCGGGGGCCGATTGCGTATTGCATGCAATCCAAGGAGCATAGAACCTTAGCTAGCAGGGGTAAAGGTGACATGTGTTTTTTTGCAACAGCTGGAGCAAACCTTAAAGACTAAGGTTCAACAGGATATATGATGTATGTGTGCAAAAATGCACAAGGGTGGATGAATTGTGCTGAACATATAATTATACTGAACTCTTTGATAAACTCTTCCAGCAACCACGCTGGACGTTGTTATCATGCCAAGGCTACCACAGAAAGGAAATCATCCCCCACCAGCTCTTCCTTCCCTTAATGGATATTTCAGGTACCTCGTGTGGAGTATGTATACCGTACTGTATACCATATGAATCCACATCTAGTACCGATAAACAAGCAGGAAAAAACTACAAATATCCTGCGCAGTATAGCCTGCGATGTTGCATGGCCTATATCATAAACCAACATATACATTTGTTTTATACAACAAAACTGCACATGGAGATTGCTTTATACAACACCCTTTCGATAGACCTCGACAGCCATTGTTCCCAGCAGCAGGAAGAGTCGCAAGATCTTGACATCCTCTTCCAGATCTCTCTTGGGTGAAGCATCGCTGTCCTGCGACGGCAACAGGCCCCAAAAACATATGGATTGGTGGAAACTGAAGACACCGGGACCTGATCTCTTCCGGGAAGAAACCTAAAAATCTGCTTTCGAACAGGCATTGAAGGGCGATTTTACTCAAGAACAAGATCAAACAACAAGATCCAGACACATTGCTAGGCATCTGCCATTGCACGGGCTAGCCTTTTGGGGGACAACTCATGTGTCAGCGACATGCAGTAAGGATAAACACTTTCGTTTGGTCAGGATTGACGAAGTCCGTATTTTCATGTATTTTCCAAGTAGCTAAGTTTCAAACAGTTTCAAACTGCGGTACCTTGGGATTCAACAGCTCCTTTTGGGCACGGCCTTTTTTTTCCCGCCGAGCCAACGACTGGCAGATCATAACATGGCGCTTACCGCAGGAGACGAAAGGCTGGCGCTGGAGTCGTTGGAGGTCGAAGCTGACTGCAGGAGTAAATCCACCTGACATGAAACACCAGTAGGTAGGGATCTCCTCGACATATGCTCCATGGTGCTGGTATATTTGCCGACAAAATCCTACAAAACGGGTGATTTTGTTCGGGCAAATGTTGGTAAATATTCCAGCACCATGGAGCATATGGCATATGGGCTCCACATATGACCGGATCAAACCGATCGACATAGATCGACAAGATCATATGAGAAAAATGGCGGCAACATGTGTTCATGCCTTTTGTAAAGACAGTTCAAAAAGGTTCTGACATCATGGAATGAAACATGAAACATAATGAAACACCAATCAGGGAACAACAAGTAGAGACCTTTTCACCTAATGAGACATCAAGCATCATCAAACACCAACTAGGGAACGATAAGTAGAGACCTTTTCACCTTGAGGCAATCGGAAATGGAACCGCATATACATAATGTATCACCTCATTATGGGAAGAGACGTTTCTGCATTCCCCGAAAATGTTAGAAGTTGCCATTAAAATGAACAAACCAATGAAATGAAAAATCTAGGGACCCCGGGAATATGGATCCAATTTAATCTGATGTTAAAAAAACATGACTTCCCTGGGCAAACAACACCGAAATCTCCCAGCTCCACTGGGTCAAATCCTACTTTCGGATGGCTATAGAACCCCATATTTGCCACCCAAAACATGGCCAATGCATATATCATTTAAATCCATGCCTGGCTAATAATGAAACATCAAAGTACCAAACCAAACATGAACCTCCACCCCAAACATATCCTTTTCTCCCCAAATCCACCCATGTTCGATGGTTTCAGTCCCATAATGTGTTCCCATTATATGTTTCTTTAACAACAACGGATTTTAACGGGTCATGTTGGAAGAACTCAGACCCATCCATTTCCATGATCCGTACCCCTCATGGCCAATCTTAGATACCCTTCAAAAACAACTGGCTAGTGTATGCAAGTATATACCCTCTGGCAAACAAACATAGCTATGGAAACCACCTAGGTAAATCATCTATAAATGGGTCATGTCCCATATATCTATGTTATTTTAGTGGAAGATAACCCTGTTGAGAAAAATGAAGTATCAAACTACCCTTGCAAGGTTGACCTCATTGAAGTATACACCAACAAAATCTCAAAAGTATTAGTACATGTTAAAAAACTATTGCCGGGATACTAATTATTGCTCAAAGATAACCCAGTCCAAAAACTGTCCCATCAAAATTTCCAACCAATCTATGATATACCTTTGTTTGAAGAAATTCTGGTTGATTCCACCATGATACCCCATGAATTACAATGTTTCTGGATAAAGTATAATGAACGAATTCACTAATCTAAAAATAAGGCTATATTTGGGATATATAGATAGCCTCATGTGTACCCCAATCCAAACCCCTCATTACAGTGGTGTCAAGAGGTGAGTTCGTCGTCAATTTTCTCCAGATACCTCCATGGTTAGATTCCCATGTCTGAGACATGTTCGATATCCATAGATATCCCCGACTGTCCCATGGGTACTCAGCCATCCCCAGTTATTTGATTATAGCTATTTTACATGTTTTTCTCTAACTGCCTATTTAACATTTAACCCCGTTTCACCTCCAATTGTGAATGCTCCAGGATATTACAGGTGATGTTTCTTCCGTGATTTTCAGGCGTCAATCTTTTCTATATACCTATGACTGGCGGTTGTTTTCCATGATATGGTTCATGACCTATGAACTTGAAACACTGTGATGGTTGAGCCGCCATGTTCAACTCATATATACCGTAACCCCATTCACCCTCCAATTTCCATAATCCTAGCTGACCCTATATCTCCCATCCCCACAAAAAAGATCGTTGAAGGAGAAATTCCCCTAATGTGGGAAACCCAAGGAATAAACCATAGATGGGTGGTCAAAATATTATCCCAAAAAAAGGTAGGTTTGCAGTTTAGTGCATTGGTTTTCCCACATGATATCCGATATTCCCATCGCCTAATCCCACAAAAAAATCTCCTTATTTTCACCTTCATCTTCCCCATGATTTGCCCATATAAAAATATTAGATATTCCATTGTTCCATGAAAAAAATGATTTTTGGATCAATATAGATTTCCCATACTACTACTAATATAGATGTGGGAACATCATGGAATATCAACATCAATCAACCCATCCCCACATGGACAGCACCTCCAAAATCTCATGCGCCAAGTCCGCCTCCTTCGCCTCATGCGCCTCCCGAATCAAGCGCTGCCCGTTCCGCAGCAGAGCCGTGGCAAAGACGTCGTCGCCGTCGCAGCGCAGGAGGACTTTCCCGGCGCGGCTCATGACCAAACCAGCCTTTTTGAAGGCCAAAACTGGGAGGATTCACCTAGACTTAGCATGGAAAAAAATGAAATTGGAAGGAGTTTTCGGATTTTTTTTGGGAGGCGGATGGAAGGTGGAAAGCAAAGAAAACTGGAAGTATAGTATCCGAAACTCCTTCAAGATCTTCAAGAGAATAATCAGTTCATTTGGTTTCCAATCTTTTTGGGAATGGAAAATGAATAAAATAAAGCACAGGGACCCCCTGTCACAGGGATGATGCAAACGTTGATTGAAGCTAAAATGCCTTCTCCATGTTTGAAGAAACGGAAAGTGAATAATCAATTAGATTCAATAAACAATTTGGATGCATGAAAACGCAGGACTATACATATTAAAACCCTTCCGAAATGGCAAATGAACAATGAAACATATATTTGAAAGCTTGTGGGGGATGGACAAAGGCAAACAGGGTGAACAAACGCGTCAAGGCAATAGCTTTGCCCTCTCTATGCTCCCCTAATTATCTGATTGCTTGGATGTGCATTATGCATTCCACAAATGTAAGTGGATGAAGTGGCAGTCACTATTTTCAGATGAAAACACCCCAAACAAAAAAATCAACAAAACACGAGCTGAACACCAGCCAGTAGCATTGCCATCTTCGTGTTGCCCGCGACTTTCCAAGTTTTTCAAGCCATCCTCAATGATAGGCTTCAGACTGGACAGGTCCAAAGTCGGACACTCATCATGGAGCCTGAGAGCCATCTCCAAGCATTCGAACCTTGGGTCATGATGATCCGAGGAGAATTGAAGAGTTTGGGAATGGACAATGGCCATTTATAGTTGATTTAAACAACAATTTACCTATAAAAAATTGTGATTTTCTATAGCAAACTGTTAGTTTTACAAGATGGTAACAATCAGAAAACTTCAGCTGATCCGGGAAACAATGGCGTAGGATGGACCGAATCGCATCTCGCATGAACGCCAAATGCCTCCTCCAATGCCTCGAAGGCCTCTTGCAGTTTGCCCTCCTGGGGTCACTCTGCCGAGCCCAATCCCAGGAGGAACATTTTATAGTGATGGGCGGTTGATCTTCAGAAACTGTCAGGTAAGTGGCGCTTCAAGAGGTCCAAATATATATATATATCCACAGTATGAATCAATAAAAATCAAATGTGGTTCCTGGTGTTTCTTCAGTGGGTCCAGTCATGTCCTTTTTTAATGCCATTTCAAGGGCGAAGTTGTTTTGAAACCTGAAATCATACTGGAACTATTTAGTACTGGATCCTTACCTAAGTTGGTTTGTAAACTCTAGGAATTAGCTCGATATATCTACATATACTGTATCTACCATAAACCACAATCAACCTATTTGTGCCTATCAACTTCGCAAACTGACTGTGGCAATACCCTGCGGGAAAATTAGTAAGCTTGAACCCATGAAAATCTAATGACTCATTATATGCACGAGCGATTCTTGGTGATGATTCAGAATTAACCCAATGAGTCATTGGGATACTCTGGGAAGGCTTCTGTTTACCAACTTAGACATCATAGATCAGCTATATCATCATTTATGTTGATTTTATCATTGTTGTTGGTTAAATCCCCACAAATGTGGCAAACCCAATGCCATAAACCACCCCCAAAATCAACATGTTTATGGGTTGTAAAAACTGTCCCCAAATGGGAGGCTTATTGTTGGGCGTGCCAGATTATATATAAACCTCATTGCATCCCGTTACATCAGCTCTGTCCATTCTGTAAATCGCATTATATATCTATGGTTGCTTAAATCCGCAACAGGAAGTAATCAACAATTTTATAACCATGTTCTGGTTTTCTATGTGTTACAATTTTCTGGGTTTATCTCATGATCTCTTCGCTTTATCCCGGGGGATGCCCTCACCACTTTCTGGTCCAAACTCCTTCTGCAAAGCTTTGGCCTTCCCCTCCGCGGCACCACAGAATAAGGGCGACCGCCGTCCAACGGTGGACGAGTAGAGGTCATAGGCTTCCTCGTTGAGGGCTGTCAGCATTGCAAGACATAGGTGTGCCGAAGAAAAAACCATACATTCAAAAATGCCATCTGGTAACTTAACATAGCTATGGAAAAACACAAATTTTAAATACAGTAGTTTTAAAAGATATACTGTATATGATTATGAATCATCGAATGGGCCATCCATACCATATAGCTATGTAATCCAGAGGGTACATCCAAAAAAATGCGCTCTTGGGCTGTCTCTCATTTTGAGAGAAACAATACAACGGCGGCGAGCCCACCACGCCAGGACCTTCCTGTCAACATCAATACACCTGAATTCTCTACAAATAAAATCAAATAAACGAAGTTGTTTCTGTTGCCCCAGTCCCGAATAACAAAGCGTATCATAGCGGCTTATATTTATATCATTTATATCAATGTAATTCAATGTATATATGTATATCATGCAGATGCTTCTCGCGGCAATTTCCCCGGTGTTCAATCTGTTTTCCTCCTCCTTAAATCATCCCAGCTTCTCCATACTGTTCAGCAGCTTCTGAGAAGCGACCCATGTCGTGCAAGCAGCCACCCAGGGAGCTATGCAGTTTGGCAATGGTAACCTCCAGCGAAGCGCTCGTCGCGGTCAAAGGGATGTCGGAAAGTAGGACATTCCAAACTCCAAAAAAATCGCTCTCTTTACCATCAGTGCGACAAACATGTCTATAGAAATTATGGAAATTGAAGGACGCTCTGGCTTTGTTCTCAAGTAAAAGGTCTGTCATTCTTACCTCCAATACAGATGGATTATCATCATCTATCATCTTCCCCATGGAGATTTGCATTTTGGGGTACCGCCGGGTACCGCCCCCGGACATGTTGGACAAACCCACGTGACTCCGGTGGGGCCCTGGGGGTTGAGGTCATGTGAAACCCACAGCAAAATCAAACATAAACAGTTCTCAAGTCACATGAGCACATATGAAAACTCATGAAAACATGCCCCCCAGGTAGCATCACATTGGTTTTCCTATCTATCCCTCCCCATTTCTCCCCCTTTGTACATAGCTTGCAGGTCACCATGCAACGCTTGTGCTCCAAGTGTCTGGATGGTGCGGTTCGTGCAGCTGAAATTCCGCCAACGCTTGCTGCAGCATGGGCAAGGCTTCGTCGTAGCGACCCATGTTTTTCTTGCAAATCGCCAGGTTCCACACGTCTTCCTTTGTGAAAGCTGGGGCAATCCGGCAATCCCCTGACCCCCCAACAAAAAGTTAAAAAAACAGGGCAAAGTTGTAGAAAAACCTGGGGATGGTCCAATGGTACTGCATCTTTTTTGGAATTTGTGAGCCATTTACAGGATGCAGGCCTTAGCGCCGTGTTTCTGCCATCTGCTGTGCAATGCAATGTCCCGTAACGTTTAAAATGCAATACCTCCAGCCACTAAGATAACAAGGGAAAATGTGAATATGTTTCCCAGCTATAAACCTCGCTTTAGTAGTTTTTCGTTTTCCCATTGTTTTTTTTGATTTCCGGAGTGTAACGAGATTACAGGAAACCACCACCAAGGCTCTCGTTCCGGTGTGCCACCCTTGAGATTTACAGCTTGGTGGAACCAGGATTCAGCTTTTTCGTATTGCCGCAGCTGGTTGTAGACCTTGGTTTCCGCACAACGATCCTTTGGTACGTTAATATAGTTTGCTAATGTTAAAAAAATGCATCTTTAATGGGTAAAAACATCCGTAAATAATCGAACGGAATGAACCATCTATCTATACTATATGTATCTATATGTTAGATATTGTTTATAGATAATATAACCGGAAGGTACCTGAAAAATTGTACCTGAAATGGAAGGTGACAGACGTGACACCATGTCAAATGCACAGCCTTGGAGAAAACAACAACTTGACATGGAAAGTCAACTAAAATAGTTTTCCATTTTTGGGGAGTCCGACATGTTTTTCATTATAGTAACAAACGGGAAAGATGGAAAATGCGTTTCCAGAATGGTATAGAACATATTTACCTATGTTTTTTCCAAGTTTCCAGCTTTTCTATCTATTTGGGGTTGCTATAATCTAGAATTTCAGGACAAAGTTCACCCAAATATGATTGGAGGTCACGCCCCAAAGTAGGATATTTGGATAACCAGCAACCAGCGTCCCCATGGGGATTCAAGGTACCGTGCCCAGGTACTATTGATCACAATTATTATCACAATACATCAGCTATGAATATCATAACACTGATGATAGCAACAGTTGATAGTAAACAAAAACTGGTTTTCATAAAAGCACATAGACAATACTTACCAATCATAGGTAATAAGAGTTCCTGATAATTTATCGACCACGAAATTATTACAACAATCAACTCTTGAATGATGAGTATTTAACTTAATTTGTTTACTGTTGATCCCTACATCCGCGGCACCGTGCCCAGGTACTATTGATAACACTTGAAGAATATGCAGCCCATATACATTAGTAGTACTATAGATGATAATCATAGAATCATACTATCCCCTTTTCCCTTAAAAAAAAAGGGAGTGCGCCCACATAATGACAACTATTATTAGCAATAGAAACACACATACGTATATTTAAATATGCTAACAAAGAATAATAGTAAAAAACAATAATCAGAAAAAAAGGGGTTCAACTACCCATCCAGTTGGGGATGATACTCACTAAGGTTAGATCATCATATTTACTTCAACTTTAGATAAATAATATTCAATATGGAAAAAAGAACTATAAACTGTATATAAACAATTAGATAATAACACCGTGTCAATATATCTTTAAAATGGTACGATGTTAGTGGTCTTTACCTAACTCTTTAATAATATATGTATATGAGTATATGCATATGTTATGATAAATACAAGTACTAGATACATCAATGGCAAATAACATCAAACAACAATGGTTTATAACAATGCAATGACAATGCCAAAAAAACAATATTGGAGAAACATTAAGCCCTATCTAAAATCCTCTAGTCCCATTACATCCTATATCCACCAAGTATAATAAGCATGGATAAACCACTCATATTGGATAAACATGGATAAACCACTCATATTGGATAAACATGGATAAACCACTTCTACTGGATCATCATGGATAAACCATGATAAACCACTTTCTTTAAACCCCTATTTTTTTCAGCCGTGCCCAGTCACCGTGCCCAGGTTGATGAAGGTCGCCGGATGCGGCGGCGCCTTCTGTGCCAACTCCTCCAGCAGCTCCGCGGCGTCCGCCTGGCGGTGCTGCTTGCAGCGCAGCGTGGCCAGGTCCTGGCGGCGAAATCAGGGCGTTCACCGGGAAAAGTGGGGAAAACATGGGGAAACCGTGGGGAAACCGTGGGGAAATTTAGGGGAAAATGCTGGAACATGGGGATTTAAGTGGAAAAGTGGAACACATATCGGATTTGAGAGGTGGAGATGGAAAGTTGAGGAGATTCAAGGTGAACCATGTTGAAGGAGCACGGATTTGGGATTGGAGAAATGATGTCGAAAGCATTGAGCACCTTGGTTGTCCATTCTTTTGTTGGAATTTCAACGACAATAAGTTGCAATGATTTGAACAAAAAATATGGGAATATAAGCAGCATCACATATTTGGCAACAAGTATGAGCAAGAAAATGCAAGCTCACAACAGGACTAATGGACACCAGCAAAAACAACCACATGGAAGTAGCAAAGAGAAGGTGCGAAAAACTGCCAGCATGATGTTTAGGCTTTTAGAGAGCTCTATATCAAGTAAATGTCAAGCAAGTACAGGAACCAACAAGAACTTGGAGTTTCAACAAAGGTATTAGTACAGTTCTCGGTTCCCAACTGCATGATATTTAGGGTTTGGAAGTTCACTCCAATTATACTAGTCATGTTGGCTAACATCAGTGAACCTGGCCCCATGTGCAATGCCAAACGAATCGATCAGATTGGGCGTCAATCTTAACATGTTTTTTGCTTTTAGCCATTACTGGACTCAAATTGCCACATTCCGCAAATTTTACGCATTCATCACTTGGTGGGATGATCCCCATACCTCATGTTTTCCTGCTTACATCCAAGTCGCACGACATACCCATCCCGAATATGCGTCCATAGGTATCCTCCTATTTTACCGCTTAAGCACCATCAATGTTTGAATGTGAATGTGGTTAACACTCAGTAGCCATTGCTGCTTATTCAAAAAACTTATTCACCGTTGCGCGCATTTTTTTCCATACGGATCAGCCACGTCAACGAAAATCGTGTTGGGAGGAGCTGCAAATGCCAGATGAAAAATTGTTGAAACCATGTTAAACCCATTGTCCAATATCTAGAATAATTAGGACTCTTTACCGTGTTACCAACCATCACTACTCATTGAATAAGAACCGTGATGCCATTAATAACATGCCATTCGTTCTGACCCAGAAGACCTTGGTCATTAAAAACTGGCTCAGAGGATTCATATTGACAATCTTTTCTGGGAACAATTGACTATAATGGCTAATGTCCGGATATTACTGAAATAAATAAAATTAGTAACAGATTTTCCAATCAACATATATTAACTACAATGGTTGAGATCTTATTAATTAATTATAATGTCTACGTATGTTTATATGACTAATGTCTGGGTATATGTTCTCAGTTCCATCACCCCACCTCCCAAGAACCGGGACCTGCAAACACTTTACGTCCCACGGCATCCCGCGGCGTCGGCATTCGCCCAGCACACGGCGGTAGATGGCATCCGCCTTATCCAACCTGGGCAGATCGAAGCGATGATGAACACATGTTCCCGATGGGAAAAAGTTTACAGCACGACAAAAACGAAAATGTATATAATAAAATATATACTAATAACACCCAATAGTAATTCAAGAAGATTCAATAATAATAAATAATATAGGGCAACATGTAAGAAAAGTTGCATGCATTTATCAAGTAGAGCACCCAAGAAGAAAAAACAGTTTAATTCATACATATGTGTGTGAGAAACTTCTTTTATCCGAAGACTTGTGAATCAGAACTATTGATCTGGCTGAACCGTCTCAACTCATAAATCTGAAGCTGGGTGGTTGAGGGTTTTCGAAGCTCCCAGTTCTTGGTGACCTGTCGCTAAAACATGATGTTCTAAAGGCAACCATGACATGTAATTCAACAGGTGTAAGAAGTTTATCCATGACATATCCATGCAAACAGGAGGTGGTTTATTTCTTTTTCTTGTTCGCATAAGTTTGACCAATTTTCTGAATGTGTTTATCTTGTGGATAGAAAGGCCGTGGCCGATTTGGATTTGCAAATGATTATCAACGTTCTTTCTTGATACCGAACGCGCTCCACCATGGCTATGACTCAATGACCAGCAATGGTTGGGATTCAGCAGCTTCTCTTGCAGCCATTCCGCAGAAACAAAGAAAACTTCAAAAGTGCTGTATGACACGGAATCTGAATGTTACTTGTGGAATGTCTGGTTTATAACTTATTATAACTCCAACCGTGGGGATTGCATTCAACAATCTGCGAAATCTGAGGGTGATGCTTCGGATCTTCAAGAATGGCACAAGATCGGGACATGCATTGTCAACACCCCCAGGCCTGTTGGATATCCAATGGCTATGGGGAAATCATCTACAACATGGGTAAACTAAAGATGACCATAGGGCTATCCCATGAGAATTGCTATAACGACCCAAGAAACATCCAACATTGGCAAGCTTCGCAAATTTTGGATGGTTTGAGGTACGCCAAGAATTGATTCGATCTCTCCCTCTCTCTATCTCTCCAGCATGATCTCGAATAGGTGTAACGCCCAAGCAAGAAACATGTGATAAAAACCGAATTATTAAAGCTGGCATTCGTGCCATCCGAGGGTGACCACATTTACACACACACACAGTCTTCCTTTATTCACATAATAAGTTAAATCATCTTAACCTTTTTTACATGAATAAATCACATCACACCCATCCAAATGGCTGGTTGAAACCCAAGTTTTCACCATTCCCTCGGCCAAAACAACGCCTAAAACGTCCACCGCCAGGGCACTCGTAACACTTCACGCAAGCCAAGGCTAGATCCAAAGCAGCAGTGAGGAGCTTTGGATTTCGGATGCCTTCGGGGATGTCTTCTGCCATCTTTTTGAACTCCTTGGTGAACCTCGCAAATGCTAGGCGATTCTATCACTTGAATATGGTGCAGCATTAGGATGTTGCCCATCAAACATGGTGAAAAATGATGAAAAATCAGTGTGTCTGCACCACCTCAAAAATGGTGAACAATCTGGTAAGCTGCAGTGGTTGGGGGGAAGGGTTTTCAAAAACGAATGGTTTTGCCTGCCGAAAACCGTCAGTGTGTATAACAATCCCATTAAATCCCAAGTTTTTGGCTGGTTAAGCCCATGAAACCCATTGAAACTCCAAGAGACTTCCGCAACACTCGGCGATTTTCCCGGTCCCCGTCGTTGAACTCGTGCTCCGACCACACCAGGTCCTCCTTCCGCAGCTCCCCGTCCACCACATCAAACTCGTCGTCGTCGTGCAGCGGGCCGGGCTGAGACGGGACCAGGTGACCGCGGCCGATGCCTTGGCTCTACTAATCTGACCAAGTGGGTCGATCTTGATGTCCCAAAATCAGGGTGGGGAGTCAACGAAAATCATCTGGATACCCAACCAACTCAATGAGAGGACAACTTATACGTGCTCGACACGGCGTAAAAAAAAACAATATCCGCTGGTTCAATTCCAACCTTACATGGTCAAAACATATTTTTTGAAAAATGTTGAAGCAGTAAGAACCATGCACTAAACATCCTAATGATTTTACATATCCATTCTCCCTCCATCGCCTTCAGGTCTCCCGCCCAAGCCCAGGGCGAGATGGAAATGATGGAAGCATGTCCATGGCTTTAACCATTTAATTGAACTGTTCAAACATATGGTGGATGGCTGCGAAATCCTGCACCAGATAGGTGGTTTTACCATTATTGATAGGCTTTCTACCATCCCAGGTGGTGCAGGAATTCTTCCATCCACAGTGGTGAAACCTCCTCGAACATTTGCTGCCCCAGCGTCCCACGTCTTCAGCTGGCGCCTTACTTTTCGGCACCGGCGGTGGTTTCACCGCTGCCTTGACCTCCTGCGGTTTGCCAAGGGTTGGATTTCAACCCACAACAGAAAGGATGTAGTTCCCAAACACTGTGGGTTACCCCAAACGTTTATACATTCAATGTTGGGATATGTTGGGATGTTAATAGCTGGAAAGTAATTATATCCTATTATACCCCAACATTACTATCAGAAACATCCCAAAAAAAAACATTCCGTTCCAATCATTAAAAAAACTTGTTTCACCAAGTTTTCCCCATGGCCTTCACCGTTTCCACCTTCTCGGTTTCCCGCTTCGGCCGCCAGTCCGGCAGCGCAGCGCCAGGCTTTGCTGTGGCGCTCTGCTGCAGCAGCGCCTGGTAGCTCTGCATCCGCACGTTGCGTTGTCGGTCCGGGGCCATCTCCGGTGGGGCCTGGCGCCGCAGAACGTGGAAGATTCGGGCCTGTTCCATTGGGAAATTGACGAGAAGAAGGCCAAATTTGGGAAAGATGTTTTCGTGACTCAGAACCATCAGAGACATTAAAGCATAGTGTCGAAAAAGAGTGGACACAGATTGCAACTCGGGGGTGCCATAATCAGATCCAGCACAAGGGAGCGACAGCCAAATCTTCCAAGAGGGGAAACAATGGCCATGGCCAACCAATCATTGCAATTTAGAACATCCATGGGAAATACTACAAAAATACTACCCAACACAAACATCTCAGGATTTCGATTTTTGGAAATTCAAACAATATCACAACTTCAACTGAAAAACACAATGAAACCCAGGCCTTGACCGCTTCTGTCGCTCTGGGTTGCACTGGTTCTGACGATCTTCGGCTCACCGGGGCAGCTTCCAACAAGCGAATGGCCTTGGCCCAACCAGGCTCCAGAGCTTGCGGAGGATCTGGGGAGAAACTCTTCAGATAGGCTTGCAGCTGCTGGTCTTGGAGATCTTCTGGAGCTGGTGCAGTTGCCGGAAAATATCCTGCTGTGGCCATGATGGGGTTCTCATGCGGTAGGGTGCATGTACTTCATGTACTTCAAACAATTGGTTTACAAATGGTGAAGCCACTCAACATCCCAAGATCAGAATCATGAAATTGCAATTGATACTGCAGTAAGCACTCGCGGAACCCAATGCAACCAGCAAACATGTTCCACGAAGTGACACCCTCAAGAAGAAAATGTTGTTGAATCCCTGAAAATTTGAAAACAATGTCATTCAGCAACTGTATCTGAACAGGGCCAGTAAATCCCTTAAGTGAGGTCACTTCCATGCAATTGATGGCTTAAGACATCTTAAAACCATACCTATACCGCCTCTACCAAATTCAAAGCCAGCATCTATATAAAAACATTAAAAACGATAGCTATTTACCAAACTGTATCCATTGTCAAATTATGTCAAATTAATGTCAAATTATCACCACTTGTTTCCGCCAACCCCCCTCCATCGGCATCTCCTTCTGCTCGTTGGTTCTCCACCGTCTTGGCCGCCTTGGCGGTTCCTGGCGGCCGTGCGGCTTCCTCCAGCAGCCGCAGGGCTTGGAGCCATGGGGGCGCCTCGTCAAGATCCGAGTCCGGCGGCTTCTGCGACACCTGGGGGGTAGATGCGTGAAGGAAAACGTTGCAACAGTCAACATAATTCAAAATATACATGATAAGTTACAGGACAAACTTATATTTCTTCACATGTATATATACATGCGTTTTTCTAGTGGATATGTAGATGCAAAAATGATGTGACATAAGAAACTGCAACATATGTGAAATGTAACGCGTTTAACCTTGCCATGTGTGCCAACTGCTTCCCAAAGAATGACATTAATAAGATCACATGAGAACCTCTGCATGTTGTGGAAGTGCATGCCGCCAAAACACAATGGCATGCACCCCACTGCAAACAAAAAAAACGCTGTTAACTTTCCACAAAATCAAAAAACATGTTCAGTATAGGGGCATGTGGAGGCTGGTTTTGCAACTCCAAGCAACCTGTCTCCCTTCAAAAACCATGCAATCCCGAACTGGACAAGTCATATGGACCAACTTTTTGGATCGCACAACGTCGCTGAACCCACCCAATAGTATCACCCGGGCCTCCGGTCTTGCCGTGGGAAACGTGGACACCGGCGCAGCTTTCGGTGAAACCACCAGTGCCGCTTTCAACGCTGGTGGCCGCGCAGAGGCTTCGACAGCGGCAACGGCGGCATCGTTCTGCCGCTCCAGCAGCACGCCGCGGAGCTGTTGGATGACGCGCTCGAACCAAGCTGAATCTCCCGTTTGGATGCTCTCCTTGGACAATCGATGATTGGGAATGATGGTGTTGGGGAAAATTTGGTGTGGAAGCTTATAAAACGAAACCATGGGAGATTAATGGGGAAAACAGGTTTGAAGCAAGTAGTGGATGTAAAATGGGGATTGCGGTGGGTTGATATTTGGGAAACTGCAAACGGATTCCAACTGCTTTTGAAGCTCCGTAGCCAGGGAACTCCAATGTAGCTCACCAATGCTTGCAGAACCCCCATCATATTCTGTAGCGTTCGGTGAATCATGCTGGGTTTACTGTCTTGGACATGAACATTGTAGCCGTTTGAGTCCGTTAAATTTGGAAATGCTCCCAGTGTTGCTGGGTGTGCAACAAAGCAACGCATCATTGAAACTCATTGTTGGATGCGATGATGTATATACTACTTGTTCAAGATCAAATTATTTGCAAATTGCTTGGCCCAACTTTCAAAGCTTCATCGAACATTCATGCTGATCAATCGTATAGCATTAGATCCCCATGCTGTCACGCTTCTCAACTTTCTTGATCCAGGAGTGCTAAAACTTTGGTCATGTTGCTTTCCAGATGGGGGATATGGACAAAAGCCATTCTGGTACACTCTTCCTGGTACCTCAAATGTTGTGGTGCACCCAATAATCAACCTCCAAATTTGGATGGTTTTCAATCCCACCCATTGCTGGCAAGTCGTTGGAAGTGGCTTATGTTTTCCAGTTTAAGAAAAGTAATGATGGTATACCCCATTGAGATTGATTAGCATCATTAACCCACCAGTTTCCTCCTTAGTTCATATTAGCCAACCGTCTTCATCATTTTCCATGATTGATCCCCTCCAACCCATCACCAATCCAACTGGGCGTCCGCCAACGCGTCGCAGGCCACCTTCACCTCGCGCTCCCTCGAGAAGTAGCGCGCCAGCGCGCCACGCGGCGTGCGGCGGAGAGCCATGACCAACATGGTGGGTGTCATGGCCATGTCACGGACTGTGAATTGTGTGAGTCATGGTCTTTCCCTAGATTTGTTCAGTGCTGGATATGATTGGATATGTCCATGCGGATGAAGTTAAGATAATTTGAGATGAAGTTTTAGGTCACCTTGCATGGGCCCAGCAAACGCAAAATAAGTTGACATGAAATGAATCCAAATCGCCCTAATTACAGTAAGTGACGAAACGAATGTTGCTTGAGCACCCTCTATTGATTTAGGGCCTCTGGTATCTAGATGCCATAGATGCCATAGATGCCAGTGAGTCCTGTAGGCTACACAGAATGTTTACTTGGCACATCTTGGCATTGAAAGGGCTTAGAAAGCCTTTAGCGTCTCTATTTGCCATCTTAGTTGGTCCAAGGCATTTCATGGAGACCATTCAAGCATTGCGGATGTTGACACGTCTTGAATCATGTCCTCAAAAGCTGCCAGTTGCTACCAGCCTCTTGGGATGGAAAAATCAAAAACCTCACATACCTTCATCCTTCAAAACATCCGGTGGGTCCATCCCTAGGACTTTGGATTCATCATTGGTAAAATGTTGCTGCTCCACGTTCAATATGTCTCTGCTGGTCATGTCTTTGCTGCTTGCATCACCAGCTTTTGATTGGTTCAACCCCGTTCCTTCTACAAAAAGCATGTCTTAGAATGTATGGGCCCCTAATATCTCGAATCATGTTACCTCATTGACAACCTTAGAGCACATGACTCAGCAACCCAGCAGATCAACCCGTTTCGGAATCCTCGTCAGCTTCCTGATACGAGGCTTGGGCTGAAGAACTTCCCTAATGAACACTGTGACAACAAGCCATTTGATCCAGCAAGCGTTCAAAACATCGAGAGAATGGCTGCCAAGAGCTCAAAAATAAACATTTGAGTGGATCACACAAGATGGCACGGAAGGGCCGTGTGATCTCTTCATGTGCTTGCAGAATGTCAACCCTGCAGGGGAAGTAATTTCATCTGATGGGCAGCCCGTCCCAGGCACCCAAAAAAAGAACTCGTCACCACAAGGTGAGGCTCCCAAGTTACAGTATAAGTTCGCTTCGTGCTGAAATTTACCAACCACGTTCACATCCATTAACTACAGTAACTACTGTATATAGATCTGAATGCGATAGTTATATCTATATATAAATAGAAGTTATATCACGTTATATCATGCTATATCACCCAAAGTCATATAGTTTACCAGGCGGATCAACTTGCCATCGGGCCATCGGCCACCGGAGCCTCCCTTAACTGGATTTCTCGGTCGAAGGCTAACCGGCCATTCTTCACCTGGGGTGGTGACCGTTAAGGCATAGGATCCAAACTAAACGAAGGGGTTTAAGTCCCCAAAAAACCTAACCAAAACACATGGTCCTTCACCAACTAGCATGCATACACTGTTGTTGCAGAACAGATCAGGGCCTGCAACAGCAGTGGCATGCTAGGCACGGCTTGGAATACTAATACAACCCAATCAAATCACAGGTTTGACCCCCACATTCCACCCACCCGGGCATACAACATGAAGGGCAACATGAGCAACTTGCAAAACTTGTCATGGATGGGTTCTCTGTTTGCTGACAAAGGTTCTCGACAAACATTGGTTGAGATTACAGATAATTCCGAGAACAAAGACGACAAATATGCAACTATGCACAGTACCGAAACTTCCAACTAAGCAAAACAACAAACCTAACCATATGTATGGTGAGGTGTCTGCGAAGTCGTGTATATATACCCATGTCGATCACACGTAGCCATGCCGCAAGCCTTCCAGAAGTGCCAAACACCATTCAAGGCCGCTGAGTTGTAACCATCCCGGCCACTGATCTCCACCACGACCTTCTTGAACCTTACAGCTGCTGCCAGCTCAAGAATGGCATGAAGCGTATCAATGTGCCATTATCTACCTGGTCTACCTACATAAATAGGCATGCAGGCATGCACCTTTTGAAATGTGTGAAGGTACTTTCGGAATTAAATTCATTTGAGCCCCCAGAAACTTGCAATCAAAATATTGTGAAATCAGTTGGGCGATGCATGAAGTTCAAATGCATTACAACGCGGTCATACTTGGGGAAACATCGTGGTTTTACCACAATTTGAAAGGCTAATGAAACAACCCCGGTTGTCTGCATAGTCCAAAACAAATCAGGAGCCTCTCCTGTAGGCCCCTGCTAGGAACCTTCGGGGTTCACAATGCCAGCACGTCTGCATGTGATGCCCCTTTGGAAAGTTGTTGAAATATATTCTTGTGGATGCCAATGGCCCCAAAGAAGGTCGATGAAAGATCTGCAAGGATGATTTTCCGGCTGGGCATTGGGAATGTTCTAATTCAATCTTGCATGCCTTTCAATACAAATCGGGTCTCTCAAAATGGCATTGTTGACCGGCAGAAATGATAAACATACTTTGGAATTGGGGTGCTGTATTTTTAAAAGATGTTCCCGTATGTATGAAAACCTGCTTCCAGTTTTCCCTTTCATGTACCATCTTGCATCAACTTGGGGGCTGTTGGCCCAGCTACAAGCCAGGTAAGCCTCGATATCGCAGTGCTAACCCCAATCCCATGGAATATGGCTGTGGTGACACCAATGAAAAACAGTGAGCCCAAGTTATACGTGCTGTTGCTTTGGTAGTTGTCTTGGTGGTTTGTTGATCCCCTGCAAAAGCTGAGCGGCTGAGCTTGGCCATGCGGTAAATGCCAAGCAAAACACAAAAGAAACAAGTTGTGTATGGCTACCATTGCATCCACTTGGTACCTTTTTTCCCCCTATCCCACTTAAACCATGGCTACACACCTTTAGACCCCCATCAAACCCATGGTATTTCTGCAAGGCCAAGCCGCTCCTGTCCGATGGCCTCGTTGAGTTTGGGCTTCACCGATGCCTTGGCTCCTGAATAAATGAAGAGCATAGAAGGTTTACATGGTATATGCAGGACGTACATGCATAAATATAAACATAATAAATAATTAAATGCATATATAAAAATATATAACTACATATGATATGTAAATCTGTATAAATTCGATGTAAATCTAAGTGCCATGCATATATGTAAATAGTTAACAGATAGAAATGCAAGGGATATATTTGTATACTGGACATGTACAGATTGTATCATGTCTTTGTATATGCAACTAACAATGTGCCTCCTGCTGGCTTAAAATGCGGGAGTTCGAGGTCATGATAGGGATGTAAATAAGTGACTCTGAAAACTACAATGGGTATGACAACTGGTAGATACAACATTCCTTCATTTGCTTTTCACCAATCACAAAACATACAAATAAGGTTGAAACGACTCAAAATCGGATGGCTGCATCCTGAAGGGCATTTTTTTTTGAGATAGGTTCGGGTTGGTTGCTTCAACCCCTAGGATGGGAGGTTACCGTGGCTGGGCTTTTAGCAAACAGCAATTTTGGTATACTTGATCAACAAAACATGTGTTTTTTACATGATGCCAACCAACTTAGCTTACCAAAGGGTCTATTGTGGTCTATGGCATATATTACAACAAAGTTAAAAAATGGCATCAAATACTGCATCACTCCTTACCCACTTCCCAAAGATTCTTGTCAACACATTTGTAATTAGTACAGGGGCCTTATGAGAAAGGGTTGAACACCTGAGGCAATCCCAGTTGCTAAAATCACCATCAAATCATATTAGCAGAGTTGGAGCCCCAAGCTTGGAAGCCGTAAAGGGCCTCCAGTTCCACTAGTATCATGCTCCGTCCCAGCACTGGCCTTGGGAATAGCCTTGACCCGGTAGCTTGGGCAAGGCACTTTTCTTCTTGCGGGCATTGGGTGCCTCGGTTCTACGCATTCTACGCTTTGGGCTCCAGGTACCGTGGAAAAAACCTGGGATTTGAATGTAAAATAATATAAGATAGGTTAGCCAGTGGGTGCAACATGATCCCGGTTCATCATAATAGGCATATGCTATATAGGCACGAAGGGTTTCCAACTCATTTGATACGAATTATGACAAGATCTAAGACGGCAGGCATCTTTCCACCCCGACATACATCCCGACATCACCGCGAGAGTTCACAGCTGGGGCTGGTTGCGCCCCAAGAAACCCAACAACAGAAATAACGACAACAACAACAACAACAACCACAACCAACAAACAACAACCAACAACCAACAGCCAACAGCCAACAGCCAACAGCCAACAGCCAACAGCCAACAGCCAACAGCCAACACCAACAACCAACAACCAACAACCAACAACCAACAACCAACAACCAACAACCACCAACCAACAACCAACAACCAACAACCAACAACCAACAGCCAACAACCACAACAACAACAACAACAACAACCAACCAACCAACCAACCAACCAACCA
>Ga0126342_10003121_pt1 | contig 27028 bp, 24 predicted proteins | sample Cyp1metagenome_FD_92528 | JGI IMG/M metagenome (GOLD analysis project Ga0126342, IMG submission 92528) | Coral microbial communities from Lord Howe Island, Old Settlement Bay, Australia - Cyphastrea 1 metagenome | ecosystem: Host-associated > Invertebrates > Cnidaria > Coral ...
GGTTCTCGGAACCCTGGTTCCCGGAACCGGCGAAACGAGGCGGCAGGGTCGAGCAGTGCCCCGGAGCACCCCGAAGGCTATGTGGGCTGAGACCCCAAAGCATTCTGCTGTTGGGGAAAAACACGATTTAAGAAGACAGTTTATAGAGTTATACCGTTCTACCCAATAAATGACGTGTTTTGATCCCATGTTTGTTGCTTAAATTCCAATCACCATGGGAACTAACCCTCAATTTCAATTCAATCACCATTTATAACATGAACCGCAATAACACGATGATTTTAACGAAAATCCGATTGATGACATTCTCATTCAAAATCACCCCTCAGAATCCCATGTCGTCATGGGGGTATGGGGCTTTCCATAGTCATGCACCCCCAAGTTATCATCCATTTTAGTAGTATTGTGTAGTATTGTTCATGATAAACCGATCATTTTGGTCCCCATGACTATAGAAAATCGATGGTGATTTTCCCTGAAATTGTCTCAACCCCCGATGTCCAGGACGTGTTTGCACTGGGACTGCTGGGTGTAGCCCTGTTGGCGGGGAAGGAGATTTGCAGCTGGGGGGCGCCTTGGATCAAGGCAAGATACAGAATATTTATATATATATATATACATGTATACTAGCTATTTAGATATTTATATATATATAGTATACTACCTATTGAGATACATGGAATATATATATACATGGAATATTTAGTTATATATATATAACAATATATAACATTTAAATGTGGATATATATATATATACTTGCATCGATTTGCAAAATTCTATCTCTATATGTAAACATATTGGTCATCCCCCATCTCCACTTTCGTCCTTGGACAAATGCTCCACTTTGCTCATCTCCAAATCTCCCAATCTCTGACGACATATTTTCATCCTTCGTGATCAACGTGACGTCACTGATTTTGATTAGCAAGAGGGATCCTTTCACAATCCTCAGTTCATCTTATCTCATCTCTTGTCTTCCAAGCTATTATCAGCTCTTATCAGCTCTTCTCAGCCTCAATTCTTGTCGGCCTTTCTCAGTTCAGCTTTTCTCTGGCCCAAAACTTCTTCCAAAACCGGATGGATCTCAGCACCAAAGCCCAGAACCGAAGTACGATTTGAAGCTTTTAAGAAAGAGATCTAAAAGGAAAATGGAAACAGAAACGCCTATTTTAACGACAACAATCATCAAAACTCATCACCGCAACCTTTGCGCAGCCACCTGCGATTTGCAAAGCACCAAGCACTGGGAAACCCAACGTCACTTCCGCGGGGTCAATCCGATCAGGAACGAGACCGTCTGTCTCCACCACCTCCCCGGCTTTGTACCACGGAAGTTTAGCACCCAAACTTCTGTTGCTAACCTGGACCTTCCAATTGGCACGACTTTTCTGCTTCATTTTTTGCTTGGATTTATGCACATGTTGACGCATTTCTGTCCTGACAGAAGCATTTACATTCATTTCCCGAGAAATTTCGCTCAGAATTGTGGTTGTAAAACGGACAAAGTGGAAATCTTGCCATTGGCGGCACAACGAGGAAAAACGGCCCCAAAAGCATAAATTGTTCAAATGAGCATTTTTGTGCGCTCTTTCGAGGACGCAGGTATAGCCCAATCTCATAGAATATGTTTGATGAAATAGTTGATAACGACAATAATGATAACGAAAATCATGAAATTGATAATAGTGATACTGATCATGGCAATATTGATAATAGTCATGTTATATATATATGTCTGCTTATTAATTTATTTATTCATTTTGTTTATTTATGAGTAGAATTTATGTAATTGTCTAATTTGGCATAATGTAATATAACTTAGTTCTTAGATAATATACATGAATCTAGTACAATGTAAGATAGCGTAATCGAATTTGATACAATATAAGATCATATCATATAGTTTCATTTGTTTGAAGATAGTTGCATAGCAGCTGATTCATGTATGGTAAACGAAAAGATACTATTTTCTTTGTGGTTTTCAACAAAAATATAATCCAGTATAATCTAACCCTTTAATCAGTACAATTTGGAGCTGCTCGCCTTGGAAATAACCAATGATGTTTTTTCCATTGACTTCCTCACTTTTGATTCGCAGGTTTAGCCTTCCGAGGTGTAGGCACCATTTTTGTTTATAGTTCTGGATTTGGTCTTTAAAAATATGAAATATAGTGATATACTAAAGTATATGGATATTCCATTATATCGTGGATATATCAGTGATATACTATAGTCTATAGTGTTAGGCAACCAAAAAAAAACGTTTGGCAATCTTTGTTGTTGCCACATTACTGTACGCCGATTGTTTCATTGTGCGATTCGCAGACGCCCGATCAAATCCCCCCTCATTCGTCCCCTATTTGATGCACATCACAAAGTGTGGCCAATATAATGCATGTATGCAAATACATAATAATATGTATACTGTATATAATTAGTATATATATATACACACAGGTGTCCCTTCAAAACCTTCAACAATCTTCAACCTTCACCATCGAAGCGTCAATCATTCAATCCTTAAACATTCAAATTTTGAAGCTTCAAGCCTTGCACCTTGAACATTTAGAAATGAAACGTGGAAGCCTAACCTTTTTCAAAGTGAAATTTTGAAGCGTTAAACCTTGAATACCTTGAATGTCAAGCATCGAAATGCCTCGAAATGCCGGAAAAAAGTGCAAGTTTGGGATCTTCAAGCCTTGTTCACAAGCCTTTTTCACATCCCTCAATGCACATCTTTACCAGGTGGTTCCCCCTGAGGGATCGGAACTCCGTCTGCCACCCTGTGGGTTGACACTCGGCACTCCCCGGAATTTGGGGGTGGAAGTTTGGGCCATTGGGCCATAAAAAAAAACCCTAAACCCTCTGGTAAACGTTTACATAACTATGGAAAATCACTGTTTTTTTTACGGGAAAACTCACTATTTCAATGCCCATTTTCAATAGCTATGTTAAATTACCAGAGGGTAAGCAATGGGATTTGGTTGATGATTATCTCATGACCAACTTCCAAATTTTGAGGAAATTCCACTGATATTTTTATCTGGGTAAATTGAATAACGACCGAAGCCTGTTCTCCCTCACTATAATCATAGTAAGGGGAATCATCCCCATGTGAGGCCTTAATTCAGGGTAGTGAAATATTATAATTTACCCAGAATGATCTGCCTTTTCATAAGCAATGGGATTTGGTTGATGATTATCTTAAAAAATTGGATTTTCTGGATATCCAATCGTTTTTTTGATGGTTTTTGATGGGCCATAAGCCAAGTAACCCCAGATATCTACAAGTTATACCTTGTTTTGACCATGGCGCTAGTTTGCTGTGGTTCTTTGATGTGTCGAATCATGAAAGCCTGCATATCTTGAGGCTTGAGCCATTGCTCATGGGCACATGATGCTGAGTTCATCAAGAGTTTGCAATGATGTACGCGATGAACATATCCAAAGCGGGCAAAAGTAGTTGGAACAATGTTGGAACATATTGCTACCTCCTCCGTGAATGTTTTTGAGGCGGGAAACCCTACCATGTGGGGATGGTTCGAATCCCACCCATTTGTAGTGATTTGGGGCTGGTATGGGCTAGTTCATGATGAGGTTTACCACACTTACTTGTATATGTGTTTCCATTTTTTCTGGTCGTTCCACAACTTTGTCATGGAAATGTCAATGGTTCAGGAAAGAATTTCGTCTCGCGAAACCCTTCGAGGACTATTTGCAACTTGGCCTCATGGTCCCATGATTTTACGATAACTCCGGCAACATTCCCTCGGCAAGAGCCATGTGTTTGCTGTGTTTTCTCATATGGGTATGTCTGAAAATGGGGTATACCCCCAATTATAGCCATTTAGTAGTGATAATGATCATTAACCATTGGGTGTAGGGGTACACTATTTTCAGACAAACCCATATCTTCTAACCGATTCTAACCGTTCGGCTTGGGGATATGGTGGCTTTAGGACGGCATAGAATTTCTTATGGCTGGGGAGTTGGTGGATGCCTTGAGGATTCAACAAAAAGTCAACGTTTCAGCGCAGGGGTCAACTTCTCAAGGATGTGCTTCATGGTTCAGTTTCATTTGCCCCCATAGCAGTCATTATATATATATATCATATTATATTTTATTATTATATATATATTTATTTATTTATTATATTATATATATATTATGTTATAAGATATGGTCATATACAATTCGAACATGATAAAACATATCAAAAGCATCCGAATCGGAATTCATTTATCAAATCCATTTATTTGGATCCGCCTGAGGCGAACGTTGCTTGATCTGGACTCTGAGAGGCGTTTGAAGGCTCAAGATGCTGCACCTCGGTACAGATGAGGACGGTACCATCAGTACCATCGGAAAGTTCGGCGCATGATTTCCATGATCAATGGGAGATCTTCAGGATCCAACTTATGGAGGTACGTTAGTACCATATAAGGGAGGTACGTTAGTACCATTTTTTAGGCCATATTTTCTGGGGATATTTCCTGGAACATAGGCCTGAGAAATAGGCCTTATACATGGTAGGTAGCTCCAATTTAGGTTCCTGAAATGGCCATTGACATGAGGATTTTCATGTGTGGATTGTTTTTTGGATGACAGAAATCTGGGTCAATCTTAGATGGGGAGAAACTAATCCTTTAGTCTTTTGGTATCAATGGGAATATCTACGTTCACCAGCAAAGTTTTTTTTTTTGCAGGGTATCTAAGATTGGCAATGGAAATCATCCAAATTTGCAATTGAATGGATTTGTGTTTTTGTTTCAGATGTGTCTTCTAGGCGAAACAGTGTTTCTTCCCTCTCGTTTAGCAAAGCATTGCAGATTTTTTTCCCGGTGGGATTACATCCAACAGATAAACGTCCGAGTCAAAGATTCAATACTTTAGCTTGACAAATAAATTTAACAAATGGTTTCGGAGAGATGAAGAGAGATGTGGGGAGGTGTAAACAGATCTACTATAGGTCCAGAGAAGAATGGACTAGATAGCATTGAGACTGGAGCGACTAACGGACTGCATTGACCGGTGCACAAGCAGCGTATTCAGATATATTCAGATGTATTCAGATCAGGTGCCCAGTGTTACATATGCAATCAATGGCAATCAAAGCATATGCAGAACAGAAATATTGAAGGCATAAATCCATATCTGCCCAGCTCCATGTGAATTCTGTGGTCATGAAACGACTCAATGACTCGATGACAACTGGAACCCCGAGGTGGACAAGCTTCCAGAAGACACTCGTTGGCTCATTCCCAAGAAGGTTTCATTGTGAGCCAAGTCCCAGTCAGCTGGGAGAAACAGATAGAAATACCATGAAATGGGCAATTGGCTCTTGATTTCACTGCTGATACGTCGTATTTCCTGGTCTTTATTCCATCCATAATATCCATAGGTCCACTGTATGCAGGTGTTTATTTCTTGTAGATCTAGTACCTGTTTAGGGCTCCGTTTCCAACTTCGGGTCGCAGCACAGATCGCACTACGAATCACGCATAATCACGCGAAGGGACTACCTGCGCTTCAACTAACACCGTGACTAGCAGGTTCTCTGTCAAAGGTGTGACTGTTTGATTTCCAAGTCAATTTTCGCAAACTCCAATCTTTTTGTACATCTTAGCCCTTAGCTTGTTGTGGGATCCTTTTTTGCTTTATGTTTCCTGCACGAAAAATAGCCTGAGGTAAGGTTTAAGGCGAAAAGAATGCAATAGAGCACCTCAAAAATTGGGTTTCACTCGCGTTTTTTTTCATCGTAAGCTATTCTTAGGTGCCGCAGAGTCTGGCACGGGGGTTAATCCACGACGATTTTTTGGGAAGTTGTTCAACATGGCTAAACTACCCTTTGGTTATGACTAACAGATTTACAGTTCGCCATGGAAAATCACCATGCTATTAATCATCTATTTCGATTAGGGCCATGGCTTAACCATGGCTAGCTAGCGGCTAGCCCTGTGAACGTCATACCCAGAGGGTAGCTTAACGGATCCTCACATGGTATTTCAAGTTTGCTGAATTCATTCGCGGCCCTCCCAAAGGGCAGGGCTGGACCGGTTGTTTTCAACCGGTGAAAAAAAACACAGTGAAAAACTTCCGCGGAACGCGGAGCACATTGGAGTAAAGTGGAGCAGCGAAACAACACACAGAGTGTCAACACAGAGATTGATCCCATGCCTCCACTGAAATCAATCACAGGCCGGATTTCGATAGCAAGAAGATTTTTGAAGAAAACGCCTCTGCTCTGGGGGCTATAGCAAGCGGCTATTTTCCAGGCAGTCGTGGAATATGCCCCCGCCATGAAAAATTTCGCCAAAGCGGTCGTTGGCATTTCTAGAGCAAGTATTTCGCAAGTGAGTCCAGCCCAGGGGAGTGAGATTCCCAAAATTGCTTACCGGTAATCAGACGTGGCTAGCTGGAAAATCCCCGAACGAAAAAGAGAATGTTTGAATGGTAAACATGTCGAATGGCGGATTTTGCATTGCCATGTTTGATTGTTGAGGCTACTACCCATGATCCCCCTGAGGCAGAAAACTATGGCATGGCAAATAGAAGACAAGATCCATAGCATCAACAGTGGAATAAATCCTGGCTAGGTAATAAAAACCCCAAAGAGTGACAGTAGCCAAAAAAAAGAAGCGGGCCTCCCAATCTTCAACGAAACAATGATATGACATGATATGACAAATCCAAGTTTCGTGTCAAAGAGTTGCTTTGCGGAATCAGTCTTAGCTTTTCAAGATATGGCAGTGTGTCAAAACCTTGTACCCCTGTAGTTCACATCAAAATAGCTGTTAAATGGATGTTCATCCCACTAAAAATGGTATTTTCATAGGTATTGACCCATACCCATATACTGCCAGGAGTTCAGATGGTGAGGTCCACACGAATAGTGGGATTATCCAAGTGGGATCTGAAGTCCCGGCATAAATAAATGTCCAACGGGGATTTCTGTCGGTCGTTTTTTATGGTCGTTGCATGCTCTGATGCTATTTCAATGATTTCAGGATGGGGATGAAAAATGGGGATGAAAAATGGGGATGAAAAATGGGGATTCCCCAAAAATCTCGGGGCATTTCAAAAAAAAACATGGATGAGACCCATGGATTTGATGAAGTTCATTGAAGTTCCATGGATTCCATGGTTCAGGAAATCCCAAGATTTCCCCTCAGATTTTCACTGGACTCAATTGCCATCTCTGCGTGGCGACTGACTGTCGTGTGAGATGTCCTGCTATGGTTTCTGGAAGGTAGAGACTTTGGACATAAGTTCTCGAAATTCCATACTGTCTTGTGGAATATTCACTCATATTCTATTGACTTCATCACTAACTATTTTATGGGGAGAATATGAGAATTTTCAGCAAATATCAGCATGAATCAACATGTGTTTTTTTCTTGACAGTGACACTACGAATACGAATATTGGATGCCCCTCTAAGTTCACTGAAGAGCTGCCTCGAAATGAGAACCGCTCACACAGGGTGATTCTCATGAGTCCTTCGGAGTCATTGATTCGACCACACGTAGGGAGGCTTCGGAAGCCGTCTGCTTGTTGACACCGACCGCTCAAGCCCAAAACGATGCTTTTCAGACCTTTCTGCGCTTGGGATGCCAGGTTTGGCCAGATGGTTCAGTTGGAATGTTGGAACTGATTCACTGACTCATTGATTCATCGATTAGTTGGTTCATTGATTCATTGGTTTATTGATTGGCTGGTTCGCTGATTCTTTGATTCATTAGTTCGTTGTTTCATTGATTCATTGGTTCGTTGATTCGTTCGTTCATGGTTTCATTGTTTTTATTGATTCATCGATTTATTGACTCATTGATTCCCGGAATCACTGATTCATTGCTTCATTCGGTCAGTTGCCCATGGGTTCTTTCATGTCTTCGACAGCTCATTGTTTCTGCATCTCAAAAAAAATATAATCATGTTATTGTTATAGTTATTTCCTATTGTCGAAGCTTCCGCCCGGCGCGGGCCGGGCACTATCTGGTCTACGCATACATATATTACCTACATAAACATATGGAAATCTGCAACCATTTCACAATTTTAGGGTGGGCAAATATCAGGGTTGCAGCGAACATCTTTCAGGATCCAGAACAAATCACCATTCCACCATGAAATTCCACCATGGACAATGAGACCATGGTACGCCTTGGCATCCTGCGAAGGTCTTCCAAAGCCTCCGAAGAGCAGATGGCTTGGTGGATGCGCGTACTTTGCGCGTACGGAGACCGAGACGAGTCTCGAAGTGATGATCTGATGCCTCGAAATCATTACAATGTGGGGCCCCCCAAGTTATAAGTTGGTTTATAATCCCATTAACTATAGATATATCACCTATAAACCATAGTTATTGGAGTTATAAACCAACTTAGCTATCTTGGGGAAACCACCTTGTAGGACTGGGTGACCTGATAGGATGGTCACTAGATGGCCCGAAAATTTGGACCAAACATCCGCAGTTGAGTTTGGCATGGCATCCAGTGAAACCAGTAGATGCGGCTTCCCACAAGTCAACAGTTTCGATGGATTCAAAGAAAATCTGAATAGAACGGTTTCACAAGCATTGCCAAACTTCCAAACCATTTCAAAACCAGTTCATTTGTGCACCAGCTCAACCCAGTGAACTGTGCATTTTACGCGACTCAGGCGCGTTTCAGTGCTTCCAAGCACCCAGATGTTGAGGACAGACTGGGTGAGGGCCTGATGATGGTTGTAGAAGTGCTGCTGTAGAAGTGCCTGGTTGTGGACTTAGGGTTCAGGTCTGCCAGTTGTTCCAGTGGCTCCGCAACGAAGAGATTCGAAGTTCTTCAAAAACAGGGTCATGAAGACTCTATATAATGCATAGAAGTTGTATATGTAGTGTATGTATATATATATATATACACTTGTAATTAAGCATGATTCGATAGCTCGCCGCGTCAGATTGACATTTTGCGGTGGAAAATTGTGAGCGCACTCCGTTTTCACATTCAAAATGTTTCGTTTCACGGCTTTTGCGGTGAAAAGTCGTGAACGCACCACGTTTTACATTGAAAATGTTTCGTTTCACGGCTTTTTGCGGTGGAAAATTGTGAGCGCACGCCGTTTTCACATCAAAATGTTTCGTTTAAAAGGCCGTAGGAAAACAAAAACACAACTATAATTGTTATATAATAAATAGTTATATAAGTTATGTAAATTGATGATTTTTTTGACTAGTCTTCCCCACATTCGTCTTCGATCACTTCGATTCGTCGCAGGCAGGATTGAAAGACGCCAAAGAGGTGCTGTAGAGATAGTGGCACAGTGGAAGTACCCGGCCTGGTTATGACGTTCACACTTCGCCATGGTTAAGCCAAGGCCCATATAGAAATAGATGGTTTACCGAACTTAATAGCATGGTGATTTTCCATGGCGAACTGTGAATGTCATAACCAGATGGTACCTATTGGAGTATAATTGACCAAATAGCATCAACTAAACTCAAACTCCTAATGTCAAGCGAAGAAACACAGCGGAAAAACACCACTTGTGTTCTGCATGGTTCAGCATGGTTTGATATGTGCGTGCAGTGAGAAAAACAAAATCATCTTGAACTATGCAGACAGTTGTATGCCAAAAATCGCCAGGTCTACCAAGAAGTGATGACTCAAATCACCAGCCGAAGTGATAGGCGCTGGGTGCCCGTGTTGGGATTTACGTCGATGAATTCAATCCATCGGAAGCTTCAGACATGATAGCCTCTGGTAAACAGCCACATAATCAATGGCCATTTCAGGATCCTAAATTGGAGGTACCTACCATATGTAAGGCCTATGTAAGGCCTATGTTTCAGGGAATATCCCCACAAAATATGGCCTTATATGGTACAGTACCTCCAATTTAGGATCCTGGAATTTCCATTGAATGGAAAGATCCACCATTTTACCATGCTATCAATGGGGATTCATCCACGATTTCGACTGGGCCATGGCTTCAATAGCTATGTAACACAAATTACCAGAGGCCCCTGTCATTATTCACCTTCATTGAAAATTCTGTGAACTGCCGAATGGATCACCATTGTCGCGCGATTTCACCGAGCACCCCAGTCACCCAGTCCCTGGTTTCTTGATGTTTCTTGCAACTGAGATAACTGAGGTAACTTGAATATCACTCCAAGTCCAAACCATGACCTAGTTGTATTAAGATAAATCATCCAAAAAAAACGACATTTATATATATATGCATGTATATTTATATATTTATACATATATATATTTAAATTAGTCATTTTTAGATTCCCCATGTTGCCGCGATGCCGTTTCTCACCATCCCCACAAGGATCTCCCTGAGCGATTTCGCCAAGTACTACGAACATCTTTCCGCAGGGCGCGGTGTCTGATCTCGCTGTTTCAACGGGGGATTTCCATGGATTCAGCACAAGAATTTCAGAAAACATTCACCATGGATCCATATCCCCCAATAAACTATGATGATATGGATGTTATGTTTTGTTTTCTATATATAGAACATCATTTATGCACATATCTATAGATTTGATGTGTTCTTTTAGATATGAAGTTCTATCATGCATGGATATCCCAATAAATTGACGAAATTGCAACCAACGTTCGACTCTCCCGGACTGTGTTGGGTGACCTGCAGTGGGCGACTGAAGCGAACCATGGGAATTATGAACTATCCATAGCCATCATATGTAATGGGATACAATGGAATGTCACTATCAATATCAATCATGATGGAATTATGAACTAACCATCATTAATATCATTGAATTATGGAATATAACTAACCCATCAATACACGGAATAGATATTCACCAAGCGATATTTCATGTGGGGAAACCGGGTATAACTTTAAAATGGCTCACCTGAATCAGCCGCCGAGTGTCCGAAAATCATGGAGGAGGAGGCAGAAACCATCGAAAACAACTAATGACCAACTTCTTTGTTGAGGAAATTCCACTGATTAGGCCACTAGTTCTACGATGATAGGAATCGTCATAGACGAAATCGATCCAGATTCATCCTAATTGGGTATGGATCAATACCTATTAATACCATTTTTAGGGGAATGAACATCCATTTACCAGCTATTTTGATGTGAACTACAGGGGTACTATTGGTTTTGACACACTGCCAATTGGTGTTTGAACTCCAGGTGGGCTCAGTATCTGATTCTGCGCAGGATCCAAGACGACAAGTATTTCAGCCACATTCTGCGTCGCAGTTGGGGTGTTTGGGCGCCGAGGTTTTTCGCAGTTTTTTTGCTGGGAAGCAAACAAAAATGGGATGGGAAGCCAATATGGAATCAACTGGATTCTCAATCCAGCCACTTTTGTTGTGTTCCAATTCCATAATTCAATGGAATTATGAAGTAACCATCATTAATATCATTGATTTATGGAATATAACTAATTATCACCATCCAATTTTGTGTTTTTTCACATCCAATTCCCCTGTAAATTCGGTGTTGGGGCAACGATCAAAGTCGGCAAAGTCGTCGCCTAAACATTGGCGACGACTATCGACACATACCAAAGCATGCTTGCAAAACCAGAAAACCAACTGGTAACCGGCCAATATCATGAGATCTTGATTACAAAGTCCAGTTTGCCATCCCAACTGCTAGACTTATTTTCCTGCGTGTTGTTTGAACCTCGTCAATGTCAATCAGCACTTCCTGCTTTGTGAGACTACCTGAAATCTTGCAAAGAGCTCCAGGCCTATTCTCGTGTGACATGATCTTATAAGCAACATTCAGGCTGTATAGTCATACTTTATATTTAATTATTCAGATATATATATATACATATATATATAAATACGCATTATGCGTATATATACCTCGAAAGGACACAAATAATTGTCCGTTTGCAAGATTTCTGCCCTTAGGGCGGATTTCTTGTGAAGGAGCTGGAAATGGTCATTTTTTGACTACTGTGGCCAATTTTGGATGTCGTGCCTTTTGGGCTGATCTTACTCTACTTTGCGTAAAAATGTGTCGATTTTTCTGGGTGGAAATTATCGGGAAAAAGGCGGAAATACCCGGGAAAAGAGCGGAAATACCCGGGCAGATTCATCATGACTCAAAAATGAAAACATAAAAAGAAAAAACATGAAGTGGCAAGTTTTTTTCTTGAAATGGTCATGTTTATTTTGAAATGGGCAAATCTACAGAAAATGGACAGAAATCAAACCAAAATCTGCCCTGGAAAGAAATTTGTAACCAATGAATATCCAGGATATATATGGATATATATATATATATATAATATATACATATTTGTTCAATCTCCGAGCTGGGTCGGAACATGGGAGACCTGTACGCCATATGTTTTGTCATGTTTTGTCCATTCGAAGAGTTCGGAAAGTTTTTGGGATCCATGATGAAAGTTTGTGACATGTCGTGCCTCAGTTGGCCACTACACCTGGAAACATCATGGCACGCAACGCGTTCGGTGCCCCAGGTCATATGGAGGTTTCATTTTGAGGATTTTAATAGGATGTTCGATGAAAAAAAACATTTTGAGGATTTTTGGGGTTCCATTTATGGAAAGCTCCATATCTTGGGGGATCCCTTGGCTGAAAAGTCCCAACTGTACCTGACTTGACCGTTTTGCCAGCTTCGAATGATGAAAACGAGCAGTTTTAGCTGCCCCAGAGCCATCAAACTTGTTCTACGGCTTGAAGGATAGGAAAGGTCTGTGCGGTTGGATAGTCCTGTCTACATCTCAGATGATATCAAACTACAGAAAACTACACTACTGTTGGAAGTGATCAGTGAATTCCGTTCTTATCCTGAGATATCCCGAAAACTGTTTGCTGCAATTGGTGCACGGTCGGTCATGCCATGCCACTGTGCAATCTGAATCCCTGTGATCGACTGAGGCATCGCATGTATGAAGGTCACATCCGTTCAACGGAGGGTGGCTTGTGCGGTTTGTGATGTCAATGTCTGGCTGGGCTTCAAAGGTGGTCAAGTTCCACTTACCGCAAAAACCATTACCCTCTGGTAATGACTAACAGTTTGCGACATTGAAAATGGCCCAGTCGAAATAGTGGATTTTTATGGTGGTTTTCCATAGCTATGTTAGTCATTACCAGAGGGTATCCCAATTCATCAATATCCGGAGATGGCATAGTTACCATAGTTTGAGACCAGCCAGCTTGTGATCCAAGTTGTTGTTTTTTAGTTTTTCTCCAGTAGAGTCCCGTGTGAAAAGTTGCATCAAATTGCTGGCAGCGTCAATATCGACATGCTGCATATGCTGTGGCTGCGAAACTGCGAAGTGTCTGCTGGATATGTACCCGGCCTGGTAAACCGTCCCAAAAAACAATGGAAAGATCCACCATGCTATCAATGGGTAAATCCACTATTTCGACTGGGTCATGTTCAATAGCTATGTTAGTCATTACCAGAGGGTCTGTATGATGTATGGCCCAAGACAGGTGTAGCTCACAGGATTGAAGTATCGATGCTGACTGCTCTTTCCTTTTGGTCAAAGAGATGGCGCTGGGATTCTTGCGCATTGACCAAAATGAGATGTGCATGACAGAGAAAATGTTAAGCATCTGTCGGCCAATTGCCAAAGAATGTTCAAGTGTGGTTTTGCAGTTGTAAAACTCAATCATCTCTTGATTGTCTTGTGTATTGTCAAAATCTATGATCTTCACAGCAGCACGTTACTGGCAACCCTGGAAAATCCACCTCGTGTTTCGCTGTCCAATTCGCCCGAATTTCTTGTGGCGCGGTGTGCCGGATGGTGCCTGTACAGTGCAAGCGAAGCGCCGGTATTGAGGTGAAAGAGAAGTGCAGAAAGAGCCCAAGTTGATCCCATTCGTATGATAAACAAGTTGCAGAGCATGATGGTGAGACTGGATCAGCCTTTGTTTTTATATGTTGGCACCCACCAAAGTGACAGTTTGAGAATTCACATCCTTCAAACGGTAACGGCAGACATGTCGATCATGTCGCAGTCGCGAAGAAACAAAACTAGTAGTTCGAGTAGAGTAGTTATCAGTTGGAGGACCTACACAGAAGTACTGTTTGATGAAACCCAAGCAACAGGAGAGATGAGCAATATAGATCTATTTGTTTGTAAACATGCTAGGGCGTTGCGTGATGCTTTTAATTCGCACTTAGTGATCCATACGATCTACTTCCTCAAATTTGAGCTGATAGTTGACTCAGTTGACAGTTGACATTCTCAGCAGTATGTACAAAATTGTACAAACATGTCGTGTAAAAAGTGCTGAAAGTTCCATTTAAGTGTGAATTCATGGACCACTGGCATGGGAGAATAGCGTGCCATGACCCGGCCAAAGACTTCCGATGTGGTGGAGGCGGAAAGTAAGCTTCACCGGCAGTGAACCACAGTTTCCGGATGTGCTTTTGTTGAACACCAGCCGGATGATGCGGATATATGGGTCATTATGGGTCTCTACATTCAAATATTATTGCTTGCTTCAGGCAACTGTTCCTTACCTCACTGGATGATTGAGGCTTCAATGGATCTGTAGAGACACAACTGAGGTTAGAGGTTCATTCTTCCCATTGGGCGGAGATAGGAAAGTCAGTCGACTCACCGAAGGGGCAAGAAATTCGGCCAAAGGGGAAGTGGTGACACATGGTGACCCATATTACCCTCTGGTAATTTAACATAGCTATGGAAAATCACCATTTTTAATGGGAAAACTCACTATAAATGGCCATTTTCAATAGCTATGTTAAATTACCAGAGGGTATCCAAGAGATTCCGTCGCCAGATTCAGTGCCGCTCGCCAGGTCTATCCCGGGTCTTGCCTCCTGGCGGCTAAGGCTTCCATCGACAGCGCAGGCTGATTGGTCGATTGGCTGAACCTTCCATTGAGTCTGTATAATGTACCCTCCAGTAGATTAACATAGGCCCTGCCAGGGCCTAGGGGTTGGAAGATGAGTTTCCACTAAAAGCTGGTTATGTTCAGGGACTATGTTAAAATTACCAGATGGTAACCATTTATAACAGCTATACTGACATCTTTTTTCATCTTCGTGTGAAGCGGGCATGTTCACTAGTGCCAGCAGTGCGCGAGCAGATTTTTTTCGCCCTAGTCAGACGACAAAAGACCGCTTTAGTATTTAGGGAAGCAATGTTTTGAGGGGAAGCATATATACATAATACATATGTATCATACATGATACAATACACATATACATGTAATACATTGTAATACAATATATTAATGTACATATGAAAACTCCCCATAATCAAGATGCAAAGTCAAGTGAAATCCCCGTGAAATAGTGAGTTTTATCATGATAAAACATGTGTCTATCTTTTTTGGGGCTTACTATCTATGTATATATATGTATGTGTGTATACATATTATATATATATATATTAATGTGTGTGTTTCTTTACTGGACCTTGAGCTGCAAGACCTGCCAGGACTTTTTGCTGCTCAAGGTGGGGGTTGAGCGGAAGCGATGAAATGAAGGGCTTGTGCTGGTTGATTGGGGCTTATTATAACAATCTATATATATGATTTATAAGCCATTGTTCCAGTACATAAACATAACATAAACTGTATCATTGCTTATTGTAACCGTTTATATGTGATTTATAAGCTAATAAAGCCATGATAGGGATACTTTTATACGAAAAAAATGGTGTTTCAATGTGTTTCATCTCATGGGATCAGAACATGACATGGCCAGGTGATGCTAGTGGGGCACGGTCCCCATCAGTGTGGTACCTCAAGGGAGCGTTACTGTGACTTAAATAGAGAGTAGCCCTAAGAATTGATCTATTTGCTGGAGTTTGCTGGAGTTTGCTAGTGGCCATAAAACTCAATCGACTATGCGTATCAATTAATCACATTTAGTCACATTTAATCACCGACTTGTCAAAAAGACTTCCACGTCTCCACGTCTTGAGACGTTGCATGGGATGGCCTGTGATACACAGCTCCCACGGAGACCCAGGTGCTGCAACAGATCCCAGAGGCAAGGACTGGCCAGGTCAAGAAGATTCAAAACAAACACATCTATAGTATTGTGTGTATATGTATATGTATGTATATATATATATTATGTGGGTACCCATATGTTCACACATCTTCGGAGATGTTCAGATGTGCCAAAGACACAGTCAGATTCAACTGCGATTGGAACAGGTCAAAAGAGATCGTTTTGATGGCAGTGACAGGAAGACAATGGCATGTCCTTGCTGGCTTTCTCTGAGGCCATTTCTGTGAGACGGATTTCGATCACCTGAGTTGGGAAGAGAAACTTCCCAGAACTTGAGCCACCCATTCTGATCACTTCCGCCGGCTAAAACTTTGGAAAACGGAACGGTGACGCCGGTGACGCCGACGCCACGAGGTTTCTCCCTTGGCACTGGCGACGTATTGCGATGCTTTGGCCAACTGCCAGGTGGGACGAGAGCAGCTTTCCGGCACCTGGGGTTACCTGGTCCAAGTCGTCAAGTTCGCTGAGAAGTAGCTGCTAAGTAGCGAAGTCCCGGGCTGAATAGAGTTTGAGTAGAGCAAAGTAGCGTAGAGTAGACTGGAGTAGAGAAGAGGTGAGGAGGTGTAGAAGAGATTTAGAAGAGATTTAGAAGAGGTAAGAAGGTCGGCGACATGAAACTGCATGGTGGGAGCCTGATGGTCATCGCAAATAGGACCACCAGTCAAGTGATTCAAGATGATTCAAGACCAGATACCACATATCAATCTGCTACTGAATCGGTGAAACGTCCAGAATTTAAAATCCCCACTGAAAAGGCACACGTCCCCAGATTTCACCCGAGTAGAAAGGCTGTGGCACACGAAGAAAAAGGCTCTACCATCTCTGTAGATGTTTACCAGTCTACCATCCTTGGAATAAGTGTCCACAACCAATTGGTTTTTCATGGTTTTTCCAAGTATATGAAGTATATGACTTCAGTCGTCAAGTTGACTTCAGTCGTCAAGGCGGTGTTGATAACAGTGCAGCCGCGGGAGAGCCAAGCCAACGGTGACCTTAAAGACCCATTGGTGACGCTGCGATCTAACTATCTCGGTGGCTCAACTGACCTTTTTTGGTACCTTGAAGAATTGGTTGGTTCATGGGCACCAACTACCCTCTGGTAAACTAACATAGCTATGGAAAATCACCATTTGCAATGGGTAAATCCACTATAAATCACCATTTTCAATAGCTATGTTAGTTTACCAGAGGGTAGATGATACTTGCACGGACTTGCAATGGGAAAAAAAAATCGTGGTTGGGGTTTCCATACCACTTGAGGCACACTTCAACTGTCCAGCCCAATGGCTCACTGCAGTGCAAATTTCCCAAGACACATGTCCTGTTGGAAGCTTGTCAACAGGGCTTTCAACTGTGACCCTGGATGTCACCCACTACTTTCGAAGTGATTTGGACGCATCAACGAAATAGGAATCGAGCATTGACCATAACCAGGACCACAACCTCGCCAATGCCTTGTGCTTGGCATATTCCAATCAAACGGGGCCAGAGGAATAGCCGGTGCCTTTGGAATTCCTCACTGATTTTGGAGTGGCCTACCTGTTTCTACCTCAAGAACAGAATGATGAATGCACGGAATCTTTTGCAAGATATAGCAAACTCTTGTGAAAACAACTCCGACTTTCCATTCCTTTCCAATTCGTCTTTTCGGCTCAGCTTAGCATCAAACGCCCGCGCGACGCAATCCTCCAGCCATGGCGGCACCTGCCTCTGAAGCTTGACCGGCAATCTCTCTGGGGCAGAGCTGTGAAACCCCGCAGGCATCGCGATTTTTGAGCGTAAAGCGATGGCTTGTTATGGCTTGTTGGCCCCTGGCATATGGGCCTAAAACATGTTCGGGCCTAAAGCGTCTGTATTGGAGATCTAGCGATTCTCTATGATTCTCTGACAGTCCAGGAGGAATATGCTGACAGGAGGTTTGATTGGTCAGTTATGGTCAGTTTGTCGTTGTGAAATGAGGTGTTTCATAGTACAGCTGTGAGCCGACAGAGACTGAGGAAACCTTGAAGATTTCCGATGGCAGCACTATGGTTTGTACCCCAGCACAGAAAAATTCCCACCAGTATTCAGCACGGTTATCTTGTCTTGCAGCGATGGTGTGTCGATGCATCATTTCTATGGCAAATCTTGTCATTACATGTCATTACTCCAAGTGAAAGGACCCAAGATGAATCCTTCTCTCTGTGGAATATGCCTTTGTAGTTTGCTTGCTATTTTTCAGCACAGCCGAAGCATGTTGAACCAGTTGCATCAGACAACATGTAAAAATCAGCGATCAGCTGGTCCTGATGAAAGATTGTCATTTTGTCTCAGGAAATCACGCGTTTGCCGGACATTGATGATGCCACATGGGCCGAGGCAAGCTATCTATAGAATCTATAGCTATCTCAAGATTCGTCACAATTTCCAGCGATTTCCTCCGAGATGATCCTACGGTCCTACAAAAATGGTGGCATTTTTGGTGACAGCCGTGCTGATCCCGGTCCTTGGGACTGGTCCCAGCTGTGGGTCCCGGCCCAGGTGAAGCAGTATGTGCAGAGTCAGTTGCCTCAGGACCCAAGGTTCTGGATGTGATGGATGTGGCATGAGAAACATTGAGAAACAACACATTAGAATATGTAACGAATATACCATGTCTATGAATATCCAGACTCTGAAAAAAAGATCTCCGAATATCTTCAAATATCTTCAATCTTCATGAGGATGGGAAAGGGATCGGAGCTTCTTGGAGCTTCTTGCAGCTGGCAAAATCGAGGCAATCCGGACACGGCAAAGTCCTTACAGGGTTTCGCCAAGAATCCGGAGGCCAGGAGGGAATGGCCAGTCACTGTCAAGGCTAAAGTTGAGCATCCAGTTGCCTTATGTTCACAAAACCCATCAAAAACCCATAAAAAATGCTGTTGTTAAGATAGAAAGAAAGATCCATGAAGATCCTCGATCCTTGTTATATTGTAGCACCGGGCTGACTTGCAGTCGTCGGAAAAAAGTGTGGGAACATCATGTTGGAACCGCTGTCATCTCAGGGTACCCCAAATTCCAATGGAGTATTCCATGGTTTCCCGATTGAAACAACACTTTTTAAGGAGTCTAGACCCGATTTTTTTTTACAGATCCCAATCAAATGGTTCAAAAAATTATTCAAAAATCGCCGGAAAGTAGCACCTGCAACATGCAGCTCGCCTGCAGGTACCCATGGTACCCATGTTTGTGCCCACTGACAATGACAATGGGCATCCTATGAGTATAGTCTGTGAGGTAACATCCAAATCAACACAAGTATCGCGATGATATCGGGATGCTTTGAGCTTTTCTGAAACAGGGCTCCCGAATGGTCCCGATGAAAGTGACTGTATCCTATCTGTATTATGAACTGTATAACCAAAAAACATCAATCACATTAATCACATCAATCGCTGAATTGATTGAACTCAAAGATTCGAGAATTGCCACAGCTGATCTTGGGTAATCCAGGGGCTGGTGAGAATTTTTCGCCGAATCCAATGAGTCAGGCCATGCGAGGTTGGTTGCAGACACAGGCCATCGCAGAGCATTACAACGCGCCATGAACCCAGCGGCGAGCGAAGAATCTGCGGTTTTGTGGACCCAAGAATCGGTAAATCCATTGGTGAATCATCACGAAAAAACCATGGGGTTTTTGCAGCGTTTTCAACGACGTTTTTCACATCCAAAATGGAAGGACTTTGGAGGCCAGTACTTGTGAGGTCGCAGAATGGACTTTTGGTCACCAGTCACCCCCGAGAAATCCAAAAAGTGTGCCATGAAAGGTGCTGAACAGAAATTCAAGCCGGTTTCCAGTTGTTTATCTCAGGATTGAATCAGAACAGCAAGAGCGGGGAATGTATGTCTAGAAAAGGGGCTACCTTTTCTTAGCGATACTAAACCGTGGGTTATTTGTGGGTGCTGTAGAAAGGCTGTTTCGTAGGACAGGCTTCTCAGTTCGTCATTCCCAGGAAGCTTGCCACCGGGGATGCTCCTGTGCAGGAGACCAGACATTGAAAGAGGGCATGACCTGTGTGTCACAGTGTTTCCATTGCACATAATGTCAACCCCGGATGAGACTAAACCATGGTTTATTAATTAGGGGGGTCCCCAAATAGTCATGTCATCTGATACTTACTTAAATGGTACCCCCCCAATTAAACAACCGTAAACGGGGTTTATTCATCCAGGGTTGACTAGTAGAAAAACCATCTGCTGTCAGCTACTCTTCGCAGTAATGCCGTGGCGAGTGACAACATCTTTCCATGGGACTGCTGAGGCCTAGAGGCCTAGATCTCTGGAATTCTTCATCCTGCCAGTTTATGCCTGTCACAAAACAATAATGGTCATTAATGGTGATTAATAGTGATTAATGGTCATTAGTGAACACTTTTCCAAGACCAATTCACAATCATTCGGGAGAAAATGACTCATCGGCGACCATAGCAATCGATCAGGGTCAGTGCAGTAAATGCCCTTGGGCTTCAACCGATTCCTTTGATGAAACCCGATGAAAACTTGAGGGAACCAAAAAAATGTGTTTGACAAACGACGCGGCCCATTCTCATCCATTCTCACAGTTCCATGTTCCACCCCTATTAGGTGTAGAACCCCTTTTCAACATTGCGAAAGCCCACGGTTTCATCAGCAATGGAAATCTTTGGTGCCTGGTTACCTATGACGCAGGTAAGTGGGCCAGTTCCCAAAAATCGTAACTGGACAGGTTTGGAATGCAACCACTTGAAAGGGTGACATGTTCTAAATCCAATCATAAATATCACAAATCATCCATCATCCCCAAGAACTTGAGGTTTATGAAATTGGGATTTTTCTTGGGTGTACCATGGTGTACCGCTACGATTGGGATGATCCACCTGTCAGGACAAAGTGAAGTCGCTCGAGCATGATCCAGAATTACAGACCATGTTCGAGGCGAGGGTTCTGCGCGAAGCCGGGAGAGCCCGGGAGGTTCTGAAGATAGCTTGAAAAACGTTGAAAAACAGCTGAAAGATGTTGAAAAACAACTGAAAGATGATAAACATGCTGAAACATGCTGAGTTTGTAGCAGGATCTCCATTTTTGTTGCAATTGTTGGGGAGCTGTTCATGGAGAGCCGACCTGAATTTGCATTGCTGCACCATGACGGTATTTTTGTTCCTAATTATATACGCTGATAAATGCACCTTGGAAAAACCATGTGGCATACTATCCAGCCTATGAGACGAGTAAATGAAACTTTGCACTAGGAGTATAACTGCTTGATGAATTTCTGATGAGCAGATGTTTGCAATTCCAACTCTGACCTTGATGCAGGATATCCGGAAGAATGGCATGGAAGCTGCATTGAAATACTACCAGGACTCAAAGATAGACAAAGTCCGCGTGGATATGTTCCATGATAGTTTTTTTCTGACATATAACTGGTTTTATATGGTTTCGATGTGGTTTCTGTTTGGCTTCTATGTGGTTTCTATTCCGGAGAGCGCCTGAGCCAAGGGTTCTTCAGAAGAATCAGGTCGGCTATACATTTGCACATCTTACATTGCACATCCTCACATCTTACATCTGTACATGTTACATTTGCACATCCCACATCCTCACACCTCTCATTTGTACATCCCGCATCCTGGCATCTTACATCTTCACATGATTGAAATGCAAATTTAACATCCTCACATCTTAAAAACTGCACATCTCACATCTTCTCATCTTCACATGTTTCACATGCACATCTTACATCTTCACATGTTCTTCACATGTTACATCTGCACATCTCGCATCCTGACATCTTACAACTGTACATTTTACATCTTGACATCTTGCATCTTCACATGCTCACATGTTCATATCTCACATCTTCGCATTTCTCATCTTCACATCGTACGTCTTCACATCTTACATCTTCACATTGTTCAATTTACATCTGCATATCTCACATCTTCTCTCTCCTTCTCTCTCCTTCTCTCTTCTCTCTCTCTTCTCTCTCTCTTCTTCTCTCTTCTTCTCTCTTCTTCTCTCTTCTTCTCTCTTCTTCTTTCTTCTTCTTCTCTCTCTCTCTCTCTCTCTATCTCTCTCTCTCTCTCTCCCTTTTTGTCTCTTCCATCAAATTCTCTCTTCTTTCTGGAGGCAAGGGGTGTTGCCGACAGGGCTCCACGAAACGTAACCTTTTTGCACGAAATGAAGGTCAAGTGCCAATAAATGGGGTCCTTTCGAACAAAATGATGGTCAAGCGTCAAAAACTAAACTAAGATTAAAATGCTATTTTGAAAGGCCGGCTGCAACCCTGTCGCTGTGTGGGAGCATCTGTGTGCAAAAGCTGCTCTGTGAAAAGGTTTCTCGGAGCAAAAACTTCTGTCTGTACAAGCTTTTGTGTGTAAGTGCGTCTGTTTGTTGCAGCTTCTGTGTGGAAAAACTACTCTGTGAAAAGTTTCTCTGTGCAAAATCGTGTGTTTGTAAAAGTTTTTGTGTGTAAAAGCTGCTCTGTGTAAAGGCGTCCATGTGTAAAAGTTTCTGTGTGTAAAACCGTCTCTGTGTAAAAGCCTCCGGGTGTAAAAGCCTCTGTGTGCAAAGGTTTCTCTGTGTGAAAGCTGCTCTGTGTGAAAGCTGGCCTGTAGCGGCGAAGGTCTGTGTATGTGTTCACATGTGTATGCCAGTATATTTGTGTACGTTGTATAGGTGTGTGTGTGTGTGTACGTATAGCGTTGCTGCGATTTTGCGTAGAATGTCGGTTTGTCGTTCTGAGCATCTCCTTCTTACATACTACTTAAATTCAGATCATTCATCATAATAGTCTAACATTCACCTGAGAACTTATACTCGTTTGCGCTCTCGGGCCAGCCGTCCTCTAGTGTTTTTTCCATGTTTCTATCTGGTTTCCTCTAGTGGTTTCTATGTGGTTTTTGGATGTGCTTTCCCTGTGAGTTCGATATATGCAGCTTGGCGGGTGGGTTGATGATCCTTAGCAGTTGTTTTTACCACAGCACCTCCAAAATGTGGTGTCAGAATTCGAAGAACTTGCAATGTATGTTTCCATGTTTTTCCTTAGCGCAAGTCCAGATGTGTGATTCATTAAAGCTGACATGTATTTGAGTTCTCTCAGCGATTTCTTTGCGAAATATTGTGCGACCTTGTAACATCCACGGAGGAAAAAATCAATGACAGTTGAACATCAGTTGAACATACTTCATATATACATCACATATATCTTCATATATCTTCATATTGCAGTGGACAATAGACATATAGACATCGACATCAATGGAGGCGGCCGACCTGATAGGATGAGGAGCTGATGCAGAAGATCTCTCAGAAGATGGGAGGTTGCGGCATTGGATGGGATCGAGCACAGCCTGATGGTTGAAGCTGAAGCAAGGTGACAAACTACCCTCTGGTTATGTCAAAATAGCTATTGGAAATGGCCATAGAAATAGTTGATTCACCCATTGAAAATGGTGAGTTTCCATAGTTTTTTGTATGTTTACCAGAGGGTAGATGTTTTCTGGATGTTTCTAGATGTTTCCCGGATTCTTTTGGGTACAAGATGGGCACCACCTGGCGGGTCTCCGTCGCCCTTTGCGGGCAGGTCTCCCTGCTGATCTCCAACCTGTGTTGAAAAAGATTGAGGACAGCGGTGGGGCTGGAGGATCAATGTACTTTGTCAAATCGGCTGGAAGTTGCTGGTTCTGGGCCATACCCTCTGGTAAACAGTCCCAAAAAACTATGGAAAATCACCATGTTTAATGGATAAATAGATCCACTATTTCTATGGCGATTGTCAATAGCAAACTGTTAGTCATTACCAGAAAGTCACTGATCTGAAAAGATCATTGGATTGCAGCAGTTGCTACTCCAGAGGATCACTTAACTGTTCAGCCCACAGGAAACATCCCTGACTCTTCATGAGGCACTGGCCGGTCATCGGGGATGCGGATAGGGTCCATGTGTACTCCTAGGTACTCAAGCTGAAAAGCTGAACGCAACTGCGTGGAGTGTAGGTTGGTTTGCAGCTACATCTCTGAATATATCTTCCTGAAGTAAAATGAGAACAGTCAGAGAGAGAGAGAGAGAGAGAGCAAGAGAGCGAGAGAGGTCATCAATCATATCAATCCAGGTAATGTCAACCCTGGATTAATAAACCCCAAACGATTGTTTAATTGGGAGGATACCATTTAAGTATTAGATTATGACTATTGGAGGAGTACCCCCTTAGTTAATAAACCATGGTTTATTAATCCGGGGTTGACATTACTTATCATACTTTGCAAGGGTGTGACATGCAGGAATGCAACAGCAATCTATAGCAATCCCCCTGCAACCACTTCCTTTTTTCAAAGCGCACTAAAGCAACCGAGACACAAACATACACAATCGTGGAATAGAGGGTGCCTCATCCCATAGTAAAACCCTTGAACTAGACTTGCAATGTAGCCCTTCCCTCCCCACATTGCCATAGTTGAGGCAAGGTGCAAGTCTCGAAAGACAAAATTTCCTTAGGAATTGAGGGCCCCTGATTGTAGCCTCAGGAGTTTACACCTTTTGCATTTTGATTGATGCCCAGAGCAACTTCGAGTTGACCCACTTGTTTCCGGGCCTCATGGGGCCTTTAAATTCTTTCGTGCAGTCAAGACCCTGATTCTTGCATTTCTTAAACCATTCGGTGCGGCAAGCCGCCATCATCCCGCATTCTTTTTTTTCCAGCTGTACAGTGCCCCTTCTGCATAGCACTGCTCGAATACTTCACATTGGCACTATGAAATAAGCTTTAAGTATTAGCTTCGCTGCCAGCACCCACATTCTGGGGGGTGATGTTTGGAAAGGATCATCTTCCAACTGGTACTAGTTTAGGAAGGTGACTTTCAGGCGGAGAAAAAAGCTGAATGGGTTGGACAGAATGACGCATAAGAACCATCAGATTCCAAGGGGAAGTTGGTTCCCAGACACGCAGGGAAAATGTTATAGGAACCCCATGAAACATCATGAAACCCCCATATTCTCAGCTCATTTCTCCCTATAATTCCCTATTTTTAAGGCAGTTCCCTTACTGTAAATCAACCCGTTTAATTTAGTGGCCCAGTGATTGGTTGGATTTGGTTGGATGGTGTTGCATCCTCGAGGCCGCAAAGAACGGCGACCTAAAAGCAGTGGAGGCGGCGACGATCTGACAATCTGAGTGGCTCCGATATTCAAAGCAAATGAGACATTAAGAATCAAGAAGAGTAGATTGATAGGTTGCAAACAGATTTGGTGGATTATATTGATTGGTATTTCATCAGATTTCCGAGGTCAATCTTTGAAAAACATCTTGCGGCATCCCTGATCCAGGAATTTCTTCAGAAGAACAGGCCGCTGGATGCACAGGACCACAAGGGCATCACGGCCCTAGGATATTCCATTGGTACGAGCCGCATTGCAGTGGCACCGTGGCAGAATTTGGCACATCGTAGGTTTTTTGCCGTAGCAAACTGGGGTGTCCTTATAAATGACCCGCCTTTATGGATGGTTTATAATGGAAAATCCTATGAATCAATGGATGATTTAGAGGTAGCCCACAATTCGGGAAACCTCCTAATAGCCATTGTTGCATGATTTTGAATAAGAACGATGACTAATCAGCAGATTTGGGGATACCCTAAATGGCGCGAAATTGTGCGGGCATGACTGCTGGAGTTTCTTCTTATGTGCCTCTCCGCGCATGTTATAAGACAGGTACTTGACAGGCACATGCGTAGTTGTGTAGCAATGGGTTCGATACAGAGAGTAGCAGAAACTGGCTGGTGAGCCAGGGCCAAGCGAGAGACTGAGGGTAGAACTTGCTGGTGCAGGGCGAGTGAAGGGTGACTTCTGGAGTTTCTTCTACGCTGCGCACCTGGAACTCTTCAGGCATCACAGACTGAGTCACACACCGAAGGAATCTCAAAGACGCAGCGTCTTGCAGCTACTGTGCGTGTGATCACGGCGGTAACATGCAAGACCATTCCAAATCTCGACCTGTGTGGGGAAATTGATGGATGAAGGGCCCATGTTCCTGCATAGCCTAGATATTTTCACATGTCCAAAGGCGAGAGCATTCAAGCGATTCAAGAAGCCTCCTTGTGGTTTCACATCATAGATTGTGCCCATATTTACCATCTTGGTTCGTTACTTGAAGAGGTACTTGGGTCGCCCTTCCAATATATATAGCGAGGATCCTGGGGCAGATAAAGTCGCACGGCTGTGCAGATGTGCACGACGAATGACATTGAGCTAGAAGGAAGTGAAGTCTGCCGCGGGAATGGCCAGGTATGTCCTATGTTCCCTCCAGTTGGCGTTCAAATTAATCATGAATCTTCATCTCTCGAAGACGGTTGGTGACCTTGGCATCACAGAACTTAACGAACTGGGGCCACGGTTGCCCCCATTGACTCACAAGGCAACGCTCAGAATAGATCATATTAGATTAGTTTTTTCATAATACCCTCCAGTACACTATAACATTATGGAAAATCATCATATATCATCATTTAAATCACTAATGATATATATCATCACATATCATAATTTTCAGAATAAATCATCTAGAAGGAGTTTTCCATAGCTATGTTAGTTTACTGAAGGGCAGCCATGGTGCGCGAAGTCGCTCCTAGGTCAAGCTGCTGCTGGAGTCACGAGCCAATCCTTATGCCGTGGACAGTAATGGCCCCGTGGCAAAAAAGTGGTGGTGGAGCCCAAAACGTTAGCTGAGTTGGTGTTTTAACTCCAATAACTATATGGAGGCTTCCATAAATGATAAATGGGGGCACCCCAAAAATGATGGTTTATAAGGGAAAATCCATCTATAAATGGATGATTGGGGGGTACCACCATTTTAGAAAAAACCACCATATATTGTTTATGGATGTTTATGGTAGATTTATCATGGTCGAAGGAAGTTTAGAAGTCAAACTTCCGACAATATGGACAGATGAAAAGCAGAGTAGGGGAGAGGCAGAGAGAAGAGGAAGATTAGAAGAGAGAAGATGAGAAGAGAAAGAGTCAGAA